>Ga0078972_1000357_pt1 | contig 189778 bp, 167 predicted proteins | sample YelNatPaOPGAMG01_FD_67568 | JGI IMG/M metagenome (GOLD analysis project Ga0078972, IMG submission 67568) | Hot spring thermophilic microbial communities from Obsidian Pool, Yellowstone National Park, USA - OP-RAMG-01 (SPADES assembly) (version 2) | ecosystem: Environmental > Aquatic > Thermal...
GTTGCAAGGTGCCCTGGCCCAGCAACCGCCGAATCTGCGGGTCCGTCAACGCCGTGATATAGCGTAATCCCGCCGCACTCAGCGCCTCTTTCCCCGGGCTCTTCACCATCCCGCGATCCCCGACAAAGACCAACTCCTTCACCCCGAACTGCTCCTGCAAAACCTTGATCTGTTCCACCACCGTCGTCGGATCACTGCGGTTCCCTTCGAACACCCGCACCGCCAGCGGCTCGCCCTCCTCGTCCGCCAACAGCCCCATGACGATCTGCCGCTTGCCCCGCTTCCCGTCCCGGCTATAACCGTACTCCCCCAATTCGTTCTTCTCTCCTTCCAGATAACTGCTCGTCACGTCGTAGAGAAACAGCCGCGGCGGTTGGCCGCGACGAGCCAGATAACGGCGAAACAGCGCCTTCTCAATCCGCTCCTGCCGAGCGGCCAGATCGTCCAGCGCCGCATACAAATCGTCCTCGTCGAACTTCCCCAAACCCAGCACTTCGGCCACCGCCTGATCTTCCGCCCAACGCACCGCCGACAACCGTGAACCCTGATGGGCCACACGGGCCAACACCAGAAACAAGCCCAGTTTCGACAGCCGACTGTGACCGAGCGCCCGACCGATGCCCAGACCTTCCGCAATCCTGTGCAGCACAAAGAGCAGCCCAAAGACCGGTCCCAGTTGAGGGGCCACGGAAAGGTCGGCGGCCTGGTCGAATTCGCCGCGCAGCAGGCGGCGGAGGGCTTCAATGCGGGCGGCGGGCCAGTGGGAGAGGTTGGCCAGGGTGCGATTCTTGACTTTGCCGTTCTGGCGGAAGGATTCGCGCAGCAGGAGGGCGGGCGGGGAGTTGCGGTTGGGGACGGTGGCGATATACATGCCTTCTGTATATCGCAAATGCCAGATTCACGTCAAGAGACATATACAATATACATGCCTACATTAAATCCTCAAAAATTCATCAAATCCTTTGGATCGAATCACATCACCAAATTATGACGGGGGAAGATCCGTCTGTCAGCTTTCTCTGATTTTTGGTCTTCCTCAGTTGGGTGATTTGTGTCTTTCTTTCCTAACTTCGTTGGGGCCCCGGCTGCAGCGAAGCCCGAAGGGCGGAGCGTTCAGGGCGAAGCGGAAGCCGGGGCCCCCAACGAAACGCCCCGCCGCCCCGATCATTTTGTCTTCTTCCGCTTCTCCAGCGTCCTGCGAAAACGATACGAATCGGTTCCGGTCTCAATGATATGCGCCTGGTCGGTGACCCGGTCCAGCAGCGCTTTGCAGAGCCTCGCGTTGGGTATCACCTGGGTCCTTTCGGAGAAGGACAGGTTTGCTGTCATCATCACTGCCGCCTTCTCGGCCCGATCCGCGATCGCTTGGAACAGGAACTCCACCCCCAGATGGGCCAGCGGCACATAACCCACTTCGTCGATGGCGATCCGTTCGTAGCGCAACCCGCGCGCCATCACTCGTCCCAGTTGCAACTGCTGCTTGGCTTCCACCCGTTCGTTCACCAGCCCCGCCGTCGTCGTGAAGCGTACCCGCCGCCGCTTCTGCCGGCAGGCCGCCACGCACAGTCCCGTCATCAGGTGAGTCTTTCCCGTTCCGCAGTCCCCGATGAACAGGATCGGTTCAGCCCTCTCGATGTATCCGTCTTCGGCCAATTGCTGCATCTCGGTCGCAGAGACTTTCGGTGGCTGCGAAAAATCGAACTCCTCCAGCGTCTTCCTCCGTGGCAGACGCGGTCCCCGCAGACACCGGCTTACCAGCCGGTGTTCACGTTCCCCCAACTCCGCCTCCACTAAGGCTTCCAGATAATCCAGATGGCTCTGCTTCTCTTCGGCGGCCATTTCGGCCAGACCCGCACACTGCGGACCCACCGCCGGCAGGTGCAGGAGCTTGCATTGCTGCTGGATGGCGGTGGCCTGGAGTACCGTTCGGGAGCTATTCATCACTGCACCCCCGCTGCCAGCAACTGGTCATATTCATTTTCATTCACCACCAGCAATGATCGCTCGTAGCGGTCTAACCAGCCCACCTCCAGAGTCTCCTGGGGCGGGCGGTTTTCAGATTTGGATTGCATCAGATACCGCACCGCCGCTTCATCCCCGCAGCCCAGCGCCAGTGCCGGTTCCACCGCCGCCTGCAGCTTCGCATAGCCCTTTGCCTTGCCCAGTTGCAGCAACCCGATCATCCTGATGCCCGCGCAAAATCCTCTTCACGGCCGAACTTAGAGCGTATCCGTAAATGACGATGGTCTGTCTCCAGCAGATCATAGCCGCGGCCAGAGTCAGTAACGCGACGTAGCCTTCTTCGGTCTTTTCAAAGCTCACCAGGAGTTTGCGGTAACGATTGAGCCAGGAATGGGTGCGCTCCACAACCCAGCGGCGGGCGCGGTAGCCGGGCTGATTCTTCTTCGCCTCCGCTTCTTCCCGCCGTTGCTGGATCAGCGGTTGGTAGCCGCGGGCCTGAGCGCTCTTCTTGGCCAAGGCTCCTTTATTGCCGGCATCGGCACAAAGGTGCTGCGGTCTGCGGCCACTGGGCGTAGGTCGCGCGCTCACCACGCCGTCCAGCGTCGCCGCCAGCAGTTTCACGTCATGCACGTTGGCCCCGCTCCCGACGAGCGATAGCGGGACGCCACGCCCGTCGACTAATAAACTTCGCTTGCGTCCTTTTTTTCCCCGATCCGTGGGGTTGGCCCCCACACATTCAACCGCCAGCGGGGCCTTCACCATGGCCCCGTCCACACTTTGCCAGTCCCAAGCAATCCCTTCCATCTCGTCGTCCTCCGCCAGCCCTGAGCGCCACAGCGCCAGAAAGAAACCGGCCCGGTGCCATGCTTGAAAATGCTTGTGGACTGCGCTGGCGCTGCCGAATTCCCGCGGTAGCGCCTTCTAATGGCCTCCGGTCCGCAAGACGTACACGATCGCCGAAAATACTTTTCGCGGCGCCAGCAGTTTCCGCCCGCCCCCCGGCCGGCGTTTATATTGTCGCCCCGGCGGCCGCTGTCGGACGGGGATCAGGGGTTCGACTTTCGCCCAAAGAGCATCGGAAACTTCCCAAGATTTTATCTGTGGCATCTCGGGTCAGCAACTTCTCCCAAAGCCTCGCACAGTTCAATAGTTATTTACGGATAAGCTCTTAGAATTCGAAAGCAATTTCTCATACCGGCGGGAAGGTCTATCGGAGGTCTACGCGCACGGCAATCCCGATGCCAAAAAGCTGAAGGAAAATATCACTGGTCACTTCTTTTCTCCTCGCTCAATGCCATTTCGGACAGGGCGCGAACATCGCCTCCTCGCCAGTTTGAGGTGGCCTGAAAGGTCCGTAGGGTCATCCTTCTTCCTGCCCACGGCAGTTCCCATCCAGCGGAAACAGGGAAGGCATCCCGCCGGGTGTTTGACACATTGCGGGCTTATCTCTACAAATTCTGCCGTGGCTGCGAGCAACACTCTTCTGGATGAATTAACTCGTCGCCGGATGCCTGAGGGTTGGACCTGCAATCCAACTGCTTCTCAGGCTGCCCTTGAACCAACATGTCTGGCTCTGCTTGCCCTCCGATCAGGGCGCAAGCCCGCGGTGGACTCAGCAATTCAAGCGCTTTTGCGCTGGCAGAATCCAGACGGAAGCTGGCCGGCGCTTGCGGGTGATCGGGAGGGTTGCGGTCTTGGCGGGCTGGCTCTTCTGACGCTCAACCATCTCGGAGTGGAAAGCGGCGCGTGGCGCGCGATTGGTTGATTCGATGCCACGGTAAGGAGGGGCAGTGGTTATGGCGGTGGAAGTTTCTCGCGCGCGACACTCCGGTCTGCTTCGATCCCGCCAAGTACGGTTGGCCATGGCAAACCGGCACATTGAGCTGGGTCGTGCCGACGGCCTTTGCCGTGATTGCCTTGAAACGAGGTTTGACTGGCCATCAGCGTGATACCGGCCTCGTCATCCGTGAGAGCGGGCTTCTGGATCAGCTTTCGAGAGTTGAAGTCCCGTTCGTTGATCTGAATCGCGATGACGTCTCCAAGGTCAAGGTCCGTGCGGACTATTCCGGACTTCACGAAATCTGGCCGCCGCGATCGGTTCTCGAAGCGGATTTCATTGTTTCGATGCCGAAAATCAAGACCCACCATTGGAGCGGTGTGACGCTCAGCATGAAGAACATGTTTGGAGTAATTCCGGGCGTGAAATACGGCTGGCCGAAGAACATTCTCCATTGGAAAGGCATCGAGCGCTCGATCGTGGCCATTTGTGCCACGGTGCCGATTGATTTCGTGATTGCCGACGGTATCGTCGCCATGGAAGGGAACGGCCCCTTGGCAGGGTCACCCCGAAATCTCGGCAAGCTCGTGCTGGCGGATGATCCCGTTTCCGCTGACGCGACTTGTGCCAGGCTGATGGGCTTGGTGCCGGAACGCATTCCGCACATAGCGGGGGCAGGGAAGTTTCTCGGCAACCTGTCGATTGACCGGATCGACCAAATGGTGGGTCAAGCCGTTTCGCCAATTGTCCCCTTCGAAGTCGTCCGAGAATTCGACCACCTACAGGCCTGAGCCCATCACTCGCTGTGAATGCCACGGTCCTATGCGCGTGTTGTTATCCACTTCCAACCTCGCCGGGTGGAAGAGCAGGGCAAATCGGCGGTTAGGCCGTTAACCGTCAGGGTGGCGGCGTGCGTGAGAATTCATCGAGATTGCCAAACCCTTCATGACACGGTGGAAGCAGTCTTCGCAAAGCGAATCCCGGTGCCATCGAGGGGATTTCTGCAATTCCAATATTCGAGTAGATATGGCCATACCGCCTCACCGGCGACGATGCTCAGCGACGATGGTCACTTGCATGTCGCGAGCGAGCCAGACAATTTGTTGGACTAGGTTCCGGCCGAAAACTGCCGGCAAATTTCTCCCCCGGGTACGCAACACGAAAATTTGCGTAATTCCCTGTCTTCGCGCAAAGCTCACCAGTGTTTCAGCTACATCTTTCCCTTCCAGTATTCGAGTTTCGATTTGCAGATTCCGTGCAAAATTCAGTTGTTTCTCCACCGTTTGACGTTCAGCCACCGGCAGCGAGTGTAGCCCCGACCCTGTGTTGACAAAGACCGCGAAGCACTCCGCGCCCAGGTAATCAGCCACGCGCCTGCCGCGACGAATCAGGGCGGCTGTCGAGGGATCAGTTGTGATGTGAATGAGCAATCGGTCGGCCGATTCTCCCGAACGACTATGCGGCCCCGATTGGTTGCCCGGAAGGGGCGAGCGTGCAGGCCTTGAATCCTCCTGTGGCTCGTGGCGAACATCAACCTCGAGCGCTGTTTGTCGCAAAGCAAGCTCTCGCAGGGTATTGAGCGTCGGCTCTTTGAAGAAATTCTCTAGTGCCTTTTGGGCCTTTTCTTGTGGGTAAACCACTCCACGCCTCAAGCGATTCAGCAAGGCCTGGGGTGGCAAGTCCACCATCACGACTTCGTCTGCTTCCTTGACGACCCAATCAGGAACCGTCTCCCGAACGCGAACGCCCGAGACTTGCCAGACCGTATCGTTCAGGCTTTCCAAATGCTGTACGTTCATGTTGGTCAGGACATCGATCCCGTTGTCGAGAAGCACTCGGACATCTTCCCATCGCTTCGTCCTTTCTGATCCCGGAACATTTGTGTGCGCAAACTCGTCTACCACGCAGACCTGTGGATGTCGGCGCAGGATCGCTTCGGTGTCCATTTCTTCGAACGTACTTCCCCGATAAACGAGCTTACGGCGGGGAATAATCTCCAGCCCTTTTGCTTTCTCGATCGTATCCTTGCGCCCATGAGGTTCGAAGTAGCCGACGACGACATCGATCCCCTGGGCCTTGAGTTTATGCGCCTCTTCCAGCATCCGATAGGTCTTTCCCACACCGGCGGCATAGCCCAGCAGAAGTCGAAGTCGGCCTCGACGGGTCTCTTCGTGCATACAAGTTCTTTTACTGCGGGAAGACGCGAATGTCGATCCCTTCGGCAGACCTGATCAGTCGGTCGACCCCGCTGCCAAACAGACGCTCTAACCAGGTTTCCTTTCTGCTGTGATGGATAAAAATCTGTGTAATTCGGTGTTCGCGGGCAAAGCGGAGAACCGCAGCCACCCAATCCTGTTCTTCGAGTATTTCCACATGGGCACCGAGGCTGCGAGCATGCGCTAGACTTTCATTAAGCCCGGCTTCCTCCTGCGGAGAGGTATCCCCTTCACGAACGTGTACAACGTACAGTTCCCCCCGAAACCGGTCTGCATTCCGACGTCCACTCTCAAGCATTTGACGAGCATTGACCCCGGCCTTGATACAGACAAGGATCCGCTCCTGCGTTCCCCACGTCTGCTCAACGCCATGCCGCAACATATACATTTCCAATTGGTGATCAACGATATCGGCAGCTAATAGCAGGGCCATCTCCCGCAGCTTGCCAAGTTTCTGTTGTTGCGCTGCGGTTTCGGAATCCTGAAGGTCCGCAGTTTCCGCGGGCATTTCGCCTGCACGCTCTAAGGCCATGTCCGTGGGGATATCAACTACTTCAATCTCGTCCGCAGATCTTAAGAAACTCAGAGGCACGGATTCCACAACGTGCCTTCCGGTAATTTGCTCCACCTTTTCCTTGTATTCGTCGATATATTGCAGGTTGACGGATGTCAGTATTGAGATGCCCGCCTCCAGGAGTTCTTCCACGTCCTCCCATCGCCGCGCGTGTCGGCTCGAGGGAGGGTTGTTGTGAGCCAGGCCATCGACCACACACACCCGCGGATGCCGCTTGAGGATCGCCTCAACGTCCATGACCGGAATGCCATCAATAAACTTCAAGGGTATGACTTCCAGCTTGGCGAGCAGAGCTTCAACGTCCGGTGAGAGAACGGGCTGCGTCGCACCTACTACGACATCTTCCCCTCTTTCCTTCCGACGCCTTGCTTCGTCGAGCATTCGAACCGATTTGCCCACTCTGGACGTATAACCGAGAAACACTTTCACCGATCCACGCCGCTCATACCTTTCGGCAGCCTGCAACTGACGGAGCAGTTGTTCCGGATCGGGACGGTTCAGATGGGTTTCGGACATAAGAAATATCGTTTGCGTGCCAACTTTATTATTGCGGAGAAGCCGCAGAACAGGAAGCGTGGCGCGTCGCGACGCAAAACCGAATTACGGAAACAGAAAAAACCGTAAAACCACGCTCGTCAAAAAGCCCATCGCGTACAACCCTTCATTCTGGCTGTTTCGCCTGCCTGTTGGGGAAGTTCCTGTCAAGCGCAAGGTTCAAAGCCAGAACGTTCACGCGGGGTTCTCCCAAAAAACCGAGTTCTTTACCCTTCGAATATTCCATGATCAGCCGGAGCACTGTTTCCAGCGGGACGCCGCGAGCCGAGGCTACCCGTGCTGCCTGAGCTTCAGCAGAAGCAATGCTGATATCCGGATCCAGGCCGCTGGCTGAGGCCGTAACAAGATCGGAAGGGATTGGTCCCTGATAGTCAGGATTTTCCTTGCGAAACTCCTTAATCGATGCCTTGACGCGATCGATAAGCTTTTCGTTTGTCGGGCCGTAATTTGATCCGCTCGAAGCCGAGGCGTCGTAGCCATTTCCGGCCGCCGAAGGGCGAGGGTGGAAATACTGAGGCCTTGTAAAATTCTGTCCGATCAGTAAGGATCCCACGACTGTTCCATGGATCCGCACCAGGCTTCCATTCGCCCGGTTGGGAAACAGAACCTGACAAATCCCGGTGACGACGGCGGGATAGATGAATCCCGTCAATACCGTCATTACTAAAACCATACGCAGGGCGGTGACAATTTGTCTGGACATGGTACCTTCCTCAAGCCAGGTGCAACATTACTAAGAGCCGATCAATCAGCCAGATGCCGGGGAAGGGTGCAATAATCCCTCCGATGCCATAGATCAGAAGATTCCGCTTTAGAAGGCTGGCAGCCGCTTGCGGACGATATTTCACTCCCCGGAGAGCAAGAGGAACCAGCGCAATGATGATCAGCGCGTTAAAGATGACTGCAGCCAGCACTGCGCTTTGCGGTGAATGCAGATGCATAATGTTCAGATGCTGGAGGACCGGATAAGTGCTCGCGAACATAGCGGGAATAATGGCGAAATATTTGGCGATGTCGTTGGCGATAGAAAAAGTGGTCAAAGCGCCACGCGTGATCAAAAGCTGTTTACCGATAGCAACAACCTCAATGAGCTTGGTGGGATTACTGTCCAGATCCACCATGTTGCCGGCCTCTTTGGCCGCGGAAGTGCCGGTATTCATGGCCAGCCCGACATCGGCCTGAGCGAGAGCGGGGGCGTCATTAGTACCATCCCCGGTCATTGCGACCAGTCGCCCGTTGGCCTGCTCTTTGCGTATGTACTCGAGTTTATCCTCCGGCGTTGCCTGGGCAAGGAAATCGTCCACGCCCGCCTCGGCTGCGATGGCCGCGGCCGTCAATGGGTTGTCGCCAGTGATCATCACGGACCGGATCCCCATTGCGCGAAGGTGCTCGATACGTTCTTTCATCCCACCCTTGACGATATCCTTCAAATGGACAATTCCCAGGACCCTTCCACCATCGGCAACAGCCAGCGGCGTGCCACCTGACCGCGAAATCCGGTCAGACATTTCGAGGAGTTCAGGACAAATCTCGCCGTGCTGTTCCTTGACAAAGTTGATGATGGCATCCGTGGCACCCTTGCGCAGTTGCCGGCCGTAGTAGTCGACACCGCTCATGCGTGTGTAAGCCGAAAACGGGATAAAATGAGCGTGGGGCTCGGAGACTTCGCGCCCGCGTAGATGGTATCTTTCCTTGGCCAGTATCACGATCGAGCGCCCCTCCGGCGTCTCGTCAGCAAGGCTGGCTAACTGGGCTGCATCGGCCAATTCCAATTCCTTCACGCCGGGACAGGGTAAGAACTCGACGGCTTCGCGGTTGCCAAGTGTGATGGTGCCGGTCTTGTCGAGCAGAAGAGTGTTGACGTCCCCAGCGGCTTCAACTGCTTTGCCGCTCATGGCCAGAACGTTGTGCTGCATTACGCGGTCCATCCCCGCGATGCCGATGGCCGAGAGCAATCCGCCAATGGTAGTAGGAATCAGGCAAACGAGCAGGGAAATGAGCACTGCCACCGAAGGGACTTGCCCCTGACGGGCTGAAGCAACGCTGTAAACCGCGAAAGGCTGTAAGGTGGCTACTGCCAACAGAAAAATGAGGGCCAAGCCGGCGATCAAGATGTTCAAGGCAATTTCGTTGGGCGTCTTTTGCCGCTCCGCGCCCTCGACCAGTGCGATCATGCGATCCAGGAAGGTCTCACCCGGGTTGGAAGTAATGCGGACAGTGATCTGATCAGACAGCACGCGGGTTCCACCGGTTACAGCGCTTCGATCCCCACCCGATTCCCGTATGACCGGGGCACTTTCGCCCGTGATCACCGATTCGTCTACTGTCGCAATTCCTTCTATAACCTCCCCGTCACCCGGGATGATATCTCCAGCGGCACAGATGACCAGATCTCCAGCGCGCAATCTGGATGCCGGCACTGTCTCGATCTTCCCATTGGCCAAGAGCCGCTTGGCCATGGAGTCGGTTTTCGTCCTGCGCAGTGTATCCGCCTGGGCTTTACCGCGCGCCTCAGCCATCGCCTCCGCGAAGTTTGCAAAAAGGACGGTAAACCAGAGCCAGAGGGTAATTTGAAACTCGAATCCAAGCCCCGCTGCACGGTTCAAGGCATCGTGGGTAAGAAGGAGCGTTGTAAGAGCTGCACCGACCTCCACCACGAAAATGACGGGATTTTTGACGACCACAAACGGGTTCAGCTTGATAACGGAATCGCGGATTGCCCGGCGGAGAATTTTGCGATCGAACAGCGGGCGGGACCGCACAAGTCTTCTTGGAAGAATCTGCGTCTCATCGCCCGCTTCGCGTTCAGGTTCAATGGCGGTGTTATCCATCTCCTAACTCCTCACCAGGAAAATCAGCGCGGAGAACGTCCTGCCCTGCCGCATGAGGAGCTCTTCCACAAGCGGGCCCAGAGATAAGGCCGGAAAGAAAGTAAGGGCTCCAACAATCACGATCGTTGCCACGAGCAGCCCTACCCAGAGAGCCCCGTGTGTCGGAAACGTTCCCGTGGTGACGGGGACCTTCTTCTTGGCAGCCAGATTCCCCGCGATCGCCAGCGCCGGCAGCATGAAGCCGAAGCGCCCAATCAGCATTGCCAGGCCCAGCAGGAGGTTGTACAAGGGTGTATTGGCGTTGAGGCCGGCAAACGCGCTGCCGTTGTTTTCCGCAGCGCTGGAAAAAGCGTACAAAATCTCGCTAAAACCATGAGGGCCAGCGTTATTTAGATTGGCAGTGGCAGGTCCCGGCGGGTTCCAATAGCCATGGGCCGGAAGTTTGGCCACCGAGCAGACAGCCGAAAATGTCAGGATGGCAAAGGCCGTGACGATGATCGCAATCATGGCCATCTTAACCTCTTTCTGCTCAATCTTCTTACCCAGGTACTCTGGGGTGCGGCCGACCATCAACCCCGCTATGAACACGCCGACGATGGCGTACAGCAGAATTCCGTAAAGTCCGGACCCGACGCCGCCAAAAATCACCTCGTCCGTTTGCATGTTGAACATCGGGACAAGCCCTCCAATGGGCGTGTAGCTGTCATGCATGCTGCTCACTGCGCCGCAACTCGCGCTCGTGGTTACCGTAGCAAACAGAGTAGAACCCGCGTTGCCAAAACGGACCTCTTTACCCTCCATATTGCCACCCGGCTGGTTTCGCGTGGCAGTCGTCTCAACGCCTAATCGAGCAAGAATGGGGTTCCCTGCCCGTTCCGCCGCATAGCAGACAAGAACACCTGCTAAAAACAGAATGGACATGGCTGCAAACAGCCCCCAGCCTTGCCTCGTGTCTCCCACCATCTTTCCGAATGTATATGTAAGCCCCGACGGGATCGCGAGAATTGCCAGCATCTCAAGGAAGTTGGTCAGCGGCGTCGGGTTCTCAAAAGGATGCGCGGAGTTGGTGTTGAAGAAGCCTCCTCCGTTCGTGCCCAGCAGCTTCGGTGCTTCCTGAGAAGCGACTGGCCCAACGGCTATTTTTTGGGCTGGCCCTTCAAGTGTTTTTGCCTTTACGTAGGACTTCAGGGTTTGAGGAACTCCGCGAGAACAGAGGAACAGAGCAAAACCGAATGACATCGGCAGCAGGAGATAGACCGTGCCACGTGTCAAGTCCACCCAGAAATTTCCGACCGTATTCGCCTGCTTTCTGGCAAGGCCCCGAATAAGGGCCATCGCAACGGCAATGCCGGCCGCGGCCGAAACGAAATTCTGAACTGTCAAAGCGGTCGCCTGAACGAAATAGCTGAGCGTGGTCTCACCCCCATACGCCTGCCAGTCGGTGTTGGTCAAGAAGCTCACGGCCGTGTTGAACGCGAGGTCTGGCGTGATTTTCGTAGCGTTTTCTGGCGCATGACCCGTGCCGAAACCCATTGGGTTCAGCGGCAGAAAACCCTGCAACCGTTGAATCAGGTACACAATGAGAAAACTTATCAAACTGAAAGCCAGGAGCGATGCCGCATATTGTGTCCAGCGCTGTTCATTGTTCTCCCGAATGTTACAAAGGCGATAAATCAGACGCTCCAGAGGCCTTAACACGGGGTGCAGGAAGGTCCCCTTACCCTCAAACAGATGCGCCATGAAAAGGCCCAAAGGCTTGGTGATGGCTAATAACACAAAAAAGAACACTGCAATGTAAACGACACCACTCGGAGTCATTGCAAGCCTCCTTCAGAACCGCTCCGGACGCAGCAGAGCGTAAACCAGGTACCCAAGCAGCAGCACCGCGACAATTCCGGCAAGAAGGTATTCCATGTTTTCCTTAAAGCCGCTCGCATGCCTTGGTAAAGGCCCAGCAGGCAGCGAAAAATACTACGCCGATGGAAATATAGAAAACATCGAGCATCCGCCTTACCTCACTTCCGAAAAGATAACCTCATGCCCTCGTTTCTTAAGCCATCGTTCCAGCTTTTGTGCCTTCGTTCGCCACCACCGCCGACGTCCGCCGAGGACAATGAGGGCGCATCCTGCGAGTGCCTTTTCAAGAGCCCTGTAAAAATCCCGGCACAGAAAAATCTGCACAGAGATCTCTTCTGAAAGACCCGTAGTTAAATTCGCTAATTTCCTCTGAAGAAAAGGGACCGAAACGGCTGGCTTCGTTAAGGGTAGAGCATATGGCACTGCAAGAATAAAAATGAGCTGTATGTGACCGCCCAAATCCCGAGCCAGCGCGCAGGCGTTCGAAAGAGCACAGCGAGTTCCTGGTTCGGTGGTAAAGACCACATCTACGGTCAATATCTGAGTCGGCCGGAAAGCGGCATCATCATTCGGTGCCGACCGGCGCCCAGGGATTTGCCAAAGCTCGACAACCGGGTACTTTATTGGATTCTTCATGAAGAGCTCGAACTTACTCTAATGTGCGGCCCATAAAAAGCACATAAACAAACCATAAATATTTGTTTATCTTTTCAGAGAGACTTGTAATTGATACCCGTAACGGGGCACAGTCAGGAGATGGCGAGGAGAGGAAGGGTCAAGCTCAATTTTCTTCCTAAGGCGATTTACAAACACGCGAAGGTATTCGACCTCGTCTCCGTAGTCCGGACCCCAGACTGTCTGAAGTAGTTTGGTGTGAGATACAGGAGCATTGCCATGGGCTGCAAGGTAGCGAAGCAAGTCAACTTCCTTAGGCGTCAACGGAACCTCATTTGTGCCCTTGCGTACGCGGCGGCTGTTAAAGTTAACAACGACCTCACCCAAAGCTATCGACTCCGAAAGATTGTTGGGCGGAAACGGCGATCGCCGCAGAGCGGCCCTGATCCTGGCCAGCAATTCCGGAGTGCCGAAGGGTTTCGTAACGTAATCATCGGCACCAGCGTCCAACGCTTCGACCTTGTCATTTTCAGCATTCCGCACTGTGAGAACGATAATGGGAACATCGCTGGAGGCGCGAATCAGGCGACATGTTTCAAGGCCGCCGAGCCCGGGCATATTCATGTCCAGAAGGACCAAGTCATACTTATTCTTGCGAAGTGCTTCGAGTGCACCTTCACCGCTTCTGGCGTCGCTCACAATGTAGCCGCTCGCGACAAGTGCTACACGCATAACCCGCCGGATCTGTGGATCGTCATCCACCACGAGTATTGAGGCCATGTTCATCCCTTTTCCTCGCTTTCGATCGGAAGTAAGATGACGAACTCCGATCCCTTTTCTGAAGTGGTGGCCAACTGGATGTCCCCTCCGTGCGAGCGCAAGATTTGCCTCGCCACTGCAAGCCCCATCCCGGTTCCGGCGAGTTTCGAACGGGTGTTGGTGCCGCGGTAGAATCTGTCAAACAGATGCGCCTGATCCACTTCAGGGATTCCCGGTCCCTCATCTCGAACTGAAATGATGATGCCATTGTCGCTGGCCGACAGCCGGACGTGGATCGCGGACGACGGTGGAGAATATTTTAATGCATTATCGATGACCTGCCGGATCGCCAGTTCCAGGAGTTCTGCATCCGCCTCGATCAATGGTACATTGGGATCAGTGTGGACGTCGAGAGTCCTCTCTTCGATCAGCAACCGTAAGCGTTCGAGAGCCTTCGAGAGCAGTTTGGGTATAGAGGTTGGTGTTCTGTTCAATTGAATATCTCCCGCCTCAATACGCGCCATCCGGATGGCTTCAGTGACGAGCCAAGTCATTCGATCGGCTTCCTCATTTACGATGGTGGCTAGTTCACGCTGCTGTTCAGGACTTTTTTCCGCATCGAGCAGCAGGGCGCTGGCGGCAGCCTTAATCGAGGTTAGAGGAGTCTTAAACTCATGAGCGATCGCATCCAACAGCGTTGATTTCAGCTCTTCATTGCGGCGTGCAGCCTCAGCCTGACTCGCCGCCTCCTGTCCCCGCACCTTTTCCAAACCAATTGCAACCAGGTTTGAAATGGCTTGCAGAGCGCTATCGGCGAGCAGGCGGCCGCTGATGGCCAGACTTGCGATGGGGCGACCCCCTAAATGAATCGGAGTTACGGTGACTCCCGTAAGGTCATCATGGAAAAGGGTTCCAAGCGTAGCGGCCTCATACAGCTTTTCTTCGACGCCGGGCAGGTCAGTGGGTCCAGCGTGATAAGTTGTCGCGCTGTCGCGTTCATAGAGTGCAACGGATGACAAATCGAAGATCTCTGCAATTTTCTTGGCGTATTCCTTAGGGGCCCTCTTTCCCGCCTCCGTCAGCAGGATTGCTCGGCTCAATGCATAGAGCCGCTCGGTTTCTTCCCGGCGCTCCATTGCTTCCTGCGCTTGTCGCTTCGCCCGGGCAGAAAGCTGGCTGGCAACGATGGAGGTTGCCAGAAAGGCAAAAAGCGCCACCCAGTTTCGCGAATCAGCAATTGTGAGCGTGCCAGTGGGCGGCAGGAAAAAGAAATTAAAACAGAACATAGCAGCGATGGAAGCAACTGTGGCTTCAAGCAGCCCGCACGCAGTAGCAATTAGCAATATCGCTATCAGATAAGCAAAGCCTGCCGTCGTCGCATTCACTGGGACCAAGCGAAAACAGAGAATTGTGATGATGCCAATCGTTCCCAGGACAACAGCGAAACGAAGTATGCTCCTGAGGTTCATGTCTGGAATCCAGTGCTCATGTTCCGGTATCTTACTATTGTAGAGAAGAGATAACTATTTCAATCCACATCCTGCCGATCTGCTGCGTGGGCACCCAGGCGGCTTCGGTTCAATGCAATTTAGCTGTGAATTCATGATGGTATTGTCATGCCTGTCGCCGGGAACACTGCATCCACCTTGCAGCCGGAGCGACACGGTAGTCCCCGAGTAGACGTCAAGCCGTGAAATACACTTCCTGGAGATTCAGCACCGAGCCCAACTGGCGCTGATTTGGTCCGCGTATTTGAGCGTTGGAGTTCACTTGATGGTAAGTCGGCTACACATCCTTGAGAATCACGTTCAGACGGTGAGATGCCAACTTCTGTGGCGGGATGATAACTTCAAAATGCCACGCTTATCTGATGAGCATCTTCGCGCGTCACTGGGCTCGAAAGTGGAGCGGCCATCAACGCCAGCACCCCGTGGAATGAGCGCAAGCGGCCTTCGCAAATTCTCACGATGAAGTCTCGACCTTGCCCATTTTAGATTGGCCGTGCTCCCGTGCGCTCTCCTGCGGCAACTGAGGTTCAGGCCTTCCTGCCTGTGCCTGCTGCAGAACCCTCCTTTTTGCACGCTCGCATGTGAACGTGTATGGCGTTGCCTTTCACCTTCCTCCCGCAGCGGCCGCACGTGTGCTCCTTTATGCTTTGCCGCACCGTTTTCGGCAATCGGCGTGGGCAAGCTTCGCTCTCCCGCAGTCCGAGACTGCGCAGCCAGAGACGGAAATCCTTGTCAAGTCGGGCGACATCGATCTCTTCACTGTGCCCTTCGAGAAACCGTACCAGTGCCCGATCCGGCTCCCTTGTCCCTAAAAGCAAAACAAGAACTGCTGGCCCGCTTTCGAGAGCAGCATGCCCGGAAACCAGGGTTCGCGCTTCAACGGCCGTGGGCGATTGTGACGGTTGCGATGCTCATGGCGATAATCTGGATCCTATGGATTCATCCGAAGAGGACATATCCGCCCCAGGCTTATGAGCCTTACGCTGTCAATGTCAGCAATCAGCTTTTGTTCCGTGGAGAATCGAGCGCTCCGCCGGTTGCGCCGGCGGTCATCCCGCGCGGGCGGTGGGATCTCGCCATTCAGCTTGCATGGGGATATCCGCCCGGCCCGTATGATGTGTCGGTGCAGCGCGACGGAAAGGTGTTCGCCGCCGCTTCGGAGACCGTTCGAATTGAAAACCGCGAACCAATCCTTCATGTGAAGATGGACCTGAGCCGCTTGCCAGCCGGGCAATATGAGTTTTACGTGCGGCGTGCTGGAGAGGAATGGAGGTATTACAGAGTCATATTGAAGTAACACTACGGGAAAGGAGCTGGCTTTGTGGCCGTGCGCGTTAAGCGAGGCAGTGAACCGAGCGATTGGAAAGCGAAACACCGAAAACGCCTGTCCCGCATCCTTGCAAAACCAGCAGACTAGCTTGTTTTCAGGTCTTCGGCTTCGCCGCGGCCTCAACCCTGCCTCGACATTTCGGCGAGCACTAATTTTCCCAGTGCAATCTCAGCGCGTAAATAAAGGCAGGTCCGCGGGCACGGTTATAGGCAGGATTCACAACCAACTGAAAGTCCGGCGACACCGACACATGCCATCGAGTAGCATGGGAATAGTAAGCCTCGACAATCTGTTCGACCCCGTAGTCCAACTTGCCGTCACCTACTGTAATTCCAACCCCTCCATTAGCGAGGAATTGGCGATGGACAGCGGTGATCCCGTTGAACACGCTGGCGATCCCCAAAGTGTCTCCAGGCTGGCCCCATGCTTCGCCCTTCAAACTGATTCCCATTGAAGCCGTACGGTCCACGTCCGTGAACTCCCAAACCTGATTTCTTCCATCGCTCCAGCCGAGGCGCGCAAAGGCGCCAATGTCTTTGTGGATTTCCTGCTCCAGGTTGATCCCGAAGCCATATTTCGAGCGATAGCCGAGTTGCCCCAAAGCGGCGATATTCTGCGGATCGCTCAGCGCCTGCTGGTAACTCCCCATGTGGGCATGCTCGTCGTACGCTAGCAGCCGCGCGGCACCAGGATGTCCCGCAAATGAGTGCCGCTTCTCGATCTCGCCCACTGCGGACCAGGCATGCAACAAATTCCAGTCCATCCTTAAGGCGTTGGCCATCCTCGAGACTTGAAAAATACCGGCGCGCGCCGACCAGGAGTTCAAATCCATCTCCGCTGATAAACCATTCGTGACGCCAAGTGAATTTGCCGGATAGTCCCATGCAACGTCATTAACGAGAGCCCAGTTCATGAATTGTGTTCTCGCGTTATTCGCGTAAGTGTTGGTGTCGAAGACGTCGGCAGCGGAGAAATGTCCAAGCTGCAGTACGAACCGCCTGCCCTCATTCGTTCTCTCGGAAGGCGTGGCGAAGACTCCCTTACTCCCCAACGGTACTGTTTCGCGCAGGTAAGCACGAGAAATGACTGCATCGGGGAATGTCTTGCCGACACGGTATGCCTCGCCGTTCGGGAAACCGGCAACTCCCGTGGTGTTGCTCAAACCATACCCTTGCCACGACAACACATCCGCAAAGAACTCGGTTCCCCGCCACAGATGAACACCAGCTGTAACATCGAACGAAAAAGTGTCCCTAACTTCGCCGTGTGGTTCCAGGCTGTTGGGACCCGAATATTCAGCCGGGAAGGGCAAAACCCCTTGGCCAATAAGAGTGGATTGGTAATGGAAATCCCATTTGCGATGGGTAGCTAAGGATCCGTTCGGGCTGCTGTCCTGACCGCGCAAGGGCAGGCAAGCCACCAGCATCACAGTGAGTGTTGCGCTCCACGCAGTTCTGGAACATCGGGTCGCCCGCTCCAGCGTCGTCATATTCCTCCGAGGCCCGACGCCCATGCCTGGCCTGCCGAGCCAATTGTACGGTTTCTGTCCCCGCGACCGAACGGCTTCGTTCGTTGTTGGCGCAATATAAATCTGGGTCACGGTCCTTTGAGATCGGGGATTCTTTCCCCAAACCGCCACAAGGTGTCCCTCGTGGTCCGTCGTCCATTTCATGATCAGCATGGCCCTGTTCTCCTTCCATGGCTTCCTCCCTTGTTTTTAATATGCGGGTCATGTCCTTCATTTCCACACTCCCCACCGCGAAGCAATCAGTGAGCGTGGTTGCCGAAAAGTCCCGCGAGAGTGAGCACGTGGTACAGGAGCAGCAGCATCATCGCGATCAGGTATGCCCGCAGGGCGATGAGAGAAATTCGTACGCTCCGCGTCATCCGTATCAGCCCGAGCCCCGATGTCTCCACCTTCTTTTCCGGGGTATCGTCGAGCGGATGGACCACAACGTAGGTTTTAGTCCGCGCACGGTCCGTTAGCGGCCCACGAAGATCTGTAACAGCTCTAAAGAGTGCCATGACTTTCCTCCTCTTGATCAAATCCTCAGCCCACATTCGTGGGGAATAAGTTGGGCGCTATAACCTGGACGGCCAACACCAGCGATAATGCAAACAGGATGACGATCATCGTCCAGTTCACAACGTTGTTCCACCGCTTGTTCACGAGCTTCTCCCCCAGCAACTCCCGGTCGTTCAGAAGCAACTGAAGAAAGATGATGGCTGATGGCAGCATGATTCCAGCCAGAACCTGGACGCTCAGAATGATGAGCTGCAATGGTGCACGGGGGATGAGAACCACTCCCGCCGCGAGCACCACGCACACGAGATAGACCATGTAAAACCCTGGCGCCTCGTAAGGACCGAATTCCAGGCTGTGAGGTAAGCCTTTGACCTCGCCGTAGGCCCACGCGCTGGATAAGGAAATTGCCGTGGTGCCAAGCAGCGCGGCATTAACCATCAGCAGCAAAATGCCCATGCGCACGCTGTTGCCGGTAAGCCCCAGAAGTGCATCGGCCATCTGCGCCGGGTCTTCGAAAGATATCCCGTGAACGCGCGCGTAGTTTCCGACCAGCATCATGCATGCGGCGACAACAATGGTGAAGCATGCGCCCAGAAAGGTATCAAGCCGCGACCAATTAAGGTCGGAAAGCCGCAGCCGCTTGTCGGCAATGCAACTCTGCTGGAAAAAAAGCTGCCAGGGCGCGATGGTTGTCCCAACGATGGCGATCACCAGGAAAACATAGTTCTGCGTAAGCCCCCCGGCAGGAGCCGACGGTATAAGCGTGTTATGGAAAACCTCATGCACGGGTGGACTTAGCCGCAAGGCCATAAACACCCAATACAAATCCAAGAGACAGAGGGTGACGACAACCCGCTCCCACCGGCGATAACTCCCGGTGACTACAATCGCTATCATTCCGATTGCCGCGACCAGCACGCCGGCAGCCGGTGGAATCCCAAGGCCTCGGGACGCCAAAGCGATAGCAGCAAATTCCGTCACCAGGGTGAGAAGGTTCACCACTTGCAGGTCCAGAAATGAGAACATTCCCCACCATTTCCCGAAGCGTTGGTAAATCATTGCGGCATGGCCTTTGCCTGTAGCGATCCCCAGGCGCACGACCATTTCCTGAATGAAATAAGTGCAGGGCAACAGAAAGAGCAACAACCAGAGTAGATGAGTGCCCTATTGGGCTCCGCTCTGCACATAGGTCGAAACCGCACCGGCGTCATTGTCCGCTTCCATCACGATGAGCCCCGGGCCCATAACCATCAGGAACGTCAGCAAGTGACGCATCCAGGATGTCCTGACGCGAATTCCCCGAATCTCCGGAGCCTGGGCTTCCAAGATGCTCGCCGCGACTTTATCTACTGAGGTTTTCATCGCTTATCTGCCTTTCCCTCCCGCTTCTCAGGGCATAGCTCAAACGTGGGCCAGAATAGTCAAACCCGCCGCCGCAATAGCAATCGAGCGCGGAGAACCCCCAAAGGACCGGTCCAGGTCCGCAGCGAACTGAGAGAATGCGAAATGGGTTAACCCGCTTGGAATGCGCCTTTGGCGCACGGGCCATCCCTGCCACTTCCGCCTTCTCCGGCCTAATGTCTCGGAAGAAGCGGCAGGCAAGGCAATAGGTGGGAATAAACTATCGCTTCACAGCCGCATCTTCCCGGCCAAGCTACTGGGAGGTTGGTCGTATTCTTCTTGCATTTCGGTCCTGTGGGCGTGGCGATGAAGCTGAGGAAAGGTGGAGAACGCTTCTTCCTAAATTCTGGGAAGAGACCTTCGAATTCTGGCCTCGATCACCATCGGCCAGTTCCACTCGTCCAAGCTTCAGCACCGCGCCCCGTAAGACCCCGCTTTGCGGGGCCAGCCACCTTAGGAAAACCCTTGAATCGAGAGTTCCTGTTCTACCCTTGCCAGCATCTCTCGATGCTGGTGGGCAGTGGCCTTTTTGTTGCGCGGGAGCCTCGCCTACCGAGGGTCCCTGAAACTCGGGCGCCGAAACGATTTGCCGTCAAACATCTCAGCGCCCAACAGTTAAGTTAAAAAGCCACTCTAAAACTTGTCAAGAAAAATCGTTACGCGCGCAAAATAATTCGTTTCCACCGCTCGCGAAACATCTGTTCAGCCTTGGCGTACTGAGATTCAGCACGATTGGAGTTGGAAAGGAGAGCAAAGTGACTTGCTTCGGCAAGAATGCCCTTGGGGCCGTTAGCGGTCGCATTCTTGACTGGACTCGGCTCTTCACGCCATTTCACGATCACGCAAGCTCCGACGGCCCCTGCAGCGACAAGCATCCCGTTGAGCTTGTCCGACAGTCGACCAGGCGGACACGCGTTCCGCGCGTCCTGACTCCGGAAGAGTTCAGAAAGCTCCTGGCTGAACTGGAAGAATCCTACCGGACCATGGTTGTCATTGCCGGATCCCTGGGGCTCCGGGTCAGCGAAATTCTGGGTCTGCGGTGGGCCGACATCAACTGGGACAGTCTGCCCCTCCTGGTCCAGCGGAGCGTTGTGTACGGCAAGGTTTACGGGACCAAGACAGAAGCTTCGCGTAAGCCCATGCCAATCGACCCTCAGATCGCTGAGGCTCTTCTGACCTACACAAGGCAGGCCGTCTACGTTGGACAGGGCGATTATATCTTCGCCGGGGACAACGGCAAGCCAAGGTGGGGCGGCATCATGCTAACCGACCACATCAAGCCTGCCGCGGTGCGGGCGGGGATCGGCAAGGTTGGCTGGCACAGCTTCAGGCACACTTTTTCTTCCCTCCTGCACCAGGCAGGAACCAGCCTTGCCGTACAGAAAGAATTGCTCCGCGATGCGGATATTCAGACCACGATGAATATTTACACCCAAGCGGCCTCGGTCGACAAACGGGAGGCCGTGGAACTGGTGACGAAGAAGCTCCTAAATGGATGAACAGCGAAGTTGTACGAACTTGTACTCGGGGGCTCTGCCGTTTCTGGCCAACTTGTTGAAAACATGGTAGGCCTGGAGGGATTCGAACCCCCGACCCACGGTTTAGGAAACCGTTGCTCTATCCTTCTGAGCTACAGGCCCGCAGGCGTGCTGAATTAGCTTAGCACAGACGCAGTGCGTTTGTGCGCAGTCCGACTGGTGGGTCCAGGATGCCTGCAATTGCCGTCGCGGCTCTGGACCCGCAGAGAATTCGAAAGATTCAATATCGCGGCAATCCTATTTATACTGGGACGGTGTGCTTGTCTCAGTTTTCAATGCTCTGTCGCATCCTCATGAGACGGGCGGATGCCAGGCTAAAGTTAGGCGCTACGAGGGCAAGCAACATTTATCTTTACACGATCCGGATAATTCACCATGGCGATTCTTGATCGATTCAGGTTGGACGGGAAAACAGCGCTGGTCACGGGCTGCCGGCGAGGCATTGGCAAAGCCATTGCTCTGGCGCTCGCCGAAGCTGGAGCGGACATCGTCGGCGTCAGCCGGTCGATGGAATCCTCCGGCAGCGAGATTGAACGCGAAGTCCTTGCGCAGAACCGCAAATTCAAAGGTTACGCCTGCGATTTTGCCGATCGGAAGGCCGTTTATGTGCTGATTGAACAACTGGCTAAAGATTTTCCTGCGATCGACATTCTTGTCAATAATGCCGGCACGATCCTTCGCAAGCCTGCCGTCGAGTATCCGGACGAATACTGGGACACGCTGATGCAGGTGAACCTCAACTCCCAGTTCATTCTCACACGAGAAATCGGCAGGGGCATGGTGGCGAGAAGAAGCGGCAAAGTCATCTTTATCGCGTCGCTGCTGACGTTCCAGGGAGGAATACTGGTTCCGGGCTACGCCGCGGCCAAAGGCGGCATTGGGCAGTTGACCAAGGCCCTTGCCAATGAATGGGCCGGCAGCGGAGTTCAGGTGAACGCGATTGCTCCGGGCTACATCAGCACAGACAACACTGCCGCTCTGAGGAACGACCCGGTGCGCAACAAAGCCATCCTCGACCGCATACCCGCCGGACGCTGGGGTGAACCTGAAGATCTGCAGGGCGCGGCGGTCTTTCTCGCTTCCGCTGCTTCCGATTACGTGAGTGGGTCAATCATCACCGTGGACGGCGGATGGATGGCGCGATGATCACTCAGGCGCAGGACATACCTCCTATAAAACAAAAAAGGCCGGTCCCTGATGTGACCGGCCTTCCAGAGTTCGGAGACGTCAGCTATTAGCGTTTTGCCTGGACGCTGTTGTTTGCAGCGACCCTGAATTGCATCCGGGTTCCGGATTCCAGCCGCAAATCGCCGTTGCGCGTGCTGAGCATCGAATCTGTGCCGGCTGAAGATTCAGCCGACGCGGACGACGCGATGTGGATATCGCGCACAGGCGTCGCCAGGCCGAGCCTCGAGTTTGCCCCAAGCGTGTTCTGCGTCGCGGCGCCAACTTCGCCTCCGACCTGCCCAAGGGTTGATCCTGCCGCGCCGACGGCCGAACCCACCGTTGAACCCACTCCACCAAGCAGTCCACCGCCTGCTCCACCGCCACCGCCCGCAGGAACGGCTACCGGCGCCGGCATCGGGGCCATGCCCATGGAGTCCGAGCCTTCCGCAGCAGCACTGCCGCCCGCTGCAAATACAGAAGTCAGAACGGTATTCAAGTGAGTGGTCGTATTGCCCCGCACCAACTGGTCGAATTGCACGCCGAGACTTGATCCGCCTTTGCCGTTCAGGCTTCTTTTGACGCTGGTAACGTGGCCAACAAGCTTGTCGCCCTTGTGAACCACAACCTTTCCGTGCTGCTTGACGTTTTGGGTGACGCGCGCCACAACTTTGTCTCCCTGCTTCGCCGTGCGGGCGTCAATGTTTGACATCAACTCCGCGGAAATTTTCGTCCCGTTTTTTATTTCCGCTGACTGGCCTTGGGCCGATGCCTCGGCCGCAGACGAACTGACTGCCTGGGCTGCCGAGTTTGCCATCGCTTGCGCTTGTGCTGTCGCGGGAGTTGCGCTCGCGCCAATCTGAACTGCAGCCGCAATCATTGCGATGCATGAAACGAAGTGGAACAATTTGAAATTTCTCATCGTTAGACCCTCCCATCAGATGTTGTGCTTAGTTCACGTCTTGCTGGGGTTACGATTCCCCTCGCCCCATTGCAACGGGGAAGCAGGCCGCGTACCATTTTCACGCTCCATGTAATGTGATGATCGTCAAGGATTTGGTCGCCGGGCTCTGCCACTGCCGCCGTGAAACAATGACCAGGTCCCATGTAGATTCTTCCAGTTCTTCAAATAGTTAACTTCAAATCAGTTCATAGCCATGCGTTCGCCGATTCACCGTCGCACGAGCCTAAGCGCCACGTCTTCGGAGTAAGCCGGCGATAGGAGAGACAGTTCACCTCCGGCATGCACGAGTGTTTCCGACTTATCAACTTCGCCGGTGCGCGTGTTGATCCACTCGGCGTGATAGCGGCCGGGGGATGCCTTCACCAGCAGCGTTGTTTGCGGGCCGCCTCCGTCAACATAAACCGCATAGGCCTTTCCCGGCTGTACAAGCGCGTATACTGTTGCCGCGGCATCCGTGGCTCTCACGTCCGCATTGTCCGGATGCATGTGGACAAAGTCAAAGCTCTCGATGAACTTCTTCAAAATCGCAAGTTGCGCTTGCAGCGAATGCCCGCCTCCACCCGGCTGCGTTGATGGAAACTTGAAAGTCCCGTCTTCGTGCCCCACGGCAAATGAATAATCGAGATTGTCGTAAACGCTTCCCCCGGCCAGAATGAAATCCCAGCCCTCGCGGCGGTAGGGCCCGTCGCCGGTGCCGCGAAAGCCTGTTTCATCGTCAGCAATCGCCCGGCCAAGAGCGTAATTCCATAGCACACTCATCGGCGGCCGAGAGTAGTGGAAATTGAAAATCGAAACGGCCGGATTGGGGTCCGTAATCTTTTTGGAGCCGTTCGAGATGTTTTGTGCGATCAGGTGTCTTTCAGGGAACGCCGCTTCGGCGCTTTTGATCGTCTCAATGATGTGGTCCTGCCAGGCGAGCGTGACGCCGCCCAAATAGGGCTCGTTACAGATTTCATAATAGAGATTATCAAAGTTATGAAGCTCGGCAACAATCTTCCTGACCATGGCATCCTGAACGGCAAGGAGTGGGCCGTTCTGAAGCGTCAGCGCTTTCGTTCTCGGGATATTGCCGATGCCCTGGATGTTATTGCTTGCCTTGACAGGACTGAGCGCCCACTGCTCGTCGCCGTAGTAAGGGCAGAACAGCACCATCTCCACCACGATGCCCCGCCGGCCCGCCTGCTCCACGAAATCCTTCAGGCGATGGAAATAGGCGTCATCCCAGGTGTGAAGATCAAACTTGTTGCCGCCGCCGGCATAACCTGGCTGCGCGCTGCGGGCCCACGGGCAGATGAACTTCAGCGGTTTCGGGGCCAGCGTGTTCCTTGCGATGTGAAACGCCGCTGGATCCTCGACATAGATGCCGGAAAACAGCCGCGTGAGGTTAAATCCCCGCGAGTGAAGCTCGTTCAGGTAGCGAGTGTAATTGAAGTCCAGATTCAACACGGCGCCGTAATGTTCGGTGGATGTAATCAGCACCGTGGGCCGGCCGCGAAACAAAAAGTAGTGTGGATTCTCAGGGTCGAGTGAAATGGTTTTTTGCGTCGCCGGCGGGGACGCGGCGGCCAAGTGAATCGCTGCCGAAATGAAGACCGCACAGAGCACGGCCAGAATCGGTAGTTTCCGCAGGCTGCCCGGCGCATTTTTAGAAGTACTTAAGTTTGGTCTGACGTTTTCCATTTCAGCCTCTTGTAACCTCGCAGAACTTTATTGAAAGTCCAAAAACAACCGCCTTGCCGGGTTTACGCGTCCGATTCTCGCTGGTGGCTTGCCGGTTTTTGCTGAACCAGGCATTAGATTTTTCCCAAATCCGGTGTTTTCATCTATATTCATAGGTCATGTTTCCGGAATTTCCAATAGCTTTGGTAACGGGAGGATCACGCGGCATCGGCCGGGGTATCTGCCTCAGCCTGGCGCGGGCCGGTTTTGGGGTCGCGATCAACTATGCCGCCAACGCCGAGGCTGCGCAGGAGTGCAGAAGGCTGTGCCTCGAGGTCGCACCGGTTGGAAAGAAGGTTCGATTTGAGACCATCCAAGCGGATATCGGGAAAACGTCGGACCGCTTCCGCTTGCTGGAATTTATCGAGCACGAACTGGGCTGGGTTGACGTCCTCGTGAACAACGCGGGCGTGGCGCCCAAGGTCCGCGCTGATCTGCTGGCAGCGACGGAAGAGAGCTTTGACCGCCTTATCGCGATCAACCTGAAGGGCCCGTACTTCCTGACGCAGACCCTGGCGAATTACTGGATCCCGCTCCTGCCGCAGCTTCCCGCAAACCGCACAAAACCGAAAATCATCAATATCTCTTCGATCTCGGCCTATGCGGCAAGCGTCAATCGCGGCGACTACTGCGTCAGCAAAGCAGGGCTCGCCATGGCCACGCAGCTTTTCGCAGTGCGCCTGGCCGAATATGGAATCAATGTTTATGAGTTGCGCCCCGGCATCGTCGAAACGGACATGACGGCAGCGGTGCGGGAGAAATACGACCGCATGATCGCCGATGGGCTCACGCCGATCGCGCGCTGGGGCACTCCGGAAGACGTGGGCCGCGCAGTGGCGGCCATCGCGCAGGACGCTTTTGCCTTTTCGACGGGCGAAGTGATCAACGTGGACGGCGGATTTCATCTGCGCCGCTTGTAGCCCTTTCAACCTGCCATGCTCAAGATTGATTTCGAACTGACGCCCGAAAAACTTCGACCCGCGCTCGAGCGCGCGTTCGATCTCTCGGCTGCGAAAATCCATTCGATTGAAAAGACGTGGGACCCGGCCTCCGGCGCGCCGGTGGTGACGGTGCGAGGGGATTACCAGCCGCGCGAGTGGACCGACTGGACGCGCGGCTTCCAGTACGGGTCGGCGCTCCTTCAGTTCGACGCCACCGGCGACCCGTGGTTTCTTGAATGCGGCCGCAACGGGGCTCGCCAGTGGATGGAAAACTACATCACCCAGACTGGAGTTCACGACCACGGGTTCAACATCATCAGCACCTTTGGAAACCTTGCGCGGATGGTGCGCGAAGGTAAAATCCAGGCGTCGCGTCCGGAGCAGGATTATTACACGCTGGCACTGAGAACGAGTGGGGCCGTGCAGGCGGCGCGCTGGTCGCGCACATCGGACGGCGGCGGTTACATCTATTCTTTCAACGGACCGCATTCGCTTTTCGTTGATACGATTCGTTCGCTGCGGTCGCTCGCCGTCGCGCACAAGCTCGGCCAAGCGCTCTACGAAGAATCCGACCGGCGCGTTTCGCTGCTCGAACGGCTTATCCAGCACGCTGAGGCGACGGCGCGCTACTCGGTCTTTTATGGCGAAGGCCGCGACGCCTATGATGTGCGTGGGCGCGTGGCGCACGAATCGATTTTCAACCCGAAAAATGGGAATTATCGCTGCCCGTCAACGCAGCAGGGCTATTCGCCATTCTCTACGTGGACCCGCGGCCTGGCATGGGCCATCCTGGGCTTTGCGGAGGAGCTGGAATTTATCCACACAATGCCGTCGGAAGATTTCTCCGCTTTTGGCGGCCGCGACAAGATCGAGTCCACGATGCTTCGCGCCGCCGAGGCGACCGCCGATTTTTATATCGAGCATACGCCGACGGACGGCGTTCCTTACTGGGACACAGGCGCGCCGGGCCTTGCAAGGCTGGCCGATTATCTTTCGCGGCCGAGCGATCCCTTCAACGACTTCGAGCCGGTGGACAGTTCCGCCGCTGCCATTGCCGCGCAGGGGTTGTGGCGTCTGGGCCGCTGCATTGAGCGGCGGGGCGCACGCGCGGAGGACGGCAGACGCTACCGTCAGGCGGCGCTCACCGTGGCGCGAACGCTGTTCGCAGAACCTTACCTTTCGAGCGACCCTGCCCACCAGGGATTGATTCTTCATTCCGTCTATCACCGGCCGCGCGGATGGGACTACGTTCCCGAAGGCCGCAAGGTTCCCTGCGGCGAATCCTCAATGTGGGGTGATTATCATGCGCGCGAAATGGCGCTGGTGCTGTTGCGCGATGCGCGGCATGAAACGGACCTCTGTTTCTTCACTGTATAGGCATTGTTGAAGGCGGGATTCACGAATCGTTCTTGGGATGTGTGATGGGTTCATACATCTCCGGGCGGCGGGCCGCCATGCGGTCGTATTCCCAGACGCCTGGTATTCGGACCACGCGGTTTTGGTCTGCTCGCGCCGGCTCCAGATCAGCGTAGAGGATGGTCTCTTCGGTTTCATCGGCCTCGGCCAGCACGTCGCCCGTGACGTCGATGATCTGCGAGTGGCCGGCAAAGCGGAAGCCGCGTTCTTCGCCCACGCGGTCTGCGGCGATCACGTACATGTGGTTTTCAATGGCGCGCACCTTCGGGATGTGCGCCCAGGTGTCGGACCCGACCGGCCAGTTGGTGGGAATCGCCAGAATCTGCGCACCCTTCAGCTTGAGGACGCGGCCCGCTTCCGGAAAGCTGCAATCAAAACAGATGTTGACGCCGATTTTTGCCTGCGCGGCCTGAAAGACGGGAAAGGGAACATCACCCGGAGCGTCATAGCGGTCGATGCCAAGATGAAGCAGATGTATTTTGCGGTGCGTCCCCTGAATGCCTTCCGGGGTGATCACGACTGCGGCGTTAAAGAGATTGTCGCCTGCGCGCTCCAGCATTCCCACCACGACTGATACGTCGAGGCGCTTGGCGGCTTCCAGGATTTTTCCGGTGGACGGGCCGGGGACGGTTTCTGCGGCGGGCATCGCCTCCTCGCGGCTGGAAAAACAGTAGCCGGAAAGCGCGCATTCCGGAAAGACGACGAGCTTCGCCCCCGCGTGCGCCGCCTGTTCCATGTGATCGAGAATACGTTTGAGGTTGTATTCATTCTCCAGAATCTTCACGTCCATCTGGACTGCAGCGACTTTCATTGGGCCTCCTTCTGAACTCGGATGGGCGAAACCGTTGAGCGCAAGGCTGGCATGCTTATCCCATCTTCTCAAGCGCCGGACCTGGAACTCTGCAATCTTCCTTTAAATTCGCCAAGTCAGCCAGAATAGCTTGCCGGTTTGCTCTTTTTCGTTTTTTATCACCGGCTGACACCGCATTGCAGCCTGGCATACTAGCATATTTCAGCCAGCGGCTACTGCCGACCGCCTCCGCCCTCCCGTTCGAAGAAGCGGCTGATCTGCGGCCAGAACCTCCGGACCGTCCGGCTGGTGCTGAGGTGGCCGCCGCGCGCGAGCAGGTGCAGCCGGATTCCCGCGCGTTTGGCAAAGCGCTCGACGATGCGCCAGGGAATGTAGAGGTCATCCTTCGCATGGAAAATCATGATCTTCTCCGGCTGCAACTCGCCGATGTGCCGCGCGGGGTTGTAGAAATCGCCGCGGAAGAGTTTGTTCCAGTTTCGAGCTGGAAGGCGGTAGCCGTTGCCGAAGGCTTCACGGATGAAGGCTGGATAGCTCTTGCTGGAGGTCTCCTTTTTCTGCTCGCTTCGCAGGATTTGCCAATCGACCACGGGGCAGTTGGCGATCACCTTCTTCACGCGGCCATCGAGCGACGCAAGGATGGCCGCTGCGCCGCCGAAGCTCCCGCCAATCACAAAGAACTCGTCAGGCACAAAGTGAAACTCCTGTCCGAAGGCGCTTTCCCGGATGCGGCCCTTTGCAATTCCGCTGAGTACGTCAGCGATGTCTTCCACCGGCGACTTCTCAAGGAAGGTTCCATCGCTTTCCCACGCTCCACGCCAGCGCGGGTAGAAGACCCAGTAGCCGCGGCCCGCCAGAAATTCCGCGAGCGGCTGCTTCGAGGGAACCGACGGCATGCCGTCGCAAAGGATGATGACCTTCTGCTTCCTCCCACGCTGCGCGGGCGGCAAGAATTCCGCTACGATTTCTTTTTCGAACCTTGTGCGAAACATGCATCCAGTGTAGCAGGGCGACGGGCATTTCCTCCAAACTGATACATCGCCGGCTGGCGGTTGTATCTGTGAGACATATGTTGGACATTATTCGTTATCAGTTAAGAATTACCCAAAATAAACATCAGCAGGACGTAATGTGAAAGGGGAAAGGGGTTGGGCCGGGTTGAAATTGCGTGAAAAAAACGATCGTTGCGGCTTTACTGTCCTTCGGCGGCCTGGATTTTGGCAGCGGAAATGGCACTGAGTTGGAAGTTGAGCATGGCGCCCGGGCCCACCTGAACTTCCTGGCCCTGATCTTTGAATTGACTGATGAAAGCGGGATCGCGCTCTTCACCCTCCGTGTTCTTTTCCCATGCAAACAGGCGATAATCGCCGGGCCGAATGCCTGATAGAGTGAAGTTTCCGTATTGGTCCGTGGCAGCGGATTTGAACCAGAGGTCGTTTGAAAGCCTGGCACTATCGGCAGGAAGCAGCGTCACAAGCGCACTGGTGAAGGGCTTGCCGTCCAGCATGACGGTTCCGCTGATTTGTCCTCCGTTCGCACCGACCACAATCTTGAGTGAATTGCCGGGCGACTGACCGTTTGAGATGTCAAACCCCTTGTCAAGCACGTCCTCGTTGCCGAGCGTCGCAGACTTGACATAAGCGTTCTGCGGCAGGCCGAAGATCCTGACAAGATAATGGCCGTCCGGGATGGAATCGAATTCGAGCGACCCGTCAGGGCTGACTGCCGCGTTTCCGGACGACCCGAACATGACGCCGTTGGGAGGGTTCAAGAATACGCGAACTTTAGAGAGGTCAACGCTTCCTTCAGTTTGGATCACGCCCTGAAGCGTGGCTCCTGGAGTGAGAACCAGTTGAATTCCGTCCACATCGGAGTCCACGACCGTCACCGGCTGCCTCGCCTGATAGGTGTAACCCCGGTATGAAAGCCTCGCGATCAGGTCGTAAGTGCCCGGGCGGACGCCGGAGATGTCAAAATCCCCCTGCGCATCCTTGACATTGCCGCCGAAGCCGAAGTTCCCCAGCGGGCCCGTGTTCACCTCAACGTAGAGTATGGCGCGCGTGACGGCAGGTCCGACGGCGGCGCCCGTCACGCGCCCGCGCAAATGGAAAGTTCTGACGCGTTGGATGGTGAAATCCACGTCAGGAAATTCATTTCCTGCCTGGACCGTGGCAGGCGACGCCTGGGAAACATCGACGACGCCGGGATAAAACGTAGGCTCATAGCTTAAAGATCCACTGTATTGGATCGGGCTTCCCGTGGCGCTGATGTAGTATTTGCCGGGCGGAAGATCGAAGATGCGATACTTGCCGCGATCATCGGTCTGGGCGAAACCGGTGGGCATCAGACGTCGCTTTCCCTGGAAAAATCCGTAGCGCTCCGCGCGAACTTGCACGCGCTCCACCGGTTCGCCGTCCTCGCTATAGACATGGCCCGAGATGACGGCCCCGCGGATAAGTTTAAAGGAAATGTCGCGGACGGCCTGGCCGGGCCGGAGTTCGAGCATTCTGCCGGGTTCGTCCGGAGTTTTCTGGCCGTATTGCATCGAAACATAGCCCGCATGGCTGGCCGTGAGGAAATAACGGCCGGGAGTAACCTCCTTGGCCTCAAAGTGTCCGCCGGCATCGGTAACAACTGAGGTTGAACTGCCCACGGACCCGGCTTCCCGAAGCGAGATCACGGCGTCTCGCAGCGGCTGGCCGTCCGCCGCCGAAAAAACCGTGCCGGAAATTGTGCATTTTTCCTGGGGCGAGACAGAAGTTTGCGGGTTCGCAGGATTAATTTGCGAGGCGAGAAGGAAAGCCATGCCGAGCAGAAGGACGTACATGGCAACCCCAGAGCAAAGTCATTATAATGCCGACGAAGTGGCAAAGTAATGCTTTTATTCAAGGTCAGTATCCTACCTGCAGAATTGACGGATTGCTCTCACCCCGATTAACGTTAGCTGGTCTTTTGAAACTTGGGGCGGATTGGCCATCGCCAATCATTCTTTCTTTAAGTGAGCCGAACAGAGGTTCTTTGAGGCCTATTTGTGGCGCTTAGTTTCAGCAGCTTGCTGAAAAAGAGCGCAGTCTGTGTCATTACCGAGGGCCGATGCTTTTATCGACCAGAGGAATCTACTTTTGTTCTCGATTGCTTGGGTAAAAACAGACTACTCGCTTTGCTCGAGATTACGGGTTCTGGGCCTTTTTTTCAACAACTTGGGATGCGTCCCGAAGCGCGAACGAAGCTTGGAAAGCCGCTGCGCGGAGGGTTCATCGTTCGCGGGTCAACTAGAAGAACAACCGGGGAGAAGGAACCATGTTGATTAAAGGACAGGGTTGTTTGCTATTAGTACCGATAAGCGACAATCGTCGGGAAAACGGGAAAGCCGCCGATCTCAAATTGATGCTCAGGTGCCTGATCTGTTGTGTCGTAATGGCTTCCGCCCCTGCGACCCGCATCTTCGCGCAGGCGAATTTCGCATCGGTGAGCGGCGAGGTGCTGGATGCTCAGAAAGCTGCCATTCCACAGGTCAAATTGACCCTCATATCGCCGAGCACGAACTTCCAGCGGAGCACAGTTTCAAACAATCTGGGCTTTTACGCATTTACTGACGTGAACCCCGGCAACTACAGGTTGCAGGTGGAAGCCCCTGGCTTCCAACCCCAAGCGCGCGACTTTGTGCTGGCGGTGAATCAGGCTTTACGCCTCGACATCATGCTTCAGGTTGGAAGCGAAACTCAGCGAGTGGTCGTAAAAGGGGCGCCTCCTCCCGTCCGCACCACCGACGCCACTCTGGGAGAAGTTATAGACCCCACTCTGACCCAGCAGCTTCCGCTGGACGGGAGGCATGTCCTCGACCTGGCAATCCTGGCTCCGGCTACTGCCTCGAACATGAACATGGGGGTGCAGGATGGGAACCAAAACCAGCTCTACTGGCGCCCTGGGCAGGGGACGGAGTTCACAGCCGCAGGGGCGCGGGCGAATGCGAACTATTACCTGCTGGATGGCACAACGGATTCCGACCCTACCTTCTGGACATTGTCATTGAGTCCTTCTCCCGACGCTATCCAGGAATTCAAAGTGCAAACCGGCAGCTACTCGGCGGAGTTCGGCGGGGCCGGAGGAGCGCAGGTCAACATGATCACCCGCTCAGGAAGCAATCAACTGCATGGAACGGCCTACGAATATCTCCGCAACACAGCGCTCGATGCGCGGGTCTGGAACGCAACCAATGTTCCGCACCTGGTGCAGAACCAGTTCGGGGCGTCCGTCGGAGGGCCGATCCGGAAAAACAGGACTTTCTTCTTTGTTAACTATGAAGGTTTCCGGTTCAGCAATCAGGTCTATCAGATTGAAACGGTTCCGACGATGGCGGAGCGCAATGGAGATTTCAGCCAGAGCGGGCAGATGGTCTATGACCCCTTCAGCTCAACTCCGAACCCCAACTATGACCCGACAAAGCCGGTCAGCGCAAGCAATCCGCAGATCATCCGTTCCCAGTTCCCGGGCAACATCATTCCGTCTTCGATGATCAGCCCGGTGGCCTCGAAGGTTTTGAGTGTTATTCCGATGCCCAATATTTCCTCGGGCATGTCGGGGATGGGCGGGATGGCGATGGGCCCGATGTCCAGCGGGGCCGATTCCAACAATTACCTTGACGTGCGAACCGCCACACAACCCTGGGATCAGGGGACAGTGAGAATCGATCAGAATATCGGCAAGGGTGACAGCTTCTTTGCCCGCTATTCGCTGGAGCACGAACATGGATTCACGCCGGTCAATCTGCCCGGGTTTGGGCTGTTTGATGACAACCTCGCTCAAAACCTGACAGCCTCTTATACGCATATCTTCTCCCCCACAATGATTAATAATCTCTCGGTCGGCATGTCGCGCCTTTCAATGCATGAGTATTCCGAGAATAATTTCACTCACGACTACGTTTCCGAACTTGGAATCCAGGGCGTCTCTTGGGGCGGCAAAGGCGCATGGGGCATGCCGTACTTCAATGTTCAGGGCTACAGTCCCATGGGAGACTCGTATAATGCAACCCCGGTGCACGATTGGGACACGTTCGTACAGGTACAAGATACCTGGAGTTGGCAGGCGGGACACCACTCTGTGAAAGTCGGCGGCGGGTATCTACCCTTTTTCTGGCCGATGTGGGGCTTTTTTGAGACGCGGGGCTATTATCAGTTCACCAACGGTTTCACCACTCGCACTGCCACCAACGACGGTACGGGATCAGGCCTGGCGAGTTTCCTTCTCGGGTTACCGGTGGTGAAGCAGCGCCAGGCCGGGGTCCCCTCGATGAACCTGAGGCAGTGGTACGGAAATGCGTATATCCAGGATAACTGGCGTGTGACGGACCAGACGACCCTCGACCTGGGATTGCGCTACGAATACATGAGCGCCATGTCCGATCTGGATGAGCCCGGTGCAAACCTGATATTCCAGGATGGTCAACTGAATGCCTTCGTGGGCGGCCAGGCCGGAATGCCGAGAGGGCTATGGTATCCGAACACGGTGAATTTTGCACCGCGCATTGGTTTTGCCCACCAGGTTCGCCGCTTCGGGATCGTCCTTCGCGGCGGATTCGGCACCTACTACACGCCCGTTGACATGAACACCTGGTGCAACCAGCGCCACAATCCGCCCTATGTTTTTGCCGAGACCCGGCAGAGCGACAACTATATCCCCAGCCTATTCGGGTTTGACTTCGCTCCGCCCGTACTGGGTCAGACAGTGGTTGCCTTCAACGCCCTTGATCCCCGATCTCATGCGCAATATATCAATCAGTGGAGCTTCACCGTGCAGAAGGCGCTTCCCGGCAGCATCGTGCTCGAGGTGGGATATCAGGGTTCGCGGGGTTACCACCTGCAGCGTTCGCATCTGATCAACAACGCTCCTCCTGGGCCGGGACCCATCCAGCCGCGGCGACCTTATCCAACCGTTACCTTCCTGCCCGGAACTTCATTTACGGGGGACAATCCCGAGAATTTCGCCATCGCAAGTAATACCTTCCCCGTTTCAGCCATCAACTACCTGGAGAACACTGCGAACAGTTGGTACGACGCAGGCTGGATCGACATTCGCAGGGAGTTTCAACATGGGCTCACTTTCCTGGCGAATTACACCTGGTCGAAGAGCCTTACGGATGCGCCCGACTTTCGCTCTGCTATGATGCAGCCTGCGATTCCCCAGAACAACTCGGACCTTAAGGCGGAAAAGGGGCTGAACGGGATGAACGTTCCCCACCGTTTTGTAGCCAGCGTTGTTTATGCCATCCCGGGCCTGAGAAGCCGGGGCTTTCTGCACCACCTCACTTCGAGCTGGACTCTGGGGAGCATTTTCACAGCTCAAGACGGCATGCCTTTCACGGTCTCTGTTTTTGGTGACACGGCGAACGCGGGAACCCTGCTTGGCCAGAACCCCATTCGGGCTAATGTGACTGGAGAACCTTTGTTTCCTGCCGGGACGCATACCACAGCGGAATGGTTCAACCCGCTTGCCTTTGTTGCACCTCCGCCCTACACATTCGGCAACGCCGGCGTCAACACTGTTCCCGGCCCCGGTTTCGTCGATCTTGACCAGTCCTTGCAACGGCAGTTTGCGATCACCGAGAGAATCAATTTTACTTTCCGCGTGGAAGCGTTCAATGCCTTGAACCACAGCAACTGGGGTTATCCAAACAATTATGTGAATACGCCTCAGTTCGGGTCGATCACAATGGCCGAGGGGTCCGGGCGTGAGTTTCAGCTCAGCGGCCGAATCTCCTTTTGAACGCTGTGCGGTAGCGGAAATGACGGCGGGTTGCAGAGGCCGTCCAGCGTTTTGAAAAACCCGGTTCTTCGCCTTGCCCGGAATAACGGCCTTCTGCAACTCTTTTCAATGACCTGCTTGAAAAGACGGCCATCCTCTTGACTTTCCATCTGAAACCCTTATCTTTGTGTTCCAGCCCAGAACCGTATGACAAATGTCACAGCATGCGGTTGATGGACCTATTATCATTTTTTTCCACTCACTCTGAGGGGGTACAAGGACAAGGAGGACACTGGTGAACCAGCTCAGTAAGCGCGGACTGATGGTTTCAAGCCGATGGGGCCAGGCCATCGTGATCGTCTTCATATTCGGGTTCTTTGTAATGGGACTTCTGGCGTATCGGACGTACACCAGCGAGCCTCCGATCCCCGGAAAGGTTGTTGACTCCTCAGGACAGGTGCTTTTTACCCGGGCGGACATCACCCGCGGGCAGGAGACTTTTCTTCGCAACGGCCTGATGGAGTATGGATCGATTTTTGGCCACGGCGCTTATCTCGGCCCGGACTTTACCAGCGATTATCTCCACCGGGCAGCGCTAATTGTCCGTCAACAATACGGCGGCGAAGCTTCGGACCGTGCGCGGGCGCAAACCATCCTGGACTTCAAGACTAACCGCTATGATCCGGCGACGGACACGCTGGCATACACGACTGCGCAGGCCGCCGCCTTCCATGCGCTCGAGAAGCATTATGCAGACTTTTTCTCGCAACCGACAACAAAGTTCGGCCTGCGCCCGAAGGCTATTACTGATCCACAGCAGATTTTTGACCTCACGGCATTTTTCAGTTGGTCGGCGTGGGCCGCGGCCGCCGATCGGCCGGGGCTTGATTATTCTTACACGAATAACTGGCCGCCCGAATCGTTGGTGGACAATCACCTCACCGCCGATGCAATCGTGTGGAGCGTGCTTTCGCTGATCGCGCTCCTGGGAGGCATCGGCCTGCTGCTTGCAGCGTTCGGCCGGTGGAACTTCCTCGGCTGGCATGGCCGCGAGCGCACGGTGGTTTCCTTTCACCCGCCGGATTCAATCAGCCTGACGCCCGCACAGCGCGCCACGGCGTACTTCTTTCTGATCATGGCTGCGCTCTTCCTGATGCAGACCCTTTTGGGCGGCGCCACGCAGCATTATCGCGCCGACATAGCGAGCTTTTTCGGCGTGGACCTCGCACGCCTGCTGCCGTTCAATGTAGCCCGGACGTGGCACGTGCAGCTTGCGATTTTCTGGGTGGCCACTTCTTATCTGGCGGCTGGGATTTTTCTTGTTCCCATGATCACCCGTCGCGAGCCCAAAGGTCAGCAATGGCTGGCCTATGGATTACTTGGCGCGCTGGCCGTCGTAGTGTTTGGAAGTCTGATCGGCGAATACGCGGGCATCGAAGGATGGATCCGGCAACATTGGAAATGGTTCGGCGACCAGGGTTTCGAGTATCTCGACCTGGGTCGCTTCTGGCAAATTCTGCTGATCATCGGCCTGCTCTTCTGGGTGATTATTCTTTGGCGCGGGCTGCGCGGGCGACTTGCCGCGGAGCACATGGGCAATCTGCCATGGCTGTTCTTTTTCTCCGCCCTTTCGATTCCTGCCTTCTACGCAGTGGGATTGCTCGCGCGGCCCAACGAAACTTTTACCACCACGGACTTCTGGCGGTTCTGGGTGGTCCACCTGTGGGTGGAAGACTTTTTGGAACTTTTCACCACGATCATCGTCGCCTACATATTTGTGCTGCTGGGCGTCGTTCATGAGCGCGTGGCGCTGACGATGGTTTATCTCGACATCCTGCTCTATTCCGCCGGCGGCGTCATCGGCACCATGCACCATCTTTACTTCTCCGGCGAGCCTGCCGTCCACATGGCGCTTGGCGCATTTTTCTCCGCCGCGGAAGTTATCCCGCTGACCTTCCTGACGCTTGAAGCATGGAGCTTCCTGCAACTGGGCGCGGAGCAGAGCGCAAGGTCGAAATCGCCTTTCCCGCACTTCTGGGCCGTAATGTTCCTTGCCGCTGTCGGTTTCTGGAATTTTCTCGGAGCCGGAATTTTCGGCTTCCTCATCAATCTGCCCGTTGTATCCTATTTCGAAATCGGCACGGCGCTGACCGCCAATCACGCTCATGCAGCAATGATGGGCGTTTACGGAATGCTGGCCGTGGGTCTGTCACTCTTCTGCCTGCGCTACATGGTTCCACAGGCCCGCTGGTCTGATCGCGCGGCCAAGGTCAGCTTCTGGTCATTGAACATCGGGCTTGCATGGATGGTTTTTGCGTCGCTCTTTCCGCTCGGCATCATCCAGTTGTACCACTCAGTGCGCTTTGGCTATTACGACGCGCGCACACTCGAATACCTTACTGGTCATCTCAACACCTTGATTGAGTGGATGCGCCTGCCGGGCGACGCGCTGTTCATCGTGGGAGGAGTGCTGCCTCTCCTCTATCTTGCCTGGCTGGGCGCGCGCCATGTGGCCCCGAAGGCCACCGCTGAGCAGCCGGCGGAAAGCCTCTTTACTGAAATCATTGAGTCCACCGGGGTGAAGTGATGGTCCATGGCTTCCATGCTGAAGTGCTGATGGCGGCAGGTTATGCAGTGTTTCTGCTGACTGCGGCAGCCCTGCTCGAATGGATGGCGAAGCATTCCCACCGCCGGTCCGAGCAGATGAGCGTGACCGGCTTCAGATTCCACAGGGAATTCGACCGCTGGGAGTGCCCCACAGGACAGTTGCTCCGGCGGCATTCGGTTGACCACCAGCGCCGTATCGTGCGCTACCGCGCTCCCGCGCACGCCTGCAACTGCTGCCACAAAAAACCTGACTGCACTGACTCCGATGAAGGCCGGGAGATCGAGCGCCGCGTTGATTCCTGGGTGCAGTCCGAAATCCGCCGCTTCCATCGCGGCATCTCCCTGGCGCTGCTGCTCCTGGCCGCGCTGATCCTGGCGGCGCAAATCGCCTGGTACAAAGCGCCGCGAGAACTGGCGTTGGCTGGCGGCCTGCTCGTCGCCATCGGCGTTGCCGGCACACGCTTGCTGGCGGGATTCAGGGCGAATCAGCGAGGACTTCGAAATAATCCCAATCGCATGAAAGGTGTCTCCTCCATATGAGGCCACAACGCTTGCCACAACCAACAACTTTCATGCACGATATCCAAAGCAATCGCGAGGACAACCAGCCCAACGCCTCAGCCCAGCCCTCCCGCAGGAAACACTGAAGCTGGATCGACCCGTTGTCGAACGGGATCCCATGTGGCGATTCTAATCCGCCTCCCTGGGCCGTACTCTAGGATGTCCACCCGATTGTACGTATTCAGAAGGATATCCAACGACCGCGATATCCCTTCCGGGGAAACTATCGCAGAGAGCACTGGAGATGCCACGCGACTGTAACCGAGGATCTGTCCGAGATCCTTCAATGTGATCGGTGTCGACTTGCACTCTATGAAGACTAACTGAGCCTTATCCCGGCGCCGAACGATTGCCGTCAAATCCACCTCAATCTCGAATGCATCCGAGGCCGGGAACGACCGGACTCCTAGTCTGTCGAGGAAAGCAGAAAGCTTTGATCGGGAAGTGTCAAAGACTTCCACAGACCATCCTGGGTACAGGCATCTGAGACGATTATCCAACCAATTCAGCACAACAGGGTATAGGTCGCGCTCCCGGTTCGCCATTTCTAGGTCTCAGTCTGGTGGTCAACTTCGAAAAGTTGTTTCTGGGCGACGTCATCGCATTGCTGACAACCCAGGGCCAGGCAAATCTGCCAATACGCGTCAAAGTGTTTCCCACGAATCTGTTGAGGAATGTAATCAGATGACTCGCCCGGGTGAGTGGGTTTTTTGCTTATGCGACGCACCCTTGGATTCGGATTGCAAAAAGGAGGCAGCCTCGTCTTTCCAATGAGCTTATCCGCTTCTGCGAATTCCATGAGTATTTTCTGTTTGTAGTCGATACAAAATCCAACCGCGAGGAAATGTTCAGCGAAGATTTTTATTTGGTGTTCCTTGGCCCACGCCGTACCAAGGGTCACCGATGGTGACCGTGTGTTTGGGTGCCCCCACTGAATTAACTGTACGGGTACACTCAGATCCTTCTGCAGAATTTGGCAAAGTTGGACCGGAAGTATCCAATTTCGATTGTTTACCTCCAAGTAAACCCTTCTCTTTCCTCCCATGTAGTTGTTAGCGTCGCGAATGAATCCTCCAGCGTCTGCTATGCCACGCATGAACTCTCTCTTGAATTCAGCCGGTGCCCCGATTATGCTCTGCGGAACTCTGAATTCCTTGTAGGAACTATAGTCTCCTAAGATGTACCGAAGGTTCCGCCAAACCATGTTATTGCCCAAGAAACGGGCAATGAATTGTACGTCCTTTCGCGTTTCCTTAATTTGAATATCGCCCGCCAGCAATTCACTCAATCTGTCACGAATTTGGTTGGCCCCTAGGCGGAGGTACTTTTTTTGGTCGTACCGGAGATTAATTCCTGTGGCGAGCAAGCTTTTCGAGGGGAAGGAGATTACAATCCGGTGGTCACCGCCGGTTTCAACAAGAGTTCCCCGCATCACGATGAGACCGAGAAGATAGGCTGTATCCAAGTCAAGGAAGTTCTGGATGATCAAGTGCGCGACTCGACTTTTGCAGCTTTCGGAATATAAGTAGGTACTCGTGCACCTTGTTGATTCGAAAAACGGATGGATATCCCAAGGGCCTGAGATTGTTGTATTCCTGTCTGCGATCCCAAATGATTACATCATCAAAGATGAACCCGCAGTTTACAAGGCATCTGGCTAGATCAGAATGGAAGGGGTAGAATTTGTCCTTTTTTCTAATGTCCATTACATTGACTACACAGTACTTGCCAGGCCTGACGGATCTATAAACCTCTTGGAATACCTTTCCCAGTTCGTTTATAAATTCCCAGTATCCTCTAATTTTCGCAAGATCTAGTTTTTCATTCCCGTAATCTCGAGTCTCCTTATAGTCAGCTGTCCTCTTTTGACTGAGTATGTCCCAGTACGGTGGCGAGGTGAGGCAAAAGTCGACAGACTCCGGCCCTATTGTCCTAAGTAGTTCGCGGGCGTCACGCTGGTGGACTACGGGTAAGGGAACCGGATCAGCATCAAAGGGGAGGATGAGACCACCAACCCTTTGTTTAGTGAGTTCTACATATGAGGGTACTATTTCAAAGCCGATGCCCTGCTTGTGTTCAAGCATGGCTCCTACGAGCGTAGATCCCGAACCCGAGAACGGATCCAGAACTACTTGATCCGACTCGGTCATAAAACAGCGAATAAGTCTTCTGACAAGCGCTACGGGGAAGATCGCCGGGTGGCCGATAGCGACTTCTTCTTGGGACTTCTTAATGTCCGACCATATGGAAAGGGAGTACTTAGTCCAAGTCGCGCCATCAAGATCGTTGGCGCGTCTGGTATCCCGCCTTGGTCTCAAATCGACAGCGTGCTGGGAATGCTCGTCAAATCGGAGCTGAGCGTTTTCCACCTTGACACTCATGCGTAATCCATTCTAAGGGTCACGAACAGCTTAGTATATGAGTCGCACCGTGTCAACGAAGATAGCCGCCCCAAGTTCGGGCAAAAGAAAACAGCCACGCTGAAAAGGGAAATCCTGCATTGATCACCGTTACGATTCCGAAAACCTAGCGAACGCCGTCATATCTCCAATCAACAAATCATCTCCTTGGCTCTAAAGGCTCGCCGGCGTTTCCTGGCACCGTCAGCGCGGCTGTAGTGAGCGGAACCAATCGACCGTTTTCCTGAGGCCCTCTTCAAACCGTACTTTGGGTTCATACCCGAGCAATTTGCGGGCGAGCGAAATGTCAGCGTGTGAATGCTGGACGTCTCCGGCGCGCGGCGCGTCGTAGCGTGGCGTCATCTGTGCGCCGAAAATACCGTTCAAGATCCGGATGGTTTCATTCAGCGTGTGGCGTTCGCCGGTCCCGACGTTGATCACGTGTCCTGACGCATCGGGCGATGTGCAGGCGCGCAGCGTGGCATCAACGGTATTCTCGATGTAGGTAAAGTCGCGCGACTGCTCGCCGTCGCCGTAAATGACAGGCGTCTTTCCTTCCATATAGGCTGAGATGAACAGCGAGAGCACGCCCGAGTAGGGCGAATCGGGGCTCTGGCGCGGCCCGAAGATGTTGAAGTAACGCAGCGCCACCGTCTCCAGGCCGTAAACCCGCGTGAAGATGCGGCAGTAATATTCGCCGGCCAGCTTGGTGAGAGCGTAGGGTGAAAGCGGGCGCGGCTCCTGGGTTTCAACGCGCGGCAGCGCCGGATGGTCGCCGTAAGCCGCCGAAGACGCCGCAAAGACGAGCCTTTTGGCCCCCGCGTCCCGCGCTGCCAGAAGGACGTTCAGCGTGCCATCGATGTTGACGGCGTTTGACGTCAGCGGGTCTGCGACAGAGCGCGGCACGGAAGGAATTGCAGCCAGGTGGACCACATAATCCACGCCTTCAAAATCCGGCCGGATGCTTTCAAGTTCCCGGATGTCGGCTTCGTGCCACTGAATCTTTTGCCGGACAGGTGCCAGATTTTCAATGTGTCCCGTAGCCAGATTGTCCAGCGCGCGGACCGTTTCGCCGCGCCGGACGAGTTCTTCAACGATGTTGGAGCCGATAAAACCTGCTGCTCCGGTGACGAGGTATGTCGCCATTCTTAATAACTCCGATTTTTAGCGAAGTGGCTATGCCCGATCACGAAGGCCTGGATGGAACGCCTTCATCGTAGTGATCTCGACTGGAATACTTTTCTCGCCCGAAAACACATACAATAAATGATCGCGTTCCGGCAGGTTCCTGTCTCAGGGTGCGCGCCGGCGGCGTGAATCCCTTGTTGTTTTTGTCTGCATTCGTCCATGAATCTTCGTTACCACCCCCGACGCTTCACGAACGCCCGCACGACGAACTTTTATTATTCCTTCGTCTTTCTGCCTCCGGAAAAGCGCGAAGCCCTCGAGGCCGTCTATGCTTTCGCCCGTCGCAGCGATGACGTATCAGACAGCTATCTGCCCGAGGCAGAGGCGCGGCGCCAGCTTGAGCTTTGCCGATTGGACCTCGACCGCTGCTATCAATCGGGCGGCAGCCCCGCATCCGATTTCACGCCGGAGCTTGCCGCACTGGCGCGAGCGGTCCACCGCTTCCAGATTCCGCGGGAGCATTTCGAAGAACTGCTGCGCGGCATTGAAATGGACCTCAGCCCGATGCGCTATCGCACATTCGAGGACCTTTCGCTCTACTGCTACCGCGTGGCCTCGACGGTCGGCCTGATCTCAATCGAGATTTTCGGCTACAAAAACCTTTTGACGCGCAAATACGCCGCCACTCTGGGCATGGCACTCCAGCTTACCAATATTCTCCGCGACCTTCAAAGCGACGCCCGCCGCGGCCGCGTTTATATTCCCGAAGAGGACCTCGAACGTTTTGGCGTGCCGCCCGAGTGCTTTCTCAGCGGCAAGCCCGCCGGCAGGTTCGTGGAACTGATGGAATTTGAATTCGAGCGCGCGCGAAGCTATTTCGCCCTTGCGCGGCGGACGCTCCCTGACGAAGATCGTCGCTCCATGGTAATTGCCGAAATCATGGGAGCGGTTTACTGGCGAATTCTCATGCGCATCCGCGAGCGGAATTACGACGTCTTTAGCCAGCGTGTGCGGTTGTCGCAACCGCTCAAGTTCTGGATCGCCCTTTCCGTCTTTTGCGGGAGAAGCGGCTACTTGCCTTAATGATTGCCGATCTCCTGCCAGTATGAACCCACTCCAATTCCCGCGCCTTCCGTCTTTCGCTCGCGGCCGCCGTGTGAAATGATTTCCTGGACCGTGTATGTAGCCTTCTGCTGCGACTCAAAATAAGTGCGCGTCACCATCTCGCCGACCAGCCCCACGGATAGAAGCTGGATGCCGCTTAGAATCAGCAACGCCGCAAGGAAAAGCAGCGGCCCGTGCTGGAGCATGACAGACTGATGAAGAAATAACTTCTTGAAAACCAGGAACAAACCGATTAACGAACCAAGTCCCACACTGGCAAATCCGAACAAGCCGAAGAATTGCATCGGCCTCGTCGAATATTCCAGCAGGAATTTAATACTGATCAGGTCCAGCATCACGCGGATGGTCCGCGACAGTCCGTAATTTGATTTGCCGCTTGCCCGCGGGATGTTTTTGATTGGGATCTCCGCAATCCGCGCGCCGAATGAACTGGCAAGCGCCGGGATAAACCGGTGGTGCTCGCCGTAAAGGCGCATGCGCTGCAGAATTTCCCGACGGTAGGCCTTGAAAGTCGTGCCGAAGTCGTGGATATCCACGCCGGACAGTTTGGCCATGGTCCAATTGGCAATGCGGCTGGGCAGGCGGCGAGTCAGCCAGGTGTCCTGCCGTTTCACGCGCCACCCACTGACGATGTCGTAACCTTGGTTGATCTTGGCAATGAATAGCGGGATTTCAGCGGGGTCGTGCTGCAAATCGCCGTCGAGAGAGATGATGACGTCCCCTTCGGCGTAATCAAAACCCGCCTGCAATGCCGTGGTCTGACCAAAATTCCGGCGCAGTCGCACAGCGACTACTCGACTGTCGTTCGAGCAGATCTCTCGAAGCAAGGGGTACGTACCGTCGGAACTGCCGTCATCAACAAAGACGACCTGATAGGGATACCCAGTCCCGTTCATGACCTCAACAATCTTCATGTAGAGAGGCCGCAGGTTATCTTCCTCGTTATAAAGAGGAACAACGATGGAGTACCGCGCAACTCTTTCTTTTTCCATTAAGGCCTTCCCTGGAAATTTGATGCCGGGCCAAACCCATATGTTAACCCCCTTGGATGATTTCCTGCACAGATTCGTGGGGGTTTGGGGATGCCGGCCATTTCGTCTGGGGCAGGCTGGCATAAGAAATCAGTTCGATTCCAAGATCGGTCACAAGGCGACGGATGCCGGCGCTGGTAAGCGCTCGAAGCTCGGTTTCGCGTTCCGTCCGAAGCCGCGTCCGCGTCCCAAGCAACTCATCGTCAATGTAGCCGGGATGACACATCAGTTCCGTCGTTCCCTCCGGCAAAGAACAAAGCATCCGCTCCAAAATGCTCGCATCCAGAAATCCGGTCTCGCTGAGCCCGACTAAATAGTTTGTGCGCCAAAGTCCTGCATGGCGGATCTCGTTCACCTGGCATGAGGCAAGGGTTGAAAGCGTGCGGGCCAGAAGAAATTGTTTGGCCTTTTCGACAAGTCCTTCGCGCCCGGCGCGCAAGGGGCCGAGCGCACTTGATGCGGGTTCCACAGGGCAGCGCACACCCCTGATCCCGAATTCGCATGCCAGCTTCAAAACCAGGCGAAAGACGGGTGGCAGCAGATGAATGTGCTTATGGCTATCCAAGTGAGTGATTCGGATCCCGGCCGAAGCAACTTTTCCAATCTGATTTCTTAGTTCATTCTCAATGTGCGCTGGTTCGACTTTGCCTGCCATTATTCGCCATGCCAGAATTCCCGGCGTTGGGTAGAAAGTTCCGTCCGCCCGGATGAGCGAAGAAACCTGCGAAGCCGCGCAGACGGGGCGCCCTTGCGTCAGATTCAGGTGTACGCCCACACCCAGTTCCGGACTTGTCAAAGCGGAAGCAACAGCCGAATCAAAAGCCGCGCCATTCGCCATGAGAGTCGTGCTGGTGATGATGCCGTGCCTGTGGCCGTCGAGAATGGCCCGATTCACCCCATTGCTCAGACCGAAATCGTCCGCATTGACAATCAGCTTCTTCATTTTGAGGTTGCGGCAACGGGGCCGCTCTCCTCGTCATTTCCCTTCAGCGAGAGCGAATACCTGCTCACCATGGTAAGCCCCACAGCCACCCAGAACAGCATGCGGATTTTCCGGATAACCGCCAATGACACGCCTTCAGCGGCGCCAAACCCCACCGTCTTGAGCACCAGCGCCGCTCCGCCTTCGTCCACGCCGACTCGCATCGGAACGAAAGCGAAGAACAGGTTCACGACCCGGTTGACAGTCTCAACCATGAAAGCCGCAAATAACGACGTTCGGTGGACCGTCAGCGCCAGAATGACCCAGGCTTCAATCACGCCGGCAAGGACCGACAAAAGCTCCAGCACAAGGATAATGGCTGACGATATTTTATGCGCTTGCCAGAAACTGTAAACGTTTTCCTCAAAGACCGCCACCTTCTCCCGCTGATCATGCAGCCTTTCGAGCCAGCGAAGGTCAAGCCTATTAAGCCCGTCAACAATCCTGCCGGCCACGCGGTAGCGTTTTTTAACGACCAGCACGATCATCCCTCCTGCAAGGAACAGTGCCGCAAGCGTGATCAGGCTGCCCGTACGCAACGTCGGGGCCAGTGGATATTCCGTAATGAACAGCACAAGTCCAGCCACGACAAGAAGGCTGGCCGAAAAACTGTACGCAAGATTCTCGACTACCAGCGATGAAGCACTGTGTTCGGCGCTGACGTGCTTGGAAAGCGTGACCCCTTTGACTGTTTCTCCCAGCAGCGGCCCCAGGAAGGTCAGATCTGTGATGGCTTCGCCTGCGATGCGGATCCCGAAAAGGTCCCTGAACCGGACGCGCCGTTCGCGGCGGTCGATGGCATTGAACCACGCGGCTGTACGCAATAGATGCCTGACGCCTGAAATGAAAATCACAACGAGGAATCCCCATCCGAATTCGTACACCCGGCTGAGGATCACCACCGGGCCGGTTTTCAAAATCAGGACCGCGAACAATCCCAGGCAGATTGCCAGCGAGATCAGCCTGAATATTCGTCTGAACATCAATTCGGGTGCCTCTTTTGTGCCCGACATTTCGGGCGATCATCGGCCCGGGCTGGACGTGAGCATGCCGCTCGTGCTCCGATGGATGGCGTGGCTTTCAGATTCCGGGGTTTCATCTGGAGGTTCATGGCCCGTTCCTCCTTCAGCCATAGTAAGCGACGCGGCAGAAAAAGACGAGCGAAAGCAGCCCATTCAAGGCAGTTGGTTCCCTGACTTGAACATCAATCCGGAACCTGGGGGACGCTTCTAATGACTTAACCAAGGGGGACATTTCTGAAGAGCTTTGACGCCATAAAGTTGACGGCTGCAAACCAAGCAACTAGAATAATGAGTGGATTTGTTCGTGCCGAAGCATGTGTCCTCACGGGGCCCCGGCTCGAAATCTGTCCTTAATTCCAAACGAGATAATAAGAATGAACGCAAACGATCTCCGTCCAGGTATGGTCATTAAGCACAATGGTGAACTCTTCTCGATTCATAAGGCTGAGCACCGAACTCCGGGCAACTTGCGTGCTTTTGTGCAGGCGCGGATGCGCAATCTCCGCACCGGAGCCATGATCGACCACCGGTTCCGTTCAGAAGACACGGTCGAGCGCGCGGTGATTGATGAAGTCGAGATGCAATACCTCTACTCTGATGGAGACTCGTTCTATTTCATGAACACCAGCACGTACGAGCAGTTTCACCTGCCCAAGGACGTGGTTGGCGAGCGGGCGCAATACATGGTTCCCGACGTCGTTCTGAAAATGGAATTCTACGAAGGCCGGCCCATCGACATCGAGCTGCCGCCAACAGTCGATCTGAAAGTTGTCGAGACCGAACCGGGCATCAAAGGCGCGTCGGCCACCAACGTCATGAAAGCCGCAAAGATGGAGACCGGGCTCGTGGTCCAGGTCCCGCCGTTTATCAGTGAAGGTGAAGTCATCCGGATCGATACATCGAACGGCTCCTACCTCGCGCGCGCCAGCTAGCACGGTAGAACGAAAGAAGATTGACAAAGTCGATGGATTGCCACCCTGAGCGCAGTAAAGCGTCTTTGCATTAATTTTCAGGCGAGTTCCGGGAAACTTTCACTCAGCATGACGTAGGCTCGCTCGATGAGGATGCTTATTTCGGCCGCATGACACCAACCCCTCTTCAACGCAAGCGCAATTGCTCAGCCAGCCAATGCGGGGCTGAGTTTTAGCTCAACACGTCCCTTCTTTCTACCAAAAAGCCTTTCCGTATTATTTCCTCCGGCAGTGTGCACCGTCGGCAGTATAATACTCATGAAGGCAAACAAAAAGCGAATATGGGCACTCATGCCCCAACAATCCGCTTCGGCCCGGCCGGCTGGTCTTACGAGGATTGGAACGGGATTGTGTATCCAATGCACCGGCCGCACGGATTTCACGAAGCTGAGTATCTCTCCAGATTTTTCGACACTATCGAAATCAACACGACCTTCTATCACCCTGCCCGCGCTGAAGTGGCGCGGAGTTGGGCCCGCCGGGTACGTCAGAATCCGAACTTCCGTTTTACGGCCAAGCTCTGGCAGCGGTTCACGCACGAACGCGCCGCCGGCCAGGAAGACGAAAGGGTCTTCAAGCAGGGAATCGAGCCGCTTCATCAAGCCGGGCTGCTGGGCGCTCTGCTGATGCAATTTCCGTGGTCATTCAAGAACAGCAGGGAAAATCGGGAATACATCGGCGGTTTGGCGATGCAGTTCATGGAGTATCCGCTGGTGCTGGAGGTCCGCCACGAATCGTGGAACAGGCCGGAAATTTTCGAAATGCTTCGCGAACTGGGCATCGGGTTCTGCAACATTGACCAGCCTGTGATCGGCCGCTCGATTCGCCCCAGCGAACGGTCCACTTCGCCCGTTGGATACGTCCGCCTTCACGGTCGGAATTACGAACACTGGTTTACTTCCAGCGAGCGCCCCGATGAGCGTTATGACTATCTCTACAGCATGAATGAACTCGAAGGGTGGGCAGACCGGATCCACCACGTTGCCGAATCCAGCCAGGAGACCTATGTCATAACCAATAACCACTTCCGCGGAAAGGCCGTGGCCAACGCCTTGCAGTTGATCAGTATTGTGCGAGGCCAGCCGGTGCAGGTCCCGCCTGCCTTGCTCAGCGAGTATCCTGTGTTGGAATCAATTGCCGCTCCTCCAACGGAATTATCGGCCCCGGAACAAGCCAGCTTCCTTTTTGGAACGGGCGGAGGGACCAATTGACAGCCGTCAGTCGCAGTTGCTAGCATAATGGATTCTGCAAGTCATCCGGGAGTCGGTTTTTAGCAGCCTTCCAGAGGAGAGTCTCTGCATGCCCGTCAGATTTGCAGGTCTCCCGTCCCCGTCGTCTAGCCCGGCCTAGGACATCGCCCTTTCACGGCGGTAACGCGGGTTCAAATCCCGCCGGGGACGCCAATCTTCTGAGTAACCTACCGAAATCCTGAGTTTTGTGGCGGCAGGGATTGCTTCCGCGTAAAAAGATGGAGCACCTTGCGGTGCTCCGTTTCCTTCTCTTCTACCGCACCTTCGTCACAGACATCCAGGATGATTTTGATGGAGCTATGCCGGAGCAATGCCTGTAAAGCCTTCGGATCGTTGTTATTATGTCGCGGCGGGGTTGTATACGACTCCTTTTCGCTTTTTACTCGAGTAATAAGCCGAACACCTCGATTGCGGCATACTCATTCCGGAGTTTGGGACTGGCGGCGGACACGAAGACCGTTCCTGATCTGGTTGGTAGGATGCAAAATTACATCCTCCCCCTCCCGAAGGCCGTCCAGAATCTCCACGTCGGCCTCATTCCTATGCCCGATTTCGACGTTTCGTAAGCGGGCGCGCCCGTCTTCGATGACAAAAGTTCCCCACGCCTGCCCTCGCCGGAACACCGCGCTCATCGGAGCTTTCAGGACATTTTCGCCTGCCCATACTGTTATTTCGCACTCAACCCGGTAGCCGTCACCCAGTCGGCCGGGCGGATCAATGAAGTCCGAAACCACATTAACTCGCTGCTCCTCGACGCCCAGTGCAGAAACCTTGGTAAAGCCGTAAGGCTCAACCAGACGGACCCGTGCCCGGATGGGGTGGTCACCGCCCCATCCTACCAGCAAAACAGGATCGCCAGGGTGAATCTTGACGGCATCGGTGGAAAGCACATCTGCAACAATCTCAATCTTGCCGGGCTCACCGAGAGTAAGAATAGGCGTGCCGGCTTGAACAACGCGTTCGCTCTTCTCAAGCACGCGAAGCACGTTACCCGAAACCGGCGAACGCAATTCAATCAAAGGCCTCGGTTTGCCGGGCTCTGTTTCGATGCTGATCAGGCCAGCACGGGCGATTTTCAATTCGGAAGCCGCTACTTGAACGCTGTACTGAGCCGCTTCAAATTCCCGTGCAGATGTAATGTCGGCGTTTCTGGCCAGGTCCAGCGCCTGGATTGAAATCACTCCTTCCTTGGCCAGGTGCTCGGCGCGGATGCGGTCACGCTGGGCCTGCTCCCAGTCCTCGCGGGCACGCGCCGCGCGAGCCGACGCCTGCCGAAGTGCGGCTCTCGCCGCTTCTACTCTTGCGTATACCTCATCGCGTTCGCGCTGGCTTAGAGGAAGCGGATCGATTCTGGCGACAACTTCGTTCAGCCGAACAGCGTCACCATCATCCAATTCGACGCGCAGTAAGCGCCCCATCACAGGGGACGAGATTGTAAACCGGTCACGGGCCCGGGTTTCTCCTTCCTGGTCGATTGTGACGCGCAACGGTCCCCGCACGACGCGGGCTGCCTCAACCTCAAGCGGAGCGGGCCTAAAGGCCATAACGACCAAGACGACGGCTGCGACAGCCACAACGGAAGCCATAGCACGCCTGCCAGCCCTGCTACGCTGCATTTCACTCTCTCGCTTTCAGCACCGCCACAAGGTCCAGTCGGCAAAGTCGCCGGTATATGAGCAGGCTTGAAACCACTGACGCCAGGATTACAATCATGGCAGCGAGGACGTACGTCTTGCCGCTGACAACAAGCGGCATTCGGTACAGTTCCGACCGCATACTGTAAACAAGCAACGCGCAGGTTTCATACCCGAGCAGAAATCCAAGTGGAACAGAAATCCCCGTCAACAGGGCCTGTTCGCCCAGTAACATCAGCCCTACCTCCCTGCGCGTGAAGCCTAGAACACGGAGGGAGGCAAGCTCGTTGGCACGCTCAGAAAGTGCGATTCTCCCGCTGTTATAAACGACGCCCAACGCGATGACGCATGCAAAAATCACCAGAGTCCCGACAGAGATGCCCAGGCTCCGGGCGATTGTTTCCTGAAAACTCTCGAGGGTCGCCTCACGGACCGCAACCCCACTGACCGCAGGCGCGTGCTTCAGGAAGGAATACAAGCGTTGTTTGAAGGCGGTATCGACGGCAAGAAAGGAACCTGAAACAGTGTGTCCTTCACGCATCAGCCGGTTCAGCGCATCGATATTCATGTAGGCAGAGGTTCCGATCAAATCGTCAACCGTCCCCTGCACCGTTACCTGCCGCACCGGCCGTTTTCCCTCCAAGACTTCGATCGTAATACTCCTCCCGGGCGCAACGCCAAGAATGTGCGCGAGCGTGGTGGATAAAATGATTCCTTCCGGCGGGAGGCTTACGGGGTGAAGGCCAAGGTCAACGATCCGGCGCAACTGCTGGTTTTCCTGCAGGCCAAGGATGCCAACGCGCCGAGACCGATGTTCGTACCTCAGCCTTGCATCGACCACCCGAAACGGTTCGTCGCGCCAGACTCCCGGCATCCTGGCTATGGCGTAGCGCGCGGCAGAGCCATGAGGTTCATTCAACAAGACGGTGATATCCTGTCGGGAAGCTGTTTGGAATTCCACTCGAACCAGATAGTCAATCGCGTCATAGAAATAGAATCCGACGACGAGAATCATGCTGGCCATGCTGAGGGCAAGTACCGTGAGGCCCGCCTTCCACGGACGACGCTCGAGATTTCGCAGGATCATTCTCGCCGGAAGCGAGACCAGACTTTGAAGGCCAAGACGTTCGACAAAACCAGGCCGGAACCGGGTCGGGGACGGTGGGTGCATAGCTTCTGCGGGAGGCAGGGCCATGACGGATTGAACGGCACCCAGTGCCCCGAGGCAAGCCGCTCCTGCGCTGATGAGAAACGCTGAGAGAACCAGCCGCCCACTCTGGACAAAATGCAGTTCGGGAAATCGGAAAAACTCTTCATAGAGCTTCGCCAGGCCACGGCCGAGCCACACACCGAGCGGCCCTCCCATCAGGGTTCCCACCAGCACCGCCACAAGAGCGAATTTGAGATAGTGGAGCGCAATTGAAACGTTGCTGTACCCAAAAGCCTTCAGCAGGCCAATGGCGCTGCGTTGCGTGCCCACAAGTCTTGAAAGAACAATGTGGATTAGAAGCGCGGCAATGCCGAGAAAAATCGTCGGAACAATGATTCCTGTAATCCGATCCTGCATGATTTCATCCGACAGGAAACGGTTGGAAATCTGATCATAACGGCCATAGGCACCCAGCCCGCCATAGGGGTTGAGAATCTCGTCCAGACGCGAGAGGACCTCCGGCTCGCTCGATCCCGGCGCAAGCGATAGCGCCACATCATTAAAAGCTCCCTGCATGTTGAATGCAGGGCCAAGGGCTTCACGACTCATCCAGAAAACTCCAAACCGCCTGTTGTCCGGAAAGACTTCTGCGCCCCGGATTTCATAGACGTACTCAGGAGAAAGTGAGATGCCGACGATTCTGAGCCGTTCCCATCGGCCATTAATCACGGCCCCGATGGCTTGTCCAATCTGAAGATGGTTGGCCGTGGCAAAAGCTTCGCTAACCAGAACTTCGTCGCGCCGGCCAGGCTCGATGTAGCGCCCGCGGCGGATGTATAGATCGTTCAGCATGGGCACCCGTCGTTCCGGAATGGAAATGAGGCGACCCAGCGCAGGTTCCGGCAGGCCGGGAACGTCGAGCGTAACATCTTCGACGACCCGAGTCTGGACTAAAGATACTCCCGGAATGGCAGCGATATTAGCTGCCAGCGAGTTGGGAGCGCGCTTCAGATGCGCAAAAATATCTGCGAAGCGATACCGGACGTAGTAGTCCTGCTGGGCGGCAGCGACCGACTCGTAGGCTCCTCTCATGGTCACATAGGTAGCAACCCCGCAGGCGACGACGAGTGCAACAGTAATCAGTTGTCCTCGCATCAGCCAGATATCCCGCGAAAGTTTTCTATCAAGCACCCTCATCGCACGTCACCAGGAAAGCTCGGAAGGCGCCACCTTCTTCTCATTCGTATAGATATCGATGATTTCACCGCTGCTGATGCGCACCACACGGTCCGCCATGCCGGCAATTGCCGCATTGTGAGTGATGACGATTGTGAAAGTCCCGAGTTGGCGGTTCACTCTCTCTAACGCTTCCAGCACAACCTTGCCGGTCGGATAATCAAGTGCGCCGGTTGGCTCATCGCACAAGAGCACTTCAGGCCGCTTGGCTATGGCACGCGCGATGGCAACACGCTGCTGCTCACCGCCGGACATTTGAGCCGGAAAGTGGTTCATTCGCTCCTCCAGACCAACAATTCTCAGGCACTCTTCGGGACTCAACGGGTTCTCCGCAATTTCGGTGACAAGTGCGGTGTTTTCGAGCGCCGTGAGGCTTGGAATCAGATTGAAGAACTGAAAAACAAAACCAACGTGTTCTCGCCGGTAGCGCGTAAGCTCAGCCTCAGTGGCTGAAGTGAGGTCATGATCCAGATACAAAACGTTACCTGAGGTTGGAATGTCCAGTCCGCCCAGGATATTCAAAAGCGTCGTCTTCCCGCTCCCCGAAGGGCCAAGCAGAACCACAAATTCGCCTGGAAAGAAGTCAATGCTTATGCCTCTGAGTGCGCGGACTTCCACCTCACCCATTCGATAAACCTTGGTGATGTTTCTGACATGAAAAACCGTGTCCCCGTGGGAGCGAGCATATTTGCCGAAACGCTCTCCCGATTCGTGGCCCAACCACCGCCGAGCATTCATAGCCGCGCTCCTGAGCCGGGTTTATTTCTTCGTAAGTGCGAATCAGCACTTAAAAACAACCGGATTCCGAGCGGTGCAGGGAAATTTCCCACTCCCTTTGTTCATAATTCAACCTAGCGTATTTTGAGGAAGGCTGATGTGATGAAGGTCACCCGACCCCATGTCTTGCTGCCGAGAACGCCTGTTCCTCGCCGATACACGGTTTATTCAACCATCAGGCATGAGGATGGCAAAGTAGTTTCCCCACTCATGGAATCAGCTCCAATTTCGAGTGCAGATGAATCTCATTTGAGTTCGCTTCTTGGCAAGCCGGTGCTTCTTGATTTCTGGGCAACGTGGTGCGGCCCGTGCGTGGCGGCGATCCCCGATCTGAAAAAGCTGTATGCCGAAACTCGTGACAAGGGGTTGGTCTGGATAGGCATTGATGAAGATCAAGACCCCGCCAGGATGAATGCTTTTATCAAAGAGAACAACATCCCGTGGCCAAGCGCCAACGACGGCGACGGCTCCATTGGAAAGGCATTCGGGCCCCATGGCATTCCGTTGGAAGTTCTTATTGATGCTTCCGGCAAAGTAACCTATTATGCGATGGGGTATGACGACGCAAACCTTCGCACTGCGATCGCCAAACTCGGCACCGAATTCAGCAGCGTGGAAACGAAGTCTGAAGGGGCAAGTACCGCCCGGCAGAAACCTTAGCTCCGGGCAAAGTAAATTCCGGAACCGGAGTTGCGTTTTTGGCCTGCCGGGGCGTTGCTGCTGAATGCAAATCCTCAATGAATCCGCGGCAATGAATGCGATGCTTTGGCTGACTAATCTTTTTGAATCTTCTTCAAGAATGGGGGCGAAGCGCTTATGAAGAAAACGAAGAAGAGAACGCAGAATTCCCAGGGATTCACGCAAGAGGAACGGGCCGCGATGAAGGACCGGGTCAAGGAGTTGAAGGAGGAGGCGCGGGGAGGCGCGGGCGCGAAGCAGGCCGATATGGAAAGTGCCGTACTCGCAAAAATTGCCGCGATGCCACCGTCGGATCGCGCCATCGGCGAGCGGCTCCATGCGATCATCAAGTCCAGCGCGCCGTCGCTCCTGCCAAAGCTCTGGTATGGGATGCCCGCCTATGCCAGGGACGGCAAAGTCGTCTGCTTCTTCCAAAGCGCGGAGAGGTTCAAGACGCGGTACGCGACGTTCGGCTTCATGCACGAGGCGAAACTGGACGAAGGCGCCATGTGGCCGGTCGCCTTCGCGGTGAAGGAACTGACTCCCGCCGAAGAGGCGAAGATCGCCGCACTCGTGAAAAAAGCTGTGAACTGATCCGCTGCGGTCAAAAATCGTCTGCGCAGCCTGCTGCTTAGCGCGAAGGCGCGTGCGTACTTACGAAGCTGGTCCAAGTTCTGCGAGCCGCCGACGAAGATACCGTCGCTCGACGGCATTTGCGGTGAGCGCAAGCGCGCGGTGGTAAGCTTCGACGGCTTCCTGCGAGCGGCCCATACGTCGCAGCAGGTCTGCACGCGCGGCATGGAATAGGTAATAGGTATCCAATTTGCCAGAAGCTCCCAGTTCATCAACCTGCTGCAAACCGATTTCGAGTCCTTCGCTCATTGCAACGGCCACGGCGCGGTTCAGCGCCACTACCGGCGATGGGTTGAGGCGCTCGAGATTCCGATAGAGCGTTGCGATTTGTCGCCAGTCGGTCTGCTGAGGCGTTCTCGCTTCGGCATGGTTGGCAGCGATGGCGGCCTGCAATTGATATGGCCCGATTCTGCCCATCTGCAATGCCATTTCAATTTTCTCCAAACCCTCGCGAATTCGCTCGCTGTCCCAGAGCGTTCTATCCTGTTCTTCGAGAGGGACCAGTTCCCCCTGCAGGTTGATTCGCGCCTCCCGCCGCGAATCGTGCAGAAGCATCAACGACAGCAGTGCCAGGCTTTCTGCATCGTGCGGCATCAGTTCGCAAAGCATTCGCGCCAGGCGGATCGCTTCCGCGCAAAGCTCGCGACGTATCAGACTGTCGCCGGACGTGGCGGCATAGCCTTCATTAAAAATCAGATAGATGACCGCCTGGACAGAAGCAAGCCGCTCCGCCAGCCGATGCTCGGGCGGCACTTCATAGGGGATTTTCGCGTCCTGTATTTTGCGTTTGGCGCGGACCAGACGCTGCGCCAGCGTTGGCTCCGGAACCAGGAAAGCGCGGGCGATTTCAGGGGTTGTGAGGCCGCCGAGCGTGCGAAGCGTCAGGGCCACCTGCGCGTCAGGACTGAGCGCGGGATGGCAGCAGGTAAAAATCAGACGCAACCGGTCGTCGGGATAAGTCATATCTTCCGTTTCAGGATCGGTCGCGGCAGCGCGTTCAGACTCCCGCACGACTTCTTCTTCCTTATCGCGCCGGGTTTGTGCACGACGGGCGTAATCAATCAGCTTGCGGTGCGCGGCCGTCGTGATCCAGGCGGCGGGATTGTTCGGAATGCCTTTTTCCGGCCAACTGTCGAGAGCGGAAGCGAACGCGTCCTGTATCGCCTCCTCGGCAAGATCAAACGATCCTGAAACGCGGATCAGGCCGGCGATAATCCGCCCCGACTCCTGCCGGAAGACCGATTCCATGATGCCGCGAAAGTCATCCATTAGACCACTCCCGCCTTTGCAATGGCGGTTGTCAGGCCGGACGCATTAATTCGCGGATGGGCCTGACTTCCACGCAACCGGAGCCGCCTCCGCAAACCATCGGTATCTTTGACGCCCACTCGAGAGCCTCATCGAGGTCTTTGCAATCCAGGATGAAGTATCCGGCAAGTTGCTCTTTGGTTTCGGCAAAGGGACCGTCCATAATCATGACCTTGCCGTCTTGCATCCGAACGGTGGTTGCGGTGCTGGTCGGCTCCAGTGGATCGGCAGCTTCAAAGACCCCTTGTCGCGTGGCCTCATCAATGTAACTAAGGGCAGAAGATTCCGATTTTGCTATTTCTTCAGGCGGCAGGGTTTCTTTGATGTGTTCGTTATGGTAAATGAGGAGCATGTAACGCATTTATCCCTCCATTGATTCCAAGTCCGCCCTGTTGGATGCCCAGGGCTGGTATGAGGACGCCATTATTCCCCGCTTTTTTGACAAAGTCGCAGGCCTCACCTGCAAGCGAGGCCCTGGCCGCGCTGTTGGATCTGATGACGAGCCATTCCTCCATCACTCGGCCGCGGCCAGGATCGAAGTACTCGCCCTGGCCTCTGCTTACAAATTCGTCCACGCGCCCCTTGCAAATGTTGACGACAAGCTCACGCTTTGATGACATCCTTGCGAAGATTTTTCCATTCACTCTGAGCGCGCCTGACCCGAAGCCCTTGGCGCCGCCCCGACTTACAAGTGGGTCGCCGGCGAAAGCCCCCGCAATCTGTTCAAACATCACGGCAGTGAACGATACGCGGTCTTTTGCCGGTTTCTCCGTCGCTTGACTCCAATTAAGTATAGGCTCTCACGCCGACACGTTTAATCCAACAATCGCCGGGTACTTGTCGTGGTGGCGAAGCCAGGCCATTTTTTGTCCCGGCTCCTCTTGCCGGCCGAGCGGCGTGAGGTCGAGAAAATTATAGGTGTTCAGGAACAGATCAAGCCCCCGCTGGTACGTCGAGTATGTATGATAGACGCTGTTCCCTTCGCGAAGGAAGACGCTGAGCCCGGGCATCTCGCCTTTCTGTGTGCATACCTTGCCTGCCGCAAGAAGAGCCGGGACGCTCTCGAAATTATGTTCATAGCCGCCCTTCTCGGGATCCAGCGTGACGTTGAAATCATAGTTGAACTCGCTGCTGAATGACGACACCCACGGGAAGCTCCATCCCATGCGCTTTTTGAACGCCTCGAGCTTTGCAAGCGGCGCGCGTGAAACTGCGACGAAGGCGGTATTGCGTGCTGCGAGATGAACGATGCTGCCCTCGGAATTGTCCATCACATAGGAGCAGCCTCGGCAGCCTCCCTCCCAGGCCGGGTCAAACATGAAGTGATAGACAATGAGTTGGCGGTGGTTGCCGAAAAGGTCGCGCAGATTCACACGGCCTCCCGGCCCTTCGAAGATGTACTCTCTTTCGATTTTCACCATGGGGAGCTTGCGCCGCTCCGCGCTCAGTGCGTCGCGCTGCCGGGTGAACTCTTTCTCCTTGGAAAGCAATTCCTTGCGGGCACGGAGCCATTCTTCTCGTGAAACAACTGCGGGAATGTGGGCCTCGTTCGACATCTTATTTTCCTCCTAGTCCGTTTTCTTTTGGATTTTCTGGCCGGTCAGCCTCGGGGCTGGCCGCCGCACTTCGCTTGCTGATCACCAGTGTCGTCAGGCCGCCCGTTGTAACGGCGCCGGCGGCAATGAGCACCAGTGTTGTAAGGCATGCCGGGCACATGAGGAATTACTCCTTTCCTTGCCTCCGTTGTTGAAGGGCTGTGGAGAACCGTGCGGTTTCGTACTTCTGGATTCAGGTCGCTCCCGTAGAACTCGCGGCCCCGCCGGGCGTTTGCTTTGCCCGCGAGACCCTGCCCCAGCCTTCTCCCTCTGCTAAATCGACGTGTGACGTGGGGAAAATCGACACCGTAATAACCCTTCTGTTGAATTTTTCTTTCCTGGCGTACTGTTTACGAATTGCCGGGTATTGGGAGGGCAGATCTTGGGTTGAGATCAGGCCTGCGCGGTCTGATTATCGCAGATTTACAACGGTAGCACCCCAGCCACCCGCTTCAGGAGGAGCGTCACTGAAAGATACTACGAACGGAGTGCGGGCCAGCACGGCGCGTACAATCCGGCGCTGGACCCCAATGCCGCGCCCGTGAATGATGCGCAGATGTCTCAGCCCGAGTCGTCTGGCTTCTTCCAAATAAGCCTCGACGGCGCCTTCCACTTCTTTCGGATGAACGGAGTGCAGGTCGAAAACGTCCGTGATGGGAATGCGGATGGGTTCGTCTTCGGCGGACATGGGATATTCGCCGTTATCTTAACACGAAGCCAGGCATAGGGCCGGAGGTCCGGTCTCGCCCCGGCCTTGAACGGCGCGGGCTGGTATAATCGGAATTAATGCGGCCGGAATTCACAGGGATTGCTTTTCAGGATCGATCAAAAGCTGAAAGAAACGTCGAGCGAGTGGCGGCTCGGCTGGCGCCGGACCTGGCAGGGCCTGTGGCGTCGCTGCTTGCGCATTCGCCGGATCCGGACGGCGCGCTGAACCTGCTCGAGCGGTACGTCCAGGGGGCGCCTGCCGAGGTCCTGGACGATCTTGCCCGGTATCCCACCGCACTCACTTACCTGGTGGCGATTTTCGGCTACAGCACTTTCCTGGCCGAGAGCTTCTTTGCCGATCCCTCGCTCCCTGTGCAGTTTGCACGCGACCGCAAGTTCACCAAGCTGAAATCACGCGAAGAACTGATGCAGGACTACGCGCGGTTCTCCACGACGCACCCGGATCCGTGGCTCTCCGCACAACTTGCGCGCTTCAAGCGGCGAAACTATCTGCGGATCGTGCTGAAGGACGTTCTGGGACTTTCCACGCTGGGCGAAACGACGCTCGAGCTTTCCATGCTGGCCGATGTGATGCTGTGGAACGCACTGATCTTTTGCGATCAGGAACTGGAGAAGCGCTACGGCCAGCCACAATACCGGGACGCGCAGGGCCGCATTGTGCGCAGCGGCTTCAGCATCGTCTCCCTGGGAAAGCTGGGCGGCAACGAGCTCAACTACAGTTCGGACATCGACCTGCTCTTCCTTTATGAGAAGGACGGCGAAACTGCGGGCGGCAGCGAGCCGGATTCCATCATCAGCAACAAGGAATATTTCGTCCGGCTGGCCCACGCCATCACGCGCACGATCACCCAGGCTACTCCGCACGGGCAGGTCTTTCGCGTGGATTTGCGCCTGCGTCCCGAAGGCGAAATGGGCGATCTGGCAATCAGCCTGAAGTCTGCGCTCGAGTATTACGCGCGTCGGGCACGCGAGTGGGAACTCCAAATGCTGATCAAGGCGCGGCATTCCGCTGGGCAGGCGAGAGTGACGCGCGAGTTTCTACGTGCCGTGGAAACGCATATCTACGGGACACCGGCGGATTTCGCTGCGGTGGAAGCCGTGCTTCGTTCGCGCGAGAGGATTTCCCGCAAGCTCGAAAACAGCCGAAGCAACACCATTGACGTCAAGCTTCACCCCGGCGGCATCCGAGACATCGAGTTCCTCACCCAGTGCCTCCAGCGGCTGCACGGCGGCGAAGACCGCTGGGTGAGGTCCGGCGGGACGTTGTTGGCACTGCGCAAGCTGAATGACAAAGGGTGGATCAGCGACCGCGACTATGCGGCGCTGGTTGGGGCCTATGAATTCCTGAGAAAGGTGGAACACCGGGTCCAGTTTGATCTTGGATTGCAAACCCATCGCCTCCCTTCCGAACCCGATGCGCTGGACCGGCTGGCCCGCCGCACCGGGATTGACGGCGGAAAATCGCCGGGAAAGCGACTGCTGAGAAAAGTCCAGGAGGCGTTCGCGACGGTGAGTGAAATTCATCAGCGCATCGTCCGGCCGGATACGTCTCCCGTGCCAGGCACCGCTTTTGCCCTGGAACCCCTGATCGCTCCGGTTGGAGACCATGCTCCGCATTCTTATCAATCGTTGCTCGAATATCTTAACGCCCAGGCCCCTGAGCTTTACGAACTGGTGAGAAAAGCGGAACTTCCTGACCGCACGCGAAAGAACGTAACGCGCCTGTTTGGCGCTCTGCTGGCGCACCCGGAAGGGTTCAACTACGCGTGCGCTCAACCGTCGTGCGTAAAGCGCGCACTCGATTTGGGGGTGTCCAGCGATTATCTGACCAGCCTGCTGGTCCATCATCCAGAAGATATCGCGGCGCTCGATTCCCGCGACGGCGGTCACGAAGCGCCTGCAAGCCAACCCGAAATGAACATCGGCATCGAAAAAACGATCGTCATGGAACCTTATCCCTGGGTGTGGGAAGAAGCATTCGACGTTCGGGAAAAAATGGCCCTGCTACGGCGGAATTTTCGCGCCAAGGTGCTGGAACTCGGCGCAGCAGACTTGGTGGAAATGGGAGACATTTTTCATCGCCTCGAACGCTGGACCGAACTTGCAGGCCGGTCCATAGCGAGCGCTCTCCCGATCGGGCGTGAAGCCTTGGAAGGGCCGCTCGCTGAATTCAGTGATGGAAACAAGGCCCCATTCGTAATCCTTGGGCTCGGTCGCCTGGGGCTGAGCGAGTTTGATCTGGCTTCGGATGCTGATCTGATGTTTGTGGCTGCAGGAGATACGACCCGCGAAGAAGTGGCGCAATGGATGCGGCTGGCGGAAAAAGTGATCGAAGTACTTTCCAGCTACACACGGGATGGGACCGTGCTTGTCGTCGATACGCGCCTGCGGCCTCGGGGGCAGGAAGGCGAACTGGTTCCGACTCATGCCTCACTGCTTGGTTACGTCAAGGAAAACGCGCAGGTGTGGGAGGCCTTGACGTATCTGAAAGCCCGCCCTCTGGCTGGAAACGAAGAGTTGGGGCGCGAAGTGGTAGAAGATCTGGTTGCAGCAGTCATGGACCGGTTTCAGCATTTTCCCGATCTTGAAGGCGAATTGCAGTCGATGCGTCGACGCCTCGAAAAAGAGAAGCACGTTCCGCCAACTAATACTAAGTTTGTTCCCGGTGGATATTATGACGTGGATTTCGCAGTCTCATACCTCCGTCTGCGTCATCGTGTGCTTTTGCCGCCCGGGGCCAATATGGCGGCCCAGATAGAAGCGTTGAGGTTCGCGGGGGCGATGAGCGCTGAAGATGCCTGTGCACTCCGAGAGGGAGCAGCGTTCCTGCGGAGCGTCGACCACGCCTTCAGACTTGTAACCGGCAGAGCCGCGGAAGGATTGCCAGCGCACGTCGGCCACCGGGAAGAGGTGGAAACTCTCGCCCGCAATTGGGGCCTTGTTCCAATCACCATGACGCTCGCTGAAAAACTCAAGGAAGTCCAAAACGAAATCCGATACGTTTACCGCCGGATGGTCGGATCCGAATAACTCTCTCCGTCATAAACGTAATATATAGATAATAAAGAGCATAGTCGATGGTCAACGTGTGGCGTGCGAACAGGATTAAAATCTTGACATAAGGCGAACAAAAAGCGAATATAGAACAGGTTCGATTGAAGGGGCTGATTATGAAAAACCTTCTCGCCACGCCCGAGATCAACTTTCAACCACCGGAGTTCGGCTCCCAGCGACCAATGCCATACGCGGAATCGACACAACGAGTGACCGGAGCCTTTGACGTAAGTGCCGATAGTCGCGACATCGTTTCGAGTGATGCCGAAGGGTCGCGTCCGAAGCTTGTAGGTATCGCCCGCATGGCTGAGAAAAGCGCCAAACTGCGCGCGCGCACAGGAGTCCAGTACTTCGCCCTTCCCGCACACACGGCGCTTAACCGGGAATCCAGCGGGCGGATGCCATTCGCGTGGACCCTCAATCCCTATCGCGGGTGCGAATTTGGTTGCAAATATTGCTATGCCCGGTACACGCACGAATTCTTAGAACTGCGCGACGGGCGCGATTTTGAGCGGAAGATTTTCGCCAAACTTGGTTCGCCGGATATCCTTCGGGCGGAGCTTAGACAGGCGCGCGACCGGGGCCTTCCGATTGCGCTCGGCACAGCCACCGATCCTTATCAGCCCGCAGAGAAGCAGTTCCAAATCACACGCCGCATGCTCGAGGTTTTCCGAGAATTCGAGGGTATCGATTTCTCAATTACTACGAAGAGCACATTAGTGCTGCGTGATCTGGACCTGCTCAGGCCGATCGCACAACAACACCATTTGAGTGTTCACATCACGGTGACCACGGTCGATGCGCGACTCGCCCGGCGGATCGAACCGAAGGCGCCGCCTCCGCTGAAGCGCCTCGAGGCCGTGAAGGCACTCGTTGACGCCGGCATCAGGGCAGGCGTCAACGCGGCGCCGGTGCTGCCCGGGCTGTCAGATTCGCCGTCACAGCTTGAGCGGCTGGCGCGCGCTGCGGCGGAACATCATGCCCGGTTCTTCTTCGTCAACGTGCTGTTTCTGATGCCCAGCGCGAAGGCGCAATTCATGCCGTTCCTCGAGAAGGAATATCCGCACCTTGCGTGGCGTTATCGCAGGCTTTACCAAAACTCGGCATATCTCTCGAAGCAGTACAAGGACGATATTGAAAAGCTTACCGGCGAATTGCGGGAGCGATACGGGTTGGCTGGCAGCCGCGAAGAGCATCCCCTCGCACGCCACTACGAGCAGTTGGCACTGGGTTTGTGAGATTGGATTCAATGGCGAGGCAACCGCCAAGGCAGAAACTTGCGGGGCAGGTGCTTCCGGTTCCTGGGCTGAGCCTCTGCTTTTTTGCGGCTGAGTTTCGGGCGGCAAACTGAGAAAGAAAAAGGTTAACCTGGGCGATGCTCACGGCATCTAAAGAAGTGGAGGGTAGTGCGGGAAGTAGCTTGGGCTCCGGAGACCCGCTGAACCCGATGAGGGACGGCTTGGATCCGGCCGTAGCGAGCAGGACGGAGAGAAAACCGAAGTGGCCCGAAAGATTTTTTGGGCGAGCGGCTCCCTAACACTGGGGAACTCTCCTGAGGCTCGATCGCGGGTCTCCGATGAAAAGTTGATTCGACCTGAAGGCGGCGAGAGCCGCCTTTGCTTGTTTTTTTGGGCAAATTCAAGTGGTACTGGATGAAGGTGTGACCATTCGGCCAACATGAAGAGCGGCCATATAAAAAAAAGACGGCCTCTCGGCCCTCTTTCGTTTCACATTCTCTTGCCTGGTGCCGCTAAGCTGCCAGTGCTTCAGGATCGGCGAAGCTTGCCATCTTCGGGTTTACGAGCTTAACGTAGTCGGCGTACTTCATACGGATGGCTTCCGTGTGAGTGCCGGCGTTGAAGACAATCTCTTCCGACTTAGCCAAGGAGCGGTCAATCCAGGTTTCCATTCCGTAGAAGTGTCCGAAGGGCGGAAAAGCTCCAAGTTCGCAATCCGAGCAGATATTCTCCAGCTCCGCTTCCGGCACCATCTCAAGCCGCCTCACCTCAAGTTCCTGCCTGAGGTCATGAAGGTTCAACCGGTGCGATGCAGGTAGAACCGCCATTACCAGGCGGTCGTCTGCACGAAGAACAACTGCCTTAGCAAAATGTTTGCCGGAAACATGCAGTGATTGTGCTGTCTTCTGGGCAGGAAATGCGGCATAGTGAGGAAGCAGTTCAAACCGCACATTGTTCGATTCCAGGTATTCCTGCAATCGTTGAGACATTGACATGACGTCCTCCTTCCCCTCCTCTAAGAATCAGGCGTGCACGGGAGCTTCCGGGAGTGTCACTTCAATGGAGCCTGCCTGAACCTTGAGGATTTTTCCAATGGCCTCGACGTCGGCCGGGTTATCACTTGTAACCGAACCGGACGCTGCTGCGGTCCGGCCAGTCGCCATTTGTTTGCAGACAGACCCAAAGGTTTCCAGGTTGGCTTCCCTTTCATTACTGCCTCCTTATCGCCTCCCCTGGCAACTCTATTATACCGCCCCCTGCGGGAAGGGGTGACAGCCTTTCTCCCCGCTCCTGGAGCCACAAGGCAGCACTTCCGGCTGCTCGCGTTCATCCCAGCGCAGGGTTCCGGTGACTACCTGCTGTCCCTTCGCCCCCTTCCCGCCAAATCATCCCCGCTTGCTTCACGCAGCTATCTTCTCAATCGCGATCTTTTTTGCGGGGACGGCCTTGGGCAACGTGAATTCAAGCACTCCATCCTTCAGGGTTGCTGTGATGTTCTCCGTGCTCACCTCAACAGGCAGATCAATAACGCGCATGATCTGTTCGGCCCGTCGTTCCGAATAGATCGTTTTTCCCTTCTTTTTCTCCTCCTTCGCAGCTTCCCGCTTGCCTGTAATGGTCAGCCGGCGGGGTTCGACGCTTACTTCCAACTCCTCCGGCTTGAAGCCCGGTACTTCAGCCTCGACCCTCAAACCCTCGTCGGTCTCCTCCATGCTGATGTCGACCGGATGCAGGAGTTCTGATTCGGCCCTGAGCCAGTTGTCCAGATCGCGGCCGAAAATCCTGCCTCCCTCTTCGAACAATTCGAAAGCGCGGCGAGCGATCATGTCGTGTATTTCACGCATGCGGTCGAAAATCCTGTCGAAATCCATAAGCCTCAAGGGAACGATGCCTTCTCCCGACCTTAGAGTTATGCTCTTTTCAGCCATGGAAATGCTCCTTTCAGACTTTCACGCCGGCGCTGCCGACTCTCATCTCCCCCGCTGATTCCGCAGCATGCCGATTCACTTCCTTATGGCCAGCGTCGACTCTCAACTCTAAACTAGGTCGCAGCGCACTAAAAATCAGTGAGCGGACTCACCTGCAGGGGTGAGAAATATCACACCCGGGCAAACCGGCGTGCCAACGCCGTAGCAGAATTCTCCAATTGTGGTCTGTAGTGAAAGCGGGCGGAGGGATTATTCGAAAGGCTGTAAGGAAACGACACCGGAAGAGGGCACTCGCCCTGAACTCACCAGGTTCGCCTTCTTGCGGGACGGTGTTGCCCCATGTACTCGTCGAGTTCCTGACCGGACAAAATGTAGTGTTGAGGGACAGGCGGTCCGCTGCTCTCAGTGTCAAGCGCCCTTTGCAGTTTCTGATAACAAAGGGCAGCAGCGTCCTGGTAGGGAACGTGATGCTCCGCGAATGCCTGATTGGTGATGCTCAGGACGAAATCGCGGTTTCCTTCCTTGGCATCGACGACGCGGTACGCGTAGTCTCTGCCCTTCGCACTGAGCTGGAATCCAAGGTATTGGATTTGTGTTGACACGGCGCCTTTGAGAGGGCTTGCGCCCGCGTCATGGCAAGACTGCCGACGCGGGCACTAAGCAATGGTTCGCCTTATAGCTTGGTTACGTTCTCAGCCTTCAGGCCTTTGGGGCTGTTTGCAACCGTAAACTCCACGGCTTCGCCTTCAGCAAGCGATTTGAATCCCTCAGCCTGGATGGCCGAATGATGCACAAAAATGTCATCACCCGTCGAGCGCTGGATGAATCCATAACCCTTCGAGTCATTGAACCACTTCACTGTTCCTTGTTCTTTGTTCATATACGTTCTACTCTTCCTTTGTTGCTTCCAGATTAACTTGTTCTGCTCTCGCAACCACTCTCCAAAAAACAAGAAACGCCACAAAATCGGAGATTCTGTGGCCTCTACGGTTCAATGGCAATGGGTCACAAAAACTGATCAAGTATTTTGAGTATAACACTTCAGCTTCAACTGCGCGGAACTTTGTTCTGCCTTGAACGGTCAGGCGATAGCTCGCTCAAAAGCCCGTTTGAGCTCTGGGAGACAGCAACACCTCGTCGCCCGGTCAACAGCAGAACAAGTGCCAGCGCATATACAAACGAATCCGCGCAGATTTCAACGCTGTGCACGACCCGCAACACAGTCGGCAAAAAGGAGGCCTGAAGCAGACCAAACCATCCGACCATTACGGTAAGAGCAAGACCCAGCACCACCGCCAACCGTCGCCGCGTACCGTTCCACAATATGAGCACGGGGAGCGTTGCCAGCAGATACAATACGCTTCGTCCGGCTGCCGTGGAAAGCACCGTGGCGGAGCTGGGAATCGTCAGCCCAAACCTGCTGTCACGATAATAGGGAACAACAATAGGAGCGACCGACATCCCGAAAACGAAATATATTGCCGGAAAACACAGAACAGCCAGGATGATTCGCCAGGAGCAGGAGAGCAGGCCCCGCAGTGAGAAAAAGTCTTCCAGGCTGGCCATGAAAGAAGATGACTTGATGTTGCTTCCTAACCAGAGTGCCGCAGCGAGCGCAAACAGGACACAAGGCAATGCCTGAAACACGGCCAGATTCAGCGCTCCTCCCCTCGCGTACGCAGCCATGAAACGCGTGGCCTCAATGATGTTGTTGAGGCTAACGCAGACATAAACAAAGATTGCGAGAACAACAGCGCGGCTGGCGTAGCTTCCCCGCAACCCATAGGCCAGAGGAGCAGTACCCACCGCAAGCAGCAAACTGGCGGCAAGCAGCAGGAGCATGGGATGTTGCGGCCCAGTTGCATGCGGGATGGGAGACGCGGGGAGAGGGAATCCCAGCAAACGGAAAGCAATCCCGGAGATCATGACTCCTGCTGGGTAGGCAATCGCACAGGCAGGGATTTTCCAGACCGTGGCACCTTCTAATCCTCGGTTCATGACCGCCTCCTCTGAAATTAAGCAAATATGCGTTGGGCCCACGGTGCCTGCACCGTGTATTCTCTTAAGCTGCATTCAATGACCATGTGGTCCGCCACGCTCGTGCGCTCCGTGTTCTCTTCGAGGCATTCGCGGACCCAAGCGGTGTCACTAGGGGGCTCACTCTCAAAAGCTGCCGGAAACTTAAGTACCTCCCTGCCACTGAAATGCGCCAAGGGCGAAAAAAGGAATGGGTTGAGGCATAGACCGCGCGCGACCTCCGCTGAATCAGCGCCAGAAGCACCCCGCTGGAGCATGCCGGATTTGCCGATAGTGGCAGAATGTCTTTGTGCAGAGTGAATTGGCCGCCGGTTATTTGAAGGCTTCGGCGTGATGACGCACATCGGCGCCCTCAACGAGGAAAACCACGTCTTCAGCGATATTGGTGGCGTGGTCGGCAATGCGCTCGAGGTTGCGAGCGACAAACATCAGGTGGATGCAGCCGCGTATGACTGTCGGGTCCGCCTCCATATAGCGCACAAGCTCGTCGTAAACCGCATCCCGCATCTGATCAACTGCGTCGTCAGACTTGAGAACACTGCGGGCGAGACTGGCATCCCTCTTGATGAAGGCGTCGAGACTGTCGCGAAGCATCGACTGCACAAGATTGGCCATCTGTGGCAAATCGATCAGGGGTTTGATGGTGGGTTCATGGATCAGGGACCGGGCCCTCTCCGCGATGTTCACCGCGTGATCGCCCATCCGTTCCAGATCACTGTTGATCTTGATTGCGGAAGTGATAAAGCGCAGATCAGTGGCCATCGGTTGTTGCAGGGCCAGGATGCCTGTCGCCAGGTCATCAATCTCGATCTGCATGCGGTTGATACGCGCTTCGTTCTCCATCACCTGCCGGACCTGGTCTTCGTCTTTTTCAACAAGCGCCAGAACGCTTCGGTAGATGGAAGATTCCACCAGCCCGCTCATCTCGAGGAGTTTCTTCCTCAATTCATCCAGCTGCATTTCAAAATGACGCAATCGGACTGCTCCTCTCGTTTACCCGAACCGGCCGGTAATGTAGTCCTCGGTTTCTTTTCGTGCTGGCTTCTTGAATATGACGTCCGTTCTGTTGAACTCAATGAGTTTTCCGAGCAGGAAAAACCCGGTGTGGTCGGCCACCCGGGCCGCCTGCTGCATATTGTGGGTCACAATCACGATCGTGCAAGTGGACACAAGATCAAGCAGAAGGTCCTCAATCTTCGCCGTCGCGATAGGATCGAGTGCCGAGCACGGTTCGTCCAGCAAGAGGACCTCCGGATCGATAGCCAGGGCACGCGCAATGCAAAGCCGCTGTTGCTGGCCGCCGGAAAGAGCGTAAGCTGATTTGTGAAGCTGATCCTTGACCTCGTCCCACAGAGCGGCCCGCCGCAGGCTCTTTTCAACTACCTCCGCCATCGTCACACCGCGGACCAGTCCATTTACCCTCAGACCGTAGGCCACGTTCTCGAAAATCGACTTGGGAAAAGGATTTGATTTCTGGAACACCATCCCAACACGGCGCCTGAGCTGAACGACGTCCATATCAAAAATATTCTCGCCATCCAGCAGGACAGATCCCTCGGCGCGAGTGTTGGGGACCGTTTCATTCATCCGGTTCAGCGTTCTCAGAAACGTTGACTTGCCGCAACCCGAGGGCCCAATCAGCGCAGTGATCTTACCTTCAGGTATCTCGAGGCTGATGTCAAAGAGCACTTGGCGAGGGCCATAAAAGAAATTCAGCCCGCCAACCGAAACTTTGGCAATTGATTTTGCGGGAGTTTTTTCGGGTTGGTCCACGCCCTGCTCCGGCCCTCGAGCGCCGATCACAACACCAGATTCTGCAATGTCTTCCATACCCTACCCTCGGGCAGGTGATGCCCGGCGTGACAAAAGGAGCCTCGCACCGATGTTAGCAATAAGCACCAGCATGAGCAAGATAAACCCCGCAGCCCATGCCTGCCGATGCCAATTCTCGTACGGTGAGATGGCGTATGTATAAATCATAACAGGCAATGACGCCGTGGGCTGGTTGAAACCTTGACTCCAATACTGGCTCTGAAAACTTGTAAAAAGGAGTGGGGCCGTCTCGCCCGCCACTCGCGCCAGTGCCAGCAGAATGCCGGTTGTAATTCCGCGCCCTGCCGCCGGAATAACCACTGTTGCGATGGCTCTCCACCGGCTGGCGCCCAGAGCCAGGGCCGCCTCACGCAGGGAACTGGGGACACCGCGAAGGAAATCCTCGGTGCTGCGGAGCACGATCGGAACTAGCATTGCGCCGAGCGCCAGGCCCCCCGCCAGCGCCGAGAAATGATGCATGGGAAGAACAACCACCGTATATATGAAAATTCCCATCACAATGGAGGGCACTCCGTTCAGCAAATCCGCCACGTAACGGACAGTAAAACCAACAGCCTTGCCGCTGAATTCGGCCAGATAAACTCCAGCAATCAAACCCACCGGGACCCCGGAAAGCAAGGCGATCAGGAGAAGCTTCGCGCTCCCAATGATGGCGTTGCCCATCCCACCTCCGCTTTCGCCGACCGGCGCAGGCAGCTTTATAAAAAAGTCCCAACTCAGGGCCTTCCATCCGTGCACCAGCAGATAGCCTAAGACGAAAAAAAGGATTGACACGCTCACAAGCGCGCAGACGCCCGTCAGGCTGAGCATTACAATGTTGACAAATTTCCTCCTATAGTCGCGAAACCTCATGGGTGGCTGCTTCCCTTGCGCGTTGTCGCCAGGACTAGCAGGCGCGCCAAAGCATTGATTGCAATGGTCACTGCAAAGAGCACCAGGCCTAATTCAATCAGCGCCTGCAAATTCATCGTGCCCATCGCCTCGGCAAACTCGTTCGCAATGACGGATGCGATCGTGTTTCCCGGAGCAAAAAGGGAAGTACTGATGACCGGTGCGTTTCCGATGACCATCGTGACTGCCATGGTTTCACCGAGTGCGCGCGCCAGCGCGAGAAATACGGAGCCGATGATCCCCGATCGCGCATATGGAACCACCACCTTCCAGGTTGATTCCCACTTGGTTGCTCCAAGCGCCAGCGCCGCCTCACGCTGATCGGCAGGAACAGCAAGCAATATCTCGCGGGAAACAGTGATGATGAAGGGAACAATCATAATGGCCAGCACGAGTCCGGCAGCCATCAGCCCCACACCGTAAATGGGCCCTGCGAAAATCGGTAGAAACCCAAACGCCGACTGGAGTGCAGGATCAATATAGACGCGCAGAACGGGAACAAGAACAAAAATCCCGATCAGGCCGATGATTACGCTGGGAATCGCTGCCAGCAGTTCGGTAACAAATGCCATGATATCGGAGAGAGTTCGTGGGGCGAGTTCCGCAAGGAAAATCGCAGCGCCAAGACCCAGCGGCACAGCAATTACCAAAGCTACGCCTGAGGTTACGAGAGTGCCATAGATAAAAGGCAGCGCCCCAAATTGTTCCGTCACCGGGTTCCAGGCGCTGCTTATGAGAAATTGCCACCCGAACTTTTCCCGGGCCAGAGACGACTGCCACCAAAGCTGTAGAACAAGCAGCACTCCAAGCAGCACCACACACGCGGCAAAAACCAAAGTGATCGAGTGGGCGATCTTGTCTCCGGTCAGGAGGCGCCCGCGCCAGGAACCGATGCGACCACCAGCACGTTTACCAGAACCGCCCGGCAAGATGTTGGTGGTCGTGGTCATTTCAGTGGATCTCCTGAATCTGCTTCAATTCGATATCAACCACTTGCTGTGGCAGAGGCGAATAAGAGAGCTGTTCTGCGTCCTTCTGGCCGTCCGTCAGCATCCAATGGAGGAAGTCTTTGATCGTATCACGCTTGGCGGGATTATTAATCTGCACGGGAATAAGCAGGTATGTGAATGTCGAAATAGGATAGGCATCAGGACCCGGCGCGTTCGTAATTGAGACTCGAATGTCCTTCGCAAGATCCTCGGCGACGGATTGCGCTGCCAGAGTGACATTATCCAGGCTTGCCTTGATGAATTTGCCTGTCGGATTCTGGACAAGACCGTAAGCCAAATGGTTCTGGATCGCGTAAATCAGTTCAACATATCCGAAGGCGTAAGGCGTTTGTTCAACAACGCCGGTGACTCCTTCGCTGCCTTTGCCGCCCAGGCCAACCGGCCAGCTTACAGAGGTGTCGCTGCCAACTTTGGATTTCCACTCCGGACTCACCTTCGATAGAAAATCGGTCCAGACAAAAGTGGTGCCGCTGCCGTCGGAACGATGAACAGGAACAATGTCTTTGTCTGGAAAGCTGATGCCGGGGTTGGCTCGCGTGATGGCAGGGTCGTTCCATTTTTTGATCCTGCCCAGATAAATTCCAGCAAGTGCCTGCGGCGTAAAACGCAGATCGGTGTTTACACCCGGAAGGTTGTAGATTGGAACGACCGCCCCAAGTACCGTGGCAAATTGGACAATCTTAAAGTTGAAGGTCCCCAGCAGCTTATCATTGAGCGGCATATCGGACGCGCCGAAATCAACAGTCCCGGAACGAAGCTGTTGGATGCCCCCACCCGAACCGATCGACGCGTAGTTGATTTGCACGTTTGGATGAAGGTTGTGGTATTCGGAGAACCACTTCGAATAAATAGGATAAGCAAGCGTTGAGCCCGCAGAATTCAGCGTGAGAACGCCGGATGGGCCTCCCCCGGATTCCTGTTGAGAACATCCCGTCAGAAGTCCCATGAACGCCAGAGTAACCGCCAGAACTGCAATCGCACCTCTTGTCCTGATCTTCATTTTTTATCCTCTTCTTCTTTGAGATTGATTATGAATTGTTACAGGCATGTTAAGACTTTGTTACGGATACGTTAAAACGTGTTCGGTCGGCTTTCCCCAACTCTGCTCTTTCATCCAGACCGGAGGCTCATCTCGGGCCCCGCCTCGAACGTAATCTCCTTTGCTTTTACTTTATGGCAGGGGCCGAACCCGGCAGCGTGTAGTGCAAGTCTACGAACACCATATGGAGATTGGCGTTGTTGGGTTGCCCTGGTGCTACGTACCAGGGGTTTCTCGTCACGTACGAGTATTGTCCCAGGAGATTCAGCGCACCCCATTTGGGATCTTTCCAAATCGTCTGGTTGAAGCCGAAGGTCGCCTCCTGGATGGCACGATTCTGGCTGTTCGGAGCGCCCGTGTAGCCATATCCTACCGGGGCGCCACTCTCATCGATGGCAACATTCCGTCCGATGTAAAGGCCGCCGTAGTAGCCGTAGAATACGGTATTCTGATGAGTGTATTCGAACCCCGAAACTGTTGAGCTCGCATGGATCAGCGATGGGCTGCCGTCCGCTCGCACTATCAAGTCGGGCGCCTGACCAAAAATGTACCGGCCGCCACCGTCGCTGTAAAAGTTGTTGGTGAGCAACCGAAACCCCTTGAATAACTCAAAGTTCAAATTCACGAATGCCCCGCCGCCTGTGGCCGAGTAGGTATTTCGATTAGTCGGGTTCCAAAGCTTGAAATTGCGCTCGATTCCGCCAACTTCGAAATGAATTTTGGATGATGGATCAAGAGCAAGCTTTGCAATCACATCCGGAGCAACGTTCGGAACGCTATAGGCATTGCTTCCAATATTCAGTTCACCTGAGTAAGTGGACTTAAGCGCCGTCGGAAATGTAATAAGCCCGCCGCCGGCCGATCCGCCGACGTATTGCTCAGGGCTGTCCAGAGCAACAGCAAAAGCAATCGTGCGCGAGGGGTGATACACAAACCGCAGTTCTGGGATGCGCGCCCAGAACAAGCCGAGTTGATAGTTGACGTCCATGTCTTGTGTGTAGAAAAGATCGCCTGGCAGGGGGGAGATGCCTGTCCGACCCGGAGTAATCAGGCTCCAGGTCTGGCCCCCAAGGACTTCCCACTTGTCTTTTCGGACATCGACCCAGTACAGCCGGGAACGAAGGCTGTTGCTGTTGCTGCTGACCGCAGCATTTCCCGGGGAAAGCCCCAAAAAGTCTGATTCCATATACCCCAACACGTGGGCACCCTTGACTTTCGCGTCAACACGAAAACCTACGCGAGAGTTCTGCATGCTGAGTCGAAACTCACTCAAATTATTATTGAACACATCCCCATAAGGTATGCCGGCGAAATTGGTCCCGATACCGGTTCCGGCATCATGATTTCGCCACACGCTCGTAAAATCCATGAAACCCACTGGAGTTACAAAGGCAGTGCCAATGTGGAACTGAAGAGGCGATTCGGGAATCGCACCCTGGCTTTCAGCCTGGCCCGGTGCCGATGCGGAAACCACTGGTGGGTTCTCCGCCATAGGGCTTGCCGCCACTTGGTCTCTCAAAGGCCGCATTGAAGTCACCGGAGCCAGATTTGCAGCAGTTTCTGATGTGCTCACACGGGAGGTCATCCGACCTCGTTCCTCGGCACCGTCGTTCAGCCCAATTTGACGTTTCGCCCGCTGATTGCCACCGGGCAAGCCGCCGTCATTTGAATTCGGCATGGGCGGAAGGATTGGTGTAAGACTAGCGATTTCGTTATCGCTCGAAGGCCGTGTAATTGACGCAGCCGCCAGGCGGCGAGAGGTCTGTTCGTCCGGTCCCGCCTTCACGGGCTTCTCGCTGGCGGCAACTTGCGCTTCCAGTTGGTTCATTGCGTGGAGAAGCTGCTCAATCTGCTTCTGCTGCTGAGCGAGTTGCTGTTTAAGCTGGGCGATCTGTTTCGCTCTGTCAGCCGACGCATGTTGGTCCGAACTGGAAAGGGCAGAAGACTGTATCCTGCTTGCGGTGCCTGCGGCCTTCGATTGCCCGTTTTTCGTTTTTCTTTTTGCGCTGCGTTTCGCGAGATTCGCCGTGACTTCTGGTGCCGCGCCGGGTCGTTTCGGGGTTTCCGTGCCTTGCACAAGGCCGCCTCCGCCAAGAACGATCGCGAAAACAGCAAGAATTGTGAGTCGCCACACCCTACTTTTTCTTCGACGCATATCCACTCCTTCGCTAAGATCGGGTCCTGTCGTAGACAGCACACCTGAATTACGAGTCCACACGTTGTATCAGCTGATAACGTTGCATATTTTATTGAAGCCGGGTAAACGTGCTATTACGGTTCTGTTACATTCTTATTACAAAAATAATGCCGACATTTGAGACAAAAAATGCAGGGCCGGCAGTTATCCCGCCAGCCCTGCCAGGAGAAGGGGCTTTGCGCCCTGTGGGAAATTCCGGTTCGTTTTCAGTAAAGCGGCTACCCCCGTGGGAAGGCTAAGATGCAAGACGCCGCGAATTCTCAATGGCTATCGCATCAGAATTTTCTTTTAATCTCCGCCGTTCAACCACGTTGTCCGTTGCGCACCTCAAAATATGGACAATCTGTGGGACAGTGAAGGAGTCCGTCATGAAGTCGAAGGCCCCATGATCCATGGTATCCAGGCAGAGCCTGGTGTCCTCGATCGGCGAAACGATTATGACGCTGACGGGTTCAACTGCTTTGGCCGCGACGTCCAGCACATCCATCCAGTTGCCGTCCGGCAGCACGGTGTCGGTCAAAACCAGCTGTGGACATGGCAACTCGCAGAGTTTCTTCCCCACTTCCTTCGCGTTCCTCGCTCGCACCACTTTGATGGAAAGGGCTTCAAGAACCATTTGCAGAGTGTAAAACCGTTCACTTCGATGGTGGACCAATAAAGCGGTGATTTTCTGGGCCATGACCAGCCTGCCTTGTTCATCTTCGAATGTCAGTTCTATCTTCACGCTTTCAGGATGAACGGCGACTGTTAAGCCTTGATGACAAGCCTGTGAAGATGCGGTTACATCCTGGCGGAGCTCCACCCGTCTGTTTCGAGCGGGCCGTTAATCAAGGTGGGAAGAAAGGTCAGAATAGAGGCACTAAGCACCCTTGATCGTCTGCACAAAGCAATACCCAAAGGCGCCGATCCTTTTACCAGTTCGTAATGGAGCCGTCAGGCCGGTGAAGCATCGGGATGGGTCTGGAGCGTTCAGTGATTTCCGCTGCCAGTTGCAGAGGTTTTGTGTCCAACTCCACGCCGAGGCCGGGGCGGCGATTGGGCCACATTTTCCCGTTTCGGAAGTCGTAGAACTGTGGAAGGTGCGCATATTCATGCTCCCCGTTACCGAGCATCTCCATCATCACCGGCCCGGGAAACACTCCGCAGCAATGGACGAGCGCCGCCTCAGCAACAGGACCCGTGAAGTGAGGAATCAGACCCACGTAATGGGTATCACAGAGGGCAGCAATCTTCATGTATTCCGTAATGCCGCCGACGTTGGGCAGCGTCACGCGTGCGTAGTCGATCAACTGGTTTTCAACAAGCCACCGAATGTCCCATTTGCTTCCGAACTGCTCGCCTACGGCGATGGGAACTTTAACATGCGCGCGCAATTCGCGGTAAACCCCGGGATTCTCTGAGCGGACCAGGTCTTCAGCGAAGTACGGTTCCAGGGGTTCTATCAGTGTGGAGAGCCGCACGGCATCCGGAAAATCCAGCCGTGTGTGATAATCAAGCGCCCAATCGCCATCGGGGCCGACGCCATCGCGAATCTCGACACAATCCCGATACGTCCTCCTTACGGCCTGATGGGAATTAAACGGCTGGCCCTTCGAAGGGTCCGCGGTCGCATAGCGGAAGGCGCGGAAACCAGCCTCCATGCACGCGTGCGCGGTCTCCTTCAATGTTCCGTGGCTGGGGAATCCAGTTGAGTAGCACTCTACGTAATCGCGTGAAAGCCCGCCGAGCAACTCATGAACCGGAACGCCCAGCGCTTTGCCCTTGATGTCCCATAGGGCCAGGTCAAGGGCTCCCAATGCATCCAGCTTCTCACGTCCGGCGGGATAAAAATAACCGCGGAACATCATCTGCCACAGGTGCTCGATTCGCGCCGGGTCTTCGCCGATGAGCATTGCGGCACACTGCCTGACAGTGTCCGGCGAACCACCTTCGCCTATTCCTGTGATTCCCTGGTCGGTTTCAATGGTCACAATGTGAAAGCTCTGGTTGAACGCGGGTGGCGATTGGGGATTGAGGTAAAAGCGGACTCGGGTGATTTTCATCCCAGAACTATACGCCGGCTTGGGCAGAGAGGAATCGCCAGGGCGCTGCGCAGCGGCTTTTGAGCTCACAACCCCTTGTCCAGCCACCGTGGCCGCTCCTCCCAATCCAGCCGCTCGAAGAAAAGTCCGACGTTGCATGATTCCTCCAAGAGAGCACCGATAATAATACCCTCACGGCGCAATTTTTCTGCCTGCAGGTGTTACGAAGGGTTTCCGGTCTGCCGCCTCCAAAAAGCAGGAAATTATCGCTCCAAAACAGCTAATTGCAAGCAGAGGCCGCATTCGGCATACCGCGTGCACGCTTGTTTTCGCAGCCAAAGTCCAGCGCTATACGGCTTTCTGGGACTCCGGCGAATAGCCGGGTAGAATGATGGTGAAGGTCGATCCACGCCCCAACTGGCTTTCCACTGTGATCGTCCCGTTCAGCCGCTCGACAATGTGTTTCACGATGGAAAGTCCGAGGCCGGTTCCGCCCATCTCGCGGGAGCGCGCCTTGTCCACCCGATAAAATCGTTCGAAAATCCGTGACAGGTCCGTGGAAGGAATGCCAATGCCTGTGTCCGCCACAGTGATCCGTACTTTATCCTTGCCTTCGTGCGCAACCCCCACGCGCACCTCGCCGCCACGCCGGTTGAATTTGACGGCGTTGTCGAGCAGGTTCACCAGCGCCTGCTCTAACTGTCCCCGTTCTGCCAGCACCTCGGCCTCTTCGAGAGGTCCCCGAATAATTTTCACATCGCGAAGCTGCGCTGTTGGCTCAATCATTTTAAGCGCTGTTTCAACAGCGGCGCCCACGGAGACGGGCCTTGCCTCACCGGTTGGTTTTTCAGCTTCCAGTTCGGAAAGGGCCAGCAAATCTGAAGTGATATTGCTCAGCCGCGTGGCGTGCGACTTGATAATCTCAACAAACTTGCGGTTGTTTTCCGGGTCTTCAAGCCCCCCTTCCAGCAGCGTCTCCGCATATCCGCTGATGGCAGTGAGGGGCGTGCGCAGTTCATGAGAAACATTGGCAACAAAGTCCCTTCGCACGCGCTCGAGCCGCTCCAGATCGGTGATGTCATAAAAAATCGCAATTGCACCGGCCTGGATCGCTCCTGCAAGCGGTGCTACCTGGACCTCAAATGACCGCCCCTCCGCGCCAGCCAGCCGAACCCGCCGCTTCACAGGCTGGCGGGACTCGAGCACGCGCGAGAACATCGCCAGGAGTTCAGGATCGCGCAGGACTTCCAGCAACGACTGCCGCTCGCTGATGGGAACCGTTGCGGCAACCATCCGGCGGAATGATTCGTTGCAAAAGGTGATACGGAGGTCCCTATCCACAGCCACTACGCCTTCCACCATGCTGGCAAGGATGCTTTCACGCCGCGCAGATTCAAGGGTCAGTCGTTCAAACAGCTCACGCAGTCGGGCACCCGTCCGGTCGAGCGAACGTCCGAGTTCACTCAATTCGTCATTCCCTCTCAGCCAAGCCCTTGCCCCGGTCGGGACTTTATCCAGATTCTCAGCAAAGAGTTTGAGGCTGTTGACCCTGCGGGTAAACGATCGTGAAAAGAGATAGGCAATCACCAACGCGAGGAACAACGCTATCAGCGTGGCAGTCCAGATTTCCTGATGAAGCGCCTCGGTCGCCATCCTCACATCTGTCAGCGGAACGGACAGTTGCAATGCATAGCCCGGCTGGCCAAGGTAGCGAAGGGGCACCGCCAGATAGAAGTAATCCTCATTGAGGGTCTGCTCTTTTCGAACAGCCGTCCCAACACTTCCTGCGAGGGCGCTTTGGACTTCGGCAAGGTCAGCGCGGCTGGATGATACGGTTGCGAGGTCGCTCGAATCAACCAGGACCTTCCCTTGCGGATCGATGACTGCGACGTGTGCGCGGGCGCGGGCGGCAGACTGCCTGGCCCATTGGTCGAGGTCCGAGCGGGGTACACTCGCCAGGTCCGCGGCGAGTATCTCGGCTTCGGTTCTAAGCCGCTTTTGTATATTTTCCGTTTGCAGCTTGACTGTGAACCGGGTCAGATAGAAATTCAGACCCAGAAGCGTGCCTGCCATCAGCACGAACGCAGCGATCAACAGCTTGCGGAAAATCGGGCTGGTTAAGGACATCGGTATCAGAAGCCGGCGCGTGCGGCAGGTTCAATCCTCTTGAGAATCGGCAGTGCCGGGAGAAAATCTATATCCTGATCCGCGCACGGTCTGGACATATCTGAGCGCACCTTTTCGGCCCTCAATCTTCTCGCGAAGGCGCCGAATATGCACATCGACCGTACGTGGAGTTACAAAACGGTCACGTCCCCAGACATTATCCAGCAATTGCTCCCGGTTGAAGACCCGCCGGGGCTGAGAAGCCAGGAAGTAAAGCAGCTTGAACTCGAGCGCGCTCAACCGGATGGGATGTCCGTGGACGGTCACCTCATGGGTCCGTGAATCAAGCCGCAGTCCGGAGACCTCAATCACTTCTTCTTTGCCGGGCGCTTGCTCCCGGCGGCGAAGCACCGCTTTGACCCGCGCGATCAGTTCCCGAGGGCTGAATGGCTTCACAACGTAGTCGTCGGCTCCGACCTCCAGTCCAACCACACGGTCAATTTCTTCGCCTTTGGCCGTCAGGAAAATGATCGGCAGATTTTTCAGTCGCTCGTCAGCACGAACCCGTTTGCAGATTTCTATCCCGTCGAGATCGGGCAGCATGATGTCAAGCAGGACGAGGTCCGCCGGATTCTTATGGAGATATTCGAGGCCGTCTTTGCCGCTGGAAAAGCTCTCGACGTCGAACCCCTCTTTGCGGAAATTATACCGAACCAGGTCGACGATGTCTTTTTCGTCTTCGATAATAACGATTCGCTGGCGCACGGAGGGATTATAGCATCCAGACATGAAGAGGGCCGCAAAAGCCAGGTGGCCTGGCTTGATTCTCGCCTGCGTTCATCGGCTAAATCTTTTGGCTCTGAGCAGGATCAGACCTTACAGTCCGTGCGTCACCACCTCGAGGAAAGAAGCGACTTGCCTGACCTTTCGAATTCTGAAAACCCTTCGTTGAGCTCAAGTGTTTTATGACATAAGTCACAGCGGACCGACAACGCCAGTGGTGGAATAAGTAATTGCAACAGGATTTCAGGAAAACGCCTATGGGCACAATGACAACGACAGAAATCAGCCGTAAAGATGGCTTGCCTCTGTTATGGAGAAAAGCCCTCCAGCGCGATCAAACCGGCGCAAACGATTACGCGGATCCCGCCCCGGAGCGCCAGGCAGGCAGGATGCTTGCGGCATACATTGCAACGGGCCTTTTCTTTTTTATCCTCCCGGGGACGTTCATCGGCGTCTGGAACCTGGTCGAAATTTCGACCCGTCACGCAATGGCCGGAGCCAGCACTGCATGGATACAGGCTCATGGCCACGCGCAACTGTTTGGATGGGTCGGCACGTTCATCCTGGGAATTTCGTTCTACGTGTTGCCGAAATTCCGAGGCCATCCGCTGAAACGTTTTGGAAGCGCGTGGCTGGTTTGGGCGGTGTGGACGCTGGGAGTAGCGTTACGGTGGTGGGCCGGAATTACTGGTTATCATTGGCGTGTCAGCCTTGCTACTTCGGCCGTGCTGGAGCTGGCGGCATTTGCGATTTTTCTACACGTTGTAGTCTTCTCGAAATCCACTGGTGCCGCGGCAAAGCAAAAGAAGCCCGCCGACCTCGGATCGTGGCTGGGGATTTTCGGTTTCAGCGCTTTGGGAGTAGCTCTGATTCTGAACCTGTTCATCGCATTTTCGCTCGCCCTGAAAGGCACCGCAGCACTCTATCCTGAAGCCTCTGACCGGGCTTTCCTCATCATTGCCATCTGGGGGTTTGCGCTTCCTGTCGCATGGGGTTACAGCACCCGGTTCGTGACGATTTTCCTGGGCCTTGAGCAGCCCCACCACCGCGCGGCGACCTGGCTTTGCGGAGGTGTGGCAGCCATCGTGGTCGCAGCGCTCTTCCACCGGTTTCTTGTGGCTGACGCGTTTGCGCTTGCGATAACGTTACCGGCAATCAGCGCCCTCCGAGTGTTTCGGCCATCGGCGCGAAAGCCGAAAACTGTTGGAGTTTATCGGTCCTATCCAGCGTTCGTCCGCCTCTCATTCATCTGGCTCGTCGTCGGAGCAGCTCTGGGCGTGCTGGCGGATGCGGTTCCAAGTGCCCCCGGTTTGGGAGGCGCCTCGCGCCACGCGGTGACCGTCGGTTTCCTGGCAACGTTCATTTTTGCAATTGCACCCCGGCTGCTTCCTTCATTTCTGAATGGGCGTGAACTCCAGAGCCCCAGGCTTATGGCCGCAAGTTTGTGGCTAATGACCGCCGGGTGCGCATTACGGGTTTCGAGTGAAGCGATCGCATACTCGTCAGGCGGTGCGGCATGGTCTGTTCTGCCGGTTTCCGCATACCTTGAGCTTTCCGCCGTCGTGTTATTTGTGCTGAACATGTTGCTTACCCTGAAGCAGCCCATGCTTGCATGGCTCGAGCCGGAGGGCGTAACCACCTCGCTGCCCGTTTACTGGTATTTGACAAGCTTCCCAAAAACCAAGTCCATCATGATTGCCTCCGGTTTGAAGACACTCAAACATGTGCGGGAAGTTCCTCGCTCATTGACGCTTGCAGAAGCCGTTGAAGCTGACGGTGCAGATCCGGACCAGGTGTTGCAGGCTTTAAGAGAATTTTTCCGGCAACGTCAGCCGCGAAGACTGGGCCGTTGAAATCAGCGAGTATCCCGCCGAACATGACATCCCCAGGACCGCCCGCCACCAGCTTGCAAACATCGACAAGCAAGAAGAAAACACAATCCTGAGCAAGATGGAAGGTCCGGGCGGCCGGCTCCAAACCGCGTTTGCTGCATCTTCGCGAAAGCAAACATGGAATTTCCTCTTTTCGCGCGTGGCATCGCTGTGCATGGGATTTCCCTTAGCACCTACGGTTTCAGCTCACTTTGTGGAACATCGCCAGTGCTTGCGGCGTAGTAATCAATAGGAGGAATCGCAAGAAGACCAGGTGGAAGCTTCCCATGGCGAACAATCATCGCAATTCCAAACGGCGTCGCTGGATCCTGATCAGCGCAGCCATTCTTGTTTTGGGCGGGTCTGGGTTGGGTGTTGCCAAACTCTTGCGCCCGGACAAAACCATTGATCCATCCAAACTGGCGGCCGTCAAGCGCGGAGACATTGCGCAATCGGTCGTGGCTACCGGCAAAGTGGAGCCACTGACCAAAGTGGAGATCAAATCCAAGGCGAGCGGCATTGTCCAGAAAATACTTGTTGATTACGGCGACCGCACGACAGAAGGGCAAGTCCTTCTCGAACTGGACAAGGAGCAACTGCGGGCGCGCGTGAAAGAAGCTGAAGCCACTCTCGAAGCTGCCCAGGCCGCGGTCCAATCATCGCAAGCCATCTACGAACGAAACGTTGTTGATGCCCAGGGACCTGACATCCCCTTTCTGAAAGCCAACCTTGAGCGGAGTCGGAAGCTCGCCTCCGAGGGCCTGATTCCGGAGTCGGGGCTCGACGACGCCAAAAGGGCCTATGAGGTAGCTCTCAACAAACAGATGTCCGCCAGGCGAAACGTTACCGTCAGCAAGGCCGACATTGCCCGTGCACGGGCCCAGGTGTCACAGGCGCAGGCGGCCTTGGACCAGGCCAAAGAAGATCTGCAGAACTCAACCATTGTCAGCCCCATCAACGGCATTGTCCTCTCACGAGATGTTGAAGTCGGTGATGCGGTAAGTTCGATCCTTGTTCTCGGGTCCCAGGCGACCCAGCTTTTCACTCTGGGAGACATGAGCACGGTTTACGTGCTGGGCAAGGTGGACCAGGCTGACATCGGAAAAGTCTATATTGGACAGCCTGCCCGCATTCGAGTGGAGTCTTTCCCTAAGAAAATCTACGACGGCAAAGTGACCAAGATTTCGCCGATGGGCGTGGAAAAGGACAATGTGACAACTTTTGAGGTCCGTGTTTCAATCCAGAATCCCACCGGCGAACTCAAAGCCAATATGAGCGCCAACGCCGAACTGATTATCCAGGAGAAACACAACGTGCTGATCATCCCGGAGACTGCCGTGGTGTACGGCGAGGACCATAAGACTTTCGCCGAAGTCCCTGACCAGGAAGCAAAACTCGGATGGAAAAAAGTCCCCATCCAGATTGGCATTTCGAATGGGATCAACGCCGAAGTCGAACGTGGGCTCCAGGAAGGGCAGCAAGTGATTCTGCAATAATCAGTATTGCCGGCTCGCCCGCGGTTAAGCATTTCCCCAACTTGCCATTCACGGTGGCTCATCATGGCCTTTCGCGATCTGTTGCGGGACACAATCGAGACTCTTTGGAGCCATAAGCTGAGGACTTTCCTTACTATGTTCGGCATCGCGTGGGGAATTATCTCCATCATTCTGATGGTGGGCGCCGGGGAGGGTCTGCGGGAGGGCCAGGCAAAACAGATGGAAACCTTCGGCCGGGACATCATGATTGTTTTTCCCGGCCGGACCAGCATGCAGGCCGGAGGCATGCGGGCCGGCCGCGACATCCATTGGCGGAATACGGACTATCTCACCGTCGGGATGCAGTCTCCCTCGTGCGAGTACGTTTTGCCGGAACTCCGCCGGTCTGGCATCAGTGTTCGCAGCCGGTATAACAGCGCCTCGCTCGAAGTCACCGCGTCACTTCCACCCTTCGCGTATATCCGAAGCATTTCGGTAGCGCAGGGTCGCTTTTACAACTGGAATGATCAGGCCGGGGCGCATCGCGTTGCTTTCCTGGGCAGCGATGTAAGGAAGCAACTCTTCGCCTCACGGCCAGCCGTGGATGACACAGTCTACCTCAACGACATTCCTTACACCGTGATCGGCGTGATGAAAGCCAAGGAACAGAACAGCAGCTACGATGGCATGGACGTAACCAAGGTTTACATCCCTTTCAGCGCGATGATGCAGGACTTTCCGAATCCGCCTCCAGCCCCGCCTGACGCCGTTGACAATCTTCTGGTGACTCCAAGGTCCTTTGCTGACGACGAAGCCTGTCAGGCGCAGGTGCGGCGATCGCTGGCTTTGCTCCATCATTTTGACCCGCGCGATGAAGAAGCAGCATCCATCTGGGACACGGTGGAGAACGCCAGGGAGTTCCGCATAATGACGGACGGGATGAAGTATTTTCTGGGGACCGTTGGACTCCTCAGCCTGCTGCTTGGAGGCATCGGAGTGATGAACATCATGCTGGTCGCCGTGCGCGAGCGGACACGGGAAATCGGCGTGCGAAAAGCCGTCGGAGCTACGTCGAGGGCCATCCTATGGCAGTTTTTCGTGGAGACCCTGATCGTGGTTTTCATTAGCGGCGGCATTGGGATGGGGTTTGCCTACGGTATCTGCTGGCTGGTAAACCAGTTGCCGCAGCCGGCGTTTTTTGCCGGCCTCCAACCTTCATGGAAATCCGGCGTGCTCTCCTTCGTTTTGCTGGGAATGGTAGCCCTGCTTGCAGCCATTTATCCCGCCAGCCGCGCGGCCTCAATGGACCCGATCGATTCACTGCGCTATGAAGCGGGAGGTTAGAGTGGAAGGCAGGAACGCGATGCCACACAGCCTGTAATTTACCATTCAACGGAGCGGTGCAAGACCATGATACGCGAAGTTCTCTCTCAGGCCTGGGATTCATTGTGCCGGCAACCCCTGCGTAGCGGATTGACCATGCTGGGCGTTGTGTGGGGAATTGTTGCGGTAACAACTTTGATCGCCTATGGAAAGGGCTTCCGGGGAGTTCTTGTAAAAGGTTTCGAAGCCTTCGGGAAGAGCGTCGTCATCTGCTGGCCGGAGCAGACAGCCGAGCAAGTGGGGGGCCAACGGGCCGGCAAGAAGGTCGTTCTCGAATCGGAAGACCTGGATTGGGTGCGCGCGCGCGCGACCCTGGTGAAACATGCCTGTCGCGAAACCGTCCGTTGGTTGCCCATCTCGCACGGCAACCAGTTTGCCAATACCGCAATCCGAGGTGTTTGTCCGGAGTACGGAGAGATGCGTAGCGAAATCCCCAGCAGCGGTCGCTGGATCAGCCCGGAGGACATGGTGGAGCGGCGCCGCGTGGTTTTTCTGGGAGCCCGGCTGCGACAGAAGCTTTTTGCCAATCAGCCAGCCGTCGGGCAGACTGTCACAATCGGCAACGTCCGATTTACCGTCATCGGGACCATGAATCGTAAGATTCAGCTCTCGAACTATTTTACAAGCGATGATGAATCGGCCTGGATTCCCTATACGGCGGCAAGCGACATGTGGGATACTCGCTATGCAAACGTATTGGTGTTTGAACCCATTGCCCCGCAGTTCGAAGCCAAAGCGCGACAACAGGTGCTGTCCATCATTGCCGAAAGGCAGCGTTTCTCTCCGACCGACAAGAAGGCGTTCATGATGTTTGGAACCGAAGAGCTTCGTCCCATCATTGATGGTCTCACCATTGGGCTGGAGTTGCTGCTGACCTTTATCGGCGCGCTTACGCTGGGAATTGGCGGCGTGGGCGTAATGAACATCATGCTGGTTTCTGTGGGCGAACGCACCCGCGAGATTGGCCTGCGGCGGGCGCTCGGAGCGCGCCGGCGGCACATTCGCATCCAATTCCTGTCTGAAGCCCTGGCCATCACCCTGACAGGTGGCATCCTGGGCATGGCGCTTTCCTACCTGCTCGCGGCGGCCATCGGAACCATCCCGCTGCTCGGACCGCTGTTCAAAGACACTTCCGGGCAGGGCGATATTCAACTGCACATATCCCTTACAACTTTGGCGCTTTCTGCCGGAATCCTGATGCTTGTCGGCGTTTTGAGCGGAATTTTGCCCGCAATCCGCGCGTCGGGATTGGATCCGGTCGAAGCCTTGCGCTATGAGTAGCCATGCGCCGGCGGTCACCGAGACAGTGACCGAAGATTTAAACCTCACTCAGGAGTTCGTTGATCACGTTCTGAACGCCCTGATACGGGTCGCCGGGCCCTTCGTACTCCACCGAATAGACACCCTGAAATCTCAATTGTTTTGCGATCTCAATACATTCCGGGAAGTCGTATTTCGTTTCATTGCCCCGAGCATCAAATTCCAGCCCTTTGGCGTGGCAGACAGTCGCAGCATAAGGAAAAAGAAGCTCCAGGCCTCGCTTGCGCGTCTCTGCATCCGGGAAATTTCCAAAGTCCGGGAGTGCGCCAATATACCGGCTGCTGACGGCTTTGAAGATCCTGACCAGATCTTCTGGATGCTCTGAGCCGACGCCGCCGTGATTTTCAATCAGCACACGGATCCCTTTCCGGCTTGCGTAAGCGACGAGCTTTCTGTATGAGTCGATGGTAGGCGAGAGATTCTTCAGATCCAGCTTGCCGGGATCGCATCTCACCGAACGCGCACGCAGAGTTGCGGCGATATCAATCCATTTTTTTGCAGCTTCAACCGCTGCAAGGCGAACTGCCTCGCTGGGATCAGACAGGCCGCCTCCGGTCCACATCTCCTCGATATCGACAGGCAGATTGACAACGTAGGATCGAGCGCGAATCAATTGGCGTCTCAGTTCATCCACGTACGCCGGCTCGGTAGAGGCGAAGTGCGGAGCCACGATTTCCAGGTGATGGACCTTATAACGGTCGGCGATCATCGTCGGAAAATCGAGCAACGCAAAAGTCTCTTTCGGTCCTGGATAATCTTCGCTGCGGGTCTGCGGAAAATAGTTGTGAAAACTCCAGGATGATACTCCGATGCGCTGGATCAAAAGGTAAGCCGCATGCGAAATCGGGCGCGACCGCCGGGGACGACGCGAACGGCCCAGCAGCGAATCATGTTCTCCGCCAGGAATGGCGGCCGCCAGACCTCCCGCCAGATAACCCAGAAATTCTCTTCGTCTCATGACCTGCTCCGGTCCAACATTGAATTCTTTTAACAGGTTGCTGGAAGAAGCTACGTTGCCGTGCTGAGCGAAGCGAGGCGTTTCTGCGTTTCTCCGAAAATAAACACATGGACCATACTCTCCGCTCACAATGGCAGGCGTATAATTCGTTTTTCAGCAGCCAGTTAAAAGTGGTGGCATTTCTGTTGATTCGAGATGCGAGAAATCTCTTCGCAGCAGATTGACGGCGTGCCGCCGTTTGCTTATCTCGCCGCAGGGTCGCCTCTCAGAAGCTCCAATTTCTCAAGAATTGCGCGCAATGCCTGACGATCCTGCTCCGGAAGAGGCGCAAGCGGCGGCCGCACGCGCCCGGCGTTCAGTCCGCAAAGATTCATCGCTTCCTTGATGACAAGCGTCCTGTAACCAGGCCGTTTAACACGGAGGTCGTATATTGCCAATGTTTCCTGTTCGACCACGCGCGAAGCCTCTTCCAATTCTCCCGCCTCAAGATGATGAAGAATCCTGCGGCAGGTTTTCGGCATGAAGTTAACCAGACCGCTGGTAAAAGCTTTGACTCCAAGCGCGAAATAACAGGGTGCGAGGATTTCTCCGACTCCGCACAATAATGCCATCCGGTCAGCCACGGCCGCCCATTGCCGTACGAACTGGTCCATGTCACCGTGCTCATCCTTCATTCCGATGATATTAGGGACCTCGGCCAGCCGGCGCAGCAGCGGCGGGCTGAAATTCACTGCGTGGGTTTGAAACAAAATCACACCGAGCTTCGTTGCCGCTGCAATTGAACGGTAATATTCAAACAGCCCGTCGTCATTGGCGTGGGTGAAGTAAGGAGGAAGAACCAGAATTCCGTCGGCGCCATAAGCTTCCGCGGCCTTCGCCATTTCCCGGGCAATCGGCATTGTAAGCCCCACGCCGACAACCACCGGCCTGCGTCCATGGACCTCTTCGACAACTGCCTGGCCGATGGTTTTGTGCTCCTCGGGCGAGAGCGAATAGATTTCGCCGTTTCCGGCGAGCGGGGTGACAACCTCGCAATGCTTGGCCAGGAAAGAGGCGTTCTGCCTTAACGCCTCGATGTCAACACTCAGGTCTTCACGGAACGGCGTCACGCCGAACCCGATAATTCCACGCAAAGCTGACTTCAATTCCGAGCTCCCAAGTGACATCCCCATCCTCCGATCTGCGCTGACTCAAATAATCAGGAGCACATTTTCAACCTTAAAAAAAACCGGCCGCAGGCTTTCACCAAGGCGTTCGCCCACCGTTAACCCGGCCATGCACAACCCGCGGCAAGCGAACGCAGGAAGCTGTTTTGCCTTCCGGCGCAGAATGGCATTCTATTACAATCATCCAGAGAAAGTTGCTGGAGAGGAGTTTTTGCATACCGACATGTCAAAGAAACATCAGACGACCGTTCAGAAGCAGTTTACAAAAACCGCGGAAGCATTCTCAAGGTATGCAGTCCGTGACACTCCCGACCTCGTGTCCGAAAAAGTAGACTTCATAAATCCACGGCCGGAAAACATAATGCTTGACGTGGCGTGCGGGCCGGGGGCACTCGTACTCGCGGCCGCACCGCGGTTACACTATGCCTGCGGAATAGATCTGACCGGCGAGATGCTCCGATATGCACGGCAATTTCAGGCCGAAAAGCATATCCAGAACGTTTCGTTTCTGCGCGGCGAGGCGGAGAAAATTCCTTTTCCGGATTTGACTTTCGATCTTGTGACATGCACGTATGCCTTTCATCATCTTCAGAAGCCCGAGCTTGTCTTGCAGGAGATGGTGCGAGTTGCCAAGCCTGACGGTCGCATCTTTATCGACGATACTCTCGGCCCTGAAAGCGACGAAAAGTTCGAACTCCACAACGAAATCGAAATCATTCGCGATCCGTCCCACACTCTGTCGCTGAGGCTGACCACCTTTTTGAGCATGTTCGATGACCTCAACCTTGAAATTGTCTCTCAGTCGCTCAAACGCCGCCGACGGTCTTTTAACCAGTGGATGCTGCGCGCAGGGCTTACCCCGAAAGACAAACGCTACCAGGAGACGCGGAGGCTTCTCGAGAGCACGATCCCGGGCGATCGCGCCGGCTTCTCACCTCAGGCCGACGGCGACGACCTCCAGATCGTGCACAGCGAGGGGATCTTTTTGCTCTCCCGCCGTGACGGAGATTGATCGTGCCGATGGGTGGTCAGGCTCCGCCACTGCTCCCAACGGTTTCTTCTTTTTTAAGAAACGGCCACTCCCCTTTTGTCCGTGCGCGGAAAAGGTAAGCGGCCGTGCCGAGAGCAAAAACCGCGAGAGCAAACAACAGCGCACTCCGAGCTGAAGTCATCAGGATATAAAGCCACCCCATGACTGAAATGAGGCCGGGAACGGGATAGAACCACATCCTGAATGGACGCGCCATCTGCGGACGCGTGAAGCGCAAGACAAAAAAGCCTATTGCCTGCGGCAGATACTGCAGCAGGACGCGCGTCGCCACGAGACTTACGATCACTTCCGGCAGGCGCAGCAGGCTGAACCCCGCAGCAATCAATCCCAGCGTTACAAGCGAAACATGCGGAAAATCATGCCTGGGATGCAAACGCGCAAACACTTTGAAAAAATTGCCATCGGCCGCGGCGGCATATGGAATCCGTGAATAGCCCAGCAACAAAGAGAACGCCGAGGCGAAAGCGATCCAGAGCATCAGGAGCGTCATCAGATCTCCGGCGAATCGGCCCTGGAGTTTCTGGATAAATTCCGAAGCAATAAAATGGCTGTGCTGCGCCTCGCGCCAGGGAATCACGCTGAGTATTGAAGTGTTCATCAAAATGTAGATGATGGCCACCACCGCAATGGAAAACAGAATAGCCAGCGGAATGATGCGCCCCGGCTCGCGAATCTCCTCGGCCAGATAGCAGACGTTGTAATAGCCGAAGTAATCGTAAAGCGCATAGAGCGTCGCATGGCCGAGTCCGGCCCAGAAAAGCACATTCATGTGGAACGCATGCGGAGGGAAGTCCAAGATTCGCGAAGCACTGAGGTGCGGCAAACCGGAAAGAATCACCCAGAAGCACCCCACCAGCACGCCGACGAGCATTACAACGGAAAGATTGCCAGCGGCCCGCACGCGCCGGTAGAGCAGCAGGACGAGGACCAAAGGAACAACCGACGCAAAGAGGCGAACTTCCCATGGCGTCATCCCCGGAACCAGATAGTGGAAGTAATGGGCGAAGCCAATGCTGCCGCTCGCCACTGAGAGCGGCGCTGAAAACATGATTTGCCACACCACAAGGAAAGAGAGCCAGCGGCCCGCCCCGGCCGGTCCGAAGGCTTCGCGGAGGTAGTGATAACTACCGCCGGCCCGCGGCATTGCCGCGCCGAGTTCCGCCCAGACCAACCCATCGCAAAAAGCCAGCACTGCTCCGACAAGCCAGCCCAGCATCGCCTGCGGCCCGCCCATCGTCGCCAGAAAAAGCGGGATGGTGATAAACGGACCGATGCCCACCATGTCCGTGATGGCAATCGAAGTGGCCTGGAGGAACCCCAGGTCGCGCCGCAAACCCGGCTTATGTGCAGGATCCGGCATAGTTCATTCGTCAGACTGCATCAGGGTGGCCCGCAGGGGGAGACGACCACTGGGTTTTACAAATTACATTAACGACGTCTTCCGTAGCGATGCTGTCCTCAACACCGGAATCCACCACCGGCACTACGGTAAAGGTTGTCCTTATAAGTTGTAGCCCTCAATCGATTCGCCATCCGGCGGCGTGGGTCCGGATTATGTACGCTGCAGGCTGCGCAAAATCTCCGCCTTCGCGTTCTGCGGGGGCTTGCGGTCTTTCAAGCTGGAGAGAAGCAGATAGACCGACTGCGCAGCCTCGCGGAGATGGTGCACGCAGTAGGGGCAGCCGCGCTCAATATGTTCCTCGACTTCGACCGCTTCCTTTGATCTCAACAGGCCAAGCAGGAACAGTTCGTAAACGTCGTCTAAATATCTGCACTCCATGTTCCCATCACGGCGCGCAGGCGGTGACGCAAAAATCGCAGTCCCGCACGCAACTCGTGTTCGATCCGCCCCGGAGGTTGTTCTATCTGCCCGGCGATTTCCGATTCTGTGAAGCCCTCAAATACGGCCAGTTCGAGTAACCGGCTTTGCGGTTTGGGCAGGCGATGGACCAGCTTTTCCAGCAGGCGGCGGCGCTCGTTAATTTGAGCAATGTCAACCGGCCGCGGCATCCAGGAACCGAATTTCATCAGCGACTGAAGTCTTGCATGCGCGGTGTTTCGAAGTCCTTTCTGACTGCGGTTCCAGTCCACAGCCTTGGCGCGGGCTTCGAGCGTCAACCAGACTATGACGCTTCCGCCGCCGGCCTGGAGGCGCTTGGCGTCGCGCCATAAACGTACGAACACATCCTTGAGAATTTCGGCCGCCGCATCGCGATCTGGAACGATTTCGGAGATCAGCCCATAGAGGCCCGGCGCTACAAGGTCATAAAACTGAGCAAGCTTTGACTCATCGTGCTGCGCTATGCCTGCCAGGAACTGTTCGGCTGTATATTCCTCAGCCATAATTCGTGCTTGTGAAGGCGAGTCCGCCGCGTATCACCAACCCTCCAAAACCTGACTTACGATGCGGAGGTGCTTTCCCCAATCAGCTTCACTTTTCGCCTTCCTTGGCGTCATCGGCCTGCTAGCCTTTGATGGTTCTGGATGCCTCGTCCCATACAGCCGCGGTCTTATTGAAGTAAGAATAGTTGGCCAGGTGGCAACCAATGGCCGCGTTGTTGCCGAAAACAGGATCTTCCACCGATGGCTGCCGTGTCCTGACCGACTGGAAGAAATTCCACAGGTGCTGCCGGTCTTCATTGTAGCCCGGTGGCGCGAGGAAGCTGCCGGCCTCGATCGGCTTGGCCGTTCCCGGCGCAGCCGTATGGCTGGCCTCCCATTCCTTTACATATTCGGCGTGCAGCTTGGGAGGGTAGCTCGAAACGTAATAACACGGGCTGTGGTCTTTGCCATCCTGGGGAGAGACGCTGACCTGCCGCCCCCGGATTTCTACCGTCCCACGCGTTCCGAGAAATCGGACAACCTCGTCTTCTTCGTTGTCCAGCGTCACGCGAATCATAGCGCGGAAGTTTGGATATTCGTAAACCGTTGTCATCTGGTCAGGATAATCGCGGTTGTCCTCCTTCCACTGGAAAAGCCCGCCGACGGAATATGCCCTCTGCGCGGGCGCCGTAACGCCCATCACGTAATGAATTCCTGTGATGAGGTGAACGTAAAGATCGCCTGGAATGCCCTCGCCATAATCGCGGAAGGCACGCCAGCGGGCAAATCGGATGGGAGAGAAAGGATGCTTAGGTGCTGAGCCCTGCCAGGTTTCCCAATCCAGGTTTTGCGGCGAAAGGTCGGGCGGCGGCGGATAGACCCACGCCCCGCAAGGGGTGTTCCTGCCCATGGTATCTTCAACCAGCCGCACTTCGCCGATGGCGCCGCTGTCAATCAATTCCTTTGCCTTTGCAAAAATAATCGAACTGCGACGCTGGCTGCCGATCTGCACGATGCGATTGTTCCTGCTGGCTGCCTCGATTATCGAAAACCCTTCCTTGACCTCGTGCGTCATCGGCTTTTCACAGTAGATGTCCTTGCCCGCATTGCACGCGTCCACGATAATGCGCTCATGCCAATGGTCAGGCACTGCCGCGATGATGCAATCAATTTCCTTATTCTCGAGCAGTTCCTGATAGCGGCGCGTTGTGGGAACGGTCTTTCCGGTGTGTGCGCTGATAATGGCGTTTGCAAGAGTGTGCCGGCCGTCATAGAGATCGCATGCCGCCACGCATTCCACTCCGGGCAGCCTGATGGAGGTCGCCAGCAGGCCGGAACCTTGCATGCCTATCCCCACCATCCCGAAGCGCACTCTGTCACTGGGGGGAACAGGCCGTGCCGACGCGGCGATAGGTTCAGGTTCGAGCATAATGGAGTTGCCTACCAGCGCAGCACTCGCCGCTGTGGATGTTCTGAGGATAAAGTCGCGGCGTGACATCCCATCCATACTCATGATTTTCCACCTCCTCTGATTAAGAAACTTACAGACTCGCAGCTTGAAAACCCTGAACACGACTCTGCGAGCCCTCTTGAAACGCGACGGTCGGGTTTATGACCGGATCTGTTTGGTCTGCTCGTCCCACACAGCCACTGTGTTGTTGAAGTAGGAGTAATTCGCCATATGGCACGCAGTCGCCGTCCAGTTGCCGAACACCGGGCCCTCATCACAGGGCTTCCGCGTTCTGACTGCATCCAGGAAGTTCTGCATGTGCGCCAGGTCCTCGTCATAATCATCGGGCACGCGGAAGGTTTGCGATTGTTCGACGGCGGTCAGCGAACTCAAGGGAGGCGCGGGGTGCTCTTCCTTCCACTTCGCCCAGTATTCCTCGCGCAGCTTTTTCGGCCATCCCTCGACGGAGTATCGCTCCGGCTGAGGGCGCGTGTCCTGAGGGACAAACGTGACCGACTCCTCGCCGCTGAACATCAGCGTACCCTTTGTGCCGTAAATTCGCGTATCTCCGCCCGCCGAATCGTTATTCAGGTTACAGCGGACGGAAACCGTGGTTCCTGGAAACGTATAAAGCGTCCAGATCATGTCCGGCTCATCGCGGCCATCCTTATAGTGATAGAGTCCGCCGCTGGACACGGCCTTTTGGGGCGGCCCTTCGAATCCCATCACGGTGTAAATTCCCGTAAGAATGTGAACGTACAGGTCGCCCGGCAAGCCTTCACCGTAATCCGAGTAACCACGCCATCGGAAAAAGCGTTTGGCATCAAAGGGCCGCTTGGGTGCATCGCCAAGGAACCGCTCCCAGTCGATTGTCTGTTCATTGGCGTCCGGCGGAATTGGATAGACCCAGGCGCCGCTTGGGTCATTGCGGTCGATCCAACCTTCGACTGCGGTGATCTGCCCCAGCGCTCCGCTTTCGACAATTTCGCGTGCCTTGGCGAAGACGACGTTGCTTCGCCGCTGGCTGCCCACCTGCACGATGCGGCCGTACTTCTGAGCGGCTTCAATGATTCGGAAGCCTTCTTCAACTTTGTGCGTCATGGGCTTTTCGCAATAGACGTCCTTGCCGGCGGCGCAGGCGTCCTCAACGATCTTCGCGTGCCAGTGGTCCATCGTTGCCACGATCACAAAGTCGATATCTTTACGGTCGAGAATCCGGCGATAGTCTTTGGTGGTATCAAGCTTCTTGCCGGCGTGTTCCTGAGCGGCAATCAGGCGTCCGTCATAGAGGTCGGAAACCGCAACCATTTCAACGCCAGGGGCGCGAAGCGCCGTTGCCAGGTCCTCGCAGCCGCGCACTCCCGTTCCAATGGATGCGAACCGAAGTCTGTCCGAAGGGGGCACGGGGCGTGGCGATGCCGCCGCCCTCGTCGGTTCAAGCAACGTCACCCTGGCCGCAGAACCGATTGCAGCAGCACCCGCTCCCGCTCGCATGAAATCACGACGCGTCATAGAATTCTTTGCCATATACGGAAAAACCCTCCTTGCCGTGATCCGGCTATGAAATCAATGCAGTTCGTGTAACGGCCAAGTTTGACAGAAACAAGGGCGAAGGAAAAGACTTTTATGATTACTCTTTGTCGGCGGGTGCCGCCTGCAGCTGAGGTTTTCCGGCATCGCTGAGATGCGGCCAGCGGTTTGCACCTTCAGGGCTTGTCCAATGACGCGAGCTTCCTGAGCGGTTCACCTGTAATTCGCATGGTGGACCACTCGTCGAGCACACGCGCGCCGAGCGATTTGTAGAACTCAATGGCGGGAGTGTTCCAGTTGAGCACCTGCCACTCGAAGCGCCCGCAGCCCTCCTCAACAGCAGTCTTCGCCAGATGCACAATCAGCGCCTTGCCGATTCCCCTGCCGCGAAAGGCGGGCCGGACAAACAGATCTTCCAGATAAAGCCCTGCGCGGCCGAGCCACGTGGAGTAGTTATAAAAGAAGAGAGCGAAGCCCGCCGGCTCGCCTCCCCATTCAGCGATGACAACCCGAAACTTCGGGTTCGCGGAAAAACCATCACGCCGGATGTCCTCTTCCGTCGCCACAGCCTGCTCGGGTGCCCTTTCGTATTCGGCCAGTTCACGGATGAGCTGCACAATCAGAGGAATGTCTCGCGGCTCCGCCGGGCGAATGCACAGCATCTTGAAACTCTCCGAAGCATATTACATGAATCGCCCGCGCATTGAGAAAATCTCTGCAAAGGCGGAACTTAACCGACACGTTCGGGCACACGACCGCCCTGGGTTCGGGGCCGACGCGACCGAACTCAAAGCATTATTCTTTATTTACTGACCCCCAGCCGACTTGTACCGGCCCGCTGACTGTGTGCGAGGCCGGTAATACGGAGGCCAGACAAAGTCTGCGCGACTCGGATTAACTGTTCAGTGCTTCGTGGACCGCGCCGACCAGTTCTTCGGAAGGCACGAGGGTCTTATCGCCCTCGTCTTTCCACTTCGAGGGGCAAACCTCCGTGGGCTTCCGGAACATGTGGAGGTTGGCCTTAAACTTCCGCATCAACTCATCAATGTTCCGCCCCAGATTATAGAAATTCACCTCAGCGTTCACCAGGACGCCATCGGGGTTGATGATAAACGTTCCGCGCAGGTCCAGGCCCGTGTCCTCGTCGTAAACCCCGAAAAGACGTGAAACCTTGCCCGCCGGGTCTGCGCCCATCGGGTAGCGGACGTTCGCCAACTCTTTTTCAGTCTTGCGCCACGCAAGATGAACGTACTGCGTGTCCGTGCTGACGGTGACAATGTCGCACCCCATTTTTACAAACCGCTCATGCTGCTCTGCCAGAGCAGCGAATTCGGTGGCTCAAACAAAAGTGAAATCAGCGGGATAAAAGAACAGAACCGTCCAGCGCCTGCGATTGAGCTGGTCGGCAAAACGGAAAGTCCCGAACTTTCCGGTGGATGGATCATAGGTAGCAAGTTCAAACTCGGGCACTTTGTGCCCCAGCTTCACCGTTTCGAACATTGAGCATGATCTCCCTTGAGGTTGAGTTATGAGTACAGGCCCACGAAGACGGATTTCGTGCTTTGGCAACCTTCCATCGTAATTCAGGACCCGAAAAAAACTCAACCCGGGCAAAGCGTGATCGATAGACCCTACACCGTCCTTGACGAGACACTATGGCTCAGGACGTGTCCGCCCATGCCTAACACCAAATCGCAATTGACATCGAACGTCTTCTGAGATTTAATGGCGGCCAATCATCAGGAGGAGATGTCATGCTGACGCGACGGGGATTTCTTGGAGTGCTTGGAGGAATAGCGGCAGGAGCGACCATTGCCGGGTACGACGCCCTTGCGGCGGAGCATCCGGCATGGGCGGGGCCGATCGGACTCGAACTTTACACGGTTCGAGACCGGTTTCAGAAGGATCCGGCGGATACTTTAAAAAGAGTCGCTGCCATCGGCTACCGTGAGGTTGAAATCGGTCCGGGAACCAAGCCCGCCGCACTTAAGGGGGATCTTCGTGCCGCAGGGTTGACCGCCCCCAGCGGGTATTTCGAAGCGCCCAAAACTCTGGAGGACTGGAAAAAGTCGGTGGAACAGGCTCACGCCTATGGCCTGAGCTATATCGTCATCGGAGACAATCCTGTTCTAAGCGCTGACGCGTGGAGGCGCCGAGCACAGTTTTTCAACCAGTGCGGTGAGGTCGCCCAACAGGCTGGCATCCAATTCTGCTACCATGCACATTTCCATGAATTTGCAAAGGTTGACGGCACTACCGGATACGACATCATGCTGAGGGATTGCAACCCCAAGCTGCTGAAAATGGAGATGGACATCTTCTGGGTAACCTATGCCGGGGCCGACCCTCTCCACTACTGGCGGCTCTACCCCGGCAGGTTCCCGCTGCTCCATATCAAGGACTTGCGGAAAGGCGTCAAGATCAGCCCACAGCAATCCCCAAAACCCGGAGGTCCCAACCCGTTTGCTCCGGTTGGCCAGGGGCGCATCGACTGGCCCCTCATCTTTTCTCATGTTCATGAAGCCGGGGCCAAACATATCTTCGTCGAACAGGATGAATGCGCGCCTCTGCCTGAATTCCAAGCTATAAAAATCAGCTATGAGTATCTGAGGGGTCTTCGCTTAAGCTGATTCACTGGATCGGTTCCAATGCGTAGGCAGCCCAGTTCGTATGGAAGCCTTCCCCATAGCCTCCGCGAGTCAAGTGCTCAAGGTGGAATCTGGGCCCGAGACAGCATCCAGCCGGGTCCGTCTTTGCGCCCTTGGTTCGATAGATGATGAGCAAGACCGATAGCGAGGCCAAGCGTGGCCACGATAAGTCACTCGGGCCAGCACCTGACCAGGGCAAATCCATGCATTGTTAAGCGAACAAGGAGGGAATCAGTTCGAGTTTGGAAGAGAAAGGGTCGAATTGGCTTGGCTGACGAGATAATCATGCGGGTAGGAAAGCACCTGGATCCGCACTGGCGTTAGCCCTTGCCCCAGAAATCCTAAGCGCTTCGCTGCCGCCATGCTTACGTCCAGCATTCGGCCGGGGGCGACCGGCCCACGATCGGTTACTTGTAATATCAAACTCTTTGAGTTCAACAGGTTAGTGACTATGATCCGCGTCCCAAGCGGGAGCTTCCGGTGGGCGCATGTCATGTCATTCATGTTGAATGGCTGGCCGCTTGCCATGGGTAGGCCTTGAAATTCGGCCCCATACCAGCTTGCCACGCCAATCTGAGATTTCAATCCCAAAGATGCTCTCGACTCAAGCAACTTTACCTCAGGGGGTCTAGCCTCAGATCGCGCTGAAAGCGCCACGAGGGCGGCAACCGCGCAACCCATAACCAGATTTCTCAAATCAACCTCCGTTGGTTCCAGTTTGGCCGGATTCGCATCCGACCAGCGTATCTTTTTTCTTTTACGGGATAACGTAATCAGGTTAAGGAGGCCGGAGAGGGGGTGTCAAGGCAAAATGGGAATTTTACCTACCGAGCGGTCGGTTGGCGGTTTCGGATTCCAGTGGGCTCGACCTGGTGTTATTTGAGGATTTGCGTCAGTGGCTGCCCCTGTGCGTCCGAAGGTTGGGTGAGCCCCAAAGCCCCGGCGAGGGTTGGAGATAGATCGATGGGTTGGGTGGGCATGGGATAATTCCCAGTCTTGAAAGCCTGGCCCCAGAAAACCAAAGGCACCTGCGCGTCATAATTCCAGGGAGTCCCGTGGTTTGTCCCGGTCATTTTGCCAGTGACCACGGCGAAAGGCATTGGAATCAAGAAGACATCACCACTTCGCTTCGGGTTGAAGCTATTGAACACCTTTCGCGCCAACGGGGTGCTGGGGAGGTTTCCGGACATTATCTGAGTTCGCGTGAAAGCCGCCCGAATCTCAGCAACTGACATGGCGGCTTCAGCCGCCAGCACCTGCGCATTTGAAATATTAATTTGGCGGCTATCGAGGAGCCGGTGATTAAGGTAAATGTAGAATTCGTCCATATTTGCAATCCACTCACCCTGCCCGTAAGCCTTGTCGAGGGCTGACTGGACTGCCCTCCTGACGGCGTTAATGTCCAACCGGCCCGGCCCCAGATGATGCTGCACAATAAAGGCTGGGGAAGGTGCTGCGCCATGATCGCCGGAAAGAGTGATCCACACCTTATCCAATCCGACCAACCGGTCAACCTTCTTAAAAAAATCTGCCAGGTATCGGTCTGTTCTGAGGGTTGCGTCAGCAACCTCTGGGCTGTAGGGCCCGTAGGCGTGCCCGATGTAATCGTTGGCGCTCAGCGAGACAGCCAGAAGATCGGTGGCGGGGCCTTGGCCGAGATTTTCATGCTCGATGGCGGCAGCAGCAAAGTTCAACTCCAGTTGATTTGCAAACGGCGTGGAAGGAAGATGCTCGGCAAACTTCGGGCTGGGGCAGGGCTCGCCGGGAGCCGTTGCGGCTGGATGCAAGACTTCCCCGCCTACCCCGGGCGTTTCCGGCAGCGCCTGCCAAGGTTTACCGCAATATGCTTTGGCAGGCTCGGCGGCGTTAAAAGCCTTCACCCAGCCGGGCAGGGCGTTTGTGTAGTAAGTGCTTGTAATGAAATGGGCTGTACGCGGATCAGCCCAATAAACGGCGCTCGGCATGTGACCGCCCATCATGATGGCGGCTCGGTCTTTCCATGAAATGGCGACCACGCGGGACTTCATTCCGGAAGCCAATCTCAGCTCATCGCCAAATGTGTCCGCCGTCAGGTAATGCGGCGACACTCCGGTTCCAGACTCGGCGCCGACCAACCGAACGTCGGGGTCGGCTACGCAATAGATCTCCTTGTGCGAAGCGCGGTCGTACCAACTGTTGTTAATAATGCCGTTGAGGTTTGCATAAGCGCCGGTGGCCAGGGCGGCATGACCCGGGCAGGTTGCAGTGGTGGCGTAGTCGTACCGGCAATTGACGAAATTGGCCCCGCTAAGGAGGAGATTGAAGCCGCCCTGCACAAACTCCGGGCGAAAGCGCACCAGATAGTCGTAGCGGAACTGATCGATCACGAGCATGATGATCAGCTTCGGCTTGTGAGTGGCAGTGACCTCATGCCCTGCCTGCGCGGCATCCGCTCCAACCGGGGACCACGATCTCATCAGCATCACAAGAAGCAGAAAAGAAAAGGCCAACGCGCTCCTTCGCACGAGACCTCCTGGTGAAAAGACGGAATCTTAGGACCGGGCGGTTAGTTTAGCACAATTGTATTCCGCTCCGACTGCCCTCCTGCCCTCACCGTGACAGTTGTCACCTCTTAGGCTGTTGGGTAAAATTTGTAATAAAGAAGAATAGGGCTCAGGCAGAAAATGCCGGAGGAAAACACTTTCAGGAGGTTGGCGCATGAGGATCGCCCAAGTTGCGCCGCTTTATGAGAGCGTTCCCCCAAAGCTCTATGGCGGCACCGAACGGGTTGTTTCCTATCTTACAGAAGAATTAGTCCGTAAGGGGCACGACGTGACACTCTTTGCCAGCGGAGATTCCGTCACGACAGCCCGCCTTGTTCCACAATGCCCGCAGGCGTTGCGGCTCGATTCTCATTCAGTTGATCAACTTGCCCCGCACATCCTGATGCTGGAACAGGTAATCAAACGGGCGGCGGAATTTGACATTATCCATTTCCATATCGATTACCTCCATTTCCCCTTTAGCCGACGGCAAAGGATCCCGCACTTGACGACTCTGCACGGCCGGTTGGATATTCCTGAGCTTGAAGCTCTTTACCGGGAGTTCAACGAGATGCCGGTTGTCTCCATTTCAAATGCACAGCGGATGCCGCTTCCGTGGCTGAACTGGCAGAAGACCGTTTATCATGGCCTGCCGTTGAATCTCTATCGACTTCAGGAGCAGCCGGGCGAATATCTCGCCTTCCTGGGCCGCATCTGCCCCGAAAAGGGAGTTGAGCGGGCAATCGAGATTGCCAAGCGTTCGGGAATGAAATTGCTTATTGCCGCCAAGGTTGATCGGGCGGATCGTGAGTACTTCAAAAGTGTTATCAAGCCGCTGTTGAATCAGCCTTTTGTCGAATTTATCGGCGAGATCAGCGAGCGAGAGAAGAACGATTTCCTCGGCAAGGCTTTTGCTTTGCTCCTGCCCCTTGATTGGCCGGAGCCGTTCGGCATGGTGATGATTGAAGCGATGGCATGTGGCACGCCGGTGATTGCTTTCCAACGAGGTTCAGCTCCGGAAGTAATTGATGAAGGTGTCACGGGATTCATCGTCCAGAACGTCGATGAGGCCGTGGAGGCGGTCAAGCGGGTTCCAACACTTGACCGGCGGGTTTGCCGCAAAGTTTTTGAGCAGCGATTCAACGTGACGCGTATGGCGGCGGAGTACATCAGCGTCTACGAAAAGCTGCTCGGGGAGGTGCCGCTGGACTCCAGGGTCGGAACGACAAGCAATGCAAGGCACCGGTTTCGCCTGTTCCCCAAAGCTGGCGAGAAAGTTCTACATGTCCCAGCCGGTTTGCACGCAGCTGTAAACCCTTCTAGTGGCAGGTTAGTTCCGTTGCAAGCCGAGACTCAGGGCATTGCTGCCTGCGAAAACAACTGAAAGCTGACGAGCATCATTACAGCCTGTTAGTAGCCTCGTACAAGGTATGTGAAATTTCCGGGGTGTGCGCTCCATTCGGGCCCGCACCACATTTCTTAACGTCAGCGCTGCTGCCAACATGTGTCTTGTATTGCAGTACAAAATGGAAATCGGCCCATTGACCGATCACCAGGGGCCATGGCACGGCTGGGGAGGCCGGAAAGGGGTTAGGAAAGTACTTTGAATGTCAGGAATACAGCCGATGAGATCATTCGCGTTAATGAGCAATTCTATATCCTTGCATCGTCGTCGCTCGCCGACAACCGCACACAGGTGCTCAAGCACGGAGACACTTTCGGGGTCTTTGACCGGCGGGGTGACATCGAACCTGTTGGGCAGGGCGCTCAAGGGCTTTATCATGAGGAAACCCGTTTTCTATCCAAGCTGGTCCTCAAACTGGAGGGCGAGCGTCCAATTCTCCTTAGTTCATCGGTCAAGGAAGACAACCGGCTGTTATCGGTTGACATGACCAACCCTGATATCCTGACTGATGGCACGGTCGTGATTCCGCGTGGCGCGCTCCATCTCTCACGCGAAAAATTCCTTTGGAATGCGACCTGCTACGAACGCATTCGCCTCACGAATTACAGCCTTTCGCCGGTTTCGGTCAGGATATCGCTTGAGGTTGATTCCGACTTTGCCGACGTATTTGAGGTCCGAGGCATCCACCGGGATCGGCGGGGTCGCTATTTCGAACCCGAAATAAAGAACCATAGTGTGACATTAATTTATGAAGGGCTGGATAAGCTGGTTCGACGGACGCAAATCCATTGTTCGCCCCCGCTGGTTCATGTGAAGCCTCATGAACTGCGGTATGAAGTATCCGTCGAGCCCAAAGGGCAGAGCACACTGTATGTCATGATTGTCTGCGGCACAGATGCTTCGCGTTCGGTGCAGCCCGTGGTATCGTTTGAAACCGCTTTGGAGAAAGCTCAGGGCGCTCTGGACGCCGCGCGCCGCAACCTCTGTAAGATTCACACCTCAAATGAGCAGTTTAACGACTGGTTGAATCGGTCCTCGGCTGATTTGCGCATGTTGGTGACGGACCTGCCCGAAGGCCCCTACCCTTATGCTGGAGTTCCCTGGTTCAGCACCGTGTTCGGGCGGGATGGTATCATCACCGCGCTCGAGATGCTGTGGGCAGAACCAGGGTTAGCTCGAGGTGTCCTTAGGTACCTGGCGCGAACGCAAGCAAAAGAGAACGACCCGCAGAGCGACGCCGAACCTGGGAAAATCCTTCATGAGACGCGAAAGGGAGAGATGGCCCTCTTGAAAGAAATTCCCTTCGCCCGGTATTACGGCAGCGTGGACGCTACACCGCTCTTTGTGATGCTGGCAGGGGCGTATTTCGAGCGGACAGGTGACCGCCAACTGATGGAAGACATTTGGCCAAACATTGAGCTTGCTTTGGCCTGGATTGACGAATACGGGGATGCCGATGGCGATGGCTTCGTCGAGTATGCGCGCCGCTCGAACAAAGGACTTGAACAGCAGGGTTGGAAAGACTCAAGGGACTCCATCTTTCACGCGAATGGCATGCTTGCGGAACTCTCTATTGCCTTGTGTGAGGTTCAGGGATACACCTATGCTGCACGATTGCGCGCGGCGGAGATCGCGGAGGCATTAGGCTATGGTGAACGAGCTTCCGCGCTGCGTGCCCAGGCTGAGACGTTGCGGGGAAAATTCGAGGCAGCCTTCTGGTGCGAAGACATTGGGACATATGCGTTGGCCCTCGACGGCCGGAAGCGCCCTTGTCAGGTGCGAACTTCCAATGCGGGACATTGCCTATTTGCAGGTATTGCAAGCCCCGAACACGCCCGCCGGGTTGCAGAGTCTCTGCTGCAGGAAGAAATGTTCTCGGGATGGGGCATAAGGACCGTCAGCACCCGCGAGCAACGTTACAACCCTATGTCCTATCACAACGGCTCCGTATGGCCCCATGACAACGCACTGATTGCTTCCGGCATGGCGCACTACGGGTTGCGGAAAGCTGTAGAGCGGGTTTTTACAGGTTTGTTCGACATGGCCATTTTCCTGGACCTTCACCGCATGCCCGAACTTATATGCGGGTTCGAGCGGCGTCCCGGCGAGGGACCGACGCTTTATCCTGTTGCATGCCTTCCTCAGGCATGGTCAGCAGCGGCCGTTTTTATGGTGCTTGGAGCGTGCCTGGGTTTGTCCATTACTGCCGTGCCGCCACGAATCTCATTCAATCGCGCGTTCCTTCCCGAGTCTATACCAGAGATCGAGATTAGAAATCTGAAGGTCGCCGACTCATCAGTGGATCTGGCCATCTCCCGGTTTAACGAAGAGGTCAGCGTTAACATCCTGAGGCGCGAGGGTAATGTCGAAATTGTTTCTTCTAAGTGACTTTCACCACTTCTACGCCAATCCTTTGAAATATTCCACAAGGGCTTCAAACCTTTGAGGGCCGTGCCGGACGTTCACAGGGGCACCCTGATCTTCACCTTGAGGGTATCCCCTCAAGCTGTCTGTAATCGTTGTCGCTTTGACGGACCTGATACCATGTTTTCAGCTTGAACACGGTATGTGTGTGTGTTAGCCTGACGTGGAGTAAAATTAAATCAGATGGAGGTGGCACACCAGTGAGCACCCCTACCGAGGCCATCCGGGATAATTCGATGGCCAATAACTTGGAGTACCAGAGGCTTCAGGAAGAGCACAGCCGTTACGCAGCCGAGCTGGAACGACTCGAAGCAAAGCCGTATCTGACCGAGGCGGAACAGCTTGAGGAAGTCAGGCTGAAGAAACTCAAATTGCGGCTTAAGGATCGGATGGCCGCATTGCTGCGGAACAAGACGGCTGCGTAGCCGAACGGGCGCGCGGGAAAATGAACTCCGTTCCTCCGGGAAGGAACTCTGCGGAGGAAGAGGGTGTGTATTGTATTGCGGCGGGTGACTGGGGTCTGCCGGGCTTCGCAAGGATGAGGGCGGATTCCCAACAGCTATGGTGAAAGAAGGGTACTGGTATGGCTTGCCGCTCGTTGTGGCGGGAGGCGGGCTGCTGGGCATCGGGTTTTTGTGGCCGGCCAAGTTCTTCTTTCTCGCCGCAGTTTTCTTCTTCCTGCTTGCGCTATTCGTTCTGAATTTTTTCCGCGACCCGGAGCGGCCAATTCCCTCCGGCGCCGGCCTACTTGTGTCCCCCGCTGATGGGCGCGTTGTTGAAATCCGTGAAGAAAAGGGCGCTGGCAGGCCGTGGAGGCGAATCAGCATTTTCATGTCGCCTCTCAACGTTCATGTGAATCGCTCGCCCATTGCAGGAACCATCCAAAGCGTTGTTTATCGCAAAGGGTCTTTCCGGATGGCCGCAGAACCGCAAGCCTCCGTCGAGAATGAATGCAACACCTTTACGCTGCACGGTGAAAACGGTGAGGTCATCGTCCGGCAGATTGCCGGCGTCCTGGCGCGGCGGATTGTATTCTGGAAGAAAGTCGGCGACGCAGTGGAGCGCGGTGAGCGCATTGGAATGATTAAGTTCGGGTCGCGCGTTGACGTTTTGGTCTCTCCGGAAGTCAACCTGACGGTCAAGGTCGGCGACCACGTGAAGGCCGGGAGCAGTATCATTGGAACCAGCAGACCCAATGCGTCTGAATAACATCGAAGCAACGGAAACGGGCGCCAGCAATCACCGGCTGCGACGTGGGATGTATGTGCTGCCGAGCCTTTTTACCGTCGGAACGCTGATTTGCGGGTACTATGCCATCCTCACAACGTTCCAGGCAGCGCAATTGATGGCCGGAGGCGCTGCGACTGCACTTGCCGGCAATTCCTTTGACGGCGCAGCAATTGCAATCGGTCTGGCAATTCTGTTTGATGGACTCGACGGCCGCATCGCGCGACTCACGAACGCTACTTCGAACTTCGGCCGCGAATTCGACTCGTTGGCTGACGTTATCGCTTTTGGGCTTGCCCCCGGACTTCTCGCTTACTCCTGGGGAGTGCGCCCCGCGATCGACGCCTCGCAAGCCCCGTGGACGCACCATCTGCGCCCCGTGGGATGGATCATCACCTTCGCTTATCTCATTTGCGGAGCAGCGCGCCTGGCACGCTTTAACATCGACTCCGTGAAGCCCGGCGTTGACCGGCGGTATTTTGTCGGCCTGCCCATTCCTGCGGCGGCAGGCGTTATCGCTGCGGTCGTCCACTGGGCGAAAGACCCCCTGACAGACTGGCCGCTTGCTTTGGTGTGGCTTTTGGTAACGCTGGGTCTCGCCTTCCTGATGGTCAGCCGTATCCGCTATTACAGTTTCAAGGCACTTGATCTGCGCCGCCGGCGCCCCTACGTCACGATTATCTTCATCGGGCTCATTATCTGGGCCATCATTTTCTATTCAGAGCCCGTGCTGCTGGTTTTGGCGCTGACGTACACACTTTCGGGACTTATCCACTTGTTCCCCGGTAAAGCGCACCACAGCCCTCCCGCTCCGGAGGAGGCAAAAACCCAATGACGGGCGCAGGTTATCGTGTCGTTGTCATTGGAGCAGGTTCGCTCCTCGGCAAAGAACTCCTTGCTATTCTTGAAGAGCGCAATTTCCCGATCGCAGAACTGATCACAGTTTCCGGCGAGGCGGGTGAAGCCGACTTGCCCATCGTGGACATCGGCCGCGGAAGCCGCACGGCTGAGGGATATCAGGATGTGATTCCTGCCGGCTTCGATTTCGCTTTTGTCTGCGCACCGCATCAGCAACTGGCCTCCTGGATCGAACGTGCCGGCCGCGACAAGCATGAACCCGTGGGCTCGCGCATCATCATCGACCTCTGCTTCGGCGTTCCGGGAGGCGCAACCGCACCCGTCCAGATACCTTTTCTTGACGGCGCGTCCGCTTCGGGGCGCCGCATCGGTGTGGACGAACTGGTGCGCGTCATCACTGCCCCGCATGCGGCGACGCTGATGATCAGCGCGCTGTTGTTGCGGCTCGGGGCGCGGTTTCAGGTGCGAACCGCCGTGGCCCAAATCTTCAGCCCGGCTTCGGAAATGGGTCCGCGCGCCATTGATGAGCTTCAGAAGCAGACGGTTAACCTGCTCAGCTTCCAGAAAGTCCCGCGCGAAGCGTTCGGCGCGCAGATTGCGTTCAACCTGCTGCCGCGCCTGGGGGCCGGATACGAAAAGGCCGATGCGCTCGAAGCGCGCATCCGCGATCAGATTGATGCTTACTTTGGCGGACGGGTGCCGACTCCCGCGCTGCGAATTTTCCAGGTTCCTGTGTTCTATTCCACGGCCCTTTCGCTTTATGTCGAAACTCAGGAGCGCGTGCCGCCTTCTGATTTGGTCGTTGCGCTTGACGGCGCGCCCATCGTGATTCGCCGCACTTCGGAAAAACCGCCTTCGCAGGTGGACGCCGCGGGGTCCAACGACATTCTGGTGGACGCCATTCAGCCAGACGCCGCGCATCCTGCCGGCGTCTGGTTCTGGGCCGTTGCGGACAACCTGCGGCTTGCGGCGTTGAATGCAATCCAGATCGCCGAAGGCATCCACCGACAGCGCCAGCCGCTGCAACTCCACAAATGAAACGCCTGATGCGCGCCATGGCCGCTGCGATTGCGGCGGGCCTGATTCTACTGACGATTGCCTGCGGTTACCGCGTCGCGGGAACAGCATCGCGTCTTCCCCCCGACATCAAAACGATCGCGATCCCGGAGTTCACCAACAAGAGCACGCGATTCAGGATCGAGCAGAAAGTTTCCGCCGCCGTCACGCGGGAGTTCATTGAGCGCACGAGTTTTCGCGTCACTCCCGATCCGGCAGGCGCCGACGCCGAACTGAAGGGAACCATCAACTCCGTCCGCTCCGGGGTGCTGACGTTTGATCCCAATACCGGCCGCGCGACCACCTTTGAGATACAGGTGACCGCAAGCGTCGAATTGGTGGACCTCCATACAAAGAAGGTGGTCTTCTCGAATCCCAACTATATCTTTCGCGAGGAGTATCAGGTCAGCCAGTCCACCAGCGCGCTCTACGAGGAGAGTGAACCCGCGCTTGACCGCCTCTCGCGCGACTTCGCTCGCACCCTGGTGACAGATATTCTTGAGAACTTCTAGCCGACATTTGCATACGAGCTTATGGCTGTGAGCAGACAACGCTGTCCATGGGCCGGCGACGATCCGCTTTACATCGCTTATCACGACAATGAGTGGGGCGTGCCGTCACACGACGACCAGCACCTTTTCGAAATGCTCATCCTTGAAGGCGCGCAAGCCGGTCTGAGCTGGATTACTATCCTGCGCAAGCGCGAAAGTTACCGCCGCGCGTTCGCCAATTGGGACGCGGGAAAAATCGCTCGTTTCGGCGAAAAGGATTTTGCCCGCCTGATGGCAGACGAAGGCATTGTCCGCAACCGGCTGAAAATCCGCGCCGCCATCGAGAACGCCAAGGCTTTTCTCCGTGTGCGGAGCGAATTCGGGAGCTTCGACCGATACATCTGGCAGTTTGTTGGCGGCGCGCCGATTCGCAATCATCGCCGCACCCTGCGCGACGTCCCCACTCACTCCGCCGAATCAGACGCCATGAGTCGCGACCTGAAGCGGCGCGGCTTCAGTTTTGTTGGCACGACGGTTTGCTACGCCTATATGCAGGCCGTCGGGATGGTCAATGACCACATTGCGTCCTGCTTCCGCGCGCCGAAGTAATCAGTATGCTGCCGTCCGATGGGCGGCAGATCACTTGTGTTCAAAGGCTATGAGCCGGTTGAAGCTGTCACGGTGTGCCTTGGCTACCGTGAGGTTATCAATGACTTCGCCGACCGTGGGATCCTGTTTACCGGCCGCTGCTATTTCGGCGAAGAACTTATCGATGGCGGCACCGTCAGGGAAAAAGATGGCGAGGGCGTAGAGGCCGGGCGGATGAGAGTGGACGTCCTCCTCGTCGAAGTTGTACATCAGGATCGTGCCGTTCGCGACGTCCTTGTCGAGCACCGGTTTAATCTGGTTCAGCACGTATCCCTGGAGCGCATGATCCGCTCCCGGCCTAGCCTGCCATTCAGTTACGCGCAGATAACCGGTGGCGTTGGAGACCGGGTTTCCGCCGTGGGCGATGGTGTGGAGGAACTCGTCGAAATGCTTCGTGGCTGCCACGAAGCCGGAACTCGTCGCGCTGCCCCAGACCGTTTCAAGAGCCTTCAGCAGGTTGGCTCGGCTGGTGGCGGTGAAGAAATCGGAATGAGTATAACCGTCTTCCTGGTGCACCCTCTCTGCAAGGATTCCCCAGGCAACGATGGTGCCGTCGCCAACAAGCTTGCGCATGATCGCCTCTGTGGACTTTTCCTGCTGCTCAAAGGCCGCCCAATCACTTCGTGGGACAGCCCAATGGGAAACGTACGTATAGTAGCCCTGGTCCTGCGGGCCGGTTTGGGCGCGAAGAAAACATGCACTCAGCCCTACCGCACACGCCAGCAATACTGCCGTCAAAAGACGCCTGTACATAGACACCCCCTCCGCAGATAATTCGCGGTGCCCAACACCACGGCTCTTCCGGCCGTAACTTCAGCTTTCCCCTTGGCTGGATTGCGATGATTATACGCCGTTCACCGGCGCCGTCAATCAAAATGCCTCACTTGTGCCGGGGGCTTAACCTTGCGGCTTGCGCCACCAGCTGACGCAAACCCGCAGGGGCAGGGGAGCCCTCTGGGCTCCCGCCGTGCGAGAAGGCGGCAGCTTCGCGGCCGCACTCCAAGCGGGCAGGTTTTTGTCTTCTCTGGCGCGTTGAGCCCTGCCCAGCCGCGACGGAAAAAAGGTGCAACCTGCCGGTGCGCCGAGGCATCTTGCAGGTAGTGAACCCCGATCATCCCAAGCCGAGCCTAAAGGCGGTGGACGTACTTGCCGGATGGGGCAGGGTACTGAGCGGCAGGGTGCCGATCCTGTCGATCGAGATCACGCGCGAGTGTCCGCTGAACTGCCCCGGATGTTACGCTTACGGCGACGCGCACCTGGGGGGCGGGATCACTCTCGACGAGTTGAGCGATCTGCGCGGCGACAAGCTTGTTGAAGGCGTTCTGGGGATTGTCCGCCGGCATAAGCCGCTGCACGTTTCGCTGGTCGGCGGTGAGCCGCTGGTGCGTCACCGCGAGTTGAGCAGGATTCTTCCTGTTCTCGGCAAGATGGGCGTGTATTCGATGGTGGTGACGAGCGGCGTGATTCCCATCCCCATCGAGTGGATGAGCATCCGCCGGTTGCGCGTGGCGGTTTCAGTGGACGGCCTGCCGGAACATCACGACGTCCGGCGCAAGCCGGCGACTTACCAGCGCATCCTGAAGAATATTGAGGGGCGCGTGATCAACGTGCACTGGGTGATCACGCGGCCGATGCTCCAGCACGCGGGCTACCTTGAAGAATATGTCCGCTTCTGGAGCGCTCGGCCGGAAGTGAACCGCATCTGGGTGAGCGTGTACACTCCGCAGATCGGCGAGCGGAGCCCTGAAATGCTGGCTCCGGAAGACCGCGCTGCGCTGGCCGCGGCATTGCCTCCGTTGTCCAGGCGCTATCCAAAGCTGCTCTTCAATGAAGGGCTTGCCCACGCCGTTCTTCACCCGCCGGAAAATCCCGACGATTGCGTTTTTGCGAAGATGTCAGCGAATTATTCCGCCGACCTCGAAACCCTAGTCGAACCGTGTGTTTTCGGCGGCGCGCCCGACTGTCGGCAGTGCGGCTGCGCCATCAGCAGCGGCTTGCACTGGTTGAGGAGCCTCAGGCTCGCCGGCCCGGTGAAGGCGGACCATGTAATCAGCGCTTCACTTAAGATTGGACTGCTGATGAGCCGGCTGCGGCCGGGCGCGCGTGGACCTTCAAGATGGCGCGGCGTCGCCCATCCCGCAAACCGCAAGGACGAATTGGTACATATCAGGTAGGGGAGCCCCTTGGGCTCCCGATTCTATTTATTCGGGAAGCCACGGCGCCCCGTATGCGCTCGGAAATTTGCCAAACCCGCCGCCTCCGGCCACGCCGTGCTGCTCAGGTGATGGTCACGCCTTGGGATGGGTGCGGTCATAAACGTCCATCAACTGCCTGATGGAGACCTGAGTGTACCGTTGCGTGGTGGCCAGGCTCTTGTGGCCGAGCATTTCCTGAATGGCGCGCAGGTCGGCGCCTTCGGCGAGCAGGTGCGAGGCGAATGCGTGGCGCAGCGAGTGCGGACTGACTTTCACGTCCGCATTGGGACCGTAAATGCGCACGTAACGCTTGAGAAGCCGGTCGATCGAGCGTGTGGTAAGTCGCCCGCCATAAACGTTGAGGAACAGCGCTGGGCAGCCGGTGCGCGTTTCCCGCAGCACCTTCTCGCGCGCGGGCAAATAAGCCTCGAGCGCCGCTTTCGCCTTTGAGCCGAAAGGAACGATTCTCTCTTTATCGCCCTTGCCGCGCACCAGAACGAACGCGTCGCCAAAGTTGACGCTTCGCAGATCAAGCCCTGCAAGCTCGCTGACGCGCAGACCTGACGCGTAGAGCAGTTCTAGGATGGCGCGGTCTCGAAGGATCAAGGCATCTCCCGTACCTGTTCCGGTCGGTGGCAAAACTCCCTGGACCGCGGCGGCCACGCGATCGAGAAAAGTATTCATCTCCTCTTCGGTCATAATTCGCGGCAGCTTCTTTTCAAGCTTGGGGGTTGAAACCGAGGCCGCAGGATTTTCTGCAATCAGCCGCTCGCGCGCGAGGAACTTGAAGAACGCGCGGATCGCAGCCAGCTTGCGCGCGATGGATGACTTCATTTCCTGCTTCTCAAACAGGTGCGACAGAAAGGCCCGAATCCTGATCGCATTGATCGCGTTCACATCCACCGCGGCGTCTTTGTTGCCCTCTGCAAGAAAATCGCGGAATTGCACAAGATCACTGTGATAATTACGGATCGTGTGTGCGGAAGCGTTGCGCTCGTATTTCAGATAATGGATGTAACGCTCGATCAGGTCGTTCATGAGATTGCCGTCGGTTCGGATACTTTTCTACGCTCGGAATGAAACGTTAAAGTCGCCAGCGATGGCTGCACGGCCTCGGCCTTGAGCCATGCATCCAGATCCTCGAGCGCGCGCTCGCACTGTTTTTCCCGGCGCACGCGGCGGTCGCGCGCCAGTTGCGGTGGCAGCCCCTCGATCGGCGGCAGAAGATCGAAAGAGATGTTGGCCGGCTGATAATTCTGCGGGTCCGCGTGCGTGATGTAATGGACCAGCGAGCCGAGGGCCGTTGTGCGCGGCGGCGGAATGAATGTTTCCCGGCGCGCGCGGCATGCCAGCGCCATGCCGGCCAGCAGGCCCGTCGCGATGCATTCGACGTAACCTTCCACGCCCGAGAGTTGCCCTGCAATAAAAGTGCTCGGGCTTTCGCGAAAGCTGAGATCGGGATTCAGCAGCGAGGGCGCATTGATGTAAGTGTTGCGATGGATCTGCCCGAACCGCAGAAACTCAGCATTTTCGAGGCCCGGAATCATCCGCAGGATGCGTTTCTGCTCCGGAAACTTCAGATGGTTCTGGAAGCCGACGAGGTTATAGCTGGAGTATCGCAGATTTTCCGCGCGCAGTTGCACTACGGCATAAGGCCGCCTGCCCGTGCGCGGATCGACGATGCCCACGGGCCGCATGGGACCGAAGCGCAGCGTGTCATAACCTCGGCGCGCGAGTTCTTCAACCGGCAGGCAGGCTTCAAAGTATCTCGCGTCCTCGAATTCGCGCGCCTGCACGCTTTCCGCACTCATCAGGGCTTCGTAGAAAGCGCGATATTCTTCTTCCGTCAGCGGGCAGTTCAGATAATCTTCACCGCCCTTGCCGTAACGCGACGCACGGAAGATGCGCTCCATGTTCAGGGTTTCTGCATCGACGATGGGGCTGATGGCATCGTAAAAGGCAAGGCTTTCTCTGCCCGTCAGGCGCTGCAGGCTCTCCGCGAGGCCGTCAGACGTCAGCGGGCCGGTGGCGATCAGCATCAGTCGTCCGGGATCGATTTCAGTAACTTCTTCGCGGCGCAATTCGATGAGCGGATGCCGCTCGATGGCGGCTGTAACGCCTTGCGCAAAGCGTTCGCGGTCAACCGTAAGCGCCGTGCCGCCGGGAACGGCGCACTCATCCGCCACGCGCAGCAGCAGCGAGCCTGCCCGGCGCATCTCTTCTTTGAGAAGCCACGAGGCCGCTCCGGGAGCATTCGACTTCAGCGAATTGCTGCAAACGAGTTCAGCCAGGCGGTCGGTTTTATGTGCGGGCGTTGCGCGACGGGGGCGCATTTCGCAAAGCGCAACGCGCACACCACGCTCGGCAAGCTGCCACGCGGCTTCGCTGCCCGCCAACCCGCCCCCGGCAATAAGCACTTGCTCTTCCATCGGCCCTGCGGATGATTATAGCAATCATCGCCATGCGGCGTTCGCCGTGCAGAGAGGATTTCAGAGGGTTATTGAGAAGCGCGTGGACTTCGCTTGGAATGACACAGACTCCGATTACTGACAGCCCGTCAACGGCTGTTCGGTGCACTATTGCGCCAGGAACGCGTTGACGGCGGGATAGAGTCTGGCTGACTCGCAGCCGGTTGCAAGGTGTCCGCAATCGGAAGTAAGCTCGAACACGCGGGCGTGGATCAGCTTCGCAAAGTCAAGCGCGGGCTGCGGGTTCACCATGTGGTCCTGAAGGCTCGGCACCACGAGCACCCTGGCGCGCACCGCCGCCGCGGCCTTTTCCATCGAGCCGCCGAAAGGTTTTGAGACATCGTCGGCCATCATAGCCTGCAACTGCCGGACCCAGTTGTTGGCGTCGAACCCTTCCATGGTTGACTTCTGCTTATCAGCGATGAATTTTGAGAATTCCGCGCGGCTCGTGTGGGTCGCGACATAGGCAGGCGTGGTGAGATTAAGGGTGTGAATGTCGGCAACGGTATCCATGGCTTCAACGGGAGGAGAAGTGTAATTACCATGGTCCCAATCCGCAGCCGACTCAATGGCGTGCAACTCCGCCGTCCAGAGCAGCAGGTCGTAGGATGTCAGCCGCGGCGAACCGACAATCGGAACGGCTTCATCCATGAAATCGGGATAGGCCACCATCCACTGGAACGTCTGCATGCCGCCCATGGAAATCCCAATCACCGCGTGAACGTGGGAAATTCCAAGCGCGCGCGTCAGCAGTTCATGCTGAGAATTCACCATGTCGCGGATGGTGAATTGGGGAAACTTCATGCGGGGCTGCAATTTGCTGTTCGAGGGCGAGGAGGAATTGCCGTCGCCGAGCGCGTCCACCAGAATGACGTAATATTTCGAACTATCGACCAGCTTGCCCGGGCCGACCAAGCCCAGCAGGTCTTTCGTTGTACCCGTGAACCACGTGGGGAAAACCACTACGTTGGACTTCTGCGCGTTCAGCGCGCCAAGAGTGCGGTAGGCGATCCGCAGGTTCTGAATTACCTGCCCGTTTTCGAGCCGAAAGTTTCCGAGTGAAGCAAACTTGAGCTGCTGGGCCGCCAGCGACGCGGCACACGCGCACAGTAAAACGGGAATGAAAGCGCTTCGAACTATTCGTAGTATCTTCATTGACATGTGTTGCATTCCTCTGCCCAGAGCGCGATGCGGAGCACGAGGGTTTATGACCCCGGCTGCCGACAGTTGGCATCCTGAACGAAACGAAGGACCCCGGCGGTTTATTCAATGCAAGGTCAACGAAAAACGCCGGGATTCATCGCTCGGCTCAGAATGAAAATTCAACGGACTCTCGCTCTGAAAGACGATTGAGCGCTCGATATACAACCGCTCCGGTAAGCTTTTGGGCAACCCGCTTACGGCCGCACACCGGGAATACTCAGTTTGATGCGATAGACGCTGGTGCTGGCAGTGATGTAGAGCGTTTTACCGTCAGCATCGCCCCAGGCGCAATTCGCCGCGCGTTCCGGCAGCTTGATCGTGCCGATATGCTTTCCTTCAGGGGAAATGATCCAGATGCCGCCGGGACCAGCGCCGTAAAGGTTCCCTTTTTCGTCCACCTTGATGCCGTCCGGGCCGCCGGGACCTTCGCTGGGGTCGGCCTTGCAGAAGACTTTGCCGTTCGCCACCAGGCCGTTTGGCAGCACGTCATAACGCATCCAGACCATGTTCTGTGGATCAGAGACGGCGATGTAAAGATACTTTTCATCGGGCGAAAAGGCAATGCCGTTCGGCCGCGTCAGGTCCTTGATTACAAGCTGCAGATGACGATTGTCCGGCGGCGCTCCGGGCTTGTGCGAAGCCGCATCCGGCAGGCGGTAAACTCCGTTGAACTTCAATTCCTTCAGCGGGTCTTTGTCGCCCTGGGTTGGCAGGCCGTAAGGCGGATCGGTGAAGTAGAGCGAGCCGTCGGACTTATAAACAAGGTCGTTGGGGCTGTTCAAGCGCTTGCCCTGGTAACGGTCGCAGAGCACAGTGAGCTTGGCGCCGGGCTCGAATGATTCCAGGCGGTAGACGTCGCGCCGCGCGTGGCCTGCAACGGTCAGCCGCCCCTCTTTATCAAGCGTCATGCCGTTCGAGCCGGGCTCCGGCCCGGGATAAGGCTTGGTTCCCTGGTAGCCGCTCGGATGGAGAAAGACAGAAACTCCCTGGCCGGGCGTCCATTTGATGATGCTGTTGTGATGGATTGCAGCGAAGTAGAGATCGCCGTCGTGTGACCACACAGGGCCTTCCGTCCATTCATAACCACTCGCAATCTTTTCGACTTGGGCCCCTTGAGGGATGATGGCGTCAACCGCGGGATCAAGCCGCACGATCGAGCCGATGGTTGATTTGGCCGGCTGCTCCTTCTTCGGCGCTTCCTGCTTTGCGCAGCCGGTGATTAGACCCAGCACACAAAGTGTAATAATCCATCGCGTTTTCATGCGGGCGATTCTACTCCCGCGCTGGAACGAAAGCAATCATGTCCTGCAAGGGTAGCAAAGCGCTCTGCGCTCCCGTTGGGTTGCATGGTAGGGGAGCCCTCCGGGCTCCCGTTTGTTTCTATCATTCCGGAACCAGTTCGGGAGTTGCGCTCCCGTTTATATCTAAATTCGGGGCGGGGCCCTCCCCTACAACACCAACGTCTTTGCATTCCCAGGTAGGGGAGCGCTTTGCGCTCCCGTTTGCATTCGCCATGCGGGAACCGGTTCGGGAGGGCGGAGCCCTCCCCTACTACCTAGGCATTAGCCAGTGCGCTTCCCGCCGATTTATGATTAAATGTGCGGTCAATCTCCTCGCATCCATGGGGAAACTTTTGAAAGATTGGAACAGAAAAGGTTGGGTCAGCCTTATACCTTACGGGCTGAACCAGCAGCACCCGAACGGCTACAAGGACATTCTGGAAGCCGTCTGGGAGAACCGCGACAGCCTGGGCTACGCGTGGCGGATCCTTCGCGACGGCTGCTGCGACGGTTGCGCGCTCGGCACCAAGGGCATTCGCGACTGGACTATGAGCGGCATCCATCTTTGCGCGGTGCGGCTGCGCCTGCTGCGCCTGAACACCATGCCGGCGATGGACTGGCGCGTGCTCGAAGACATCAAGCCGCTGCTCGACCAGCGCGAACGCGATCTGCGGCGCCTCGGTCGGCTGGCTGTGCCGATGGTGCGGCATCGCGGCGAAAAGGGATTCCGGCGCGTCACCTGGGACGAGGCCATCGCCACAATCGCAGAAAGGCTGCGCCGAACCGATCCGCGCGGGCTTGCCTGGTACCTCACTTCGCGCGGCCTGACCAATGAAGCTTATTACGCCCACCAGAAAGTGGCCCGGTTTATCGGCACCAACCACATCGATACCAGCGCGCGCATCTGTCACGCTCCCAGCACCAAGGCACTGCAGGAAACGGTCGGCTGCGCAGCCACGACCTGTTCCTACTCGGACTGGATTGGCAGCGACCTCCTGGTATTTGTGGGAACCAACGTGGCCAACAATCAGCCCGTCGCCACCAAGTACCTCTACTACGCAAAGAAGGCGGGGACGAAAGTCTTCCTTGTGAATCCCTACATTGAGCCCGGCATGGAGCGCTACTGGGTGCCGTCGGTCACCGAAAGCGCGCTCTTCGGGACGCGCATCGCGGATGATTTTTTCCAGGTGCTGCCCGGCGGGGATATCCCTTTCTTCTACGGCGTGCTCAAGCACCTGATCGAGAACAACTGGCTCGACCGCGACTTTATCGACGAGCGCACGACGGGCTGGCGCGCGCTCGAAAACAAAACGCGGCGGCTGCGCTGGGAAGAACTCGAGCGCGGCTCCGGGCTCGCGCGTGCGGACATGCTGCGCTTTGCGGACGCGTTCGGGAAGGCCCGGCACGCGATCTTCGTCTGGAGCATGGGCATCACGCACCACCGCTACGGCAGCGACAACGTGCGCGCCATCGTGAATCTGCAACTCGCGCGCGGCAATGTCGGCCGCCCGCACACCGGCCTGATGCCCATCCGAGGCCACAGCGGCGTGCAGGGCGGCGCGGAAATGGGGGCCATGCCGTCCGCCTACGTAATGGGCTTCCCGGTGAACGAAGAAAATGCAGAACGGTTCGCATCGCCGGAATTCTGGGGATTCAAGCCGCCTTCATGGAAAGGCATGGGTGCGGCGGAAATGGTTCTGGGCGCCGAGCGCGGAGAAATCGACATGCTGTGGCAGAGCGGCGGAAACTTTCTCGACACGCTGCCCGAGCCGGACCGCGTCCATAGCGCGCTGGCGCGGCTGCACCTGCGCGTCCATCAGGACATCGTGGTCAACCCGACCATGCTGATCGATCCGGCGGAAACCGTCGTTCTGCTGCCCGCGCGGAACCGCTACGAGCAGCGGGGCGGCGGCACCGAAACCAGCACTGAGCGCCGAGTGATCTTCAGCCCGGAAATTCCCGGCCCGCGCCCCGGTGAGGCCCGCGATGAGTGGGAAATTCCCGTGATGCTCGCGCGATGTTTCGATCCGGAAGGCGCGGCAAAGGCCTTCCCGTGGAAGGACACGGCGGATATCCGCGCGGAGATCGATCGCGTCTGCCCCACCTACCGCGGCATTGCGCAGCTCCGCAGGAAGGGTGACAGTTTCCAATACGGCGGGCCACGCCTGCTGGCCGAGGGGTTCAATACTCCGGACGGCAAAGGGCATTTTTCCGCCGTCGAACTGCCGCAGGAGCACATTCCCAAAGGGAAATTCCTGGTGAGCACGCGCCGCGGCCACCAGTTCAACAGCATCGTGGAAGACGGTGCCGACCCGTTGACGGGCGCCGGTCGCAATGAGGTTTTCATCTCTGCTGAAGACGCCACGCGCCTGGGGCTGCATGCAGGCGACGCTGTCGTGCTGCGGAACGAGCACGGGACCTTCCACGGACGCGTGCGGGTTGACCGCATCAAGCCCGGAAGTCTTCAGGTCTATTGGCCGGAAGGCAATGTGCTGCTGTCCTCAGGGCGGCTCGATGAAAGCGGCGTACCAGACTATAACGCGTTCGTCGAGGTGTGGCGGAGATAAGACAATGTAGACGATCCGGGCAGCTGCCCTGCTTTCCGCGGACCCTCATTCCCCTTCTGCGGACCGCACGGCAGCGGGCAGCCCAAGCCGCTGGCGGACAAATTCCACCAACTCATCGCTGGCATCCTTGAGCGTCAACTGGCGGAACAGGGGTTTGCGGGTTAAAACATCTGCGTTGATTTGAGGCCATGGATAGCCGCCATGGGCGGCACGGCCAATCGCCACCAGAGCGTCGGCGCGGTCGATGAATTTTGCTGCTGACGACTTGAAATCTCTCTGCGCCGGGTCCAGAACAAAAAGATAAAGCGCTGGATCGATCAGCTCGAGGATGCTGTTGCTCTCGACCATTACCCATTCTTCCCCCTCGAGCGCGCGCATCAGCGCCGGGAAAGCGCGCGGAAGCTGGCCGTGACGCACCCGCAGCCAGAGCGATCGCCGGGCGCCGGCCTGGAGAAATCGGCGAGTGTCGCCCCGGCCGGTGCGTTCGCGTTCCTCGGTCAGGACAAAGGCGTGCTCGCCCGGATCGCATGCACAAGGCTCGCTGTCAAGCGAGCAGACTCCGTGGCCGTACTGCGTAATCTTCACTGCCGCCCACCGGGGCGGGTGGAGGCTGCGAATCAGGCCTGCCATCACCGAAGTCTTGCCGATATTGCGGGAATGGCCGCCGATGACTACGGTCGTCATGCTGTACACCGCTTGTGATCGATTATAAGTCCAAACGAAGGCGGACAATCCGAAGCGCTGGCAATCAATTGCACCCAGAGCTTTGGCGCGGTTCCTGCTTCAACGGGTTGGTAAAAAAACAGATTCCACCCTTGTCATGGTGCGCAGATTGAAGGGTCGCTATGTTAATTTTCAGGGGGCTACAGAAATACTTCGCCCCGCATGGAAATTTGACTTTTTTCAGCAACCGGCTAAGCCTTCCGCTCCGCCTCTTCCACTTCGCCCGGCTGACTTGCCGGCACTGGCATGTGGCACTGGCCGTCAAAGTACCCGCCCGGCTCGACAACCAGCGCGGCGGTGTACAGGTCGCCGAGCACAACGCCATTGGCCTTGATTTCAATCTTTTCAGCCGCGTGGACCGTGCCCTTGATCTTTCCAGCCACGCTGACGAACCTGGAGCGGGCCTCGCCTTCGAGTTCGCCCTGCTCGGCAATCACCAACGTGCCGGAGCAATGGACCTCTCCCTTGAAATGCGTGTTCACGCGGACCATGCCGCGTGCAACCGTCATCTTCCCTTCAAATTCAAGGCCCGGCTCGAGCAGGCCGACGAGTTCCTGGTCGGCGGGATGCTCCGAAGATCGTAATCGCAACAGGTCGCGCAACTTCGACAGCATCATGTCCTCCTGAAAACGCACAGTTGGTCAATCTGGTGAATTGAAAGATCGATGTTATCCATTTATATATTATAGACTAGGTTCGCATTATCCAATCATAAATGCGCGTCAGGTCTTCCGCGGAGTAATAGCTGATTTCGATCTTTCCCCGGCGCTCGTTCCCCACCACTTTCACCCTCGTGCCAAGCGTACGTTCAAGCTCCACGACGGCCGCACGAAGGTTCGGATCAAGCTTGGGTACGGGCTTCGGTTCCTGCTTTTCCCCGCCGGCTCCGCGCGGGGCAACCAGCCGCTCCAGTTCTCTGACCGAAAGCCCCTTTTCAATGACCTGCTGCGCCAGCTTCACCTGCGCCGGGTGCGGGCTGACTGCCAGCAAAGCCCGAGCGTGCCCGGCGGAGATCTTGTCCTCCATCAGCAGCACCTGGACTTCCGGCGCTAGACCAAGCAGCCGGAGCGTATTGGTGACGGTCGAACGGTTGATGCCGAGCCGTTCTGCGATCTGCTCATGGGTCAGATGGAATTGCTGCTGCAGCTTTTCATAGGCCTTGGCCACTTCGAGCGGATTCAGCTCTTCACGAAGCAGGTTTTCAACCAGCGCAAGCTCCAAGGCCTCCCCATCGCCGATATCGCGAACCACGGCCGGGACTTTTTCAAGACCGGCTTTGCCCGCCGCCCGCCATCGTCGCTCACCGGCTACGAGCTGATAGCGCTCACCCGCAGGGCGGACGAGAATCGGCTGGAGCAGGCCGCTGACGCGGATGGAATTCGCCAGCTCATCGAGGCCGTCCTCAGGCAGCGTCGTTCGTGGCTGGAAAGGATTCGGATCGATGAGGCTGAGCGGCACTTCTTCAAGCCCCGGCACCGAAGCAGGGGCCTCAGTTTCCCTCAACAGGGCGTTCAATCCGCGCCCCAGCGCCTTTCTGGTCATGGCTTATAACCTCTTTAGCTAGTTTAAGATAGCTTTCAGATCCGCGACAATCCGGGTCGTAGAGAATCACTGGCTTCCCGTGGCTTGGCGCTTCCGCAAGGCGAACATTCCTGGGAATCATCGTCTCGAAAACCTGGTCGCCGAAAAAGTCCTTGAGGTCGTCACGAACCTGGTGGGACAGGTTGGTTCTTTCGTCAAACATCGTCAGCAGGATGCCTTCAACAGCAAGTTTCGGGTTGTGTGCGCGGCGAACCCGAATCAGGGTGTCGAGAAGTTCCGAGACGCCCTCGAGCGCAAAGTACTCGCATTGGATAGGAACCAGCACAGAATCGGCGGCGACGAGGGCGTTCAACGTGAGCAAGTCGAGCGCCGGAGGGCAATCGAGGAGGGTGTAATTGAACCGGTCGCGGATGGGTGCAAGCTTTTGTCGAAGGACCTGCTCGCGATCGGGCCTCGAGACCAACTCAACGTTGGCACCCACAAGGTTCTTGTCCGACGGCACAATCTGAATCCCCTCGGCCGGGCCTTGGATAATGAGCTCGGAAAGGGGAGCATCCAGGATAAGAGAGTGATAGAGCGAGCGTCGCGAGGGGTCTTTGGGAAGACCGAAACCGCTGGTCGTATTTCCTTGCGGGTCGCAGTCGATCACAAGGGTCCACATGTCTTGCGCAGCGAGGGCGGCGGCCAGATTGATGGCCGTGGTCGTTTTGCCTACCCCGCCTTTTTGGTTGGCGATGGCGATGACTCGTCCCATGGTTAACTCAAGCCGGTGGAAGCCAAAGAAAAACTATCAAAACAAAGGGAAGGACGCAAGCGAAAAGGATATGTTTCACGTGAAACATCGCTTCGTCAAGACTCAGTTGAATCAAATATCATCTTTGGAATCAGAAGATTACTATCCTCTGCCTTCCGCGATCCGGCCCACAAGAATCACCCTTTCATTGCTTCCCGGAATCGCCAATGGCTCCATCCACTGAAATCCCGAATTTTCATGCGCGATCTTCTTCACCTGCTGCCTGCCAACCCAGAGGCATAATCGGCCAGCGGGCCGCAGCAGGCCGGCAGCGAGCGGAACCAGCTTCTCAAGGCCACCAACCGCCCGTGCTGTAATAATATCAAAAGAACGCGAGTCCCCGTGGCGGCAAAAATCTTCGAGCCTCTCGCCCACCACCCTGACCGGATCCAACCCGCAAATCCGTGCTGCCTCTTTGAGAAAGGCCCGTTTCTTTGCCACGGGCTCAAGCAAAACCACTTCAAGGTTTGGAGAAATCAGCTTGAGCGCCAAGCCTGGGAATCCGGCACCACTGCCGATATCGAGCAGGCGCCCATCTAAGGGAAACAGGCGTGCCAGCAGAAAACTTTCACCAAAGTGTCGGGTCAGGCATTCCTCGGGAGTTCGGATGGATGTCAGATTGATCTTCCGGTTCCAACGGAGGAGGAGATCGAGATATCGCTGGATTTTATCGAGGTCCGTTCCCGATAGCTGGACATCAAAGGGCTTCAGCAGTTCTCGGACGGTCTGGGGGGAAAGCATCAAGTGGCATTTTAGGGCATGAGGGCTTGCCTTGCAACGGAAGAACCGGCTCTATCAGGCGGGTGGCTGAAAAGCACCCGGCCGATGCCATTTCGAGGAATCTGCTTTTGTCGCATGGGCATAAGGAGATTTCTCGCTTCGATCCGTCCGATCCTCGAGAGGGCTTGGCTCAAAACAGTGGACTCTTGGCCGTCCTTCAGCAGTCTGCCAGACGACGCACTTCGCGGTGGGATGTTGAGAACTGCTTCGGAGGCTGGCAGGTGACTTTATTGAAAGCCTCACATTTGCTGCTTTTCGGAATCAGTACCGCAAGGCTGGCATTGGCCCGCGAGCGCTCTGTTGAAAGGGGGTCGCAAGCAACCCGACCGGAGGTTCGGCCACATGCATGTTCCACGTGAAACATGCCGGGCCCCCACCATCCAGCAAACCTCTCTTTCCCTCATCCGCCAGAGCCTCTCTCGCTAGCCTAGCCAGAACGCCTTGCCCCATCCTATTCCACGCGGGGCGATAGCCCCATGGAACCTGCGGGCGTCTCCTCTTCCCCCGGGGCACCGGCAACCCAGTCGCTCATTGGAGTTGACGCACCGCACTCGAAGCAGGCGGTCTGGGTGAACTGCGTTCCACAGGCAGGGCAAACGGCACGGCTCGCAAAGGTATCAAACGGCCTCCTGCATCGGCTGCAAACCCAGTATGCGCCGACGGGCGGGCCAGTCTTGCACACGGGGCAGGCGAAGCCCTCGCGGCGGGGCGCTCCGGAGATTTTTGAGAGCGCCTGGGCGCTCCGCAGCCCCTTCCAGCAATACAACAAGATGAAGACCGAAATGGCCCCGAGCCACACCGACCGGGTGGCGAGTGAATAGAGGATCAAGCCGCCGACGCCGATCGAGCCGATGATGGCAGCAGCTATCAGGCTCCGTGCGCGTCCCATCCAGAACCAGAGGACGGAGCGCAGAATCTGACCGCCGTCCAAGGGGTAAACCGGAAGGATATTAAAGACCAGCAAAATCAGATTGATGGACGCAAGGGTTACAAGGAAGGTGTGCGCATCGGGCAGAGTCCGCTGCCAGCCCAAGGCCGTGCTGATCAGAGAAAGCCCAAACAGGATGGGCACGAGAATGACGTTCACCAGCGGGCCAGCGGCGATGCTCCAGAGCGTGGCACCCGGCCGCTGGGGAGGACTAACATAGGCGATGCCACCGAACGGCCACAGGAGGATTGTGTTGGCTGTGCCTCCGACCTGCCGGCAGGCAAGCGCATGGCCGAACTCGTGCAGCAGAACAATGGCAAACAGCCCCAGATACTCGAGGACGTTCCAGCTTATCGAAGAGTAGGCTCCTGACCTCAAATCGATTTCATACAGCGCAACCAGAAACCACGACCAGTTCAGATAAACGTCTATGCCAGAATAGCTGAAAAGGTGGATGGAGCGGCTCTGAATGCCAGGCATGGATTCGCCTCCTTCGGGTTCAGTCGTCAAAATTCGGGAAAAGTTGCATGCTCTGTAACAGGGAACCGCTTGAATCCGGCGGCAATCCATTACCGGGACAATCAGCAACCATTATGCCAGACAAAAGGGAACTCCTCCTGACATCTTACGCATCCGGCCTCGGACTGGATTTGGCCCGGCAATGGCCAATCTGAAGGGCGGCGGTGCACATCCGATGAATTCTGATGAAGTACGTCAGCTGGCATCTTGAGAAAGAAGCTTGTCCAGTGAAAACCATATCCAGCCTGGAATTCGGCAATGACTCTTTCGAGGCCGCCGTGCACAATGCGCCTCATTGCCCGGCTGCGGTGGGCGTGCCAGGCCAGCGGCGCAACAATATCACCGATCGGCCGGCGGACGCGCCAAAATCAGGGTCGTTCGACGTGATTGCTGAAAACACTCGGAGCCGGAAAATTCTCCGTACGAGTCCGGCTTCAATCGTGATAACCTAGAGGGCACAGGGGCAAAGCAATGGGAACAGCAGTTCTGACGCCACCCAAGGCAAGTCCGCCTGGGGAATCGATTCCCCCCTCGCGCAACGGCAACAACGGTCGTGGAGGCGGTGGAAGCGGCCCGGGAGGTTCCGGCGGACATGGCTATCGCGGCCCGTCGAACCCGCCACTGCCGCTCGGGGCGTACCGAATCGCGATCTGGATAGGCATCATCTCGATTGCCATCCTGTTTCTTGCGCTCACGACGGCCATGATGGTGCGTGCGGCGGAAACCAGAGACTGGGTGCACACAACCATCCCTCCGATACTCTATTTCAACACTCTGGTGCTGATGACGAGCAGCTTCACGTTTGAGCTTTCGAGGCGGGCGCTGGGAAGGGAAGCCGACAAACGTTTTGTCCTCTGGCTCTACGTGACGACGGCGCTGGGATTAACGTTTATTGCCGACCAATTGATGGCCTGGCGGCAGCTCGCCGCACAGGGGATTTACATCACGACCAACCCAAGCAGCGGATTCCTCTATCTTCTGACCGCCGCACACGGTTTGCACCTGCTGGGTGGGATTATCGCCCTGCTTTACCTTGTGTTCCGCACGCGCAGGATCATTCTGAATCCCCGCAAGCGCATCGCCGTCGAGGTGACGGCCATCTACTGGCACTTCATGGATGGGCTGTGGATCTACCTGCTGGCCTTGCTCGTGCTGAAGCTGTAACCTGGAAAATTCTTCGTCGGGCGGCCAATTCGCCTTATCACAGGCACAAAGCGTGGGGAACGGCAGGAATTCGCCCGCACCTGGTTTTGTCGGCCCCGCCGACCGCAGGAAACTATATGCCCCACAAACGGCCGGAGTGGTGGTAGAATACGGATTTTCGACTTCAGGGGCAGTCGTGCGTTTTCACGTGTGCTGAGGTTCGGAGGGGGCTCCGAACCGGGTTCCCTGTAATAACCGAATGGCAGGCAGCGATGATTCTTTATTTTGTGCCTGAGCTGTGGGCTCCTGCGATATTGCGTTGATGATCAGTTCTTCCGCAGCCGGATCGCTCCGCCACGAAGATTACGACGATCCTGATCCCTTTTCATGCAGTCGGAGCTCCTGCGGTGCACCGGGCGTGTGGAAGCGCCCATAACATGCTGACCCGCAAGAAGAGTGGGTTTGCGGGACGGTTGAAACAGCAGCAATGAGTCTTATAAGAAAAAACAGGGAACAGGTCTCAACTTCCGCGTGCAGGAATTTAAAGGGAATTCTTCTTGGCAGACTCAGCGATTACTGGGTGCTGACCAAGCCTGAGGTCAATTTCCTTGTGGTCATGAGCACGCTGGCGGGATTCTATATCGCCCTGCGTGGCCCGCTGCACTTTCCGCAGCTTTTCAACACCCTGCTGGGAACGCTGCTGGTGGCGAGCGGCACCGGGACGCTGAATCAATACATGGAGCGCAGGTCCGATGGCTTTATGCGGCGAACGTCGCGGCGTCCGCTGCCGGCAGGGCGCATTCACGCCGTGGAGGCGCTGGTTTTCGGAATCTTGCTGGCCATCGGGGGCGGCTGGCTGCTTTGGGTTGAGGTGAACCCGCTGGCAAGCGTGCTGGCGCTGCTGACGCTAATTACTTATCTGCTGATCTATACGCCGCTCAAACGAAGGACGGCCTTCTGCACCCTGATCGGCGCGTTTCCCGGCGCCATGCCTCCGCTGATCGGATGGGCAGCGGCGCGGGGCAGCCTGAATGCCGATTCGCTGGTGCTCTACGCAATCCTTTTCCTCTGGCAGTTTCCGCACTTTCTCGCCATCGCGTGGATGTATCGCGAAGATTACTCGCGCGCGGGACTGCACATGCTGCCGCCGGACGATCTTGACGGCCGGCTGACCAGCTTCCAGATCATTGCCTTCCTCGTGGCGCTGGTGGCGGTGGGCATCGTTCCTGCATTGATCGGACAAACGGGAAAACTCTATTTATTCGCCAGCGTGATACTCGGGGTTTATTTCCTCCTACACGGCGCGCGCCTCGCCCGGCGCAGGACCAACCAGTTGGCCAGGCGACTGGTGCTGGCCTCCGTCATTTATCTTCCCCTCGTTTTTGCACTCATGATGTTGGACAAGATCTGGGCCTGAGCATTGACGGTCGCAAAGCATGCTCTTCCTGCCGATCCGGATTGAGGCGGTATCATGTAGTGGAAGCCCGGGCAAGCCCGCCGCGGCTGCGGGGACCATTTCCATGACTCGATTTGACGTAGTTTCTCACTTTCCAGCCATCGAAGCGTGCCTCAATTCCCTCAGCGCCGTGTTGCTGACAACGGGATTTGTCTTCATCCGAAAGAAGAGAATTCAGGCGCACAAGAAGTGCATGCTTTCGGCATTCGCCGCCTCCTGCCTGTTCCTGATCTTTTATCTGGCGGAGCATTTTTTGCGGGGGGTCGTCTATTTCCGGGGCCGCGGCGCGATCAGGACGTTTTATCTTGCGCTGCTTGGGACGCACACAATTCTTGCAGCCGTTATCGTTCCCCTTGCCTTGATCACGCTTTACCGCGCCTGGCGCCGGCGGTTCGACCTGCACAAGCGCATCGCCCGCTGGACGCTGCCGATGTGGCTATACGTCTCCGTGACCGGCGTCGTGATCTATTGGATGCTCTTCCACCTTTACCGGCCGGCATGAGTGCAGGCGCAGGAAGTCTGTGAATTGATTCATATTTGAAGATCCATGGGAGGCCGGAGGTCTCCCCTACACGATTCGACTCATTCGCAGAAAAGCGGGTTTTATGTTTCAATAGTGGGCTGCGGTGAGTGCGATTTTGAGGCCCCGCTCAAATTGGCGGCATTACCTACATCCGAAGAGAACGTTGAGGCGAAGCATCATGGGCACGCTTGTGGCATGGACGCTGGTCTTTCATATCCTGGGTATCGTCTTCTGGTTAGGAAGCCTTCTGGTCGTCACGCATCTTCTGGCATACGATGCAGAATCCGATTCCCCTGAAGTTCATGAGATCCTGAACCGCCTGGAAGGGAAGTTGTTCAGGGGGATTGCACATCCGGGTGCGATCATCACCATCATTTCCGGCATCATATTGATTTCAACAAACGCGCAGTATTATCTGCACGCAACGTGGCTGCACGTCAAGCTGCTGTTTGTCATCATTCTGATCGTCCTGGACGTTATCACCTATATCCGCGCGAAGGCTTTTCACGAAGGGCGAGTCAAGCTCCAGCGCAAGGAGTGCATGGCGCTCCACGGCGGCATCGCGCTGATGTTTATCGGGATTCTGATCATGGTTCTGATCAGGCCTTTTTAACAGGTTGGCGAAAGGCACACATCGAACGTCATTCCGAAGGCTGCTGCTGTTTGCGGACCAATGAAACCTGCTTTGTTTTCAGCCCCGGTACGAAAAGCAGATTCATCGCTTCGCTAGGAACGACGCCCTTTCGATGCGTTTTTCGGCAACCTGATTATCCGCCCGGCGGCGTTTGTCCGCCGGAGCTCGACATTTTCAATTCAGGAGGAGCACTTGGCAGCGACAAGAATTACAATTCGCACGAACGGCTCGATTCGAGTCGAAGGAGATTTTGAAATCGTCGATTCTGAAGGCGCGGTATTCGACCTTGGCGGCCGCACATCGGTCAGCCTGTGCCGCTGCGGCCATTCGGAAAACAAGCCTTTCTGCGACGGGACCCACAAGAAGATAGGATTTCAGTCGGAAATCAAAGCCTTCGCGCTGCCACCCGCAGCGCCCAAACCGGCTTCGCTCTGAGGTTGCGCCGCAGCATTTGCTTTTTGCGCTGTCGTCTTCGCCTTGAACGGCAAAGACGAAAAAGGCCAAAATGTCATGCCAGTAAAGCGAAGCATCCCTGCATTCGATTGAAAGCAATGCTGGGCTTCTTCGCTGCGCTCACAATGGCAGGGGGAGAGACGGTCTTTCAGCAGGCGGCCGAAACTCCCTCAGCATCCCACGCCGCTTTGTTGGAGCAGTTTGGCCACCAGGCCGGTCCAGCCCGTCTGGTGGCTGGCCCCGATGCCCGCCCCGTTATCGCCGTGGAAATATTCGTTAAACAGGATGAGGTCGCGCCAGTGAGGGTCCGTCTGGAACATTTCCGTTCCGCCGTAAACCGGCCTGCGGCCATCGGGGCCGCGCAGGAAGATTCTGCTGAGGCGCTGTGAGAGCACGCGGGCCACTTCCCACAGCGTCATCATGTTTCCGGAACCCGTGGGGCATTCCACCTTGAGGTCATCGCCGTAATAGTAATGGTACTTTTGCAGTGCCTCGATGATCAGGAAATTTATGGGAAACCACACCGGCCCGCGCCAGTTGGAGTTGCCGCCGAACAGCCCCGTGGTGGATTCGGCGGGTTCGTAGTCCACCGAGTGCGTATCGCCATCGAGCGCCAACGAGAAAGGGTGCTGCTCATGATACTTCGAAAGCGAGCGGATGCCGTGAGGCGAAAGGAATTCGCTTTCGTCCAGCATGTATTTCAGCACGCGCAACAGACGCTCACGAGTCGGTATTGAGAGCAGGATGCGGACGCCTTGTTCGGACCTGCGGCTTGTATCCATCAGGTTGGCCATGTTGGGATGAAAGTCCACAAACCACTGCATCCTTTCTTTGAATCCCGGAAATCGGTTTACAATTTCCGGCTCGAGCGACTGCACGGCAAACAGGGGAACCAACCCCACGGCTGAGCGCACTTCCATGAAGATGTTGCGGCCGTCGGGCAGATGCAGAACGTCGTAATAAAACCCATCCTCTTCGTCCCACAGCGCCAGGCCCTTGCCGCCGCGGTTGTTCATAGCGTCCACGATGTAAACGAAGTGCTCGAAAAATTTGCTTGCCACGTCTTCGTAGGCAGGGTCTTCCTTGGCCAGTTCGAATGCAATCACGAGCATGTTGAGACTGAACATGGCCATCCAGCTTGTTCCGTCGGATTGCTCGATGGAGCCGCCACCCGGCAGCGGTTTCGAGCGGTCGAAGATCCCGATGTTGTCGAGCCCCAGGAAGCCGCCTTCAAAGACGTTGTTGCCCTCGGGATCCTTTCTGTTCACCCACCACGTGAAGTAAAGCAGCAGCTTGTGGAACACGCGTTCCAGGAAGTTCCGATCCGCCTGGCCGCGGCGCTTCTTTTCGATCTTATAAACGCGCCACGCCGCCCACGCGTGCACGGGTGGATTCACGTCGCCAAACGCCCATTCATAAGCGGGAAGCTGTCCGTTCGGGTGCATGTACCATTCGCGAAGCAGCAGGATCAGTTGCCGCTTGGCGAATTCCGGGTCCACCAGCGCCAGGGTCACGCAGTGGAACGCCAGGTCCCAAGCGGCATACCACGGATATTCCCACTTGTCCGGAATCGAGATTACATCATTGTTGTAGAGATGAAACCACTGATGGTTGCGGCCTTGCCAGCGCTCCGGCGGTGGAGGAGGGTAGGCCGGATCCCCTTCCAACCACGTCCGCACGTCGTAATGGTAATACTGCTTGCTCCACAGCATTCCAGCCAGCGCCTGACGCATCACGTTTTTGGCGTCGACCGAAAGGCCGTCAGGGACAATCGTTCCGTAAAATTCGTTCGCCTCCGCAATGCGCTGCTCAAACATCTGAGTGAAGGCATCGGCCAGCATGCCCGGTGCAGGCTGGGTGTTGGTAAAGCGCAGGCGAATCTCGGCGCTCTGTCCCGGCGAGATGATCAGGCGATAGTGCGCCGCAGCTTTCGTTCCTTCAGTTGGGTTCACAGCGTTCTGGTTGCCGTGGACCACCGCGTTGTTGATGCCGTCTTTCACATAAGGCGTGCGGTTCGGAACACCAAACAGCCGCTCGAAATTGGTTTCGTTTTCAGTAAACATCAGGCCGGGAGCACCCGCGCACATCAGCCACCGGGTTCCGTAGTAATCGTGCTCGACGCGAATGACGGATGCACCATCGACCGGCTCGCCCCTGGAAGCCTTCGGCCGGCTATCACCGCGACCCCAGGACCATCGGTTGCGAAACCATACGGTCGGCAGCACATCGAGTTGCGCAGCTTCGGGCCCGCGGTTCCACGCCGTCACTTTGATCAGCATGTCCTCTTCGGTCGCCTTGGCGTATTCGACAAACACGTCGAAATAGCGGTTTTCATTAAAGACCCCCGTGTCCAGCAGTTCGAACTCGGGGTCCTTTCGCCCGCGCCTTCGGTTCTCTTCAACCAGTTGCTTGTAAGGAAACTCGGCCTGCGGATATTTGTACAGGCACTTCATGTAGGAGTGCGTCGGCGTCGAGTCGAGATAGAAGTAATATTCCTTGACGTCCTCGCCGTGATTGCCTTCGTCCCCCGTAAGCCCGAACAGGCGCTCCTTCAGGATGGGATCGCGGCCGTTCCAGAAAGCAAACGCGAAGCAGATATATTGATGGCGGTCGCAAATGCCCGCGATGCCGTCCTCGCCCCAGCGGTAAGCGCGGCTGCGGGCGTGATCGTGCGGCAGATATTCCCACGCCGTACCGTCCGCGCTGTAGTCTTCGCGCACCGTTCCCCATTGCCGCTCGGAAAGATACGGCCCCCAGCGGTTCCAATGCCCTTCGCGCTTTCTCGATTCTTCAAGCCTTTGCTCTTCTGCGGTCATGCTGGCATTTTATCCTATATCCTGAAATCGGCCTTTCAATGCCAATGGGAATTCCCTCGATTGACTCCGCCCGCGGCCGGTGTTACAAGGGATAATAAGCGTCCGAAAACTTAGTGCGCGGGGGCTGGAAGGAGTTGACCATGAAACGAAGGGATTTTCTGGCAACGGGAGCAGCGGCAGCCGGGCTGGCGGCATCTCAGGGCCTGCTGGGTGCTCGTGATTCGACTGCGGCAGCAGGAAGAACAATTCCACGACGCCGCTTGGGAAGGACCGGCGAAAGCCTTTCGATTATCGGCCTGGGCGGCATTGTCGTGATGGACGTTTCCCAGTCCTTCGCGAACAACATTGTTGCAGAAGCCATCGATCGCGGAATCAACTACGTCGATATCGCTCCTTCATATGGAAACGCGCAGGAGCGGATGGGACCGGCGCTTAAGCCGTACCGCCATCGCGTCTTCCTGGCCTGCAAGGAAATTGCCCGCGATAAGGACGGCGCGCAGAAGGAGCTCGACGAGTCACTCCGGCAGCTTCAGACGGACCACTTCGACCTTTACCAGATGCACGCTCTGACCAAGGTTGAAGAAGTCCACAAGGCGCTTGGTCCGGGCGGTGCACTCGAAACTTTCGTCGCGGCGAAAAAGGCCGGCAAGGTGCGCTTCCTGGGATTTTCCGCCCACTCTGTGGAAGCCGCGCTGGTCGCCATGGACCAGTTCGATTTTGACACCGTGCTCTTCCCCATCAACTTCGTCATGTACTCGCAGGCCAATTTCGGACCGCAGATTATCCAGCGTGCCCGCGAAAAAGAGATGGGCATCATGGCCATCAAAGCCATGGCCAAAACGGTTTGGCCGGCCGCAGAAAAGGAGCATCACCCCTACGAGAAATGCTGGTACAAGCCGACGGAACTTCCCAAACAGGCCGCGTTGGCCCTCCGCTGGACGCTTTCGCAGCCGATTGCGGCCGCCATTCCGCCCGGGCAAATTGAGTATTTCCGGCTGGCCATGGACGTCGCGCAGGAATTCACTCCGGTGAATGAGGACGAGACCCGGACTCTGATGGCCCAGGCGAAAGGCGTCCAGCCGCTGTTCCATCTCGGCTCCGCTTGATCGCTCCCGGAATCCATCCCGGGACTTAATTGCGGGATCCACAAACCTGGCCTGCTGCTGAAAACGGCATTTTAGGCTTGTCATCGTGAGCGCGCCGAACGACCTGTGTATCTGTTTTTAGAGAAATACAGAGATGCTTCACTTCGCTCGGCGTGACCATTCTGCTTCTTTCAGCAACCTGCCGGGCTTTGTTTCTCCATTGACATGATTCATCCGACGTGGCTTATGATCGTGGTGCGTTAGTCTCTCAACTCACTCACGCGATTGGAGCACAAATATGATCGGTCCCAAGCGATTCTTGGGAATTCTTTTCCTGGCGGCGGCCGGCACCACATACGCTCAAACCGTGCCTCAGCAGGTGGCGGAAGTCCTTGAACGGCAGGTCCAGGCCCACCAAACTATTGCTTACCAGCTTCAGGAATATCTCTTTAAAAGCATTCCAAAGCTTCCTGCGCCTCGCAGCGCGCAGGAGTGGACGCAGGAAGAGTCCCGTCTTCGCGAGCAGGTCCTTAATGAAGTCGCCTTTCACGGCTGGCCGAAAGATTGGGTGAACGCCCCGCCAAAGTTTGAAGACGCGGGTGAAGTCCCCGGCGGCAACGGATATCGCATGCGAAAGCTGCGGTTTCAAATTGTTCCGGGTTTCGACTCAACCGCCATTCTCTATGAACCGCTCAACGTGAAAGGGAAGGTCCCGGCGATCCTCAACGTGAACGGGCATGACCCGCTGGGCAAGGCGGCGGAATACAAACAGAAGCGCTGCATCAATTTCGCCAAGCGCGGCATCTATGCGCTCAGCCTGGACTGGATCGGCTTCGGCGAACTGAATGTCCCAGAGGACGCACACGAGTACGGCGCGAGCCTGGACTTGGTGGGATCAAACGTTCTGGGGTTGTTTTATCTCGCCATGCGCACCGGCCTTGATTACCTCGCAAGCCTTCCGCAGGTCGATGCAAGCCGGCTGGGTGTGACCGGCCTTTCGGGCGGCGGCTGGCAGACCATCACTCTCAGCTCGCTCGATCCACGCGTCAGCGTGATGGTGGAAGTGGCAGGATTCGGCTCGCTGCAATCGAACATCACGCATCCGGTGGACACCGATTGCGACGAGCAGGACCCGCCTGACCTCGCCCGGGGCAGGGATTACACTTTCCTTGTGGCGATGCGCGCGCCTCGGCCTACCCTGCTGATCCATAACGGCGAGGACAATTGCTGTTTCCGCGCCGACCTCGTCAAGCCCTACATCTACGACCAGATCAAGCCTTTCTTCAGGCTCTTCGGCAAAGAAGATAACCTGGCCTGGCACGAAAACCGCGATCCCGGCACGCACAACTACTACCTCGACAATCGCGAGCACGCCTACCGTTTCTTTACAGAGCATTTCAATCTGCCGATTGCCCGGAATGAAATTCCCAGCGACTCGGAGATCAAGAGCTTTCGGGAACTCGAAGTCGGCCTGCCTAAGGACAACCTGACCATGCTGGGCCTGGCAAAACAATTTGCAAGCCGGATTCAGCGCGAGCCGATTCCAACCGACACCGAGGCGCGCGCCGCGTGGGCCTCCACCGAGCGGCAAAAACTCGCCTCAGTAATCCGCTACAAGCCCGTCGAGGTCAGGAACGCATGGAGAATGTGGAACACGAAGAACCATCTGTTGCAGTCGCTCACTTACCGATTTGAATTCACGAATGGCCTGACGGCCGCCGGCACATGGCTCAAGGCCATCGCTTCGCCTGCGGATGCGCCGGCTACGCTCGTGCTGAACGACAACGGAAGAAAGGCGGCAGGCGAAGTTGCTTCCGACCGCGTCAATCGCGGGGAGCAGGTGCTTGCGCTTGACCCGATCTTTGTGGGTGAATCGATGCCGCTGGTGCCCGATTCCACTTCCTATGCCCTGCTCGTTTCAACCACAGGCAGCCGCCCGCTGGGCCTTGAAGTCGAGCAGGTGCTTGCGGCGGCGCGCTGGCTTCAGCAAGAATCGGGCCGCTCAAAGGTCCGACTTGAAACCACGGGCATTCGAAGCGAGGTCATCGGACTCGCGGCCGCTGCCCTTGAACCTTCCGCTTTCTCCGAAGTCGTCAGCAACGACGCGATGAAGACCCTCGGCTATCTGCTCGATGCGCCCGTGCCTTTCCGTTCTGCACCGGACCTCTTCTGCCTCGATCTTTTTAAGGATTTTGACATCGACCGCTTGGCCCTTTTGGCTGCGCCCACAGCCTGGGAGCCCCATTACGGAGCCAAGCCTGCACCCGCTCCGCCGGTGGCAGATTGAACCACAGGAGTGACACTGAAGCAGCGCCGGTGGAAATTGCACGGCTCGCCCGCTGAAGTGACGGAACATAGCACGGAGGAAGACTGGCGAATGGAAACAGAACAGCTTAAATCACTGCAAGCGCCGTTGAAGCAGAAATACCGCGAAGATCCGAAATCCGCTCTCATCACATTGCGCGCGCAGGCGCGCCTCGGCGAAGGGATCACCTGCAAAGTCGAAACAGGAAAAGCGCTGGTTAAGGCGGGGCTGCATCCGGCGACGGGCGGGGACGGACTTTCTGCCTGTTCGGGCGACATGCTGCTCGAGGCCCTGGCGGCGTGTGCGGGCGTCACGTTGCGCGCGGTTGCAACCGCTACGGGAATCCCGCTGCGCGACGCCACCATCACCGCCGAAGGCGATCTGGATTTCAGAGGGACCCTGGCCGTCGCGAAGGATGTCCCCGTGGGGCTTCAGCGAATCCGCCTGAAATTCGACCTCGACAGCGACGCGACCAGGGAGCAACTCGAGACGCTGATTCGCCTCACAGAACGCTACTGTGTCGTCTATCAGACGCTCTCAAAACCAGCGGAAATCACGGTCACGTACGAATAACAATGGGTTGCGGAGGCGCCACGCGCACGCTTGCGGTCCACCTTCTGGGTGCAGTGCCACCCTCGAGGGTGACGCTACACCGCCTGGTTTGTGTTGGAGTTCCAGGCGAGCTTCCTGCCGGCCTTGAGCGCCAGGTTCCCAATCCAGGAAGTGCGCGCGGCTTCGAAGCCCACATCGACCGGCGCATTCGGAGTTTTGCGCGTTCGAATGCAGTCCAGAAAATTCTGGATATGCTCAATCGTGCCGTCGTGCAGCGACTCCGCCAGAATTTCCGCCTTGGGATGCTGGGTTCCGGGCTCCCACTTTTCACCCGAGGGGTAAAAAGCGAGGCGCGTGCGATTGATTTTCAATGCACCGTTCGTGCCGCGAAACACGATGCCGCCGTCATCGATTCCGTCTGAGAGCGCGCCGGTGAAGGAAACCATGAAGTTCCCGGGAAACTCGTAAACCGCCGTGATGGTGTCCGGGCACTCCCAGTTCATCAGGTAGAGATCGCCGGTGGTGGTGGCGGTTTTTGGCGCCGGCTGGCCGGTGTACCACTGGATGACGTCAATCCAGTGCGTCAGCAGATCGGTCAGAATGCCGCCGCCAAAGTCCCAGTAGAAGCGCCAGTAAACGAATTTCTCGTTTTCAAACGGCTGCATCGGCGCGTCACCCAGCCACTGCTTCCAGTCAAGCTGCGCCTGGTCGATTTTCGGCAGTGCATTCCATCCTTCAGGTGAATAGTAATTCTGATACCAGTAGGTATGGACAAAGGTCAGCTTGCCCAGCTTGCCGGAATCCACCAGTTGCTTGCCCAGAATGTAGTGGGGCCAGCTCCGCTGCTGCGTGCCGGTCTGCACCACGCGATTGGTTTCGCGTACGGCACGCAGGATTTCCTCGCCTTCAGGAATCGAGTGGATCAGCGGCTTTTCGCAGTAGGCGTCTTTGCCCGCGCGCACAGCTTCAATCAGGATTTGCTTGTGCCAGTGATCAGGCGTTCCGATCACAACGGCGTCAATGTCCTTCCGGTCGAGCACCGCGCGGTAGTCCAATACACCGACAGCCTTCGGACCGGCAATCTTCAATCCGGCACGCCGGTTCGGCGCATAGACGTCGCACACTGCCACGATTTCAACCGACGGCTGCTTCACAAAAATCGAAGCCAGATACCGCGCGCGATGGCCGCTGCCGATCACGCCCACTCGAATGCGGTCATTTGCACCCAGCACTCGCGCGGGCGCCAGACCCCCCAGCGCCGCCGCTCCGGTGCCGACCAGCGCCGTCTCCTTCAGAAACTCCCGCCTCGATACCGCCCCCATGCCATTGCTCTCTGCCATGAATTTCCTCCTCCCGAAATAAAGGCCCGCCAACCATGATCGTCAAGAGAAGTAGCACAGATTGGCCGCGCGCGCAAACCGCTGGTGCTGCAACTGGCATAGGCTACCATCTCATCTAGCATGATGTACCCGGATTATCCCACTGCCAAGGCGATAAAGAAGAACACGAAAAGGAGGGTGATTTCTCCTGCCGACCAGAGAGGCACTCGTGCGCAGCGAAAACCGCTGCGGCAAGGCATGCGGTGGCGTTCCATTTTCCGCCTGGCACGGGTCACCAGAGAAGTGTCGTGATTGAATCGGGCGGAAGAACGATGCTCAGCGCACGGGATGCGAGGGTGCACTGTACGCGCTGTTCCGGGCCGGAGTTGGTGATCACAAGCGCGCGGCTGCCATCCGGATTTTCCGCGGCGACGTGGCTGACACCGGGCAAGTCTCCCCAAGAAGCGAAGATTCGCGCTCCCCGCTGAATCGCTTTCGAGTAATGCGCAAAAGCCCAGTATTGCCCGCTGCGCGTAAGGCGCTGAGTTTTGGAATCGATCGTTACAAGGCCGCCGCAGGAGAACGGCCCGATATTCGGCTTGCCCTTCTCATCGAGCAGAAGGTTCCAGCAGACGATGCAACGCGCGCGGTTGCGGAGAATTTCCGCGAACGTCTGCCCCCACTTCGCCCAATCCGTCTTGTAGTCAGGGCTTGAGATATCTGGCCCGCCTTCCGTCCAATAAGCGTGCTTCTCCGGAAACATCTCCTGCACGCGTTTCATCGCATCGGGCGTCCCCGCATAGCCGTGCCAGGCGACGCCGTCCACGCGCTTATAAACTTCAGGGTCGCTCAACTCATCCACGGCGCGTCCCCAGAGGTTGTAATTGTGGTCGAGAATCCAGATTTTTGTGTCCAGAGCGGCGCGTTCCAGCGCCGGGCCGAGATGATCTTTCACAAAAGCGATTTCGTACTCCTGGCCCCACAGGGCCGCGGGCATGCGCCCGTCCTGGTCTGTGTCCACTTCGTTCTGCACGGTGACGGCCTGGATTTTGACTCCCTCGGCGGCGTAGTCCCTGAGAAACCGCACGAAGTATTGCGCATAAGGCGCAAAGTAGTGATTGCGCATCGAGCCGCCCAGCATGGAATTGTTCGCCTTCATCCATCCGGGCGGACTCCACGGAGAGGAAAACAGAAACAGTTCGGAATTCACCTGGCGCGCCTGGCGCAGGGTGGGCAGGATCCATTGGCGGTCATGATCGATGCTGAAATGGTCTAATTCCGGGTCCGGCTCGGAGGCATCGTCAAAACTGTACACTTTGGTCGAATAATCGCTCGATCCGATACACGTCCGCGCCACGGACATCCGCAGGCCTTTTGCCCCGAATAGTTCTTCCAGGAGCGCCCCACGCGCGGCAGCGTCCATCTGGTGGAAGAGATAACAGGAAGCGTCCGTGAAAGCGCCGCCAAATCCCAGCACCTCCTGGAAGCGCGCATCAGGATCGAGATGTACGGCGAAGGGCGATGCGGGCCGCGGTGCTTCCCACTGCGGCGGCGAATCGAGCGCTTGGAACTTTTTATCTTTCGTCGTTTGCCACGCGCGGACGCGCCCAAGCGGAGGTCCAGATTCAGCACGCACCTGTGCTGCTCCAGCCGCGGCAGCGCCTGCAGACGCCGCCAGCTTGAGGAAGTCACGTCGGCTTGTCGCCATCATCATTCTCCTGTCCCACAGGAATTCTGGTTCGATGTTGTCGATCTTTGAATCACACGCAACGCTTACGTTATGCGAGAGTAACACATCTGCGAGGGCGCGCAAGACATCAACCCGAAAGGTTGATGGAAAAGAACTCGGAGCCCTTCATTTCGAGCGAAGCTCTGTCCGGGATGGGATAAGGCGAAGCGGGAAATCTGCTTTTGCCCAGGCGGCTTAGAACAACATCAGGTTCCTCAATGACATCATCGATCGAGGGCTTTTCAGCAACCTTTAAAAGACGGCCTCCCGGCACGCTTAACCAGGCCGCGCCCAACGAGCACTGTAACCCGTTCCTCCGGTCACGCGTGGACCAGCCCATCAAGCGCGTGCTGCTTCGCATTGTTCTCGGGTTCGCTCGATGCGCATATTTTTAATCCAAGCTTCCTGATATTATCTCGGTTGGAGTGGGGCTTTGACAACCGCAACTGTAACAGAAAAGCCCTCCGCGTGGAGGACGCTGCGTCACACCTGGTTCCGCAACTGCTGGGCGTCGGCCGTCGTGTCGAATGTCGGGAGCTGGATGCAGGACACGGCGGGAACTTGGCTGATGACGGCTCTGACCACGTCGCCTTTGCTGATCGCCCTGATGCAGACGGCGGCAGGCCTTCCGGTTCTCCTGCTGGGCTATCCCGCCGGCGCCATCGCGGACATTTTTGACCGGCGGCGGCTCCTGATCTTCTGGCAAGCATGGATGCTGACTACGGTTGCAGTTCTCAGCGTCCTTACTCTTGCCCGCATGGTCTCGCCCTGGACGCTGCTGGCTCTCACGTTTCTGCTGAATGCCGGCGCGGCCATGAACAATCCCGCCTGGCAGGCCATTGTTCCTGAGCTTGTCCCGCGGGAAGAGCTCCCCAACGCCATTGCGGTGAACAGCGCAGGTTACAACCTTGCGCGCGCCGTGGGACCGGCGCTGGGCGGCCTCACGGTCGCGGCGTTTGCCAGTGTTGTGACCGGAGCCGGCGTAGTCTTTTTAATCAACTCGCTCTCGTTCGTTGCCGTCATCGCCGTCCTTTACAACTGGCGGAACACGCCAACATACAAAAGCGCTCTTCCAGCGGAGCGGCTGTCGGGAGCGCTTTGGTCGGGGCTTCGCTACCTGCGGTACACGCCGGAACTGCGCGCAACCTTCGTCCGCGTCTTTCTGTTTGCGGGTTTCGCCAGTGCCGTGTGGGCCTTACTGGCGGTGGTTGCACGGCAAGACCTTCGCCAGGGAGCGATGGCCTACGGCATTCTGAACGGGTGCCTCGGTGCCGGAGCCGTTGTTGGCGCATCACTTCTTCCGCGATTAAGGCAGCGGATGACGCCAGACACGATTGTAGCTGTTTCCTCGGTGGTATTTGCAGGCACGCTTGCGACGCTCGCACTCGTACGCATTGTCCCGCTCATTGTCCTGTCGCTGCTGGCCGCCGGATTCGCGTGGACCAGCGCGCTATCGACCCTGAACGTCACTGTCCAGATCTCGACCCCGCCTTGGGTGCAGGCCCGCGCGCTGGGAACCTATCAGATGATTTTCTGGGGAGGTGTGGCCTCGGGAAGCGCGTTCTGGGGCTTTCTGGCGGAGCATCTTTCGACGCCGATTTCGCTCCTGGTGGCGTGTGCCAGCGCCATCGCAAGCTTGCCTCTCGCAAAACGATTCCATCTGTTGGAGGGAACTCCGCCTGACCTGACGCCTGCTGCGTTCAATCGCGCCGCTCCGCAACTGGTGATCGAACCTCATCCCGACCAGGGGCCCGTCATGGTGACGATCGAGTATAAGATCCGCCCGGAGGATTACGCGGCCTTTACACGTGCTATCCATAAGGTAAGAGACGTAAGACTGCGCAACGGAGCCATTCGCTGGGGGGTTTTTCAGGATGCGCGCCAGCCGGATCGTTTTGTCGAGACCTTTGTCGTCGATTCGTGGATCGACTTCCTTCGTCAGCGTGAGCGGTTTTCCGCCCCCGATCGCGCCATCCGGGATTTCGCCTGGAGCTTTCACCAAGGCGATTCGCCGCCGGCGGTATCTTACATGTTCTACGCGCGAGAGTCCGCCCGTAACGACCAGCCCTGATTTTGGGATGGGTCGGGCCACGAACGTGTAACAACTCCCCCTTTTCGACACGTCCCGACGGCATAGCCGTTGGCCTCGCCTGGCTCCGGTCCAACACCCAACTGAACAATGGGCCCGAAACGAATTTCGCACTCGGCCCGTGGCAGGCGAGCATGCGTCGCGGCCCTGATTCAGAATTCCTGATCGGTCTTCTACTTACCTGAAAATAAAGAAATAGCAAGCGCCGACCTTGCAACCAAAGCCTGTGGCGCGGACGAATCAGGGAACCAGGTTTTTGGCGCGTGGGACGCTTTCAACATCGGAAAGAGTTTGCGCACTTGGAGCGAACAGGGGAATCTCTTTTCCGGCGCCTGATCGTCGTTGGGCTTCTGCGCAACCTGCAACTTATTGAAATCACGTGACAGTGCAACTTGGTTTAGCCGCAACCCAGCCAGGCAGCACGAATACGATGAATAGCGCGTTTGGCACGAGGAATGCTCCCAAAACATAGACCGTACAACAGACAGGGCCGGGAACGCGCTGCTAATGCGGAGGCATCCACACTTGCGGAATATCAGTTTCCTCGTCCTTCAGCCAGCCTATACAAATGGCTTCGGATGAATAGGTTAAGGCCCGCGGATCATATTCTCGGGGTAATCTCTCACGTGAAAGGGCACAAGCTTGTAGCCTATAACACGAGGTGGTTTGGCGTTAAGGCAGAATGGTAGGAGTCGCGGACGCGATTGTAAGCTAACAACGGGCTAAGAGCCAGAGATCCGGGCATCCCTATTCCCCCGCGTGGGCGAGGGCCGTTGACGGAGCAGGGCGGACCAGTCATTTGCGCTGTCGGCGCAAAAGCCCACTGGCTCTCCTCCAGGGCGCTGGACACTGCCCTGCTTCGTCAATCGCGATTTTTAGCCACGGCATGGCAAGGATTCGACGGCTCGATCAAAAGCGGGCGAGACTTTTCTAAAAACACTCTGAATCTTCCCGTAACGTTTTAACCTTCTGCTCCTGAACATCCTTAGCATGTAAGCGTTGCTGTTGCCGCGAATCGAAGTTTGCCCGAACGCATCTAACTGATCACACTCCGTCAAAGGGGGCATTATGTCAATCAGGCCTGTTAAGCGGCTGATCAAGTCAAGACCCACAATTGAAGGCGCAGGGGTGCGCTTGGATCGTGCATTCGGTTTCGGCAGCACATCCGACTTCGACCCGTTTCTTCTGCTGGACGATTTCCGGAATGAGCGGCCGGAGGACTATCTGGCCGGTTTCCCCTGGCATCCGCACCGCGGCATCGAAACGATCACTTACGTTCTGGCCGGCACCGTGGATCACGGTGACAGCCTGGGCCATAGCGGGACTATCGGCGCCGGCGACGTGCAGTGGATGACCGCGGGCAGCGGCATCATCCACCAGGAGATGCCGAAGGGCGACGCGCGTGGGCGCATGCACGGTTTCCAACTTTGGGGCAATCTTCCGTCGTCGCTCAAGATGACGGCGCCGCGATATCAGGAAGTGAAGGCGGCTGAAATTCCCGAAGTCACCGACGACGACGGCACTCGCGTTCGCGTCGTTTGCGGAGAATTCTGGGGTAAAAAAGGCCCCGTGGACGGAGTAGCTGCTGATCCGATTTACATCGATGTGTTTGTGCCGCCGGGCGCGCGAAAGACGTTGCCTGTAGAAACCACGCGGCATGCCTTTGCCTACGTATTCGGAGGCTCCGGGAAGTTTTGCAACGCCTCCGGGCCGCTGGCCGTGCCAACGGAGCCGGTGGGCTGGGCTGATACAACTCCTCCTGTTGATGCTGACAATCGCTCGCTTGTGCTTTTTGACCGCGGCGACGAGGTCACTGTCCAGGCGGGTGATGTAGGCATCCGCTTCCTCCTGGTCTCCGGAAAACCCCTCGAAGAGCCCGTCGCCTGGTACGGTCCTATCGTCATGAACACTCAGGAAGAACTTCGCCGGGCATTTAGCGAACTGCGGGATGGGACTTTTCTTAAGCACAAAATTGTCAGTTGAACGCCATGTGTTTTCTTTACTTCCTCGTGAAGAGATCGAGGCCGAGTTCGTACTTCTGGCAATCCAAGGCTGACGGCATAACCGTGTAATTGGGTTGTAACCTTCAGCCTCTGATCCTCATCAAATTTAGCGGAAAATCCTGGTACGGTCAGAACCTTCAGAAGATTTGTAAATGGAAAGGAGGGAAGGTGTTATGAGGATAACACTTGGCCTTCGGAACTTTACAAACTTGTGGAGTCGTATTCTGGCACGTGCGCGGACCACCCTTGCTCACATGGGGAAAAAGGTCGGCATTGGGCAGGGTGCGCATGAAGGCAGAGCTTAGCTCTATCTTGCGTGCTCTGGTAATTCACCGGCGGTCCCACATGCTGGTGCAGAGGGGTGGGCAAGCGAACTTTCATTCTCTCACAGAGTTTCCCTGCTGACAGGTGGGCCAAACCCCCGCGGTCCGCCGGTGTTTCACTCGGTTTATCTTTCTGCTGAATTGGGCGAATCCATCCAGAAGGAGGTGAAGCACTGTGGCGATCTTTCGAAGTCCCAAGCGTAAACGAACCCGACGAGGCGCAAGCCTTGCGCGTTGGGAACCGTGGCGCGAATTGGCTGCCATGGAAAACCAAATAGAGAATATGTTTAACACTGCATTCTCGCGCTGGTACCGACCTGCGAAGGGCCACGCCGGCGAAGGTTGGTCACCTGAAGTTGATATTTACGAAACCGACACCAACCTCGTTGTCAGTGCAGACATTCCCGGCGTCGATCCCGACCAGATTACAGCCCGTGTGGAAGGCGGGATGCTGTACATAAAAGGTCAGCGCCAGCGCGACAGCAAAGTCTCCGCTAAGGATTATTACCTGGCGGAACGGGAATACGGGCCTTTCTCGTTGTGCGTTGAACTGCCTGCAACAGTGGATCCCGAAACCACGAGCGCAGAATATCGAAACGGCGTGCTGACGGTGACTGTACGTCTGCGCGAAGAAGCCAAGCCTAAGAAGATCAAAATTGAATCCCAGTCGCAGCCCGCAGAAGGCGTGCGCCCAGCCGCGGCTTAAGGCGCAAGCCCTGGTGCGGGCCTTAAAACTGAAAAAAGGAGGTGAAATGTATGGCAATGGTTCGATGGGAGCCCTTCCGAGATCTGATTGCTACTCAAGAGCGTTTTAACCGGATGTTTAATGAAACGCTCGCGAGCTTCTTCGGCGAAAGCGAGTTTAGCCCACAGGGATGGGTCCCTGCGGTTGATATCTATGAAACTTATGACAGTGTTGTCCTTTCGGCGGAATTACCAGGCGTAAAGCCTGAAGATGTTGACGTGCGCATCGAAGGGAACACGCTGCACCTGAAGGGCGAACGAAAGATGGATCCTGAAGTCAAGGAGGAGAATTTCCGGCAGGTTGAAAGGAGTTACGGGTCCTTTTCGCGGTCGTTCGTCCTTCCAGCCTCAGTGGACCCGGATAACGTGGATGCGAAATACAGCAACGGGGTCCTGACCCTGACGATGCATAAACGCGAAGAAGCGAAGCCCAAAACAATCAAAATCCTGGCTGCTAAGAATTGACCGTTCTCGCCGTTCGCGTTCAACTTTGAGCGCGGACGGCGAACTCCTTATGATCTCACCTCGGACCCGATGTGGCTGGCAAGTGACGCCGGCCGAGGGGTGGGTGTGCTCATGAGGAAGCAATAGTTCTATGTATGTGGTCGATGAATACATCGTTTTTGTTGCATTGGTCTTTTTCTTGATGGCCATGCTGTTCTCGCTGGTCGCAGCCTTCATATGTATTCGAGTGGCAGCCTCCACGGTGGCCAAGCTTGGCCGGAGCATTTTCGCGACGGTGCGGGGTTCAAATGATGAGCAGTGCCTGAGCATCCAGTGTCCGCAAGCACCAGTGCATAGCTCTTAGGGGCGTTCCCGATGGATCAGCGGGAGCAAATGGACCTTCCGGTACCGCTGTCTTCATTTCTTCAGTTTTTTTCCGATTCCTAAGCTAGTCAAGGAGGCTCCAAAAGGTTTGACAAGGCCTTATTTCCTGCCTAGCAGACCCCCACCCTGGAAAGCGCCTTCATCGAAGGCTCGAGTGGCCCCTAACCAACAGATTCTAAACAGGAAAGACTCTTTGGGAAACGGCTGATTTTGTGCTAAACTAATTAATTGAATTTGACCGTATTCGGCATTGCCGGGAAGCGTGCTCCGGGGAAGACTTTAGCTCACAGAGCAAGGAACAAATCCGAGGAAAAGAGCCGTAAAACGAGGCTGCTCGGGCGCCAAAGGTTATGCGAGGAAAGGGCTTCGTCATCCTCCAGCAGAGGGGCCGCATATCGTCATCTCTTTCCATCTGATACTGCTATGAATGCCTGGCAAGAAGTCCTGAACTACCTGAAGACGAAGGTTAATCAGCAAAGCTATCAGACCTGGCTTAAGCCCACACGTTACAGCCGAGCGGAGGCTGATACGCTGGTGGTGCGAGTTCCGAACCAAGAGTTCCAGGAATGGATACAGGACCACTACAACAGTACGATTCAGGAAGCCCTGGAACAGCTGCGGCTTGGCTTCAACAGCATACGGTTCGAGCTGGAGATGCTGCCGGAAAAAAAGCATATGGGTAACGGGGAAAGCAAGCCCCAGCAGGGAAAGCTTGATTTCGAGTCGGTCGATCACCAGTTGAACGCGCGCTACACATTCGACACCTTCGTCGTGGGATCGTGCAACCAGTTCGCTCACGCTGCCGCGCGCGCTGTGGCGGAGACGCCCGCGAAGGCCTATAACCCTCTTTTTCTATATGGCGGCGTGGGTCTGGGCAAGACCCACCTAATGCAAGCCGTCGGACATCTAATCAAGCAGCGCCAGAAAGAGATTCGCCTTGCGTACGTTTCTTCTGAGGCGTTCACGAATGACGTGATCAACTCGCTGCGCTATGACCGGATGGTTTCCTTCAGGGACAAATATAGGAGTGTCGATGTTCTGCTGATGGACGACATTCAGTTTATCGCCGGCAAGGAACGCACGCAGGAAGAATTTTTCCATACGTTTAATACGCTCTATGAAGCCCAAAAGCAGGTGGTAATCTCAAGCGATCAGCCGCCCAAGGATATTCCCGGTCTCGAAGAACGCCTGCGCTCTCGGTTTGCCTGGGGCTTGACAGCGGACCTTCAGCCTCCAGATACGGAAACCAAGCGGGCGATTCTGGCCAAAAAGAGCGAAGAGCAGGGAGTGAAGCTTCCGGAGGCGGTGGGAGAATTCATCGCCAGCCGAATCAAGACGAGCATTCGCGACCTGGAAGGCGCGCTGACACGGCTGATTGCCTACTCATCATTGACCGGTGCTGAAATTTCTTTACCCATGGCGCAGCAGGTGCTGAAGAATATTGTGGATTTGGAGGAACGGCGCATCTCGATTGAACATATACAGCGCGCAGTATGCCAGGAGTTTGGCCTTTCCTTGGCGCAATTAAAGGCCAAGGATAACAGCCGCGCTGTCGCCTACCCGCGGCAGGTGGCGATGTATCTTTCAAAAGAATTGACTCCGGCATCCCTGCCACAGATCGGAAGAGAATTCGGCGGCAAGCATCACACAACAGTGCTTCATTCGATCCAGAAGATCGAACATCTCAGAAAAACGGATCGGGATTTGAACAGGCTTCTCAACAGGCTTCGTGACTCACTGAATTAGACTTATGGGATTTTCAACAAGGGACCTTAAAAAGGAAGTTGTGGACAGTTCTGGGCGGGTAAAACATTCACAGCGATTCACAGATCTGGCGCATCGTTCCACAATAACCGAACGGAGTATTTGGGCTTCTGTAGAGGGAAACCTGAGTTTTCCACATATTCACAACCCCTACTACTGATACTTCTTTTAGAAGGAAATTAAAATAATGGAACTCTCAGTAGAAAAGAACCTCCTCCTCAAAGAACTGAACCTCACGCAGGGAGTTGTTGAGAGAAAAACCACGATTCCAATTCTTTCGAACCTGCTTCTCGAAGCAAGCAACTCGACGCTGCGTATCAGCGCAACGGACCTGGAACTCGGGATCCATTGCGGATGTTCCGCGAAGATCAAAAAGGAAGGCTCCGGGACAATTCCAGCCAAGCGGCTCTTTGAAATTGTAAGGTCTCTACCGGATAAGGAAATCAAGTTCAAGCTGCTTGAAAATCACTGGATGCAGGTCACGTGTGACCGTTCATCCTTCAAGCTGGTTGGAATGGCAAAGGATAATTACCCTGCACTGCCCGCTGTTCCTGACCCCGTCGTTTCCCTGCCGGCTGGCGTGCTTGCCGCGATGATCCGCCGGACGATCTTTGCAATCGCGGCAGAGGAATCGCGCTACACGCTTAACGGAGCGTTACTGATGTTGAAGCCGGAAAATGCGACGATGGTGGCGACCGACGGCCACCGCCTGGCCCTGATTGAGCGAGACTTGGAGGTTCCGGGACTGAAAAACGAATTTCGCATCCTCATTCCCAAAAAGGCGATGGTGGAGTTGGAGAGGCTGCTGGCCGACGCGGAGGAAAACCTGATGGTCGGCATATCCAAAGACGAGAGCCATCTTTACTTCTCGCTGGGGCATCGAGCCCTCATTTCCCGTATGCTGACCGGGCAGTTTCCGAACTATGAGGCTGTGCTGCCCAGGGAAAATAACCGCGTGGTTGAAATCGAAAAAGACCAGTTTATGTCGGCGATCCGGCGCGTGGCCCTCCTGGCCGACCAGCGTTCGCGTGCGGTCCGGCTTAAACTTGATGATGGCCAGATGGAAATGTTTTCATCGAGTGGAGAGTTTGGGGAGGCTAATGAGACTCTGGGAGTTCAGTACACGGGCGATCCAATGCAGGTCGGGTTTAATTACGAGTACCTCTTGGATTTCCTGAATGTCGCTGATGAAGGTGGAAAAATCCGCCTGGAATTGAAAGATGAGCAGAGCGCGGGTCAGATGCGGTCGAGTGAAGACAAAGTGTTTCGATACCGGTATGTCGTGATGCCGATGAGAGTTTAGTCTGGAGGAATTGCGAGTGAGCAAGTCTAAGCAGGTCCTTGAAGAAGAAGTTCAAACCTATGATGCAGACAGCATCAAAGTCCTCCGCGACCTTGATGCTGTGCGTAAGCGGCCGGCAATGTACATTGGTTCGACCGGGCCTACGGGTCTGCATCATCTGGTTTGGGAAGTTGTGGACAACTCGGTTGACGAAGCGCTGGCAGGGGAGTGTGACCGCATCGAAGTGACTGTCCACAGTGATAATTCCGTGACCGTGATCGACAACGGTCGCGGCATCCCCGTGGATACGCACAAGGAGGAAGGGCGCTCAGCCGCAGAAGTTGTCATGACAGTGCTGCATGCCGGTGGGAAGTTCGACAGTAAAACTTACAAAGTTTCCAGCGGCTTGCACGGCGTGGGTGTATCTGTGGTGAACGCTCTATCCGAATGGCTGGAGTTGGAGATATGGCGCGATAAGTACACGTGGGAGCAGTCTTACGCTTTCGGCAAACCCACGGGTCCGCTGAAACAGGCCGGAAAGACAAACCGCCGCGGAACTAAAATCACTTTTCTTCCAGACAGGTCTATTTTCAGTTCTATCGAATTTAATTACGACACACTGGCGCAGCGGCTTCGTGAACTCTCATTCCTGAACAAAGGACTCACAATTGTCCTGAAAGATGAGAGGAATAACAAGGAAGCTGAATTTCGCTATGACGGCGGAATCTCTGAATTCGTCAAACATCTGAACAGGAACAAGGAGACTCTACATCCCACTCCGATCTTTGCCGAAGCCGACAAGGAAGACATGCACATAGAGTTTGCGCTCCAGTACAACGACGGCTACGCAGAGAATGTTTTTACTTTTGCAAACAATATCAATACCGTCGATGGAGGCACGCATCTTTCAGGTTTCCGGTCAGGCCTGACCCGTGCCATTAATCAGTTTGGGCAGAACCAGAACCTCTTTAAGGACGTGAAGGACAACCTGATGGGCGAGGACGTCCGCGAGGGACTTGTGGCCGTGATCAGCGTCAAGCTGCCTCAGCCGCAGTTTGAGGGACAGACCAAAGGCAAGCTGAACAGCGATATCCAGAGCACGGTGGCGAGCTTTGTTTATGAAAAGCTCATGGAGACTTTTGAGAAAAACCCCACCGTTGGCCGCAGGATTTGTACGAAGGCGATCGAGGCGGCGCGGGCCCGCGAGGCGGCGCGCAAGGCGCGTGAACTCACCCGGCGCAAAGGCGCACTCGATTCCGGCGGGCTTCCGGGTAAGCTGGCGGACTGCCAGGAGAAGGACCCGGAACGCTGTGAACTCTTTGTAGTCGAGGGAGATTCCGCTGGCGGCTCCGCCAAGATGGGGCGCGATCGCCGCTACCAGGCCATCCTTCCTCTGCGGGGCAAAATTCTGAACGTTGAGAAAGCCCGCTTTGACAAGATGCTGGGACATGAGGAAATCCGGGCGCTGATTACAGCCCTTGGCACCGGCATCGGCAAAGATGATTTCGATATCACCAAACTCCGCTATTCAAAAATCATCATTATGACTGACGCGGATATCGACGGGTCGCACATCCGCACGCTTCTGCTGACATTCTTCTATCGCCAGATGCCCGAACTGGTGGAACGCGGCCACGTCTATATTGCCCAGCCTCCGCTTTATCTGATTAAGAAAGGCAAGAGCACCAAGTACATTCACGACGAGAAGGAATTCAGGCGGGAGGTTCTGCGCCGTGCCACGGAAGACCATGCCGTCGAAGCCGGAGAAGGCAAGAATAAAGTTCGGCTCCAAGGCGGCGAACTGACCAACTTCCTGATGGCCCTCGGCGAATATCTCGAGCTCTTCGACAAGCTTGAAAAGCGCATGGCTGACCCGCGGCCGGTCGATGCTCTGCTGCGGGCGGAGCTCGGCAGGAAGTCGGAACTTGAAAGCCAGGATAAATTGCAACTGGTGGCGAAAGAACTCAAAGCTGAAGGGTTCAAGACGGAGATCAAACTCGACGAGGAGCACAACCTTTACACGCTTGTATTTTCAAGCGAGAACCTCAGCGAGCGCGTGATTGACTGGGACCTGATCTCGAGCGCCGACTACAAACGGCTGCTCGATCTGCATCGTCGCGTCCACGCCTATGACAAGCCGCCATTCATTGTCTCCACCAACGGAAGCCAACTCACCATTGAGGACCGCAAGGAGTTGCTCGAACACATCATGTCGCTCGGCAAAAAGGCGTTCACCGTGCAGCGGTTCAAAGGACTGGGAGAAATGAACCCTGAACAACTCTGGGAAACTACCATGGACGCCGAACAGCGCACCATCCTTCAGGTGAAAATTGAGGACCACGCCGAGGCGGAAGAAATCTTTACAGTGCTCATGGGGGACGCTGTCGTACCGCGCCGCGAATTCATCGAACAAAACGCCCTCGACGTGAAAAATCTGGATATTTAAGCCGGCCGGAATGATCTAAGGCAAGTAAAGGAAAGTTAATTTATGGGTGACCAGGAACTGATCAGGCCTTCGAATGAAGTGCCTGTGAACATAGAAGACGAGATGCGGAAATCGTATCTCGACTACGCGATGAGCGTCATTATCGGGCGGGCGCTGCCCGACGTCCGCGACGGCCTTAAGCCCGTGCACCGCCGCATTCTTTATGCGATGTACAAGGAAGGGATTACTTCCGACAAGCGTTACACCAAGTGCGCCGGCGTGGTCGGAGAAGTCATCAAGAAGTACCACCCGCATGGCGACGCCGCAGTTTATGACGCGCTTGTCCGCATGGCGCAGGACTTCAACCTTCGCTATCCGTTGATTGACGGCCAGGGGAATTTTGGCTCGATTGACGGCGACCCTCCCGCGGCGTACCGGTACACAGAATGCCGCCTGGAGCCGCTGGCCGAAGAACTGCTCGCAGATATTGAGAAGGAAACAGTGGACTTTGTTCCGAATTTTGACGAGTCCACCGAAGAGCCGTTAGTCCTGCCGACGCGTGTGCCCAACCTGCTGATCAACGGGTCGGACGGCATCGCCGTCGGCATGGCCACGAAAATTCCTCCGCACAACCTTACCGAAATCATCAATGCCACCGTCCTCCTGATCGAAAAACCCACGGCCACGCTCGATGAAGTTCTTAAGCTCGTTCCCGGCCCGGACTTCCCGACCGGCGGCTATATTTACGGCCGCAGCGGGATTAAAGCGGCGTACGAGACCGGCCGCGGTCAATTTACGATGCGCGCGAAGGCGGCGATCGAGCGCCCCACAAAAGAGAAGCAGCAGATCGTCATCACAGAAATTCCCTATCAGGTGAACAAGGCGCGGGTGATCGAGCGCATTGCAAGTCTGGTTCAGGAGAAGAAAATCGAGGGCATCGCGGATATCCGGGACGAGTCTGACCGCGAAGGCATGCGGATCGTCGTGGAAATCAAGCGCGGCGAGCAGCCCGAAATTATTCTGAACAATCTCTACAAGCACACGCAACTTCAGGAAAACTTCGGGATGATCATGCTAGCCATCGTGAACGGCCAGCCGCGCGAACTGCCGCTGATGGAAGCGATCCAGCATTTCATCGACCATCGCGTGAACGTCGTCCGACGGCGCACGATGTTCGACCTTCGCAAGGCCCTGGAACGCGCCCATGTGCTCGAAGGCTTCCTCAAGGCGCTGTCGCAACTGGACGCCATCATCAAACTGATTCGGGGGTCGAAGACGCCGGCGGAAGCCCGGACGGGCTTGATGGCACAATTCGATTTTTCGCAGCGGCAGGCACAGGCCATCCTGGAAATGCAGTTGCAACGCCTGACGGCTCTCGAACGCGACAAGATCCAGGAGGAATACGACGAACTCCAGAAGAAGATCGCTGAATACGAAGAGATTCTGCGGAACGAAAAAGCCCTGCGCAAGGTGATTGTCAGCGAACTGAAAGAAGTGCAGAAGAAGTACGGCGACGAGCGCAAAACGGCCATTATCGACGAGCAGGCGGAGATCAGCCTGGAAGACCTGATTGCCAATGAAGACGTGGTGATCACGCTCTCGCATTCGCAGTATCTCAAGCGAACCCCGCTCTCCACTTACCGCCAGCAGGGCCGCGGCGGCAAAGGCCGGCTGGGCATGAAGACCCGAGAGGCGGACTTTGTCGAGGGGCTCTTCATCGCCTCAACGCACAGCTACATCCTGGTTTTCACGAACACCGGTCGGGTGCACTGGCTGAAAGTGTATGAGATTCCCGATGTGGCCGCCGCGGGGCGCGGCAAGCACATCCTCAACCTCGTGAACCTGAACCCGGGTGAAAAGGTGGCAGCTCTTGTGCCGCTCAAGGAACTCCCCGAGGAAAAGAAAGACATCCAGGTCAACGGAGAAACGTACGCGGCCGAGGGCTACGTAACGCTCGTCACGCGCAAGGGAATCATCAAGAAAACGCGCCTTGCGAACTTCTCAAACCCCATGTCGCGCGGCATCATCGCCATGAATGTCGACGAGGGCGACGAACTGATCGGCGCCAAGCAGACAACGGGACAGGACACGATCTTCCTCGCCACGCATGAGGGAATGGCCATCCGGTTCCCTGAAAGCGACGTCCGCGATATGGGACGCCAGGCGCGCGGTGTGCGCGCGATGGCGCTCGAAGAGGGCGACTACATCGTGGGCGTTGAAGTCGTGGGTGAAAAGGAATTGATCCTTTCCGTCACTGAAAAGGGCTATGGCAAGCGCACGCCCATCACGGAATACCGTCTGCAATCGCGCGCCGGCAAGGGCGTGATCAATGTGAAAACGACCGAGCGCAACGGCAAAGTGGTCAGCTCGATCAGTGTGACGGAGGATTCGGAAGTCATGCTGATCACCCAGCAAGGCAAGATTGCCCGGCTGGACTCAGCCACGATCCGCGAATCGGGACGTTCTTCTCAGGGCGTGAAGCTGATTAACCTGAGTGAGGACGACCGGCTGGCCGCCGCCTGCCTCATCCGCGCCGAAGACACCGAAGAAGACAATGCGCAGGGAACGCTGATTCAGTAAGCTTTGGAACCGGGCGGGTTGAGGACGCGCGGAGCACCTGCTATCCTTGTTGTTTGAGGGCTGCGCGTGGGAGAACTGGAGAAAAAGCAAAAGCGGCTGGAAGCCGAGTTGAAGAAACTGCCTTCCCTGATCGTCGCTTACTCTGGTGGGGTAGATTCGGCTTACCTTGCTTACGCGGCGCACCGGGCGCTGGGCGAACGCATGCTCGCCGTCACCGCGCTCAGCCCAAGTTATTCTGAACGCGATCGGCGTGAGGCCGAGAACTGCATCCGGCGATTTGGGATACCGCACGAATTCATCAATACCTCGGAGATTTCGAACCCCAGCTATCGCGCCAACAATCCTGACCGTTGCTTTTTCTGCAAAGACGAGCTTTTCACTCAGCTTGATCAGCTTGCCGCGCAGCGCGGGTTTGCTGCCGTGGCATACGGCGTGAACGTCGACGATCAGGGCGATTGGCGCCCCGGCCAGCGGGCTGCCCGCGACCATCGCGTCCTGGCGCCGCTGCTCGATGCCGGCCTGACCAAGGCCGACATCCGTGAACTCTCCCGTCGCGCCGATTTGCCCGTCTGGAACCGCCCGGCTTCCGCCTGCCTGGCGTCGCGCATTGCATACGGCGTTGAAGTTACTCCAGAGCGCCTTGCAGTCGTCGAAAAAGGCGAAGAAGCGCTTAGAGCACTTGGCTTCCGCCAGTTCCGCGTGCGCCATCATGACAAATTAGTCCGGCTCGAAATCGCTCCGGATGAGTTGCCGCATGCGCTGTCGCCGGAGATGGCCCGGAAATTTGTAGAAATCTTCAAGCCGCTGGGATTCAACTTCGTAACTCTCGATCTTGAAGGCTATCGCAGCGGTTCGCTCAATACCCACCTGATCAAAATCGCCAGTTAAGCCCCGTGGACAGTGCGTGGCGCATCCACAGGACGGACCTGCAATATCTCGCCTGGAACCTGCTGAAGAATTTCAGTATTCAGAAAGACAAAAGCCGGGGTTTGGAGTATCCTGTCGTAACCAAACTGAGCGCGAGTCCTTTTCAAACGGAGGCAATGCATTGAAACGTCTTCTTCCCCGCGTACCGTTCATCGTGTTTCTGGTTTTCTGCCCTGGCAGCCCCGCCCGAGCGCAGATGCAGCACATCGCTGAAAAGCTTGGTTATCCGCCTGACGCGAAGCTTCTGATCATCCACGCCGATGATCTGGCAGTTTCCCATTCGCAGGACATGGCCAGCTTCAAGGCGATCGAGGATAGGGACGTTACGGCCGCGAGCGTTATGGTCCCGTGCCCGTGGTTCACGGAAGTTGCGGACTTTGCAAAGTCGCATCCTGATGCCGACATCGGTCTTCATCTGACGCTCACCAGCGAATGGAAGGCCTACCGCTGGGGGCCTGTAGCGCCAAGTGACCGGGTGGCAAGCCTGCTGGATCCGAACGGCTATTTCTATCCCGACAACAGCCTGGTGGCCGCACACGCAAAGCCTGAGGAGGCGGAGCGTGAAATTCGCGCACAGATCCAGCGGGCCACAGCCATGGGAATCCATCCGACGCACCTCGATATCCACATGGGGACCCTCGCCGCGACACCGCAACTCTACTCGGTCCTGATCAAGGTTGCGCACGAATACCATTTGCCGTTTATGGCGGTCAAACTGCCGGGCGAGCAGGGTAAGGAGCTGATGAAGCTGATTTCACCCAACGATATTGTTCTCGACCGCCTGGTAATGTTCACGCCGGGCGTGCCCGCGAGCCAGTGGACGGAATCCTACGTGAAGGTGATCCAGTCGCTCAAGCCCGGACTCAACGAGATGATCGTCCACCTTGCCTACGACGACTCTGAGATGCGGGCCATCACAGTGGGCCATCCCGATTACGGAGCGGCCTGGCGCGAGCGCGACTTCAACGCCGTGCGCAGCCCAGAGTTCAAGCGAGCCCTCAAGGAAAACCGCATCATTCTGATCGGATGGCGGCAGTTGGACAGGCTCGTGCGGTAGCTGCGCGGCGTTTGTGCGGGTTTATGATGCGGAGGACGCTGGTACGGGATTGGCAAATTCTGCCGCGATTTTTACGGTCGTGGCATGGATGCGGACGGTGTCTGCAACATGCCGTGCATAACCGCCTGCAAAAGTGACTACGACTGGGATATTTCTCCCGCGCATTTTGTTGAACACCATGCGGTCGCGGAATTCGAGCCCCTGCATGGTGAGTTTCAATCCGCCGAGTTGGTCCTCACGGTAAGGGTCAGCGCCTGCAACGTAGAACAGGATTTGAGGATCAAATTCCGCCAAAGCCTGGTTCAGCGTGTCTTCAAGAACGGCAAGGTATTCCGTATCCTGCACACCGTTCGGAAGATTTACGTCGATATTGCTCGGCGGTTTGGGATACGGATAATTGTTCTCCTGGTGGATTGAAACTGTGTAAACCGTGTGGTCGCCACCGAAAATGGCCGCCGTTCCATTGCCCTGGTGAACGTCGCAATCGACCGTCATCGCGCGCTCGATCAGCTTGTCCTTCTGCAACCGCCGGATGGCAATGGCGACGTCATGGATCACACAGAATCCTTCGCCGTGGTCGGGGAAGGCGTGATGGAAGCCGCCGCCGATATTGACGCCGACGCCCCCTTCAAGCGCCATGCGCCCCGCAAGAATCGATCCGCCCGCCGAAAGCCAAACCGCATGTACAAGCTCAGGAGAATAGGGGACCTCCATCCTGAGTATCTCAACGTAAGAAAGCTTCCCATTTTTGAGCTTCCATATGTAGTTGCGATCGTGCACCAGCGCCACGTCTTCGTCACTAGCAGCAGGCGGCTCAACAATGTCTTCAGGCTTAATGACGCCTTCCTGGAGAAGTTTCTCCTTCACCAGCCGGTACTTCGAAGAAGGAAAGACATGGTCGCCCAGGTTAAGGTCATATTGGTCGGAGTAAATAACTCTCATAGCAGGTCTGTCGCCATCCGATTAATTTTACCAGCTTTCGCCGCGTCCAACCGATTGCCGGTGACTGGCTGCGCCCGCAGAGGGTGTGGGCCCCAGCCATTCCTGTTCTGATGCTTTCCCGCTGTCCACGCAGGCATGGGAGATCAAAAGCCGAAGAAGTACGAGAACTTCACGAAGAACTGCCTGCCGTCATTCATGAACTGGTTGGTGCGTACCAGTTGCCTGCCGGTCAATGTAGGAAGCAGGTTGATGTTCTGCTCGTCACTGTTGTAGCCGACATAGAGCGCCGTCCATGGGTTCACGATGTAGGAGACCAGGAAGTCGGCGTTGAACTCCTTTGTGCGTTCGAGCGAGGTCAGTGCAGTGTTGGGCAGGATGGTGTTGTACTGGAATATTGTCCGGATTCCCAGGCGCGGGCTCCACTGCCAGTTCCATTTCGAGCGGACGATGTGATTATTGAAAATGCTTGCGCCGCCCTCCCGGCTGGTGAGCCGCTCGAGAATGTAGGTGTTGTCCACCTCGAGTTTAGTGATCGGGCGAATCGTCATCAACACCTGAGCGTGCGTCAGGTCTGCCAGAAAAGGCGCCTGACCAGCGGGCGGTACGAAATTCACATCACTGCCCCACTCGTAAGTCGCGCTGAAAGTGAAAGGCTGATAATACTGGCTGCCCACGTAGATCCCCTTGTGCTGGTGGACGTAGGTTCGATTAAAGGGCAGCACGGAAAAATCCTGTGGGCGGAGAAGTTCATGGTCTGCTGCCTGGTAAAACTCAATATAGGTCTGGCCGGTCAGTTCCAGGCTCAAGCCCGTGTCATAATATTGGTCAAGCTGGTTGCCCGAATGGTCCCACACCGGATCGACGTAGAGTGTCGGACCCCAGGAAATCAGCGCCTTCCCCTCGGGCCGGAACCTGTAAGTGATGAACTGGCCAAGGCTCCTGAAGTCCGGACGCACCGCCGGCCGGGGAATCGTACGGCTATATGGCACGAACCGATCTACGGTGTTGTTGCCGAGGAATCCGGTTTCAGTATTGAAGCCCGGGCTGAGATCTTCATAATTGAGGTCGTAGTAAAATTGATACCCGATCCTCTGTAAGTGCATCTTGTAAGCCGGCCCGGCGGTGCGCCCAGCATCGGGCAAGGTGGTAGCGCTGCCAACCCCCTGCCAGTCCATCGTCCAGTTCGGAGTGAACTTGAAGTGGCCGTCGATGCCGCCGACTCGGTTGTAAGTGCCTGCGAATTCACGGTCGGTATAAATCATGCCGATCGTTGACTGCTTAAAGATATCGCGGTTGATCCTGACCACCGCAAAATGTGCCCGCCGGCCCGCCAGCGGGTCCTCTGGAGGAACAACTTCGCCGGGGGATTTGTCATCGGAAACAAGGGTCCCGATGGCGTAATGTCCGACCTTTCCCGTCAGCCTGACACCGAATTCGGGATCGGCGATATTGCGGGAGAAAAAAAGGTTCAGGGGTGTCTGGAAGAAATTTGCATTCTCCAGGAAGAAGGGCCGCTTCTCAGGAAAATTGACGGCGAACCTCTGGTTGACCGTCACCTGTGGTTGGTCAGACTCCACCTGGCTGAAATCGGGATGCAGAGTAGCGTCGAGCACGAGGCTGTCCTTCAGGACGGCCTTGCCGTCGACGCCAGATCTGGGGTCAAAGCCACGCGAGGTGAATTGGGGATTATTGGGGTCCCGGGTGTCGAGCGCGCGGTAGGAGCGTTCATACGCGTAAGGAATGAATTGCACATTGTGACCGCGCGAGATCGAGTCGAGACCTTTCAGCGTTGCCTCCTGGCCCAGACGGCCCTGAATGCGCGTTGAAACACGCGGCCACGTATCGGAGCCGTTGTTGCGGGGAATCCAGCGGATGAAGAGGATTCCCCAGGTCTGCTTCGGCGTTGCTGGAAACCGGAGGCTCTTGAACGGGATTGCCTCCCAGACAACAAAGCCGCGACTGGTGCGCATGCCTTTTGATTTCCAAACGGTATCGAATGAGCTGTCGTAGTTCGGATTGGCGTTCTCCTCATAGCTTCCGTCCTGCTGAAGCCCATACGGATTGACAGTAAAGACGTAGGCATGGCGATGATCGTGGAATGTATCCAGGAACAAATCCAGCCGCTCGTCGCCGGTCAGATGGTCGCGCACCGTCATGTGGGCCCGAACTTTACTCGGGTCGTCATCGAAAGCAACGAAGACCACGTAAAGATAATCGCTATCATAGCCAAGATAGACGTCCGTCCGCTGATTGGGAGCCACGCCGTCCTTTGGGGTGCGCTGTATGAATCCGTGGATCTCAAGCAGCTTGCCTGCCATTGCTGGATCGGGCTTCATATCCAAAAAGTCCGAGAGTTTTGGCGGAGTATCCACTCGTGGGACCGTGATGGTTGGGCGCGTTCCCGTCACCGTAGTAGAAACAGATGAACGCGCGACGGCGCTTCCCCAGGGGAGAAAGACAGCAAACATGCAGATCAGGGCTTTGCACAAGCCTGATACGATCGGGCCGCGGGGAAAGAAATAACCGGCGAATTCGTGTACCTGAGTGGGCCGTTGGAATTCAGCAAATGTGAAAGGCCGATCGTATCGATGTTGAGTCATCAGCCGGGCCGGTTTAGTCCTTGCAGCGTGGCGAAGCCGGATTCGTGCGCTTCAAGTCTTGAGCGTGCGATATGTTATTCCACGGTTACGGATTTTGCCAGATTCCGCGGCTGATCGACGTCGCACCCGCGCAGGACAGCAATGTGATAAGCGAGCAACTGCAAGGGGACGACTTCAAGCACTGCGGAGAGCCATTCGTTTGTTTGCGGAAGGGTAATAATGTGGTCAGCCATGTCCTGAACTTCCCGGTCGCCTTCCGTCACCAGCGCAACGATCACAGCTCCGCGGGCCTTGGCCTCCTTGATGTTTGAAACTGTCCGCTCATAGCGCACCTTCGAATCAGCCGACTTGCTGTCGCACGTGGCCACCACCACTACCGGCAGGCCATCGGTGATCAAGGCAATAGGGCCGTGTTTCAGTTCGCCCGCCGGGTAGGCTTCCGCGTGGATGTAAGAGACTTTTTTCATTTTCAGGGCGCCTTCCAGTGCCACCGGAAAATGCACGCCGCGGCCAAGGAACAGAAAGTCAGAAGCGCGGTCGAAGTGCCGCGCCAGTTCCTCATACTCTTCGTCCTTTTGCAGGACGGATTCGAGTTGGCGCGGAAGCATCGTCAGCGCGCTCAGAAGTTCCTTCGACTCTGCCAGTGGAATCAGGCCCCGCAGTTGGCCCAGGTACACCGCAAACAGGTAAAGCCCCACGAGCTGCGAGGTGAATGTCTTAGTGGAACCCACGCCAATTTCCGGGCCGGCGTGCGTGTAGATGGTCCCGTTCGCCTCGCGCGAGACCATGCTGCCGAGCACGTTGCAGATGGCCAGCGTCTTCGAGCCTTTAGCCTGGGCCTCACGCTGGCCCGCCACGGTGTCCGCCGTTTCTCCCGATTGCGTGATCAGGATCGTGAGCGTGCGTGAATCAACCAGGGGGTCGCGATAGCGGAACTCCGACGCATAGTCCACTTCCGTGGGGACCCGCGCCAGCCGTTCGAGCATGGCCTTCCCGGCGAGTCCTGCGTGCCGCGAGGTTCCGGCGGCCACGATTTTGATTTCCCGGAACGCCTGGAATTCGTCCTCGGTAATTTCCATTTCGTCCAGGAAGATCTGGCCTGTTTCCGGTGACACGCGTCCCAGGGCGGTATCGCGGACAGCGCGCGGCTGCTCGTAAATTTCTTTCAGCGTGAAGTGCTTGAACCCGCCCTTTTCCGCAAGGATGGGGTCCCAGCTTATGTGGTGCACGCGGCGAGTGACGGGTTCTCCCTGGAAGTCCATCAGCTTCACGCCGTTCGGCGTGAGCACCGCGATGTCGCCGTCGGCAAGAAAAAAAACGTCGCGCGTGTGGTAGAGGATGGCCGGGACATCGCTGGCAACCAGGTATTCATTTTTGCCAAGTCCGATCACGGCTGGCGGACCCTGGCGGACTGCGACGATCTTGTTCAGGTCTTTTGTGGACATAATCGCCAGCGCGAACACACCTGTCAGCCGCTGGACGGCGGCCCTTACGGCTTCATCGAGGGTAATCTGTGCCCCGGACGCCGACGGCCTGTCGAGGTATTTTTCTATCAGATGCGCGATGACTTCGGTATCAGTTTCGGTGGTAAAAACATGTCCTTCTTCCGCCAGTTCCTGCTTCAGCTCCATGTAGTTTTCAATGATCCCATTGTGGACAACTACCACCGTGCCATGACAATCGCGGTGCGGATGGGCGTTTTCTTCGGTGGGTGCTCCGTGCGTGGCCCAGCGCGTGTGGCCGATGCCGTAGGTACCGTCGATGGGGTTCAGCCGGACCACCTCTTCCAGGTTGCGCAGCTTTCCCATTGCTCGCCGAATAGCGAGGTTGCTGTCCTTCATCACGGCAATGCCGGCGGAATCGTAGCCCCGGTACTGAAGGCGCTGAAGGCCCTCCAGCAGCACAGGGACCACGCGCTTGTTGCCGATATAACCGATTATTCCTGACATGGATTGATGATCCCGGCTGAGCAGGCTGTACCTGGAGTGCTCACACTAAGCCTGCATTATATCAGAATTGCCCACGCTCATTGCGGGTGCGGCTACGATCGGGAAGCGTTGATGCGTATGTATTCGTGCGTAAAGTCGCAGGTCCAGAGCCAGGCATCAGCTTTTCCCTGATGAAGATCAATACGGACGGTCAATTCACTCTTGTCGAGTTCCGCTTTCGCGGCCGCTTCATCAAACCCTGCATGGATGCCCCGCCGGCATAGGTAGAGCCCGTTGACACGGACATCGATTTTCGCGGCGTCAATCGCCGCTCCCGAATATCCTGCCGCGCAAACGATCCGTCCCCAGTTTGGGTCTCCGCCCGCAAGCGCCGTCTTGACCAGCGGCGAGTTCGCCACCGCACGTGCCACGCGGTCTGCGTCGGAAGCGGTGCGCGCCCCGCACACTTGCACTCGGGCCACTTTGCTTGCGCCCTCGCCGTCCCTCACGATCATTTTCGCAAGAGTCTGGCAAACTTCCGTAAGTCCCCGCAGAAAATGTTTCGCGGCGGGAGTTCCCGGGCGGATAGTCATGCCGGATTCGCCGCTGGCCAGCGCGATCACGCTGTCGTTGGTGGAAGTGTCGCCGTCCACGGTAATCCGGTTGAAGGAGTCATCGACAGCAGCGCACAACATCTTCTGGAGCGTGGCGGGTGCAACGGCGGCATCCGTGGCAATGTAGGAAAGCATCGTGGCCATGTGCGGATGGATCATTCCCGCGCCCTTGGCGATCCCGGCCACAGTCACCGTTTTGCCGCTGATCTGCGATTGGAGCACAGCCGTTTTCGGAAAGCCGTCAGTCGTCATAATTGCACGGGCGGCTTCAGGAGCACTCTCAACGGAGAGTCTTTCCTTCATGCCCGGGAGTTGGTCCAGAATCAGGTCCACATTGAGCGGCGTCCCAATCACGCCCGTGGATGAAACAAAAACCTCGTGGGGCTGGACCTCCAGCAATTCGGCCACGGCCCTGGCTGTCCGCTCCGCCGCGATCATTCCGCCACGGCCCGTGCAGGCGTTGGCGTTGCCGGCGTTGGCGATGATGGCCCGCGCGCGTCCGCGGTTCTTCTTCAGATGCTCCCGGCAGAGGAGCACAGGAGCAGCTGCGGCGCGGTTCGTGGTGAAAACGCCCGCGGCGCTCGCGCCCGGCGCGTCGCAAACGATCAGCGCAAGGTCCAGCGCACCCGGGGCCTTCTTGATTCCCGCCGCCGCCGCCGCGGCGCGAAAGCCCCTTGGAGTGGCGATACTTCCTTCAATGGCATTCCAATTCGGCATGGATCAGTCAAACTCCTTTTTCGAGTGAAACTATAGAGTTGCACAGTCTAGCAGAAATTCAGGCTTTCGCGGAGGCCGTGTGGTGATGTTGCAAGCTCTTTGAGAATAAAAAGAATTTTCGGAGGAGGTTGCTGAAAAACGGGTTTTACAAATATCATCGTGACCGTAGCCGACAATTCCTGTATTTGTTTTCAGAGAAGTCGGACCCGTCTCGCTCAGCATAATAATTCGGCTTTGTTCAGCAACCTGTTAAGCCCACAGTTGCCTTATGAATTCGAATTGGCTGGCCTGAGCTGGCCGGTCTCGCCGGCATCCGCGCGGACGTTAGTTCGAGCGGTTAACTGAATCGTGATCTTTGCTTGCTTGTATGCTGAGAACGTTAAGGGCGCCAAAGCCTTAATGGATCGGTTTGACGTTCTTCAACTCGATGGCGCCGGGCTCGGGCGCGTCCTTCGGAGGAGGCCCACTGACCTTAATCGACTTGATGCTCTCCTCGCATGCCTGCACGTCGAGCGCCGGATCGCTTGAGCCGGGTCGGCAGTTGGCCTCGACAATGTGGTCAGGAGATATGATGTGGGCTGTTATCAGGGTCGGATTAGCGGAACTGGCGGCATCGAAGCTGATGGCCGGGAGCACGCGCGCACGCGGCGCGGATTGCCAGATCATCGCCGCATCGCGTCCCTGGATCTTGAGGTGGTCAAACCGGTAATTGGGAATGTTCTCGTAGGTCCCGGCGGTTTCCCACTTCGCCAGCAACTCCGGCGGGAACGCATCGGAATTTGTAGGGTTAGGCTGCGAAGTAATTATCAGCGCCGGGCCGTGGCTGAAAAGATGGGAGCGGTAGATCCGCACGCCGCCGGGAAAATCATCAACCTTGCCGTAGATGCAGGCGGCGACTTGCATATCGATTCCCAGTGCAGCATTATGATACGGAAGAAGCTGGAGGGCCTTTTCGGCCTGTGTGGCCTTGTAGTAGGGGTAATATTTGACGTAAACGAATTCGAGGGCCAGCGCCGCGCCTCCAATCAGGATGATTCCCAGCGCGAACTTCGCCTGCATCGAAAGCTTCATCATGGGGTCATCTTAGCCTGAGTCGAAAGCAGCGTGCAATGTTTTAAAGGGGCGCAACGGACCGTGCATTTATCTTATAGCAAGCTCGAAGAAGAGCGCACCTGCAACGGGATTACGCGTGTATGGAGGGGCCGGTTTGAAGCCCAGGGTACGATAGAGCTTGCGGGCCGGACACATCGAAGGCAACGTATCGAGGCGCATGCGCTTATAGCCGATTTTCCTGGCATCGCTTATCGCGCGAACTGCCAGTCTGCGCGCAATTCCCCGCCCACGATAATGCGGGTGCACATAGAGGCGTTTCAATTCTCAAACGTCTTCAGCAAGCCTTCTGACAGCGGCACAACCCACTGGCTGCCCGTCTTCAAAAGCAAGATATAAGCGCCCCGCTGGACGCGCGTATTTGCCCGGGATATGCGCCAGTTCGTCTTCAAACTTCTGGAAGCAAAGGTCTGTTCCGATGGCGTTTTGATACTCCCGGAAGATCCCTCGTACGAGCGTGGCATCTTCAAGAGACGCTGCAATCCGGATGATGATCATCGCTATTAGGATCAGATTACCCGGATCAGCGGGCTGGTCTTTTCGATCACGCTGCCAACCTGGTTAGCGGGAACGCCGCGTTCGCGGAGGCTGGCGACGAGCGCCGAAGCGTCCTTATCGCTCACCACCAGAAGCAGCCCGCCGGAGGTTTGCGGATCGACCATGAGACTGCGAATTTCCTGCGGGACGCTTTCATCAAATTCGAGGCAACCCTCCAGAAATCGCATGTTGTTTTTCAGGCCGCCGGAAAAAAATCCCTGGCGCGAATATTCCAGGGCACCGGGCAGGAAATCGATCTGCTTGTGATCGAACACCATGCTCACCTTGCTGGCCAGGGCCATGGCGTGGGCGTGGCCAAGTAGGCCGAAGCCGGTGATATCCGTGGCGGCGTGCACGTCGAATTCGCGGGCCGTCTCACTGCCGGCGCGGTTGAGCGTCCTCATGGATTCGATAGAGGCCTCAACGTCAGTTTGCCGCGCTTTCTGCTGCTTCAGCGCCGTGGAAATGACTCCCGTGCCCAGCCGCTTGGTCAGCACCAGGCGGTCGCCCGGCCGTGCCCCCTGATTGGTGAGCACGCGGTTGGGATCTGCCACGCCAGTGACTGCATAGCCGAATTTGATTTCGTCGTCGGCAATGGAATGTCCGCCGATCACCGAACAGCCGGCCTCCTGCATCTTGGCGAGACCGCCTTGTAGGATCTTTTCCAGCATGTCGAGGTCCTTTCCCGAATTGGGAAAACCGACAATCGACAGCGCCGTAAGCGGCCGCCCGCCCATGGCGTAGACGTCGCTCAGGGAATTGGTTGCCGCAATCTCTCCAAAAGTATAAGGGTCATCCACAATGGGCGTGAAGAAATCCACGGTCTGCACGAGCGCCACGTCGGGCGAAATCAGATACACGCCCGCGTCGTCGCCGGTGTCAAAGCCGACGAGAACGTTGGGATCAGTTTGTTTCGGCAGCCGGCCGAGCACAGAGCCCAAAATACTTGGGCTCAACTTGGCTGCTCAACCAGCCGCCTTCACCATGGCGGTGAGGCGCTTTCGTTCATCCATAGCTGGCATTTCAGGCTGAAGCAAACTTTTCTAAGATATCCCCATTGCGTCACGCACTTCGCGGAAGCATTGCACGGCGAACTCCAGGTCCTCGCGCGTGTGCGCTGCGGAAATCTGCACGCGGATGCGCGCTTTGCCCTGCGGCACCACCGGATAGGAGAAGCCAATCACGTAAATTCCTTTTTCAAGCAGCGCATCGGCCATCCGCGCCGCCTTCGCCGCCTCGCCGATCATGATGGGCACGATCGGGTGATCGCCCGGAAGAATCGAGAACCCCAGCGCGGTCATCCGCTCGCGGAAAAACCGCGTGTTTTCCTTCAAGCGTTCGCGCAGTTCGCCGGACCCTTCCAGCAGTTCAAGCACTTTCAGTGACGCTGCCACAATCGCCGGTGACACAGAGTTCGAAAACAGATAGGGCCGAGACCGCTGCCTGAGCAGTTCGATGATTTCCTTGCGTCCTGTGGTGTAGCCGCCGCTGGCTCCGCCGAGCGCCTTGCCCAGCGTTCCCGTAACGATGTCCACGCGGCCTTCGACGCCGCAATGTTCGGGCGTGCCTCGCCCGTGCTCGCCCATGAACCCGACGGCGTGCGAGTCGTCCACCATCACCAGTGCGTCGTACTTTTCCGCAAGGTTGCAAATCTCCGGCAGCTTGGCGATGTAGCCGTCCATAGAAAACACGCCATCGGTCGCCACCAGAATGTAACGCGCTTCGGCTTTGGCCTGCTTCAGCTTCTCTTCGAGATCGCCCATGTCGCCGTTGCGGTAGCGGTATCGCTTGGCCTTGCAGAGCCGAATGCCGTCAATGATGCTGGCGTGGTTGAGTTCGTCGGAGACCACGGCGTCTTCCGCGTCCAGCAGCGTTTCAAAGAGCCCGCCATTTGCGTCGAAGCAGGAACTGTAAAGGATCGTGTCATCGGTTTTGAGAAAACGGCTGAGCGCCGCTTCGAGTTGTTGATGGATTGTTTGCGTCCCGCAGATAAAGCGCACGGAGGAAAGACCGTAGCCCCATCGGTCCAGTGCGTCCTTGGCCGCCTGCACAATGGCGGGATGATTGGCGAGTCCAAGATAATTATTGGCGCACAGATTCAGGACGCTCTGGCCGCTGCGCAGCTTCACGCGCGTCTGCTGCGCAGAATCCAGCGTCCGCTCATTCTTGTAAAGGCCGGCGTTCCGAATTTCGCCGAGCCGCGCCGCCAGGTGTTCGCGGATGCTCCCGTACAATTCATTCCCTCCAGTCGAGAATTACTTTGCCACAGGCGCCGGTCCGCATCGCTTCAAATCCCTGTTCATACTCGTGCCACTTCAGGCGGTGCGTGATCACCGGCTTGATGTCGAGCCCCGACTCGAGCATCACGGTCATTTTGTACCAGGTTTCATACATTTCGCGGCCGTAGATGCCCCGGATGGTCAGCATGTTGAAGATGACGTGGTTCCAGTTGATGGACATCTCCTGGTTCGGGATGCCGAGCATGGCAATTTTGCCGCCGTGGCTCATGTTGGCAAGCATGCTGCGGAAGGCCGTGGGGTTGCCGGACATCTCCAGCCCCACGTCAAATCCCTCCTGCATGCCCAGCTCTCGCTGCACCTGTTCGAAGGATTTCTGTCGCGGATCGACTGCCATCGTCACGCCCATTTTCCCCGCCAGTTTCAGACGCTCCGGGTTCAGGTCGGAGATCACGACGAACCGCGCGCCGGCATGGCGCACGACAGCCGCGGCCATCAGGCCAATCGGTCCCGCTCCGGTGATCAGCACGTCTTCGCCGAGCACAGGAAATTGCAACGCCGTGTGGACTGCGTTACCGAACGGATCGAAGATCGCCGCGATCTCCAGCGGGACTGACGCATGGTGCCGCCAGATGTTCGTCATCGGCAGTGCAATGTATTCCGCAAAGGCGCCGGGCCGGCTGACCCCGACGCCCTTCGACTGCGCGCATAAGTGCCGCCGCCCTGCCAGGCAGTTGCGGCAGCGTCCACAGACCACGTGGCCCTCGCCGCTCACGATCATTCCCGGTTCAAAGTCAGTGACGTTCGAGCCGACTTCCGTAATCTCGCCTACAAATTCATGGCCGATCACAAGCGGAACGGGAACGGTCTTTTTTGCCCAGTCGTCCCATTCGTAGATGTGGAGATCGGTGCCGCAGATGCCGGTCAGCAGCACGCGGATCAGAACATCGTTGATGCCGATTGTGGGCTTCGGCACTTCTTCAATCCACAGTCCACGTTCTGCCCGACTCTTTACCAATGCTCGCATCAATATCTCTCCGAAATTGCGCGCCGCACACCGCTTATTACGTCGGCGTGCGACGCTTTCCAGCACATTATTGAAGAACCCTCAACCCTCGTCATTCGGAGGGGCGGTGCTTTCGATTGGCCTGAGGAATCTGCTTTTTTCATCGATGCGGCAAGAGCAGATTCCTCGCTCCTCTCGAAGTGGCGGGATGGGAGCCCTTTTCAGCAACCTGCCGGCGACAAACCAGCAACCTCTCATTATCTCACGAATTGTCGGTAAGCAATTGCGGCGGATTGAGGTTTCAATGGGCCTCGATGGGAATCGGCGCTTTCAGCACGCTGGCGCGGTGCGTTTTCGCAAGATTCATGACGTGCCACAGTCCAACTCCCCACCATGCGAGCGCACTCAGTTCGATGACACCGGTGAGGCCGATCAGAGGATACGCAACGCCCGGAAAAGATTCCGTCAGGACCTGCAGGACGACGCGCCCCGCACAGCCTGCGTTGAGCAGAACAAAAGGTCCCCAGAGCGAGGAGAGTTGTTTCGAGTCGATCCCGGCAAGGATCGGGACCACGCGCGAGGAGACTCCGAGAATCATCATGCTGACGAACCCGACGGTGAAGGCGTGCCGGTGCGCTCCCCAGAAGGCGTGCGAAAACGCTTCGCCCTCGATGGCGCTGTACGGCATGAGCAACGGCATCATCACCATCGCGATCAGCAGCCAGACGTAGGCCGCACGGATGAATTTCCAGCTTCGGTCGGTTTGGGTTGGCTGTTTGAAGACGCGCAGTTGGATTACCAGGAGCACCGCCCAGACGGGCATCAGGACGTACGCTGCTTCAAGGAAGAAGCCGGCGATTCGACTGCCGGTCATGAACAGAGTCATATAGCTTGCGATATCGAGCACGAGACTCCCGTTCATCAGCCAGAAAATCAGTCGCTGATGGTCATGCTCAGGCTTGCCGAGTCCATAAACGACCGGCACAAAACGCTGACTGACCCCGGCGATGATCAGCGCGGCGAAGCCGAACAGTTGCATATCGCGCAGCGGCGCATCGAGCAGGGCAATGCGGAAGATGGTTTGCTCAGGGCTTCCGGCCGTTGCCTGGGCAAAAAAGAAAAGGCCGCTGAAGACGGCCTGGATCAGGAACCACGCCAGCGCGGACAGGATCAGGGTTTCATACGGATTGTGAGGAGCGAGCGATCTGGCCGAAGTCTTCAGGATGATCAGGATGAAGAGTGAGATGGCCGTCAATTCAACGATAACAGATAGTGAGCCCAGTGCCAGCGCTGCGGCGCCGTGCTGGAGCACATCGGCGGCGGCACGCGTCAGGATGCCGCAGAGCATCAGGTAGAGCGTCAGGTTGGCGAGCCGAGGCCGCCACAGCGTTGTCACCTTGAAACGCGGGAAGGACTGATAGGCGAAGCCCATCACGAACAGTCCGACCCAGCCGAAGATCATGGCGTGCGCATGCGCGTGGATCGCGGGCAGCAGGTCCGGCTGCAACAGTTCCTTGCGCAGGGAAATTTGGAGCAGAGAAATCACTCCCCACATTCCGCCCAGGCTCAACATGATCGCAATACCCCATTTGAAAAACCGGCGGTAGATATAGTCCGCCAGCGATTCCTGATAGACGTACGGTTCCTGCTGAGGCTTTTGCATTTCCGCGTTGAGGTCGCGCAGAATAGCGCCCAGGTCGGCTTCGTGCACGGAAGCGAAAAACTCCAGCGACTCCGCCGGACCGTTCTCGCCGCCGCATCCGTGCAGCCCGTGCTTGTCGAAGATGCGCCGCGCCGAAGGACACGCCTGCAGGATCTCGCGGATGCTCGTCGATGCGGTGATCTCTTTCATGCGCAAACTCTCCTCGGCCTTGCCGGTTTTGCCTTCGCAGGGCCCCATTTTTTTACAGGATTGCAGGATGCGCTCCACACCGGCCATGACTTTTGTCACACTGCGTCGGTCATTCTGGCCGTCGGACGCAATCTCCAACCTCAGATTCCGCCAATCTGAAATCTCAAACCTGAAATTCCCGACGCTTCCCGGCCGCCTGCCGGAACTTTGCCATGCATTTCACTACATTTGCCGCGCAAAATCTGAAATCATGAGGGGAGGGTCAACGTGCATACCTATGGGCGATATCATTAAAATCAACCGTGCTCCGGTGCTGACACTGTGGGCTGCGGTGGTGGCGGAGCGGCTGGGCTTTGACTGGGATGAAGCTCTTACGCTGGGGCGCGCCGTGGCGGGTCTGAATGCGTATAGCAAAGGGGTCAGCCTCGGCCTCTATCGGCCCACTCCCGAAGGCGAGCGCGAACGCCGCCGCAAGCGCGCCAAAGGGGAAATAGTGCAGATCGATCTGCTGCACCGAGCCGTCCCGGCCGTCCAGACGCCCGAGGGGCTGCGCGCGCTCAGCAAGGACCAGCCCATTTCTCCCCCGAGCGTCGAGCGCTATCTGCGGGAGAAGTTCGGCAACCGGCTCGAGGACGCCAGGAGGGCCATGGAGCGCCTGGCACGCTCCTGGCCACCCGACGATCTCGCCGCCCATGCGTACAATTTGTACGAGAAGTTCCGCCCCGCGATTCCTTCCGGCGTTCGCGGCTGGGGCGCCGCCGGCGATCTCGACCTGGACCGCATCTCAAGCCTTGCGCAATAGCTGCGTAAAGCTGTGCGTGGCAAGGCCTCACTCTGCCGCGGTTGCTGTGCGCTCTGGTATGCCAGGTTCAATTCGATGCGATGCGGATCGAACCGCCGCTCGTGTGCAAGAGGATGGTCTGTCCGCCGGAGCCCAGCGTGCCGTGCAGCCCGGACCGTGAAAGGGTGCCTTGGACGCGCACGGGCAGGTCTGTCGAGACGGAGCCGCCTGAAGTCGAGGCGTCAATATTGAGGCTTGCCGCGGGATCAAGCCCCACCAGAATTGAACCGCCGGAAGTTTCGATTTCGCCTCCCTGGCTGTTCCCCCGCGCGAGTTCGGCATGAATCGAACCGCCTGAAGTATGCGCACTCACGCGGCCCGTCAGGCCCTCAATGTGGATCGAGCCGCCGCTTGTGCGGGCCTCAAGCGCCCCCTCGACCGAGTTCGCGGTGATCGAGCCTCCTGACGTACGCGCCTCCACGTTGCCGTGAACATCGAAAGCCTCAATTGACCCTCCCGAAGTGCCCGCTGTGACATTGCCGCGGACGTCAGATGCTACAATCGAGCCCCCCGAAGTGGAAAGCTGCTGATCCCCCTGGAGCGAGGAAGCCTTCACGGTCCCACCAGCGGTCCTCACGCTGACTCGCGTTTGCGTCGGGACCGTAATATCGTAGTGAAGGTTCACGGATGAAAACCATCCGAAGAACTTCTTGCGCGCTGTGACCCGCGCCACGCCCCCGCCTGACTGGAAATCGAAGTTGAACAAAGACTCCAAATCGTCACGGTTCGAGGTGATGACGATTCTGGCGCCCGACGCGCTCGAACCCGTCACCGTAACGCTCCCCGCGTCCGACTGGAGCACAAATTCGCCGCCCGGCGCAAGCGGCAGCATCTTCTCAATCCGCGAATCAGCGTGCGCCGCAACGCTGAGTACTGTCACGGCAACTATCAGCAAGCCTGCTTTGCCAGTTTTCATGGGATCCTCCGCTTCAGCGAGACTCCACAGACTATTACGAACGAGGGGCTGCGAATGTTCTGGAAACCTTGGATTTTGTATCCGGCGCACGCCACCTTTAAACTGAGGGGTGGCAAGCCGAAAAAACACAAGCCGAAAAAACTGTTGACTCGCTGGTACGATACTGGTAGCATTGGTTTCGATTCATCATGGCAGTCTTGATCAACAAGTCGACGAAGGTTGCCGGCGCCCAGCGGATGTGTTGTTGTACATGTTCCGTTGGGGGGCGCCGTGTGCCTGGAGATTAACGACTTGTAGATCAAACTCCAAGTAGTCATATTTAACGGACGCCCGCTGACGGAAACAAAACGTCGGCGGGCGTTTTTGTTTTTGGACGGTTCGCGCCGGGAGAGTTCAGGCTGGACCTGAAATCTTGATGCTGGAGGAGTGAAGATAAAATGATAGAACCCCACGGAGGGCGGCTCGTCAATCGCCTGGTAAGCGGAGAAAAAGCGGCAAGGCTTGAAGCGGAATCACGTGAGCTGCCCGTAATTCAACTCAACCCATTTGAAGTTTCCGATCTGGAGATGCTTTCGACCGGGGCATTCAGCCCTCTGGAAGGCTTCATGGGAAGCGCCGATTACAAATCGGTTGTGGAAAACAAACGTCTCGCTAACGGGCTTCCCTGGACCCTGCCGGTTACGCTGGCGGTGAACAAGGAAACCGCCGATCGGCTGAAAAAAGCGTCCAGGGTGGCCCTGGCTGACGCGAACGGGGAACGGCTGGCTGTCCTGGAGATTCAGGAGGTTTTTCCGTACGACCGCCAGGCTGAATGCGTGGCTGTTTTTCGCACGGCAAACGACGACCATCCGGGCGCACGCTACGTGGCGTCGCGGGGTGACTGGCTGATAGCCGGGCCGGTCGAGGTTTTCAAGAGGCCGAACGCCGGGCTGCATTCACAATACCGGCTAGATCCCGTAGATACCCGCAGAATATTCGCCGAGCGCGGGTGGAATACCGTGGTCGGTTTCCAGACCCGCAACCCCGTCCATCGAGCGCACGAATACATTCAGAAATCTGCGCTTGAAATCGTGGACGGCCTCTTACTGCATCCGATCGGCGGGGAAACCAAGTCGGACGACATCAGCCTGGATGTCCGCCTGCGCTGCTACGAGGTGCTGCTTGAAAACTATTACCCGCGCGACCGCGTGCTGCTGGCTTTGAACCCCGCTTCCATGCGTTATGCCGGGCCGCGTGAGGCCATCTTCCACGCGCTGATTCGCAAAAACTTCGGCTGCACGCACTTCATTGTGGGGCGCGACCATGCGGGCGTTGGAAATTATTACGGCCCATATGATTCTCAAAAGATCTTCAGCGAGTTCAGCCCGGACGAACTGGGCATCACGCCGCTCTTCTTTGAACATACGTTTTATTGCCGCGCGTGCTCCAGCGTGGCGTCTCCAAAGACCTGTGGGCACGGCAAGGAGTCACGCGTGATGCTGAGCGGCACGCAGGTGAGGACGCTGCTCCGCGAAGGCGGCCAGTTGCCGCCGGAGTTCACCCGGCCTGAGGTTGCAGCCGTTCTGCACCAGGCTTTCAGGCAGCAAGTCCTGCAGGAGGCGGCGTGCTCGTAAGTCTGCTTGCCTTCATCACCGGCATCCTGGTAGGACTCACGGGAACCGGCGCGGGCGTTATCCTGACGCCGCTTCTGTTGCTGGTGACGCCTTTCCATGCGCTGACGGTGATCGGCACAGACCTGATGAGCGGTGCTGTCACCAAGCTGGCAGGCGTTTTCGAGCATCGGAAGCTGGGCCAGGTGCGCTGGAACCTGGCCGGATATCTTCTGGCCGGGAGCGTTCCCGGCACCGTGGCCGGCATCCTGTTTATTCACTTTTTGAAGCACTGGATGTCAGAGGTCCAGTTGGACCACGCATTGAAGGTCCTGCTGGGGCTTACTCTTTTCGGCGTCTCATTTTTCCTGCCCTTTCTACGCGGAAGGCAGCAAATATCTTCAAGCTGGAACCAGGGGCTCAGCCTCGCAAACGGCGGATTGAAATTGGCTCTTGTAGGAGCGATCGTGGGCTTCCTGGTTTCCATGACTTCGGTGGGCAGCGGAAGTCTGCTGATGATTTCCCTGCTGCTGCTGGTCCCTCTGCCGCTGGGGAGTCTGGTAGGGACGGACATCCTGTTCGGCCTGGTGACGACGGCGCTGGCGGGATCTCTGCACTGGGAGATGGGGAACTTTAATGCCGCCCTTTTCCTTCTGCTGGTTGCGGGCGAAGTGCCGGGAGTTATTATCGGCAGCCGGCTGACGCGACGGATCCCGGAGCGTTACATTACGTGGCTTTTCAGCATTCTTTACTTTTCGCTGGGGGCGCGCCTGCTGGCGGGTTAGTTGGCGCGGCCTGGGCAATCACATTCTGAAAAAGACGAAAGGACATTATGGAACTCGGAACAATAGACATTCCTGAAATCGCGAAATTGCTTGCGGAGCGGAGCCCGATTGAAATCCTGAAGTTTGCGCTCGAAAAGTACTCCGGTGGAATTGGAATCAGTTTCAGCGGGGCGGAGGATGTTGTCCTTGTCGATATGGCGGCGAAGATCGGCGGAAAGTTCAGGGTATTTTCGCTTGATACCGGGAGGCTTCACCCGGAAACCTACCAGCTCATTGACAAAGTCCGCGAGCATTATGGTATTCCTGTTGAGGTTTACTTCCCGCAGCCGGCAGCCGTGGAAAAGCTCGTCAAGGAGAAAGGGCTGTTCTCTTTTTATAGAGACGGCCACAAGGAATGCTGCGGCATCCGCAAAGTGGAGCCGCTCAAGAGGGCACTCGGAACGCTGGATGCCTGGGTGACAGGCCAGCGACGAGACCAAAGCCCGTCCACGCGCGCGGCGGTGGCGGTGGTCGAAGTCGATCCCGTATTCTCCGCTCCGGGCCGCGAATTGGTCAAGTTCAATCCGCTTGCCAATTGGACCTCCCGTCAGGTTTGGACTTATATCCGCGAAAACAACGTCCCCTACAACGCGCTTCACGAACGTGGTTTCGTCTCGATTGGGTGCGAGCCCTGCACGCGGCCCGTCCTTCCAAATCAGCACGAACGCGAAGGGCGCTGGTGGTGGGAAGATCAGACCAAGAAGGAGTGCGGCCTGCACGCGGGCAATATCGATCGAGTCGCAGAAGTCGTAATCTCTTTGCCCGATACGGTCCTTGGCCAGCCCGGGCGATGGAGGACAAAGGCAGATTCCCCGTGCAGGTAAGGGCACCGGCCTCGAAATGGCGCTGATCCAGGGTTTTTCAGCAACCTGCTGAGAGAAGGCACTTCCCTTCTTTGGTATTGGGGGAGATGCAACAGGTCAGAGTGTGCCAAGCCATTGCGTCGGAAGCCTCGATGAGCGCGAAGACCGCAGATCCATGAGGCGGCGCTATTCGCCGAGGGACGCTTTTGTTTCCTGGACCTCGTTGGGTCCGGCTTGTTGAAGACCTTTGTACAGTCGGCCCGCGATTTCCGCGGCATGAGGGCCATAAGTCAGCCGCCCTCCCCGCATCAGAACGACCACAACGTACTGTGGACGCGCATCGGAGTATGAGAGGAACCATCCAAGCCTCGCACCATCCTCGCTGCACGTCCCTGTTTTGCCCAGGATCTGCACAGGGGCGTCTCCGGCCAGGCGTGCCGTTCCGTAGGCGACCGCGGCGGCCATGCCCGTTCGCACTTCGGGTATCACAGCGGCCAGATCGGTCAACCGCCGGCGCACCTTGGGTTCGAAATGCTGCAGCTCTTCGCGAGTGCGCGGGTATTGCAGGTAGTAAAGCGTGCCCCCATTCGCGATTGCAGAAGCCACGGCGGCCCATTGCAGCGGGGTCACTTCAATCCCTTTGCCGAGGTAGGCAAGGTCTCCGACGCCTCCGTCAACCGGAGGAACATCGGGAAATTCACCGGGCGATTCTCCGGGTATGCTTAACCCGGCTCTCTCCCCCAAGCCGAACTCGTGGGCATAGCGGGCAAGAGTCCTGAAACCGACCATTTCACCGAGCTTGTAGAAGAATTCGTTGTTCGAATGTGCCAGGGCGTCCGTTAAGTCGATTGTTGTCCGGCGGCCCACGTAAAGCCTGGTCTCTGGCGTGATGATGCCATTTTTCAGAGCGGCTAGGGCCACAATGGGCTTGAAAGTCGAGCAGGGGCGAAATCCTCCGCTGAGGGCCAGCTTCTGGTTGACAATCGTGAGGATGCGGCCGTCGTTCGGGTCGACCACTACGATGCTTCCATTCCAGCGGCCCAGCGCCTGAAGCGCGGCTTGGCGCACAACTAGGTCCTCGCCTTCGGTATTATCGTCGGCGCCCGGATTATCGTCGTAAGAACTGATGCGCCAAGGGTTCCAGTAGTGGCGGACGTGCCGGCGACGAGAGTGGCGGATGCGTCGGTGGGTGGCGGTGCGGCCGACGGCTTGGTGTGACGGTGCAGCTATTCCCGGCGTTGCAAAGCTCCCTGGAAGTGGATTGAATCCAAGTAGCGCAATGAGGCAGAGGGCTGCACCTGCAAGTGTCTTCTTCAACGCGGGCCAGTTCTCCTGAGATCTGTTCAAGTACGTCCACTCTTTGGCGGTCCTGGCGCACCGCCTTATGAAAGAATCGGCAAACCTGAGGGTTCATTACAGAATGCTCGAGCTCCGCGCATCTGTACCCTGTTGAAAAAATTACCTGAACTTACTTCTTGCCTCGGGCTGTAGCGGCTTCTGCCACTTCAGACTCTTCCTTCAGCACCGGAAGACTCAGCGCCTTGCGAACCTCGGCCTCAATCTTCCTGTAACTATCCGGATTCTGCACCAGGAATTGGCGAGTGTTATCTCTTCCCTGGCCAATTCGCTCTCCGGCAAATGAATACCATGAACCGCTCTTTTCAATCAAGTTCAAACCTACGGCCAGGTCGATCAGATCGCCCTCTTTGGAAATACCCACGCCGTAAAGAATGTCAAACTCGGCGTCGCGGAAAGGCGGGGCCATCTTGTTTTTCACTACTTTCACGCGCGTCCTGCTGCCGATTACGTTTTCACCATCTTTGATTGAGGCGACCCGTCGAACATCCATTCTTACGGAGGAATAAAACTTCAATGCGCGCCCGCCCGTAGTGGTTTCCGGGTTGCCGAACATTACCCCGATCTTCTCCCGGATCTGATTGATGAAAACCAGGCAAGTCTTTGATTTGGAGACTAATGCGGTCAGCTTGCGAAGCGCCTGAGACATCAGCCTGGCCTGCAGGCCAGGCATGGAGTCGCCCATTTCGCCTTCAAGCTCCGCCCGTGGAACCAGCGCAGCAACGGAATCGATCACCACGATGTCAATGGCGTTTGAGCGCACCAGGGCCTCGGCGATTTCCAGTGCCTGCTCGCCATAATCAGGCTGCGAAACCAGCAGATTGTCAACGTCCACGCCCAGCTTGCTGGCGTATTTCGCGTCCAATGCGTGTTCAGCATCCACAAAGGCTGCCATCCCGCCGCGCCGCTGGGCTTCCGCCACCAGGTGCAGCGCGATCGTAGTCTTGCCGCTGGCCTCCGGGCCGAAGATCTCCACCACGCGACCCCGGGGAACTCCCCCCACGCCGAGCGCTGCATCGAGCGAAAGGGCCCCCGTGGGAATCACTTCCACAGGCACAAGGGCCTGCTTCGCACCCAGCCTCATGATCGAGCCTTTCCCGAATTGTTTTTCGATCTGAGTAAGGGCCAGGTCGATGGCCTTTGCCCGGTCTGATCGTTCTTCTGGCATGCCGAATTCCTCCCTTATTTCTACAGGTTTGCGCGAATGGCCAGGCGTGTCGGCTGGTTGTTCATTGGATCGGAAGCTGTGATCTGGCTTTGGGATGCGCTATGCCTTCGCGTAATTGTAGAATCCCCTCCCTGTTTTGCGTCCCAGCCGCCCCGCTTCCACCATCCTCTCAAGCAGCGGGCATGGCCGGTACTTTGAATCTCGAAACCCTTCGTATAGCACTTTCATAATATCCAGGCACACGTCGAGGCCGATCAGGTCAGCAAGCTCCAACGGCCCCATCGGGTGGTTCATGCCAAGCTTCATCACTCCGTCAACGCTCTCCGGCGTGGCGACGCCTTCCATCACGGCATAGACGGCTTCATTAATCATGGGCATCAGCAGCCGATTGGACACAAACCCCGGAAAGTCCCTGACGCGAATGGGCGTCTTGCCCACCGAAGTCGCAATCTGTTCCGCCACTGCGACAGTCTCCTCCGCGGTTTCCAGTCCCGGAACCACCTCTACCAGTTTCATCACGGGAACCGGATTGAAGAAGTGCAGGCCTGCGAACTGCGCCGGGCGCTTCGTAACGCCCGCGAGGCGCGTGATGGAAATCGACGAAGTGTTGCTGGCAAAAATCGCGCCGGGACGGCAGATCGAATCGAGCGAGTGAAAAACTTCCGCTTTGACTTCGAATTTTTCGGTGACGGCTTCAATCACAACGTTGGCAGAAGCAAGGTCTTGCAGGTTGGTGGTTGTCTTCAGCCGCCCCTCGGCCTGTTCTTTTTCCTTCGCGCTCAGCCTGCCCTTATCGACTTCGCGGGAAAGTCCCAGTGAAATCCTCTGCGCCCCGTGCCGCACCAGTTCCTCTGAAACGTCATGGAGAACAACCGAATACCCGTTGCGGATAAGCACCTGGGCGATTCCGTGGCCCATGGTTCCGGCGCCCACAACGCCGACGAGGCTGATCTTCAAGCCTTCCCCCCGACCGGTTTGATTGCCGGACCCGCGTGCTGCGTTTCTCTTTCAACCGCGAGCGCAATCGCGTTGCCGCCGCCGAGGCAGAGCGCAGCGATTCCGCGGCGAGCGTCGCGGCGCTCCATCTCGTACAGAAGGTCCACGAGGATGCGGGTGCCCGAGGCTCCAATAGGATGCCCCAATGCCACTGCGCCGCCGTTTACGTTGGTCTTGCTTGGATCCAGGCCCAGTTGATTAATAACCGCCACGGCCTGCACGGCAAAGGCTTCGTTCAGTTCAATCAGGTCCACGTCCTCGAGTTTCCATCCGGTTTTCTTCACGAGCGCTCGCACGGCGTCCACCGGAGCCATCATCACCCAGCGTGGTTCCACTCCGCTCACAGCCTGGGCCACAATTCGGGCCAGCGGCTTCCTGCCCAGCTTCTGCGCGGTTTCGCTCGAGGTCACGACCGTCGCGGCGGCGCCGTCGTTGGTCCCGGGAGCATTGCCTGCCGTCACGGTTCCGCCCGGCTTGAAGACAGGCTTCAGCCGCGCCAGCTTTTCCAGCGACGTGTCTTCGCGAGGCGATTCGTCAACAGAAACCTCCTGCTTCTCGCCTGTTTTCGCCGGCACTGCGACCGGCACAATCTGGTCCTTCAGTTTCCCGGCTTTGATGGCCGCTATGGCCCGCCGGTGGCTTTCAAGCGCGTACTGGTCCTGGGATTCGCGCGAGATGTGATACTTTTCCGCCACAAGCTCGGCGGTCATGCCCATGTGAAAGTCTTCAAAGGCGTCCCAGAGGCCGTCATGCACCATGGAATCGACCAGCTTCTTGTCGCCCAGGCCCAGGCCGCGGCGCGCTTCCGGCAGGAGGTACGGGCAGTTGCTCATGGACTCCATGCCGCCCGCCACCACAATATTCGTGTCGCCCGTGGCAATGCCCTGCGCCGCCAGGGCCACGGCCTTCAGCCCTGATCCACAGACCTTGTTGATGGTCATTGCCGCAACGCGAGGATCAAGCCCGCCCTTCAGCGCGGCCTGCCGGGCAGGATTCTGGCCTAGGCCCGCCGAGACGACGTTGCCCATGATCACTTCATCGACGCCGGCTGGGTCGATTTCCGCCCGCCGCACGGCTTCCCTCACCACGCAGGCTCCCAGCTCCACCGCGGAAAGAGGGGAAAGGGAACCCTGGAACTTGCCGATCGGAGTGCGGACGGCGGCAATAATCACCGCTTCTCGCATAACTGCCTTCAGATTATGTCGCCGCAGCAAAATGAAGTCAAGAAAATGGCAACCGTCATTTTGCGACGGACCCCGTTGCAATGCCAACACTTTGCATCCGCGTATTTTGCGTTGTACACTGGCGCGCCATGGAGGTGTCATGCAAAACGAGGAAAAGGACGGGCTCAGCCGGAGAGATTTTCTAATGAGCGTCGGGCTGGCCGGAGGAGCTGCGGCCGCCGGTCCCGCGTCGCTGCTCGGCGGGAGTTCTGCGCTGGAGGACCAGGGTGGCGAACCTGAAGCAGAAATCGCTGCCACTGCCGTGTCTGCGGCCATGCGTCCCCAGCAGAACCAGTTTCGCAGTCTGATGGACCTGTCGGGCTTCTGGGAATTTCAACTGGACCCAAAAAACGAAGGCGAGCAGGCCAATTGGAAAGACGGCTTGCCCTCGCCGCGCGTGATTCCCGTTCCGGCAAGTTGGAACGATCTGTTTGACGATGCGGCCGATTATCTCGGTTACGGCTGGTATTCGCGTGAAGCGTGGATTCCGAAGGCGTGGGACAGCCAGAGGATTTTCCTGCGCGTCTATTCCGCCAACTACGCCGCCAAAGTCTGGATGAACGGCGTCCTGCTGGGCGAACACTTGGGCGGCCATCTGCCGTTTGCATATGAAATCACCGGCAAGGCCCGCTTTGATGCGGCAAACCGCATCGTGATTCGGGTCGAGAATCTGCAAAAGCCCGACCGCGTTCCGCCCGGACGCCCGCCCGGCGGCCCGGGGTTTTTTGTGGGCTATCCTTCCACCACCTACGACTTCTTTCCTTACGCCGGCATTCACCGCCAGGTGGCGCTCTACACCACGCCGCGGACGCACATCGAGGACATTACCGTCACCACTGAAATTGACGGCTCTGACGGCGTCGTCAAAGTGTCCGCCCGGGCGAGCAACCGTTGGAACGGCATGGGGCGAGCCGCAATTGTTGCGGATTCCAGCGGCAAAACCTTCACGGTTAGCCTGAACTTTTCGCAAGGTGAAGCCCGAGCGGAACTGCGGCTGCCGTCAGCGCGTTTCTGGTCACCCGCGGACCCGCACCTTTATCCGCTTACGGTTGAGTTGCTTGAATCCGACCGTCCGTTTGATTCGTATCGCCTCGAAATCGGCGTCCGCACCTTCACCCTCAGCGGCGAGCAACTGCTGCTGAACGGGCAGCCTGTCATGCTGCGCGGCTTCGGCAAGCATGAAGACTTTCCACTGCACGGCAAGGGACTGGACCATCCCCAACTGGTGCGCGATTACGAGTTGCTGAAGTGGGTCGGCGCAAACGCATACCGCACCTCGCATTATCCCTACTCCGAGGAGGCCATGGAACTGGCCGACCGTTACGGGATCATGATTATCGATGAGATCCCCGCGGTAGGTCTGAACTTCTCCGAGAGTGAAGCGAATGTCGAAGCCTGGCTGAAGGTCGCCAGAGGCCAGCTTCGGGACCTGATCGCGCGCGACAAGAACCATCCGAGCGTCATCATGTGGTCCGTGGCCAATGAGCCCGGAGTTGGCCGTCCGCTCTCCGGAAGGAGGCCCGCCCGCAGCGGCGTGGAAGCGGGCGACCATTACTTCAATGAGATGGTAGGCCTGGCCCACAAACTTGATCCCACGCGTCCGGTTACTTTCGCTGCTGTGCAGGGCGGCCCGGCGGAGTGGCTCGCACACGTTGACGTGGTGGCGATCAACCGCTACTACGGCTGGTACACGCTGGGAGGCCAGCTTGACGTTGCCATAGCGACGCTCGAGAAGGAACTGGACGCGCTGCACGCTTCATACCCGAAGCCCATGATCTTTACAGAGTTCGGAGCAGAGGCGCTGCCGGGATCACACAACACGCCTCCGGAAATGTGGACGGAGGAATATCAGGCAGAGATGATCAGCCGTTATCTCGACGTCGCGGCCAGGAAGCCATTCATGAGGGGAACGCTGCTCTGGTGTTTCGCCGACTTCAAGACATCGCAGAGTATTATCCGCACTAACAGCATGAACAATAAAGGCGTCTTTACGCGTGACCGCCGGCCTAAGGCCGCCGCCCACATGCTGCGGGCGCGATGGCGAGGCAGCGCTGAATAGGGCCGTGACAGCACCCGGAACTGTGTGGCCGGAAACTCCAAAAAACAAGCCGCAGCACCTGATTCCAGGCACTGCGGCTTCTTTCTTCAACGATCAGCTATCAGTCGTCAGCACTTCGCCTTGCAAAAGCATCCGGAAACGCGAACGACTTTGGCGCTTCAGGAGTCAGGGCCGTCCGTGACCGTGGCCATTGCCATTGCCGCCGCCATGTTCTTCTGTGCGCGGCGGGGGCCCATGGCGTTCCGGGGCGGCGTGCCCGGCCGGCCCTCGCATTTCCTGCGGACGCCCCTGAACACGGGCTTGCTGGAAAACGCGAGGCGAGTTGTTATTGAAGGCCGGCCGCTCGACTCTTTGTTGTGCTGGTCCGCGGTTTTCCATGCGCGGGTTGGGACCTGCGTTTCGACCTGAACCAAATGATTGGAACCCTCTGTCATTGCCGTTCTGGACATATGGGGCCGAACGCGGTGCGCGGCTTTCCATCCGTTGATTGTAGTAAGCACCGTTGCGAGGAGATCCGAATGACTGGAAGCCTCTGCCGTTCCCTTCCCGCACGACAGGTGCCGGATGCCGAGCCTCGTTGCCGCGTGTCCATTCAACGGGTGCCCGGTAGGGGCCTCCTGCACGCGTGGCGCGGATGACGTCATTGCCACGGAACACCCCCGGTCGCGGAGTCGCAGCGATTTCGGGACGACCGTGGTTAAAAGACGCCCGCTCAACAGGATTGGACCGTGCAAACCGTTCATGTTCTATTTGTTGGCTGATCGGCCCGGACCTCCGGAACCTTTCTGCCGCTATCTGATCACGCGTCGGGTTGATATTGATTCCGCCCGGCCCGCCATGGTAACTGACGCGTGTGATGTTGTTTACAACCACGCGTTGATCGTAAACGTTGGTGATGTACGTATTGTGGATGTTATTTACCGCGCGGTTGTAAAAGAACCTGTCATGGTCCCAGTAGCCGCCGTAATAGCCGTAGCCGGTGTAGCCAAACCCATAATCTATTCCGCCGTAGAAGCCAACCGCCAGTCCCCAATAGCCGGGGTGCCAGCGATACCCGTCATCATCATAATCCCAGTATCCGGGTGTCCAGAGTGCTCCCACAAATGGTGCAGGCACCCAAGTACCAGGCACCCAGTAATACCCATAAACCGGGTCCCACGCCCAGTATCCGGGCGTCCAGATATAGCCAGGACCTGGACAGGGCGGCTGGGCGTAAACAGGCAGCGGCGGAGGTCCGAAGCTGACCACCACGCCGATGCTTACGCTTGCGGACGCTTTGACAGGAGCTGCGACCATCGCCAACAACACCAGGAGTGAAGCGACGAGGCACGCAACCGCCCGGCCCGTCCCTCGGCCGGAATGGCCGGAGTTTCGTGCTTTTCCGACGAACCTTGTTGCAGCCGCTGCTATTCCTCTCGAGCCTGCTTCCGAGCTTTCAGCAAACAGCGGTTCGATATCTGCAGGCATGTGTTGAACTCGCGTCATTTTGAACATCTCATCTCTCATCGAAGCACCTCCTTATCCAGGCACTTCCTTCGCCTGCTCTTCCACCACTCACCTACGCAACCCTCTGCCCATTGGTTACCAAAATCGCTTAACCCTTGCAGTAGCAGACAGATAGGCGCTGTGCGAGGCCCTGCCGCCTGGGGTCGTACACGCGCAAATTTGGCTGCGACAGGTAAAAGTTACAGGCTGGCCCTTTCAGCGGATTTTACCCTCGTCCCTTATGGTCGCGGGCTTAATCCGCAGAAAGAGTCTGTGCTCTTGACGCAGACGCAGTGGCCGCCGTGCCTCCCGCCAGACAAAGCACCAATACGGCGACTGAAAGCCACCGCAATCTCATGATGCCCCCTGGTCGCCTATGGGCAACTTCAGCCGAAGATTGAGCCCACGGCACAAAGAGGCTTGGACACCAAAGATGATGAATTGGTGGATTGGCAGCGGTCAGCGTGCAGTTTCCCCGAGAAGGCGTGCGATCTCATCGCGCTCGGGAAGGACGATGGGTCGGGTGCGTCCGTTCTCGACGATTGTGATTCCTTCTTCAGGCTTGCAGACCTCGCCGATGATGCGTGCCGCAATGTGTCGCCGATGAAGGGCCGCTACGATGCGCGAGGCGCTGCCTTTTTCGGCGACAATTAACAGGGCTCCCGAAGCGAGCAGGCCGAGCGGATCGAAGTCGAGCGCCTTTGCCAGCGTGCGCGTTTCTGCCAGCACAGGGACCCTGTCTTTCACGATGCGCATACCGACGCCGCCTGCGCGCGCGAGTTCCACAACGGCTGTCAACAGGCCGCCCTCGGTGGGATCGTGCATAGCGTGGACCTCGCCGTGCTTGAGGGCAATCTGTGCATCGCGCACAACGCTGATCCCGGGCTTGGTGAGCAACCGCAGTGCTTCCTGAAGGCGCTTCGACGAGATCATGCCTCGGAGCCTCCCAGCTTTCTCGCGGGCAAGGATCGTTGTTCCCTCAATGGCCACACCTTTAGTCAGGATTACAAGATCACCGGGCTGCTGGCGGTCCTTGCGCACAAGCTTGTCCGGAGCAACCTCGCCGAGCATCTGGCCCACCACAATCGGGCGGTCGAGGCCGACCGTGATTTCTGTGTGTCCACCGCAGAGCGTGATGCCTAGAGCGGCGCATGCTCTTTGCGTTTGGTTGAAGACCTTCTCGACGAGTGCCTCGGTTGTGCGGCCTTCGGGAAACAAAAACGTCGCCAGAAACCAGCGCGGTCGCGCGCCGAGCGTAGCAAGATCGTTGGCGTTGATGTTAACCGCGTACCAGCCGATGCGATCGGCCGTGAAGGTGATGGGATCCGTTTTGGCTACAAGGTATTTTCCGCTCGTTTCCAGGACCGCCGCATCTTCGCCGTAGCGCGGCCCGAGAACCACTCCTGACGATGAAGGAATCGTGCAGGAGCTGAGCAGCTTCTCGAGCAGCCGGAGCGGAAGTTTCCCTGCTGGAATCAGTTTGGGTTGCGCCATCGCCTGCAGAGTATAACGCGCTTTGCGCCGGCAGCCCAAACTCGCACATCGTACCACGAGCTTGCCATGGTTCGCGCAAAAGAGTAACCTCGCTCTTTTGAAAGTTATGAGCAAAGTGATTGGCGTTATTCCCGTGCGCCTGGAATCAACGCGCCTGCCGCGCAAGGCGCTTCGGATGATCTGCAGGCACTCGATGATTGAGTGGGTGTACCGCCGCGCAAGCGCATGGCCCGGTTTCGAACGCCTGTTCGTGGCGACGGATTCGGATGAGGTCGCCGCGCATTGCAGGCAGCTCAACATCCCTGCGGAAATGACTTCGTCGGCGCACCGCTCGGGTACAGAACGCATTATCGAAGTGATGCGGCGCGTGCCGGCGGAAATCTATGTGAACATCCAGGGCGACGAGCCGATGGTCACTGCGCAGCACATCGAGTTGCTCATGGCGCCGTTCCGCGAGAGTCGTGAAACTGCGATCTCAACGTTGAAGGTTCCAATGACTCGCGAAGATGCGGAAAATCCCAACGATGTCAAAGTGGTCACGGACCGCAGGGGACGCGCCCTCTACTTTTCGCGCTCGCGCATTCCGTATGACCGTGCAGGCCAGGGTCAAGTGAAGTACTACAAGCACCTGGGACTTTACGCCTACAGTGCGCGGGCGCTGGAAACCTTCAGCAAACTTGCGCCTTCAGAACTGGAGTTGGCCGAAGCGCTCGAGCAGCTTCGCTTTCTCGAAAACGGAATTCCGATTGTTGTGATCGAAACTTCCGACGACACGGTTGGCGTCGATACCGAGGAAGATCTTAAAAAAGTGGAAGCATACTTCCTCCGTGCGAACATCATGCTGCCGGACTCGCATTAGCGATCTTTGGCAGAAGCACGAGCGGCAGAACTTATTCTTCTCCGACCAAGTATCGGCAGCCTTGCGGCCCCATGCGCGCGGAATGAATCGTGTTGGCGGGCACATCGCAGCGATCACCCACCTGGTAAGTGCGCGTCACACCCTCGCAGGTCAATGTCATTTCGCCCTCGAGGATCACGTGCGCCGTCGTCATGGCGTGGGTGTGGTCAGGATAGAAAGCCCCAGGGCCATCCTGCCAAACGTAGGTCCTCTTGAAACCTTCGTCGTGCAGCTTCTTTTCCCAATCCTTGATCTTCATTTTCCAAAGGGTCCGCGAAATTTAACTGTGCGCATTGCAACTTATTCTAAAACAACATGTTACATTGGATTTTTATTTTCAAAACGAAAAATCGAAAATGTATCATATTGGGACAATTCATCCCGGCAGGCGGCCGCAACTTTACATTACAAAGTACTTGACAACGCGTAGCTATCCGCGTATCTTGCTGTCCATGGCCAGTATTCGCCCCATCCGGCCGCGTTCGGACGACCCTCTGGCGCTTGAAGCCCGCGCCATGGACAATCTCCGCTACATTCGCAAGACGATGGAATCGGCCTCTGCCTTCACGGCTGTTCCGGGCTGGGGGGGCATGCTGATGGGCGTCACGGCGCTGGGAGCGGCCTTCATGGCTGCGCTTCAGCCGAAACCGGGCCTGTGGCTGGCGGTCTGGATTGTTGAAGCCGGCGTATCTCTTCTGATCGGCGCCGTGGCGATGCTCCAGAAGGCGCGCAAGGCGGAAACGCCGCTTCTTTCCCAACCGGGCCGCCGTTTTGCTTTGAGTCTTTCTCCTCCCATTGTTGCTGGAGCGCTTCTCACCGCCGTGCTTTTCCGAGCCGGCTCCTTTGCCGTGCTTCCGGGCCTCTGGCTTCTCCTTTACGGAGCGGGAGTCGTCACCGGCGGGGCCTTTTCCGTCCGAGTCGTTCCGGCCATGGGCGTGGCATTCATGATTTTGGGCACTGCGGCCCTTTTTTCTCCGGCCGCCTGGGGCGATATTTATATGGCCGTGGGGTTTGGGGGACTTCATCTGATTTTCGGGGCGATCATCGCCTGGAGGTACGGTGGCTAAGACGAACGCATGGGTACGCGACCGGCGCGCCGAGGCCGCCGGCTGCGATCCTGCCAATCGGAACGTTCGCGGAGAGAAGGTGAGCCGCGCGTCGCGGCTTGACCGGCTGATCCATGAGCGCATCCGCCTCGGCATTGTCAGCGCGCTTGCGGTGAACAGCGCGCTGAGCTTCAACGAACTGAAGCAACTGCTCAAGACAACCGACGGCAACTTGAGCGTGCACGCCCGCAAACTCGAAGACGCGAGTTACATCGAATGCATCAAGTCATTCGACGGCCGCACGCCAAGGACCATCTACCGACTGACGCCTGCGGGCCGCCGGGCGCTTGAAAGCTATCTCGACCATATGGAGGCCCTGATTCGCGCCACGCGCGAGCGGTGAGCGGCAAAAAATTTTTAGGGAGAGACTTTATGACGCAAAGTAATAGCGTGCACGTCGCGGACGTCAAGCGGTGCGGTGCGCCCTTACTCTTCGTGGCGCTCGGCGGATGGCTCCTCGTGCTTCCCGCGACGCTTCTCCTGGGTGCTGCGGCGCTCCGCCTATTGCAGCCCGCTCAAGTCGAGCCCGCGCACACTCTCTGGATCATCCTTGACTGGGTGCACACGCACATCACCCGTCTGCACGCTGCGTTGATTTTTATTTTTCTTCCTGCCGCTGCGCTGATGGCGGGGTCCGCTTTGCTTCTCTGCGAATGGCGCAATAACGATGCTTTGCGACAGGATGTCGCCGGCGTGCTTGCCATCCTCAAGCGGCAGATGGGAAGCCTTTTGCTGGCGGCGGATGTCACGATTGCGGCGGGCATTCTGGCGCTTGTGATTGATCATCTCATCGCAGGTTAGCGCCCTCACAATAATGGCGCAGGGCGAGGGGGGACGCGCAAAGGAAGCCATCAGGAAACGGAGGTTGGTCTATCATGCAAGGTTCTCACAATGGGCTTCACGTAGCCATCATCATGGATGGCAGCGGACGCTGGGCGCGGTCGCGCGGCCTGGCCCGGCCGGAGGGCCATCGCGCCGGCGTCGAGGCGGTGCGGCGGGTGATCGCTGCGGCGCCGGAACTGGGCGTCGGCACCCTGACGCTCCACTCTTTTTCCGCGGGTAACTGGAACCGCCCGCCGGAAGAAGTCGAGCGGCTCTTCGCGATTTTTGAGGACTTCCTCTTCGCCGAGCCGACGGAGTGGATTGCGAGTGGCGTGCGGCTCACGGTCACCGGCAGGCGGGATCGCCTGCCCGCCTCGCTGCTCGATACCATTGGCTATGCGGAAAGCGCAACTTCCGGCTGCTCGCGCCTTCGTCTGCGCCTCGCCATCGATTACTCCTCGCGCCAGGCCATTCTCCAGGCCGCTGCCCGCCTGAATGCGGAAGCATTCGTCGGGCCGCAATCCGAAACTCCCGACGAGCGCTTCCAGCGCCTGCTCGCCGATGACGGCGGCGAAGCTGTTCCGGACGTCGATCTTCTGATTCGCACCGGCGGCGAGCAGCGCTTGAGCGACTTTATGCTGTGGGAGTGCGCCTACGCCGAGCTTTACTTCACGCCGCGCCTCTGGCCGGACTTCACCGCCGAAGACCTCGCCGACGCAATCAAGGAGTTCCATTCGCGCGAGCGGCGCTTCGGCGCCCTCGCCGCCGCCGTGTAGTGTAGGGGAGGGCTCCGCCCGCGCGCGGGTGTTGGTGTAAGGGAGGGCTTTGCCCTCCCGCAGGTGTCCCGTAGAATGGCAAATGCGAACGGGCGCCTGATAAAGCCCAGCGGGAGCGCAGAGCGCTCCCCTACCGGAAAACGTTGGTGTAGGGGAGGGCTCCGCCCTCCCGCCGGTGTCCCGTGGAATGGCAGATGCGAACGGGAGCCTGATAAAACCCGACGGGAGCGCAGAGCGCTCCCCTACCGGGAAACGTTGGTGTAGGGGAGGGCTCCGCCCTCCCGAATGGTAATTACGAACGGGAGCCCGGAGGGCTCCCCTACACCGAAACGATCCGGAGACGCCGCATGGCCCACCCCAACGCTCCTGATGAAAAGCTCTCTTTCCCAAAACGCAAACCCATCCGGCTACCGCTGGCCGCGTACGCCAATCCGGCGAGCGTCTTTCACCTCACGATCGACGCCCACGAGCGGCGGAGCTACTTCCTTGAACACGAATTCAATAATGAAATAGTTGCAATCCTGCGGGGAGAGGCGCTGGCTTTCGGGTGCGCGATTCGGATTTATTGCCTGATGCCGACTCACCTCCACCTGCTGGCGCGGCCGGGAACGCGATCGCTGGTGGAATTTGTCGGCGCGTTCAAGAAGAAAACTGCAGACCTGGCGCGTGAGGCGCAGGGAATTGAAAAGCTCTGGCAAAGGAGCTTTTTCGATCACCGTTTGCGGTCATACGAGAGCGAAGTTGAGCAATACGAGTACATCCGCATGAATCCGGTGCGAGCAGGGCTGGTAAAACATCCTGATGATTGGCGATGGACCGGCAGTGTTTTGTAGCGTAGGGGAGGGCTCTGCCCTCCCGAATGTGGATATAAACGGGAGCGCGGCGTCCGAATGGGTTCCGGAATGATAGGAGCAAACGGGAGCCCGGAGGGCTCCCCTACCCGGAAAACGTTAGCGTAGGGGAGGGCTCCGCCCTCCCGCAGGCATTCCGTAGAATGGCAAATGTCAACGGGAGCCTGATAAAACCCAGCGGGAGCGCAGAGCGCTCCCCTACCGGGAAACGTTGGTGTAGGGGAGGGCTTTGCCCTCCCGAAGAATGACAGACGGCAAATGTGAGCGGGAGCCCGCAAAACCCAACGGGAGCCCGGAGGGCTCCCCTACCATGCAACCCAACGGGAGCGTAGAGGGCTCCCCTGCCTGGGCTGCGATCAGACCCGCAAGACCATGGCGATGATGACAATTTCTGATTTTGGGCGGATCTCAAAAATCGCGATTGCCGTGCAACTGGTGATCATCGCGGGCGTCTTGATCTTCCTGAAGGTTTACGTGCCGCGTGCGGAGAAGACGCGGGCGGCTGCTGATCTGAAATCGCGCGAAAGCCGGATCGAAAGGTTTTTCAATTCGACGGTGGCGGAGGACGCGGGCCGGACGGTGGCGTCGCCCGACGGCAGCCAGGCACATCCGCAGAGTTTGCGCAGCACGCCTTCGGTCGAGGAAGTGCAGCGGGCGCTCGGCGGGCCGGATACCAGCATGACCGATTACGCCGGCGCGCTCCATTTGACGTGGATCGGGACGGACCACAGCCTTACGGCTGCGTTCAATCATGGCCGCCTCTACTGCCTGACGCTTACAGACCGTCGCACCGGTCACGGTGTGAATGTGTATGAATCGAGCGCCAACTGGCAACCGTTTTGAATTCCGTCGCGCAGGTGGTAGGGGAGGGCTTTGCCCTCCCGAGTGTGGAAATAAACGGGAGCGCGGCGTCCGAATGGGTTCCGGAATGATAGGAGCAAACGGGAGAAAATGTTGGTGTAGGGGAGGGCTTTGCCCTCCCGAAGAATGACAGACGGCAAATGTAAGCGGGAGCCCGCAAAACCCAACAGGAGCCCGGAGGGCTCCCCTACCATGCAACCCAGCGGGAGCGCAGAGCGCTCCCCTACGTTATGTGAAGGCAAGGTTGACGTTCTCGATGGCTTCGTCAATTTCCGCCGTGTTCTTATAACCGACCGTCACGCTATCGACGCCGGCGTGTCGAAAAGCGAAGCGCATTGCTTTCCGGCGGTCTTCGCGATTGGTGAACTGGCCTTCGCCGACGAGCTTCATACTGATAACGCCCATGCCGTCATCGCGGGTTTTTTTGACGTATCCGACCACTTCAGGGACGTTGCCGAGTCCGTTGGTGTTGTAGTCTTCGGCGTCCATGCGCACGCCTTTGTGGTTCATGCGGATCATGGCCACCTGGAGCCACTTCGTTTTCGGGACCTGGCGCAATGCCGGCAGGCCGTGCACTGACGCGCCGCGGACGCGCACGATCTGCTTCGCCTGGGCTTCCGAAATGCCGTCCTGCCAACGCTCGCTGTCCGTGGGCCAGGAGGCAAAGTGCTGGTAGTGGAGCAACATGATGTCGAAATAGTCCGTGTTGGCCAGCTTGCGCAGCTCATCGATCTTCTGCATAGGATCGACGCCCGGCCGGGTGGTGACTTTCGACATCAGTTGATAGCTGTCACGCTGTATGCCCTTCAGCGCAATGCCGAGCATGCGGTGCATGTCCGTATAAGATTCGGCTGTCTCGAAGAATCGGATGCCGCGGTCGTAGGCGTAACGCACCAGGCGCGTGAATTGGTCCTGTCCCAGATCGCGCTGCACGCGCCCGCTGAAGGTGCCCGTGCCGAAGGCGAGCCGCGTCACCTTCACGCCGGAATTCCCCAGAGTCACCATCTCCGTCGCCCTGTCGCGCGCGGCGGCAAGAGGAAGCGTTCCCACTCCGGCCAGCGCCGCGGCAGCCAGCCCGGTTTTCAGGAAATCACGCCGGGAAAAGTTAGACATCTTTACACCTCCAATGGGCCGCATCTTACCACGGCTCAGGACTGGATGCTCGGCGGAGTTTTGCGAAGACCGCAACGCCGCGCCGGCGCTCCAAAATCGTTTCGGGCTGTGTGCCGAGGGCTGCCGGCGGGTACTGTTCCGCTGACTCGCTCTTGACGTTTAACCGGCACGGTTTTCGGTTGTAAACTGTGCATAGAGAGTCGCCTCCTGCCGGATTTATTCCTGCGACTTGAGAGGGAGGCTTCCATGCGCGTCTGGCTGAAGAGGATCGTTCTGGCGCTCGTTGTGCTGTTCGTGGCGATCCAGTTTGTGCGTCCATCGCGGACCAACCCGCCCATCAACCCCAATCTGGAAATCGGCGCGGTCCATCCAATGGCTCCTGATGTGGAATCGATTTTCACCCGCTCCTGCAACGACTGTCACTCCAACCGGACCGTCTGGCCGTGGTACAGCGAGGTGGCTCCCAGCTCGTGGCTGGTGGCCGGCGATGTGAATGAGGGTAGAAGCAAGATGAACCTGTCAGAATGGGCAACGTATCCGGCGAAGAAAAGGTCCGACCTGCTCAAGGATATGTGCGAGGAGGTCTCGCGCGGCAAGATGCCGATGGGCACGTATCTTCTGATGCATCCTGTCGCGAGGCTGACGCCCGCCGACGTCAACGGTCTGTGCCAGTGGACGAAGGCCACGGAGCGGTCATTGTCCGCGCAAAATGAATAGGCGGGCACAAAATCACACGGTGAGGGAGGAGATCGCTCCGGCCGCACGGCGCAAATCGCGGATAAAAAGCTACGGGCGCGCGGCGCTAAGGCGCTTCTGGACGCGGGCGCACTGGGTATAATAGCTGTAGAGGTAGTATCACCTGGCTTGTTCCGGCGCCCGATGGTGATTCAGCGAATCAGAATTTCTCGCACGGCCGAGGAGGAGTTTGACCCAAGCGCAGAGCAAGGAAAGCCTGACTCCCGCCGCTGAGGGCAAAAGCGAAGATCGACCCGTTCGCGTGCTTCGCTGGACGCGCTACTGCGGCCAGGAATGCGATCTTCCGGTGCGGACGTGGCTGAAGCGCGTGTGGGAAGCCGTGCGCAGGGACAACTGCGAGGACCTCGCGGCGCAGATGTCGTATTTCTTCCTGATGGCGCTGTTTCCATTCTTTGTGGTGCTTGCAGCCATCGTGGGCTATCTTCCCTTCACGGGGGCGTGGCCCCGCGTGCTCAGCTGGATCACGCAGTATTTCCCCGACCGCGTGCAGCCGTACGTGTTCCAGACGGTCACCAACCTGACGCAGGAATGGGGCGGCTTGCTTTCCTTCGGCCTGGTGAGTTCGATCTGGATCGCAACCCGCGCCGTGATCAGTCTGATGGACGGCCTGAATACAGCGTATGAGGCGCGCGAGACCCGGAGCTTCTGGAGACGGCGGATGACGGCCTGCGGCGTGATGCTGGTTCTCGCTTCCACCTTTCTGGTTGCCTTCGGATTGCTGACGTTCGGAGGCTGGATCGGCCACCGTCTGGGAACGCGCTCCACGCACGGTTACGCCTTCCTGATGTTGTGGCATGTGCTGCGTTATGTGATCTCGCTGGCGCTGCTCAACTTTGCGGTCACCTTTGCCAATTATGTGCTGCCCAACACGCAGCGCCCGTGGCGATGGCTGACGCCCGGCAGCCTTTTTGTGGCGGCGGTGTGGTTTCCGACGACGATTGGGTTCAACGCGTTCCTGCGCCATTTCGGCGGAGCGGGCGCATACGGCGCGCTCGGAACTTTCTTCGTCCTCATGACGTGGGTCTATATGACCAACTTCATTCTGCTTGTGGCGGCGGAAATGGATTCTGAACTCGAAAAAGCCGCACGGGCATTCCATTCAGAAAACGCCGCGCCGCGCATGTTCGTCGCGGGCTGAAAATGCAGGAGCGTTCCCTGGGAGCGAGTCTAGTTCGCTCCGTGGGCTCGTAAGGCCGCTGCCACACGCGCAGTGCCGGCGTGAATCGCCGGAGAGAGAATCAGGAGACGTCGAATCACTCAGCACCGCGCCCGGATCCCTTCAGCCACCAGTTGCCCTGCTGCTGACCGATCTGCCACCAGCCGGAGATTTCTTCCTGAAGCGTCAATTCCAATAGTTCCTGAAAGGTCTTGCCCTGCCAGTGTTCGACGTCGGCGCCCCAGGAGCCGGCCACGGACTGGCCGCGCGCCGTGCGGGCGATGAACTGACCCTCCCATCCACGGCGGCTTTTTTCCGCGCGCCAGGTTCCCTGAAGCACAACTTCGCCGCCTCGCGTGAGCGTCCATGTGCCCTCAGCGATATCCGGCTGGCGGGGAAGCGCGCCCCCAGCCCATGTTCCGTGAAGCGTCTCCCCATGGCCGGCGGTGGCGATCCAGGTTCCGTGGATGGTCTGGACAGGTTCCTGCGCCGGCATGGATGCAGCCGCCAGGAAGACGATCAGCCTGAGCGTGATGGAGAGCGGCCTTCGAATCAATTGCCTGCCTCCGACAATGACCGATGAAGATAAATGGCGCGTCGTGCGACGGCCTGCCGGGAGCGACCCACTCCCAAAACACAGGAATTTGTGTCCTAATGGTATTCGGCGTCAGGGGCCGTGTCCAGATTCTTTGTTTTTGCGCGCCTGCCAAAGGTCAAAGGCCTTTTCAAGGGCCGCCTCGAGCACGTCCGGCATGCGCTCGACGGTGCGCCCAAGCGAGCCGCCGGGATGCAGGCGATGCACAGTCAATTCACTTCCACGTGCGGCAACCAGCGCCACGGGATTCACCCGGATGCCGCCGCCACCGCCTCCGGCTTCGCCGCTTGATCCTCTATTAGCTTCTTTGACATCGGCTGCGCCGGCGCCTCCGCCCGCTCCGACTCCCAGTGAAACGCGCGAGATGGGCACGATAACGTATTCGCCCACATTGATGGGAGAACCGACGATGGTTTCAGTTTTCGCCAGTTCCTTGAGTTCGCCGATCAAGCTCTTGAGAATGTCCTGCGCAGGGTTCATGATCGCCTCCTTCGCTTGGATGATTGCCTTGCTCGTGAACGACGCCGCAAAACCTCATGCTCCATGCGGCCGCGCGGCTGAAAAGGCCCGCCATTGTCTGAACATCGCCCGGTAGGGCAGCCCGGGCAGGAAAAACAGAAATCCTTTCAGGACCCGATGCGGATGGAAACGGAGTTCGATAAAAACGCTGTTTTCACCGGAGAAGTTGACGCGCAGGCCCAGCCGCCGTGCCCAGCCGGAAGCCGCCAGCGCGCCTGCCATCATTCCATTGAGCGCAGGGTCGGGCAGAGAGAGGCTGCCGCTTGTGCGCGTCAGTCTGATGGAGCCGGAAAGCCGCTTCAACAGCTTAGACAATTGCAGCGCCAGCCCGCGCCGAATGGCGGCGTTACCCAGGCACCGCATCAGGAACTGGCCTTGCAGCTTACGCCTCTTTGACGGGGCGGGAGCTTCAGCCGCTGGCACGGGTGCCTTTTCGATGATTCCTGCCGGCCCGGCGGCGGAAGGCCCTTCGCGCAGTGCAACAGGCTTGCGGAAAATGTAGAGCGCTTTCGGGCTTTGCGAGCCCGGCAGCGGAACATGAAATTCCAGGGCGAACAGCCAGCGAAGCCGCAGCGAGCGGGCGCGCGAATCGAACGCAATGACGACCGGGCTGAACACCACAATCGCCAGGAGCAAAACAGCAATGCACAGCACGATCAGGAAGATTTCCATCAGCCGGCCTTCTTCCTTTCAGATGCTGGGACCCTGGCAGGTAGCTGAAAAAACCAAGAGCCCATCGTCTCGGGCAAAACCCTGTCCGAGACGGAGCACCGCAAAGCGGGAAATCCGTTTTCCCCAGGCGACTGAGAACAAAAGCAGATTCCCCGGACAGATAAAAGCAGCAGCTCGCGGAATGAATCCGACCCAGGGTCTTTCAACAACCCGTTAACGGAAGAACTCTCACACTTCATCTGCATTCTACTCCCGTCGCGCCCCGTACTCCAAATGCGAATATGCAAAAAAGATTCTTACCTGATTCTTTCCCTGCCTCATCGAACTTCCGGGACCGTCTTGCCATCCTGAACGCACCGAAACATTTCTAAATTGGGCTTAAACGCCAGCGGGTGTCTCTCCGACAGCCTCGGGGCCATCGCCGCGCTCAGCATGATAAGAAAGGGACTCGGAACGGCTGACAGGCGCAGGGGTCAGGATGACAAGAATGGGGCTAGTGTAGTGTCCATGAATTAACTGGGCAATGCTTTCCGCCTCTTTCGACTGCGCGGCAGAGCGCAACCGGGTTGAATCAGTTCCAAAGTCTGGCGGCAGCGCGAGAGCTTTTGCTTGATCGATTCTACGGTGGCCGTCCAGACAAAGGGTTTGGGATGCTCATTCCATACGGCCAGGAATTCCGTGATCGCCTTCTCCAGGTCCTCCACACTGTGGAACGATCCCCGGCGGACGCGCTTGCTGGTCAACTCGCCAAACCAGCGCTCGATGAGATTGAGCCAACTGGAACTGGTGGGAACGAAATGCAGGACAAAGCGCCGATGGCGTTTAAGCCAAGACCGCACGGAGGCGTGTTGGTGGGTA
>Ga0078972_1000358_pt1 | contig 189448 bp, 175 predicted proteins | sample YelNatPaOPGAMG01_FD_67568 | JGI IMG/M metagenome (GOLD analysis project Ga0078972, IMG submission 67568) | Hot spring thermophilic microbial communities from Obsidian Pool, Yellowstone National Park, USA - OP-RAMG-01 (SPADES assembly) (version 2) | ecosystem: Environmental > Aquatic > Thermal...
GACCAGAAAGCTGAATTAATGTTTTTCCTTGAATTTCTATTAGCCCCTCCTTTGAAATTAAACCCTTTTCTTTGTATTTTACACCTTGAAGTTCTTCTAACTTTTGTGTGATAACATCATCTTTTTTTACAACTAACCCTCTTGAATTGTATAGAACAATACGTTTATTGGTGAGTATGAGTTTATAATCCTTTCCACCATACTTAACTAAACTTTCGCCACTTTGATATTTTATTTCTTCACCTGGTATTAAATAATCTTCTAAGGCCATGGGTATAAATATCTTTTTCATTATTTAATCCTTGGTTTAACTTTGAAGGATCTCTAATGATATCAGTATTTTAATGGACCTAGTAGGAATAGACTTTAATCGTGAGAGGGTCATAGAACAGTATGTCAAACCTTTTTGATGAGACCATCAACGGAATATATAAGGAGAGAATAGGTCGTGATCCCCTGACATTTACGGAGGATGCAATTTAATTCATTCTCTCCCCCCTCCCCGCGTTATAAGACTTCTTTAAGAACAACAGTTAGAGCGACACATCAAACATTACAATAGTAAATTACCAAGGTTCCTATCGTGTTACAAAAAATGATTTGCTAAATGTCTCTACCCTTTAGAATGGAGAGGATAGCCCTTTTTCATTCATAACGTCACTTCAATGCTTCCTACGTAGAGGAGAGATGAAATCGTTAATTCCACACCATTGAGGTTAATGCCGAAATTGGGGGTAGCGATATAGAGAACATTCCCTGACCATATCTCCCCGTTCATAGGGTTGCCAACTGCTTGACTAAATGCATAAAACAATTCTGGTGTGTTATTTGAGACAACGGTAAATATGATTTCTGATGAATTCGAAGGCCAGGCAGGAGAATATAAGCTTCACACATATTGACGGAATACATCTCCGTTTTAAGGTAAAATGGGGGAAGGAATTGATATATACCCTCACAGAGCATGAGAAAAAATCAAATTTCTCCCTGTCATATATAAAACATGAGAGAGCAGATAACCCTTAAAGAGCATGCTGCGATTAAAAGAAGAATTCAAGTTCTGAGACCTTCACAGTACAAATTGATCAGGGAATCAGTAAAGAGAGATAGACAGATTCTTCTCGACTGCGCTCTTTTGACCGGGATGAGGTTTGAGGAAAGAATAAGCCCGGGAAAGATGAAGACGGGCTGTCCGGGACGTCCATCCACCTTCCGGTGTGGGCCTAGATGAAGGCAAGGAGGAAGCAGGAGGAGAGAACCATCAATCTCAGTATAATGCGAAGACCCATCTTTCCGAAACTGTTTGAAATCAGTGTACATTCAAGATCAACTTTCCGCAGATGGGATCCAAACAACTTCAGGTCGGTCGATGGATTGTCTGCAAAATTGTTCAGGAAGACCTATGGATCGTCACTCCTTTCATTGTATCCAGAGAGATTGATGGACATTGCGCTATCACAGGGACACGATAAATTTTCCGAACTCAATCACCATTCAAAGAATGGATTTGAGGATAAGGACAATATAGAGAGGAAGGAGTCCGTTTAAGGATGGATTTAACCAAAGCCCCTCTGGTAATTATTATCATTTTTATAGAGGCAGTCTTAGACGGTGTTATCCTTCTAGCGATAATGATGGAAACAGCAGGTTTACCTTATGCCTTCGGGCTTGTAATATTTGTGATTGTTGTTATGGTGATCTTTGAGACCTGGCTAGATCTGAAATACTTTTTTTAGCAGAAATAGAAAGGTGGGAATCAAGATATAAAATGCCTTCAGTAGCAAATTTTCCTTTACTCTGTAAGACCATAACATCTTTTCGTCAAAAACAGGTTTTGAAATCATAATTCGGTAGAATCATAAAGTCATCGGCATTTTACGGACTCACGAATAAACATAATAAAACAGGTTGAAGCAACAGATCTGCTCAGTCGACTGTGCAGGTCCCCGACGGTATCATATTCCTCCAGATTGCAAAAAATTTCTCGAGGGAGTGGACTAACTTCCGTATACAACAAGCCCTAAGGTTATATGATAGCTTATTAATGAAGTGTTGAAATGGAAATAAAGACTGGATGCTCAGGGTGGAGCTACAATCAATGGGTTGGACCTTTCTATCCCCCCGGAACAAAATCATCCAATTATTTGAAGATCTATTCCAGGATCTTCGACCTGGTGGAAGTAGACTCGACATTCTACAGGGTCCCAGATGAGTCCACCATAAATGCATGGAAAAGCTCAACTCCGGATGACTTTACTTTTACCGTAAAGATGCCTAAATCTGTCACCCACGATTCAAGATTGAAGAACGTTGAGAAAGAAGTTTCCCCATTCATTGAAAGAATAACGATACTTAGAAAGAAGTTAGGATGCGTATTGATACAGCTTCCTCCATCTCTTTCTTACGGTGAAGGATACCCTAGACTGAAGCAGCTGTTGGAGAGACTTCCTTCAGATCCAAAGTTAGCAGTGGAATTCAGGCACGGTTCATGGTTCAGGGATGAAGTCTTCTTTCTGTTAAGGGAGAAGGGAGTGACTCTAGCCTGGTCAGAGGTCCCTATGGCCAAGGTGCCTTCTGTAATTACGTCAGATACAGTCTACCTGAGATTTGTAGGTGACCGGTCCATACCGGAAGAACAGTTCGGGAATGTCATTAAGGACAGGACAAGTGAGATAGAATATTGGACTAAGGAACTGCAGGGGAAGAAAGACATGATCAGACATGCCTACGTTCTTTCAAACAACCACTTCCAGGGATTCGGGCCCGCGACTGTCAACAGGTTCAGGAGATCTATTGGATTGGAAGCAGTTGACTTTAACAGTACGGTAGGGCAGAGAACTCTTCTATGACCCCTCTGATAGAGCTACGGCTTCCTTCTCTAAGTGCTTAAATAAATCTGATCTTTGTTTAGTGGTATGGACTGTGATGGCAGTGAGGCTTGGGAAATGGATCCATGAGTTGTCTAAAGACATGCTGCTTCCTTATGAGAAAGAACATTGTGGTCAAAAGAATATATGACAATTATAGGATACTTTACACATTATAGATGTGAAGATGTCTGTAAAGCTATCAAATCGTCTATTTTGAAAAGCCTTAGGATTGTAAACTGAAAAAGGTGTCTGGGCCGGCCATTCAAGATCAGATACTTCCTGTTAAAAGCTGATAAAGAGAGAATGGTAGGGGATGGATGGTGAGATAGCCCCTAGCAATGGTGTTCAGTCTTACAGTTAAAATGTCAGGGGACGTTCTCGTAGACAATTGTAATTTTAAAAAACTAGTGAGTTTGAATCATGGTAAAGTTACCGGAATTGACGAAATCGGGGGAGATATTCACCAGTAATTAGGTTTCCATTTATTCCCTTTATTAATTAGTTAAATAACCTAGATGTTCGTCCTTTTAAGTTCGCCTTAGCTTTTTAGTACTCACTAAATTGCCGAAATACATAAGTACTTTTTAAAAAATCATCAAGGGGTGTTTTAATGAAGAAGATAGTTGTTGCTGTTGTAATTTTTGTGACTTTCATAATGGTGCTATCTATTGGAGCTGTGGCTGCTGCTAACGGGAATGGTAACGGGAACGGGAATGGAGGGGGATTCGACCAATACGGGTACAATTATCAGGCCCACCTATTCAACGGCTGGTACGGTTACTACTACAGAACTACGGAATATGGTACTTTGAACGCCTGGCTTGTAATGAAATGGTCTACTAACTGGATTCCGATGGGAAATGAGCCCGTTGGGGCTTGGGTGACAAACCACTGGAGCTGGTATTCCACCGATATGAGTGCCTCGGACTGGTACGGTTTCCTTGGACCAGATGGATATCCGTCAGTGGTCTGGACTGATCAGAATCAAGTTCCTGCAGGCGCCCTGTACTATGTAACCGAATTCATGAAAATACAGGCGGTGGGCGATAATCCTGCAGCGTGGGCAACCTATGAAGCCAATGGAGCATACAGCGCAGGATGGGGTACATATCCAGATGGAGTTCCAATGTTTGTCGTATTCCAGGACGTAGTTAGCATCTACAACCTGAGCGGTACTCTACTAGAAACGGTTTACGTAGCCTCTGGCCCGGGAATGGGACTTGGACAGCCGATATTTTAGTTTACAATTTTTTTCTTTTTTAGAAGATTTGAGAATTTTTGGATTGACTTGAACTTTCACATAATCTGGGTAGTATTCTTAGAACGCCTTCCGGCAGTATGACCTTTCTATGCCCATTTTTACTGATGAAGTTACGTAGAAGTTCGCGTAAATGTGAACCGCAAAAGATCATAAGAACTTCAGAATACTTTTCAAAGGGAACATGAATTGAACTGGGGCCACCAAACTATTACTGATCCCCCTTGCTTACTGGGACGAGGTGCGAACTGTCTGTTAGGTATCATGACAAGTCGGACTGATATGATGAGAAGCCTGGAGCCATTCACTTGCCTGCATGGGCTGTCAATTCACTTAATTCAGGAATGAATTTTCATACAACAAACTGGTTTCTATTGAACCTTGGAGGTTTAAAGCCAAACATAGTTTACTTTTCTATTGGTCAGCCCTGGGATTTTGCTTCTACGACATCTATCTAGCCCTTGAATATCACAAAAAGTCTAAATACGTCTTCCTTCATCATTTCACAATGAAAAGAACAGTTTATCTTATCAGCGTGTTATTTATCATTTCTGCGTCAGTTGCGATGATGGGTCTTGCGGAAAACCAGCAACCACAAACAAACGCGATCAGCGACTCTGCTGCTATATTATTTGGTGTCAGTCCAAGTGAAAGTCTCAACTGGGCCGGATATGCCGTTACAGGAAGTGACATTACGAATGTTTCTGGATCATTCGTTGTTCCATCGCCTTCAACCCAGACGAGTTCAGCTGGGCCGAATGCAGGCGCAGTCAGCAATTTGGTGATTTCTGCAGTGCCACAGAATGGAATATCCGCATATAGTAATTCAGAAGCCAAGGGTCATCCTGGAGGCAGCTCAACTACTTCGTATGCTGCTTTCTGGGCAGGCATAGACGGATATAATAGCAATACGGTTGAACAGGCGGGTGTACTGATGGAAGTGCAAAATGGGGTGGCCAGTTACAGTGTATGGTACGAGTTCTATCCTGCGGCACCTGTGTACGCAAATTGGGCACCCAATCCTGGAGATAATATAGCTGTCTATGTGAATTATACGTCGAGCAACAATTCATTTGTGGCTACCGTTGTTGACACCACTCTTGGCGAGGTATACCATTCACCTTACACATCTGTGAGTGGAGCTGATAGATCATCTGCCGAGTGGATCACAGAGGCACCATCATCTGGCCACGGAATTCTGCCACTTGCTGATTTTGGAACCGCCTATTTTGGTCCGTATTACGTGAGTAACCACGTAAAGAATGCTGCGACAGTCAGTGGACAGTACGGTGGAATAGGTACACTCAGTTCTTATTACACTGTTTACCAGATAAACATGGTCCAGAGAAATGGTTCCCTTATGGCTCAGACATCGTCTCTCCAGAGCACAGACAACGACAGCTTCTATGTTACCTGGGTAAGCAGCTAAATATTACTTGAATTGACGTAAGGTTCACCTCACAAGGGGAAGATACTTAGGCTTGCAATGATAAATTTCAGGCTGTCCTGTTGGTTACAGGCAGTCTCCCAGTTCGCAATAACATTCATAATGGCGAACATGAGGATGGGAAACCTCTTCCTGAGGTTCTGAGCATCACTAAGCGAGCTGGGAATGTGAGCTTTACTAGTATGAGTAGAATCTCTTCATTTCAGGAATGGCCTGATGTTACCATAACTCGTCCAGGAGCACGCTAATTCAAAATTTTAATTTCATTCAGAAAGATGAAGCTAAGTGGGTTTCATATTTTCCTTTCTTCATAATCTACAAACATTTCCGATTCAGTAGACCTCTTGGTTGTTGCATATAGCCTGACATATGGCTCTATTGCATTCATGAGCTTCGCCTTTGCTTTGTTAATGTGTTCCTGCATGGTTGATTTAGATACACCCTTCATTTTTGCCAGCTCTGAAATATCTGTCTTGCGCGGTATTGAAAAATGTCCGTATTGAAGTGCAAGTTCAAGATCAGAGAGCTGAATGTCAGTCATATCACCGAATAGTGAAGATATGGAAATCGTGTAAGTTTCCCTCAACGATTCCGGAACGACCGTTTTTTTCTTTATGATATTAATCTGCCCTATTGCGCTGAGATGCCCGTAGAGCCTGGTGAAATATTCTCCCTTAAGGGAGAATAGTTTCAGAGACTCTTTACCCCCTCCGTACCTTACCGGTGCCTCCCACATGCAATTATCGGATTCAACCATCCTTATCGTGGAGTTGTGCAATGTGCATCTGCAGGAGAACATTACTGAAAGCCTCTTCCCGTCCCTTGCCTTGTAGCTTATCGTCGTCCGTAGTGCTTTCCCAATATCCGTAAGATCATCCTCCAGCTTATCGAGAGCGGAATTGCTTCCATAGAATTCTATGTAATCAACGGCGGAATTGCACCATCTGTAGAAAGTAACGTCTGGATGCTTCTTAGACAGAGCGCAGAATGGGTATTCATTTTCTAAAAGGAGTTCCACTTCTTCCATCTGTGCCAATCTGGAACGGTATCAAATACTTATCCATCTAAAACATGTGTGATTGGTGATAATATGACAAATGTAGTAGTGGAACATAGGTGGAAAGCAGAAAACCAGGCAGAAGCATTCAAAGTTGTTGGGAGCATAGTTGACATGGCAAAGAAGGGAGCACTTCCTGCAGGTTTCTCTCTTAAGGCAATAAATGTATTGGCCGGCGAGAACAGGGCTATATGTAATTGGGAAGCCCCAAGTGCGAGTGCAATGAATGATCTGCTGTCAAAGGTTAACCCCCCCACGGAGCACAGGGTAATAGAAGCGCAGAAAATCTTCTAAAATTATTTATTTTTTATTCTTTTATTCTTCATGAAGGTTGAGACCTGTCCATTTGACCGGGAAAAAACTGAAGTCTATATCTTCACACCTCATACCGGCAAATTCATTCTGAATTTATACCTTGCACTCTCATAATCGATCGTTTGGCAGCAAATCTGAGGAGACATTTATTTTTCCTCCGTAAAGGGCGCCGTGAATGCCACTGTATGTCATTAACTGAGGAAGATCATGTGAACACAAATGAAGATTATCGGCATAGGGACTTTTAAAATGAGATGTTCCCGGATACCACATGTTCTTTTCTCGAGCTATTAATAAAAAGCTAAATATCCAGAACAATACTATAAAATTATGAATAAAGTGATAAATTTGGAGAGTATTCCAAGGGCCGGTCCATATTCCCATGCAGTAGTTTCGGGGGACTTTGTATTTCTATCAGGACAGACAGGACAGGTGTCAAACGCTGTGTTGAATTTTGACCAGCAGTTTGACAATGCCATGGGAAAGATCAAGAAAATATTGGAAGCTGCTGGGTGCACTTTGGAAAACGTTGTAAAAATTTCCGTTTACCTGGCATACAATGGAGATTTTCCAAGGATGAACAACCTGTTCGGCAAGTACTTTCCAAACAACCCGCCTGCAAGAACGACGCTCGTGACTGGATTTGCATCAGAGGGAATTCTGGTAGAAATTGACGTAATAGCATCAAAAACATAGGGTTGGAATGGATATTCAACAGATCAGATGTTCCTGTTGAGAACTTGCATTTCTTGAGGCAGTTCGAACTTTCAATCAAGATAAATTTTTTGAACTGAAAATTCCTGGAGGGGAAATAGGCTGAAACGGCAACCTAGTTTTTACCGCTGCACGTGCTGAATATCCTTCATTCTTCAGCAGGGAATCTGTCAGAGAGCGTTGACCGCAAATCCTGCAAGGAATCCGAAGATCAAGCCCGTATATACGAGCGAATACCCCTTTGCCTGGTCTGCCTGCTTTGAGACCGTCCTCAACATCGGTATTATCACGAACAGGATAGCTCCAATTGCCAGTCCGTCGAAAAGGACCTCCAGATAAGTATTCACGTAAAAGTAACCGATGATGCCACCGATTATTGTGGGAGATCCACCTATGAAATAAAGGCCTGCCAGGGCGGCCAATTTCGGCCTTTCCCTGCCGAGGAATGGAGATACGATTGGAAACCCTTCAGTAAGGTTCTGCAGTATGAACCCGATTAAGATGACAAGGAAGAGGCCGCTGAGTCCAACAACATAAGCTGAGCCAAACACCAATCCTTCGGTTAAGTTCTGCAGGCCCATCCCGATCGCAACAACCAGTGCCACCTTCTTTGGTATGAATATATCCTTCGATCCCGGTCGCGAAGTCGGCCTTTCGATCAGGTAAAGAAGAGAGAAAACCCCTGCTACCGCTGCAGCAAAAATAACGGACAAAATAGGGTTTGCCTGGTAGGAGCCGGAAGGGTATATCTGCGAAGCGACATCGGAAAATATATCACCAATGAGGAAAATTAATATCCCTACAGCAAGAGAAACGAGCAACATGGCAGATTTTGCACTAACATTCTTCTTCAGGATCAGCGGAAATGAGAGGTAAATAGAGAAGCCCATTACAAAGGCCAGGCCCACCATTCCCAGAAAAGAGCTACCGATCATCTTTCCTCCCCACCGATTCCTTAGGCTGGCATCTGCCACTGATATTCATATTAGGCTTCCCTAATTTCTTTAACGTTAGCAAAATAAAAGGATTCGTTAGCATCCTTAGCAACAACTTCGCTGCCATGACACGGACCTTTCAATGTGCATGAAAAATTTTAGGAAGTAATTGCTATCCACTTGGTCGTTCTAATGCCAACTGCGAATGATCTAAGAACTTCATTCTTTCTACCCTGGCAATTTGAAACCGAAAGTGCGATGAGTGCAAGTATAATTGAATCATTTATTTCTGCTGGTAAAACCACATAGCGGATGATCCAAATGTAAATGTCCACGGCTTCACATTCCCTCATAAATTACCTGTAGATCGGCAGGGTTGTTAAAAGAGGTTCATCTGGATGCTGCAGCTTTCCATTCTTCCCGAACTTCTTTATTCTTAGTCCAAATTTTTACCTTATTTGCAGCTAAAATATAAAGGAGGAAACTACTAAGCATTCATATAGAAGAATTAATTCGGTTTTTATGTACCTCTTATCACAGGAAGGTGGAATTACGTATCCTGCAAGCCCGAGGCATGGCTCTCCTGTAAAGAGTCCCCTTGGAAAAGACATACCTTCCCAACTGGCGAAGCTTTCGGACGGTCTGAAGGAAAAGACGGACTACAGTTCAATATTTTCGCTGGTTAGAAAGGCAGTGAAATCTTTCACTGGAAAGGAAAGAGTGGGACTCGGGCTGGCACTTGCCGATCTGCCTTCCCAGCTGGGAGCATACTGGGAAGTGGGGGGGAATTTTATAATAATGAACAGAAACCTACTGGGTGCACTGAGAGCCGCGAGGAGACAGGAGGTAGAGATAAATTCCTATGTGTTCGTGATTCTTATGCATGAATACCTTCATTCCCTGGGAATGCTGGATGAGGAGAATGCAAGATCAGCGACCGCTAGTATATGCAGGGAAATATTTGAAGCGGGACATCCGGCCCGCGAGCTCAGCTCAAAAGACCCGTGGCAGGTATATCCGTTCCTCGTCTACGCACCTAATGGAAATGGAGAAAACCTGAAAATAGTGGAAAACTTTGACGCAGATTCCGTTCCGTACATAATGTGATATTCTCATCTAAGCGCTGCCATATAGGCCTTTCCCAGGTGTTACTTCGTTAACGTGAGCACAATCGTCAATATGCCCAATACCAGTGCGATTACTGAAAATATTCTCCTTGAATTTCTTGATCCCATCTTGCCTGTTATTCCGGGACCGATCTGAGAGCCGACCAGCGCACCGATCGTCAGGAAAATCGGAAGTTCCATGGAGGACAATGATTTCGTAGATAGATATATTCCAAATGCAGTCAAATTTATGAAAATCATAGAGAACAGCGTTGCTCCCACCGTATTTCTTAGCGGATTTCCGGAAATGAGTAAACCAGTCGTCGCTACAGGCCCATATCCACCCCCTGATAACGCCTTGTTAAATCCGCTTATGATGCTGAGAATGTTTACCTTTGACCACGAAAAACGAAAATTTAGACCTGCCAACGTCACGACTGCCATGCACGCGATAAGTATTCCTATGTACATATTCAGATAGAGCTTCGATATGTTTATTATGACAAGTGATGCGATGATCGTTCCAGTCAATCCGAACATTATGAGTCTCGCAACAATGCCCAGGTCATTTCCTTTCAGGAGGATGTTCACGTTTTTGTACCTCTGATGAAGGGTGACAGCAATTATTCCCGCCACTGCCTGAGAAAACAGGATTGAGGGAACTACGACCTTGGATGAGAATCCTAGAATTATCAATAGGGGACTGCCGATGGTGCCGTACCCCATTCCCATGGAACTGTCCATTATGGAAAGGGCAAATCCGATTAACGCTATAAGAACAATCCAGTAGCTGGTATTCCCGCCGAAGATGAAGTGATAGGTTGCAGCCAGTGCTGCAACCATCGCAATGACAAAGATCTCAGATGAAATCATAAGTTTTCTGGATGAAATTTTCTTAAAAAATAACGGAATGCTGTCTGATATGGCTTTTTCTGTCGCCATGAATCAGACAGATGCGGGATTGATTAATAATTTATTATCATTAGCCGTAATTAGATGATTTGGTATATTCTTTATTCATTTGCCCTCATGGAAAATTTTCAAGATGAACTGTTTATTCCAACAAGCACGGTTATCTCGGTCACATGCAAGTTAATAAGGACGGAATTTGAACTGAGGGAAATCTGCATAATGTTTCCACTTAAAACAGAATGGCTGACATTCATTCCCGGGAGGAGAGAAACTGCTTCATAAATGGAATGATAGACCTGGTAATTCATTTGAGAGAAAAGCGTCAGTGTAATGTTCCCTTCCAGGGAATAGATATCGCTGGACAGAGCTTCTACGGTCAGAACGAAGGGAGAAGCTGAAGAGATACTCATGGGACCGCCCACAAGGTTGACAAGGTCCATTGACAGGTTTATTGAGCCATTTGCAGGTACTCCTGTCCTGATTAAGTTGAACTGAATAGTAGAATTGATCATAGGCCTACTCCCGTACTGTTCGTAGAAAAGAGAAGAAAGCTCATAAGAGAAGGCCTCGTCCACGAAATATCTGTCGTTTGTCAGGACGGAAAGAGATCCCCCTGCAGTGATGTTCGATGTCGAGTTGCCTACTTCAATATATCCACTTATTCCAGGGGAGGAGGGGGTTATGTTCAACGTTCCCATGGTGGGTGACGAAAAAATTGGAAGGTATCCAGACTGGAGATCGAAAGTTACTGAAGCAATTTGTCCCTGCTGGTAATTCAGGGAGAGGAGACTCACAACGGCCATAAACTGCATCATATCGTTCATCACCCCGGACGAATACTGTTCCTCGTAGGATCTCATCTCTGCGGGAACGTAGCTTGTCACGAAAAGGCTGAGGAGGAATATGAAGATGAGTATGGCGAATATTGCACCGACAGCACTGGCTACGCCTTCTTCCTCGTAATAAACTTCCTTCATCTTCTAGACACCTTCATCCCTTCCCTTGACATGCACGGAGCTTTTCCTTCCTCTCTGATAGTTGTTGATCCTCTCCGTGAAATCTCTGTAGTTGATCCTTCCCTCTTCTGCCATCTTTTCAAGGAATTCCTTCCTGCGCATTATTTCTTCGTTGAGCTGCTCAAGACTCCAGTTTTGTTCCCTCAGTATTTTCTCGTAAAGGTATGAATGTCCGCTGTAATTAATTCTATCTGTTGACTGTTCCCATTCGAAGACAGTATTCGTGATCACCTCATTGGAGATTCTCTCTATTCCCACAATCTCAACTATTTTTTTGACCCTCCTGACTATCTCGTCTCCCATCCTGATCTGGGCCTGCAATACCACAACATCCAGGGATGATATCATGGACCTGGGTATTTTCAACGGTTCCCCCTCCAGCCTGTGGATGAAGGAAGATATGTCGCTGGAATGAAAAGTGCTGTATGCCGTCTGCCCCGTTGCCATTGATTGGAAGACCGTATACGCCTCTGGGCCCCTGACCTCACCTACAACGATATAGTTTGGCCTCTGCCTCAGGCTGGAAACAAGCAGATCAAACATATCCACCTCCCCCACTCTCTTCTTCGTTATCGGATTTACATCTCCCGTCCCCAGTCTCGTGAGAGTTGGGACCCAGTTCTCATGGGGTATGTTTATTTCTCGAGTGTCCTCTATGCTAACAATTTTCTTTCCGGAGGGGATAAAGAGAAGGGTTGAGTTCAGCGTCGTTGTCTTTCCTGATGCAGTTCCGCCTATTATGAACATGTTCCTCCCTTCTTCGACCGCCTGCCATAGATAAACTGCAGCATCAGTGCTTATCGTTTTTAGTCTTACAAGGTCCAGGGGAGTAAATGGATCGTCCCTGAATCTCCTTATTGTGAAAGAGGAGCCCCTCCTCGTGACCTCTCTACCCAGGGTGGCCTGCAGCCTCGATCCGTTTGGAAGGGTACAGTCCGCCATGGGAACGGCTATCGAAATGTGTCTTCCTGCCTTCTGAACTATCCACGAGACGTATTTATCCAGTTGTTCCTCGTCCTCAAAACTTATGCTTGAAGTTATGGAACCCAGTCTTTTGTGAAATATGTAGATAGGAATATTCGAACCGTCGCAGGAAATGTCTTCAACGTTTTCGTCCAGGATTGGCACCTGAATCTTTCCGTATCCCTCGAATTCTCTATATAGATAATAAAAAAGTTTCTCCTTGTCAATGTCTGAGATCTGCGAACCTTCCGTGAACCTTTCAATCCAATCCCGGATATATATCTCCCTCTCCCTTCTTGATTCTTGAAAGCCGGTGATATCTGACACGAATCTCTTCCTTGCATGAACCACCAATTCTTTCATCCTATCGTCAAGCGCAGGTTCTATAACTTTGTATACATATTCACCACTCTTCTTATTCATCAGTATTTGAACCGAGCTGAAAGGGGGTTCGATACCGTATTCCTCAACCTGCTTGAAGCCCTCTTCTACAGGCATTTTCCCACATACTTCATCCCTTGAGAATTTGCTATTTATACCACCTTCGTTTTTCCTCCCTTCAGGGATTTGTTGATCTGCCAAATCTACACGCCTCCGAACAAGAGGAGTGTTACATACCCCGCAGCGCTGAGTGCGGCAGCGTAAAGAAATCCGCTTTGATACCTTCCGTCTCTCAGAACGCCTGTCATCATTCCCCCGCCTATTCCCTGTATGATCACGACACCAGTGAAGATGACCTTGACCTCCGGGATCGTGCTTGCATTAATCAGGGAAGCTGAAGTGATTGCAGCAGCACCCTCCCTGGACATCGCTGGAAAGAACTGGACGTTGAGTATGAGGACTGTCAGCAGGAAGACGGCATAGGCTATCACGATTATTATGACATAGCTGGCGACCTGAGAGTACTTCTCCCTTGTCAGAATCTGGGTTTCCCTTGAATTGGCTGCTATCATGCTGAGCACCTCAGAAACATTCCCGCCAGATCTGTTAGCTTCAATCATAGTAGTCAGCACCTTGGCAATGAATGGGGTAGGATACCTTTCTATAAGGCCATTCAGCGATTCGTCAACTGAGACACCCCATCTGATCTGCGCGGCAACCTTCCTGATTTCTGCCGACAGTGCTCCGTACTGGCCGTTGGATGCATTCACTATGGAATCGGCGAGATTTGTCCCAAACTTCGACGCCTCTGCTACGTCCATTAGGAAGTCCGGTATCCTATCTTCAATCTCCCTGATTCTTCTCTGCCTGAAGAGATCGTCCAGTCCGAGAGGGACCAGGAATAGGACTGTTGCTAAAACAATAAAATCGAAGAGGAAACTGAAATTATCTGAATTTGTCAAAAAGAGGTAGATTGCTGCTATTATGGAGACTCCACCTGCGGAAAACCCAAAAAAGGCAGATCTCTTCATGAAATCTGAACCTCCCTGTTCACGCTTGCAAGCAGCAGAATGAATGCAACATTCACCACTGGTAATACGATGAATGAAAAGAGTATCAGGAATGCCAGGGTCGACACGTTTGCTGACTGCCCGATTATGCCCATGACGGCAAGAATGACTATGAGGAACAGGGGAAAAGCAACGCCCACGGTGACGTATGTTTCGGCAAAAACAGATACGCTCTCTGCATTTTTCTTCAGTGATATTCGAATTTTACTCTGGTATTCTGATGCTTTGTTTACAAAATATGGTTTAAGCCTTGCCCCGGCATAGGATGCGGCAACCGTGCCCTGAAGAAATTTTTGCCATTCCAATGAAGGACTTGACCTTGCCACCTCCCGCATCGCTGTGAAAATGTCCATACCGAGCAGTTCAGTGTTCCTGGCAATCTTCAGTGCCTCATTCCTTACCTCGCCATATTGCTTCTGTTCAGAAAGTTTGAGAATTATGACGTTTATCGGCACATCAGCGCTGGCCATGGCTGATATGAAGGCGAAAGCTGAACCAAGATTCTCGTCTATCTTCTTTCCCCTCTTCGATGATTTGTAGTAGGGATACGTGATCCCCAGTGCAAGCATTGCTATCACAGATGTTGGAATAAGAAGAACAAGCAGGACCACGGACTGGAACGAAACCCTCGCGGAGAGACCAAATGCGAGAATGATGGTGAATGCGATGCCGATCAGAAGACACCAGGAGAATACACCGCTCAAATACTTCCGGGAAGGAAAATCCATTTCTGCGGAATCTAGCTTGGACTGCAGTTTAGATAGAAAATTTGCACCTGTGGAATCCACGATTGGAGAGAAAAGACGTAGTGAAAAATTGTAAAATTTATTTGCAAACTCCTCCCACGTCTCTGGACTTCCGGCGATCTCCTTCCGTTCTGATTTCACATTGCTAGGATCCTTCATTGAATTCCCCTCCATCACGGACATCGATCTCCTTCAGCATCTCTTTTGGATTCTCATAATATTTCGTGATGTATTCCCATATTGATCTGTAACCTGTGATCTTTCTGTCTGCAAGGTACCTGATCAGCCTGCTTCTCCTGCCCATCTCCTCTGCCATTTCATCACTGCCAATGTTCCTGGTGCTCATTATACCCTTCAGAATCTCCGAATCCCCAAGGAAATTGATCCTTTCCTTTGAACTATCCCAAGAAAAGACGGAACTGACGGTCAGCTCGTTCGATTCAGGGTCCAGCAGGATAATCTCCGATACGTCCGTTATCCTCCTCTCCATCTCTCTCCCTATCCTCACCTGTGACTGGGCGATGACGCAGTTCATGGACGTGATCATGGTTCTCGGTATATTAAGCGGCTGATTTTCCAGCCTCGTAAGCATTGAACTGACAGATTCCGCGTGCATGGTGGTAAGTGTAGTCTGGCCCATGGACATGGCCTGGAACAGGTTGTATGCCTCTTTCCCTCTCACCTCTCCCACAATCATGTAATCAGGTCTCTGCCTCATTGCGCTGACGACAAGATCAAACATGTCTATCTCACCGGCAGACTTTCCCGTCATGAATCTTCCTTCCCCCACGCCGCTTCTTGTGACTGCAGGTATCCAGTTCTGATGGGGGATGTTGATCTCGCTGGTATCTTCTATGCTAACAATTTTTGATGTTGGTGGGATAAATAGCGAGATAGCATTCAAGGTCGAGGTCTTCCCGGCGCCGGTGCCGCCGATTATCATTATGTTCTTTCCTGACTCTATGAGGAGCCAGACATATGCCATCAGCTCAGGACTTGCTGTCCCAAGCGTTACAAGATCGACCGGGGTGAAAGGTGTTTCGTTGAAAAGCCTTATTGTAAAGGCACCTCCTCTCACCGTTACTTCATTACCGATTGCAGCATTTACCCTGTTTCCCTCAGGAGTGGAAGTGTCCAGAATGGGGTCTGAGATTGAGACCTGCTTGTTTCCTTTCTGGGCCAGGTACACTATGAAGTTGTCCAGCTCCTGCCTGCTCTTGAACTGGAGATTGCTCCTTAGATTCTGATAACGCCTGTGATATACATATATCGGAATTCCAACACCGTCGCATGAAATATCCTCGATGTTTCTGTCCCTCATCAAAGGGTCTATGATCCCGTATCCGAGAAAGTCCCTTATGACCAGGTATTCCATCGTCTTAATTGCATTTTCATCTATACTATCCCCCCTTTTCGCAACATATGATCCTATCTTCTCTTTGAGGAATTCCTCTCTCTCCCGCGGGGGAGGAATTGCGAAAGGTGCTTTCATTATATGAAATATTGATCTTCTCAGCTCTTCGAGAATCTTCCTACCATCATCGTTCAGTACTGGTTCACTCAGGTAATAAAGTAACCCCGATGATGATCTGTTTTGCAGTATCTTCACCGATACCATTCCATCGGCAACGGAATAATTTTCAAGAACTTCATAGATCACGCCGTTCAGAGAGAGATCGCCATTTTCCCCATTCGCCCCTTCCCCTTTTCCCACTGCAATTTTGCCGTTTTTGCCTGGAGTTGAAGCAGGAATTTCATTCCTCTCCGAATAAGGACCCACGATGTTCATTTAGACTTAGGATAAATAATGTTTTCCATGCTATTCAGAAGAAATCCTGCAGAGTGCTCTTCTTCCTTACTTCCGAATTTTTAAGTGATGATTCGTCCACGTTGAACACCTCTGTTATTCTGGAAAGTGTTTGGGCGACCCTGTCAGCATAATACTCATAATCAGGCTTGAATTCGAAAGGAATGTTCGGAAAGTAAGGTTCGACTACCTGTGGCCTCTTCTTGCTATCAACGACCACCCACGACACCTTCATTCCTGCAACGAATTCGTGTCCCTTATCCATCATCTTCTTGGCAGCCTGGACGTTCGCAAGTGAATCCATTTCCTTGTAGAAATCGAAATCCCTTACCGTCCTTGAAATCACGAGTTTCTCTATCTCAACCCTTCCCTCCCTGACGTCGGCGATTATCTCCTTTGCCCTTCTCAGGGCACCATTCACATCCCGGTCAAGCACGTGGTTGAATATCTCCATCAGTGCATCTGACTGGAGGTCAAAGGAATCTGTCCTCCTGATCTCATACCCCCTGACAACTATGTTGCCCCTATCCTGCGGCGGAAAGAGCACCTTCCCTGCGTACCTCTTCTTAGCACCATGGGAGAACATTGGGTCGAGGATGCGCTCCACCTCTATCTGAATCCCGAGTTTCTTGGATACTTCATCCTTCAGGGCATTTGAAACCTGAAGGGCTTCTTCAACATTCCCCTTTCCTGTCTTTATGAAGATCGAATCGGTGTCACCATAGACAACCTGAACCCCCCTGGAGGAAAAGTCGTTGATTATTCCCTTGATCGTCTCCCTTGCAAATGCAGTTATGCTGGAGCCGATGTTCTGGTCAGTAAACCGATAGAAACTTGATGCGAAGACCCCGTAGAAAGAATTCATCAGGATCTTCACCTGGCTCTGCATACTGTCAAGATACCTTTTCTTATCCACATCGTTTTCCCTCTTCATCATATCCTTGTAGCTGTCCCTTGTCTTCATCAGTTTTTCAAGAAGTTCAGGAATAAGGCCCCTCTTCCTGGATGCAGACAGGAACCTTGTACCCGTAGGTGACACGATCTCCCCGTCCGGAGAGATTGTCGTGAAGCAGATGTTGTACTTTATCATGAGGCTTGGATACATGCTTTTGAAATCCATCACCGCTACCATGTCGTAGAGACCGGGTTCAATGGAATGGACGTATCCCCCCTCGATCTTTTCTGCATTCTGATTGATGAAGTTGTTCATGGGGACTGCTATGTTCCTTCTGTCAGCTTCCCTGATGATGAGTGAGTCTATAAGCGTGGAATTTCCAGAACTCCATGCATCATCCAGCGGTATCATCGAAACTGTACTCATGTTCTCGTACTTTACGATCACGTCTATCTTCTGAAGTACCTTCAGCGCAAGATAGGCGTCCCGGATGCAGTACTTGATCACCCTCTCCTTGTCCTTCTTCCATTCAACCTCTATATTCATCCTGTCCACGTCCCCCTTGGCTTCGCCGAGGAGGTCCTGTGAAACGAATGCAAGTGTTTCCTGTTTGGGATGGATTTCCCTCTTTACGTTCCACCAGGCGTCCGCAACAACCCTTCCATGAATTCTCCAGAACTGGTTCTGCACTCTCTGGGGGATGCTTATGTCCCTCCCGAGATGCATCGGTATGTTCTCCTTTCCGGCAAGCTTTTCCAGGAAAGGAAGATCGTAGCCGTCTATGTTGTATCCGGTTATGATATCCGGATCTTCCTTTCTCACAAGCTGTATGAATCTGTCAAGAATGTCGGCAGGTTCTCCGTCTATTGCACCGTCTGTGAGTTTTCCATTGAAACTGATTGTGTATCCAATGACGTAAAGCTGCTGGGTTTTGATTTCGTTTTCGATGTCAAAACTCATGATCTTCAGAGGGGGAAGGAAATCCTCCGTTCTTTCTATTCTCTCAAGTTCAACGACGTGATCAGTTGTGAATTTTTCCCTCTCAACCTCTTTCCCTTGAAATTTGACACAGCTCCCGAGATCTAGGTCGTAGAAGAATCTGTAGTGAAAAGGGATGTCCGCCGCAAGAACCCTGTTGGAATCAGATACGATCTTCCTGAATTCCGGTACCCTCCAGGGAGACTTGCAGATAAATTTAATTGCATTTCTATCCCTTCCCTTGTACCACAAACTCTTCTCTTCAATTTTGACCTTCTCTTCTATTGAGTTCAGCCGTCTCCTCTCTTCCTCAGTGGGTTCAATAACGTAGAAATATGGCAGGAATTTCCTGTAGAGAAGGGTAAAGGACTCCCCGATCCTGTTTCTCCCAAAAAGTTCTATTACTGCCTCACCAGAATCCGTATAGTACGAAGAGCTAACTACCCTGATCTCATCTTCCATTGCTTTACCATGATATCATTTCAAATATATTTTTGCGAACCGACGTGCATTTCTTTTCTTGTGGTTTGTCGTTCAATCAGTTCGGGATTCGCAAAAGATTAATATCAGCTTGGAAATAATAGATATGCGCTTTGTTGTCATAACGGGAGGAGTGATTTCCGGTATCGGAAAGGGAACGATAACCTCTTCTCTTGCATATATCTTAAAGGAAAGGAAATACAGGGTTGATATTGTCAAGATTGATCCATACATCAATTACGATGCAGGCACCATGAACCCCTATCAGCACGGGGAGGTGTTTGTTTTAAGCGATGGTACGGAGGCTGACTTGGATCTGGGAAACTACGAAAGGTTTCTTAGCAGGGACATGAAAAGCGGCAACAATCTCACGACGGGCAAAATATACAAGTGGGTCATAGAAAGGGAAAGGAGGGGAGATTTTCTTGGAAGTACAGTTCAGATCATACCCCACATCACGGACGAAATCAAGAGAAGGATAAGAGCTATAGGTATTGAGGACAATGCCGACATCGTCCTTGTGGAAGTTGGAGGAGTTGTTGGGGATATTGAATCCATGCCGTTCCTGGAAGCTCTCCGGCAGATGAAACTGGAAGAGGATGGAAGGATATTCTTCATTCACGTAACATATGTTCCGACGCTCAGGAGCGTAGGGGAACCTAAGACGAAGCCGACACAGCACAGCGTCAAGGAGCTTAGATCGATTGGTATTCAGCCTGATGCCATAATAGCGAGGAGCGAGGTTGAGCTCGACAGAAATTTGAGGGAAAAGATAGCACTATTCACTCAGGTGGAGGAGAATGCTGTGATAGGAATTCCGGATGTCTCTGACATCTTCACTATGCCCCTTCTCCTGAACGAGACTTTACTGCCTAATTACATACTGCAGAAGATTGGACTGGGCCTCAACGAGTCAAAAATGGAATTCTGGAGGGGGATCGTAGAAAATATAAGGAATCCTTCAAAATACGTTACAATAGGTATAGTGGGGAAGTACGTAAATCTAAAGGATTCATATATTTCTCACGAGCATACCTTCATGCACGTCACTGGTAAGACTGGCATCGGTGTCAGGCTCAAATGGATAGATTCGGATAATGAAGAAATGGAAGAACAGCTGCTGAAGGATGTGGATGGCATACTCATACCTGGTGGTTTCGGTCCCAGAGGAACAGAGGGAAAGATGAGAGCTATAAAATATGCAAGGGAAAACAAAGTACCCCTCCTTGGGATATGCCTCGGCTTTCAACTGTCAGTCGTTGAATTTGCAAGAAACGTGATCGGATTAAAGGACGCGAACTCAACTGAATTTAATCCGGATACAAAGTTCCCAGTGATTGATTTATTACCCGAGCAGGTTGGACTTAAGGAGATGGGGGGGACCATGCGTCTTGGCGACCTGAAAATTAAAGTTAAGCGGGGTACCAAAGCATTTGACCTTTACGGGAAGGAAGAGATATTTGAGAGGCACAGGCACAGGTATGAAGTCAACCCAACATTCATAGAGAAGATAGAGAAGGGTGGAATGATATTTTCTGCAACAGATGAAAGTGGTATCAGGATGGAAATCCTGGAGCTCAGAGATCACCCATTTTTTATGGGGTCACAGTTCCATGCAGAATTCAGGAGCAGGCCTGAAAGGCCGTCGGTCCTGCATGAGGCATTGATCAACGCTGCATCGACGTATAATAATCTTCGTGAAAAGAATTTTATAGAACAAACCAAATTTGCGAAATGATTAAATACTAAATCGTAATACAAATGGCCTATGCCAAGTTCTCTCAAGAAGATAGGTAATGTTCTTGGAGTGAGGGAGGGAAAGTTAATAGTGAGACTTAGCAGGGAAATTCCGTTATCTACTAAAGTCTACGGGAAAGAGGGTAAACCACTGGGGAAAATAGTGAGATTGTTTGGCCCTGTTAATATGCCATATGCGGCGGTCGATTCAAAGGGAGAGATGGCAAAGGAGATATATGTGAGGTGAAAAAATGGTAGAAGAAGAGAGAAAGAAAAATAAGAGGGATCTTTTTGAGGAAGTAACGAAGTGTCCTGAGTGTGGTTCCACACACCTCGTAAGAGACTATGAAAGGGGGGAACTCGTGTGCCAGGACTGCGGTTTGGTCATAGATGATAGCTTTATAGACCAGGGACCTGATTGGAGGGCATTCGATTCAGAACAGTCTGAAGCAAGGGCAAGGACAGGAGCTCCGATGACTTACACGATCCACGACAAGGGATTGAGCACAGAAATATCGTGGAAAAACAAAGATTCTTACGGGAAGAGTATTCCTACAAAGAGTAGGGCACAACTCTACAGGCTTAGAAAATGGCAGAGGAGAATAAAGGTTTCGAACGCTGCAGAAAGGAATCTTGCCCAGGCGCTGCAGGAATTAGAAAGGATGGCATCAAATCTCAGTCTCCCCAAAGACGTGAGAGAAACAGCAGCCGTTATCTATAGAAGGGCCGTGAAGGAAAACATGATACGGGGAAGGTCCATAGAAGGTGTTGTAGCGGGATCGATATACGGTGCATGCAGACAGATGGGCGTTCCCAGAACATTAGAGGAAATTGCTTCGGTCACAAGAATAAAGAAGAAGGAAATCGGGAGAACATACAGAATGATGAGCAGGATACTTCAGCTCGGAATATTCCCATCGAGACCAGAAGATTACATCAACAGATTCTGCAACAGACTGAGACTCTCGAATGAGGCGAAGAAGAAGGCGATGGAAATTCTTAAGCTTGCAGAAAACAGGGATTTGACATCTGGAAGGGGTCCCACAGGAGTTGCAGCTGCAGCCATATATATTGCAAGCATTTCCCTCAACGAGAGAAGAACGCAAAGAGAAGTCGCAGAGGTTGCCGGAGTCACAGAGGTTACAATCAGGAACAGGTACAAGGAACTAACCGAAAAACTCGGAATAAACGTGGAAGTCTAACTAACAATATTTATATTTTTTTAAAAGATCAGGCCAAGGGCCCGTAGCTCAGACAGGTAGAGCATCTGGCTTTTAACCAGGTGGTCGTGGGTTCGAATCCCACTGGGCCCGTATCATATTTTGTATGATTCAGTATTCATTTACATATGATAAATATGTACAATCATTAACATTCAAAACAAGGCACTTTGATTGCAGAATCAATAAAAATGTGACGGGATGGTGCTGGAATTTACAGCAGGACGAGGCCATAATAGGAGATATCTGAATTTATCATTTTCTTAACTTCCTCCAAAAGAGAATCGGGTAACGTAATAGTTTGCCACCCCTTATAGGTCATCAGTGAAGTATCAAAAGGGGGCTATGTTTACTTTCATTGGTTTCATATAAATGGCAGCAAGTCAAACCTTAACGGGAATTTCGGCAGGGGCGAATTTTTATAGAACGGAAATACCTTTATCTTTCGGGAGAAGAAAAGTGAAAATGCTTGCACCTAGAATCAAGATTGCTAGGTACACAAAATAACTCGTTACATTCATTATTACAAATACGGCAAATACTGTAAATATAACAGAAAAAACCCTGCTTACAAGAGCCATGAAACCTGACGCGATGCCCTGCCTGCTTTTGTCATAAAATTTACTTATCCATTCCATTATTATCGGATAGGCGGGCAGCATTAGGAATCCACTTATTGGCAACAGTACATATAATGCAGTCCTAGAGATTTCAAAAGCCAGAGAAATGAAGAAGAGAAATATTAGTATTACAATTATCCTTAGATAAATTGTTCTCAAGTTTTTCATTGCAACTATGTTTGGGAATATCATTATACCTATAAGTCCTATAATCATTGTAAAAGCCACCACTGTTCCTGATATATTCCCCATCCCTACAGTATTCAAAACCGGTTGCAACCACGTTGAAATGTTATCAAAAGTAGCTACTCCTAGGCCAAGAACTATTCCTAGTAACCATAAATTTTTCTGCTTGATTGCATATTTCATTTCATTCAATAATTTGATATTTTCAATAGACCTTTTATTTTCAATGCTCTTAATTCCGAATAGATAGAGAACAATTCCAAAAATAGCCATAATTGAGGTTGGAAGAAATACTAAGTAAAGCCCACCGAGTTTATATAGATACGTTCCCACTGCCAGAGAATATATAGTTCCCAAATACATAGAAAAACTCAAAATAGAGATGATGAGGGGTTTATTTTTTTCATAATACTTACTAGCAAATGGTGCAAAAGCGTTGAGTAAAAATGGCTGCCCAATTCCTCCCAAGAGCTGAAAGAAAAATAACCATAAATAATTTGAAGGCGATAAAATTCTAAATACTCCACCTACCATAGTAATTATGGCTCCAAAAGAAAGCCATAATTTGAAATTTCTATCTAATAAAATGCCAGAAGGAATAGTTAATATAAGAAACAGAACCGGATAGCTTATGGCTAAGAAGCCTAAATAACTAACTGACGTTCCAGTGAGACTAGAAACATTGGTGAGGATTGGAGAATAAGTTACCCATATATCTTGAGATACAAATGTAATGAGGGTCAGACCAATTAAAGCTAGGTATCTTAACTTCATTTAAACATCTCATTCACTAAATTATGTGCAATTTCAATTGCAGTATCCGCCGGTATCAATTCTAATAATTTCTCTATCAAAACAGTGTCAATAGTACCTTCCCTAAGCATTTTAGATAAATTTTCAATATTTCCTTTTGTTATATCCTCCATCAGTTCTGCAGGCTCTCTTTCCACTGGTTGGTTTATGACTTCTTTTGCATCAGCAACAAAATTTTTGGATATAATGTCGTGAATTGGTGTTAGCGTCATGTGAATATTATTTGCCACTAGACCCGGAATTCCCCTTTGAACCGGAATATTCCAGGAACGCTTTTGCATATTTATTACGAAATTGAAAAGATCAATATTTTCGTTAAATAAAGACAAAATACTACTCTCAATCGGTGCAGTGGGTTTAAATCCCAACTTATGCATTTCTTCGTATATGAATTTTCTAGCAGATAAAACTTTTTTCGCCAGTCTAATATATCCTTCATTACCTAAATAGTTTATGACTGCCCATCCACTAGCCATAGGGCCCACTGATCTAGATGATAATATTGCGGTATTAACAAATATATAACTTGGCCAAGAGATATTTATATATTCAGAATACTTTTTTAAGTCTGAATTTTTGAATAATAAAACGGAAGACCCCTTAGGGGCATATCCATATTTGTGAACATCCATAGAAATTGAAGTTACTCCATTTACTCTGTAATCATAAATTGGAACTTTCTCACCTAATTCTTCAAAGAAAGGTAAAATAAAACCACCTACGCAGGCATCTACGTGAAATAGTATACCTTTTTCTTCTGTAATTTCACTCATTTCCCTGATTGGATCAATGCTACCATATGGGAAATTGGGAGCTGAACCCACGATAATGGCGCTTTTGTTACTAATTACTTCTTTAAGCGATTCTAAGTCGGCTTTTTTATTTACCTTATCGAGGGGTATCTTCTGTACTTTCAAATCAAAATATTCTGCCGCCTTTTCCCACGAGGGATGGGCAGAGATAGGGAGTATTAGTTCTGGTATCACATCTTTTCCCTTCAACTTCCTGAAATAATCTCTGGCTGATTTCACGGCTAAAAGAACACTTTCAGTGCCTCCATAGGTCAAGGTACCAAGGACATTTTCATCAGCATGTGAAAGATGTTTAGCAAAATTAACTATCTCTCTCTCGAAATAAACGGCACTTTTAAAGACCGTGAAGTCTAGAGCATTTTTATCGTAAAACATGTTCAGGGCCCTGTGGGCAATTTCTCTTAGATTTGTGTCTCCTGTTTCATAAACATATGTAAAAAGTTTACCAGAATAAGAGTCAACATCAAGTCGATCAATCTCTTGAAGATTTTCTTCAAGACTCTTAAGACTCTTCATAAGATTGTGTATGACGTTCCCGCTATTTGACCTTTTTTAAGATAAGAGCTGTATTTTTATTATGGTTTGAGGCGTATGACGAATAAATTAAGGTGCGTCTCCCACTTGGCTCGCTTACATTCACGTTCAAGCCATTCTCTGGCATCTAGCCCTCACTTCCTTCTTTAACAAGTCCGGACCATTGCTTATGTCATATAACTGGATGATTCTTAACGTGAATCTGGGAATTGTTCTACATTTTCCCCATAAATCTTTCTTCAAATTGATCACTGCTTTGCTCTCCCATCGAGCTTGGATACATCAAACCCCGAGCCTTTCCTGAAGATCATTCATGAAATTGAGATTTCTCCGATATAACTGTACGAATTACGAAACAATTGTAAAGACAACTAAAAGATTAGGCAGATTTGAAATTTCACTGTCTTGATGACCTTTTTACGAAACTCGACCTTACTGCAAAGTTGATGGCAATACTCAGTACAAAAACGATCAGTATTCCAATTAAGAAATCGTTGTACGGAAACTGTGCGTGATCTAGGTAGTAGACAAGATAAAGACCAAGGTATCCAACGAGCAAGATTATGAGGGACAGGTACCTGTATATGGCAGGCATGGATTGCGCACTAAGCACTCCTGGATGGCTCTTGTAATACTCTATGTTTCGCAGCATTGATTCGGTATTTCTCGTTCTAGGGCATAGAGGATCCTGCAATGTTTTTTGAGCTTCGTCGATCATCTGATCCGAAACAGCCTTGTTTCCCGTTTGCGCATAGAGCTGTGATAATTGGAGTTCAATCCTCGCAATCGTCTCGCAGCTGTTTCCATAACCCGCTGTCATCCTCAAATTTGAAAGTTGTCCTTCTAATTCACGAATTCGATCTTCCTTGCTTACCAACTCATCCCTCTCCAGTGATATAGCTTAACTATACGCAGAATTAGTAGTGAGTTTTATTATAAAAATGTGTCTTCTTTCGAACTCCTGATTATCCCAGATTCAAGTGGCATCAAGATTGAAGGAAAATTTAGAAGGATTGCTAACCCACTCCAACCGGGGCTATTTTTGCCATGTATCTTCGACCAGCCAGAAAAGATGCGACTGAAATGACCATCGCCATCACCCAGAACACTGCAGTTGCCTGGAAATACAATCCGCTGTTCTTTATGACGAAAATATCAGTAAATACTAGCCCACCATCGATCGTTCCGTGCAAAAGTATGGTAAACAGTAAGAAATAGCCTCCCTTGCCGCTGTATCTCCCATACTTGAGAATCATTGCAGTCCCTGGATGGAACAGCAATGAAGACAGGATATTGACACCTGAAAGCGTTACCAACAATGATGGAGCTTGAGTGGGTAGTCTAGGTGCAACTTCCACAATAAGAACTGCAACATCTACGAGAGCGAAGCCCAGCCCGACCCACGCTGCAAGATAATTCTTTGAGCCTCCAACTGCAAAATATTTCATGACTTCCTGGTATCCTGCAGCGGTTCCGCCAATGAACAATGAATATAACAGTGGCCTGGAAAATTCAAACGACTTGAGAATGGTCTCTCCCGTCCCTAGTCCGTACTTGAGAATTATAAAGATTGATGGTAATTCCTGAGTAATAATCTGCAGGATCAATGCAAGGACCATGAATGCGACGCCTACACCGACAGCAGTCAAGATTTCCTTTACTCTTCCATTAGACTTCTTCATGAAATTTTCCCGTTTCCGGGAATCGTGACAGCAGTTAAAATATTTGGTTTCTGTAATAATTGCCCTCAAGACCTTAGAGCAGAGAGGATGAGTTTTATGACGACCTTTTGGGAAGAATCATTTCTCCTCTTTCAGACGTTTGAGAAATATTTCATAATTCTTGTCATCAAACTCGAAAATTACACTTCCAACGTAGCCGCAGTCTAAGCAGCGATACTTTCCAGTGATGTAACCAATATCAAAATCTATGTGTTCTGATCCGCACTGTGGACATACCCTATGATTCATGATCTACCAATGTCTCACACTAGAATATACGTTTCTCTCAGATCCCTTTCCCTTAACGATGGTCTTCCCTATTTCCTTTAATTTTGATTTGGAGAAGCATTGAAATGAAAACATTTCGTGGGTCCGCCAGAATCTATCCAAGAACAGATTCCGTTAATACGTCATCCTGCAAAGGAACGGTCAGTGCAGAGAAGGCAAACCATTCCCAATGATAAGACCCATTAGCCTGATCGGGAGGATGCGGCCCTAAGTTACCATCAAACGGAATTTTGGCTGTACCTTGAGCAACAAAATCAGCACCAACTCGCACAAAAGTTAAATTTTCGAACCAAATAAGCCTCGCCTGAGGTTTATGATGATTGATTCGCTTACGGAATTAGAAAACAAGAGACTTGCAATTAAGAAAGACCTTGATGAAAGTAGAAAGAAGAGGGATGAACTCCGAGAGGAGATGGACAGATTTGCTGATGAGAGAGACGCCCTCAACAACAAAGTAAAGGAGCTGATAAAGTCCCTTCGAGAGATGAAAAGCATCAAAGACGAACTATCCGATAAAGCGGCTGACCTCAAGGTTAAGAAGGACAAACTCTCCTCAGAATTCAGAAGAGAGATTAATGAGAGAAGGTCCCTCAGGTACTCCATACTTAGAGACAAGGGAAAGCAGATTGATATTCGGAAGATGAAGAAGGAAAAGGACGATATGGTAAGAAGGCAGATGACGGGCGTTTATAATAAGAAAGAAGAGGAAGAGATAATCAAGAGAATCAGGGGGATGGACAAGACAATTAAGGAGTATGAGAGGGAATCCGAAAGGATTGCACTTGACGACGCAAACTACAAGAAACTTGATGAAGAAATAAGGGTAAACAAGGAAGAAATCAAAAAGATACAGGACGAATACCAGAGGATGGTAAAAGAAGTCATCAGCCTCAGGGAGAATCAAAACAAGATTTACGAAGAGATGATCGAAACAAAGGGAAAGGCGGATGAAATCCACGAAAAATATCTAAAAGTTCAAGCCGAACTGTTCAAGGAAAATCAGAGGCTTGACGAACTTTTCAACACTATACGAGAGTATGAAAAACTGATAGTCGCACTCAAGCAAAGGCAGTCGAAAGAAAAGAGGAAGGGAAGGGAAAGTGAGGCAAAGGCAAAAGCGGAAGAGATATATGAGAAATTCAAGAGCGGGGTGTCCCTTTCGACTGAAGACATCCTGATACTCCAAAAGGCTGGTTTTCTCTAACTGAATAGAGATAAAGCTTGATTCATAGAGCAGAAAATTGATGGTTTCGGCATTCCGCCAGCCATTTCTATTACCATATTTCCGCCCCGGAGCATGAAAGGAAAATACTAAAACTGCCATCTGGTACAGTAGGTGAGAGAGTGAAATATACAGTTGCGCTCCTTGTTGCGATTCTGCTCTTCATAGGCTCTGAAGCGCTCCTAGTTTACTTTGGGTTGGTGAAGATCTATTTCGTCGCATTCATTCCTGTTTTCGTTTCTTCCTCTGCATTTTCGCTTGTTCCACTTCTATTCTTTCTCATCCCTGTCTTATTCCTTTTCCGCGGCATCCGGAAGTATACATTATTCGAACCAGAAGTAAGCCAGACTTCCACAGAAAACCCCCCTCGTGCGAAGAAAGACATAGCATATGGAGGGTTTCTGATGATCGGCCCTGTTCCCATTCTCTTCGGGAAGGGAATGAGTTACAGAATTCTTATCATAATCGCAGTTCTGATGACTGCCCTAATAGTTTACTGGTTTATCTTCTCCAAGTGAAACAACCGTCCCCTCAATCTTCCCCCCTTTTCTCAGGAGGAGACCTCCCCCTATGACTGAATCTGAAATAAGTACACCTTCTCCAAGAACGGATCCGAAGGAGAGTATTGAATCTTCAATCTGGCTGCCCCTTCCAACGGTTGAATCGTCGTATATGACGGAATTCTTCACGTGCACATCGTCTTCTATCGCAACATCATCATAAATGGCAACATTCTCGAGTATGCAGTTTCTTCCTATGCTTATCCCCTTCCCGAGGTAGACATTTCCAAGAAGCTTAGAACCATTGATCCTCCGGTTTGACCTTTTGGAAACGAAAACGTTTGCCCTGATAAGATCGCTGGGTCTGCCGATGTCGATCCACGTCCCCTTCATTCTGAATCCACCGATCCTCTTACCTTTTTTCTGAAGTGCAGGTAGAAGATCCTTGGCGACATCCTCAGGTCTCTTATTACCTATGAAATCGAAAACTTCAGGTTCCATCACGTAAATTCCAGCATTTGCGAGGTTGGAAACCGGGTTGGTCCTTGGCTTCTCCTGAAATTCTGTAATCAGTCCGTTTGCAACCTTTGCAACACCGTATTCGGATGGATTGTCGACTGGTGTTAGTCCAAGAGTGATCGTGTTCTTGCGCTTCCTGTGGAATTCAATCAACCTGCTTACATCCTGTTGAAAAACCGTGTCAGCATTACCCACTATAAATGTATCGTCAACGAACTTTTCAACCTTCTTCAGTCCCCCAGCTGTACCCAGGGGCTCCTTTTCCACGGAAAAGAGAATATTCCTATCCCTCGATTCATTGCCTGAAAATAAATCTATGACCTTTTCATAACGATAGCTCACTGTCAGGATGAAGTCGTTGGAAACGCCCGCAAGCGACTCCATTAGATAGAAAATTACTGGTCGCCCGGCTACTGGTATGAGCGATTTTGGTATGTTGTCAGTAATGGGGCGGAGCCTAGTTCCAAGGCCCCCTGCCATTATTATAGATTTCACGATCTTGCATCAGACTGAATCTATGTTCCAGTCCAGTCCCTTCGCTCCAGCTGCCTTCGCTATTCCGCTTATTTCCCCCTTGGCGCCGAGCATGTAGGGAGATTTGACGCCAGTAAGGACCACAAGAACCTTTATCGCGCCCTTGAGCGCAGGATCTATTGAAGCGCCCCATATTATCCTTGCACTTGGGCTAACCCTTTGCTGAACGAGCCTGACAGCAGCTTCAGCCTCAGAAACAGACATCTGGTCATCGCCAATGACCCTGACAAGGGCCCCTTTTGCCTCGGATATGTCTGCCTCTATGAGCGGGGATTCTATTGCTTCCTTCACAGCCTGTTCCACCTTGTTTTGTCCTGATGCCTCTGATTCCCCTATACCAATCATAGCAACACCTCCGCCGGCCATTATAGTTTTGATATCCGCATAGTCTAGATTCACAAGACCTGGCTTGGTGATGATCTCAGTTAACCCTTTTAGCGCCTCCATCAGTATACCGTCAGCGACTTTAAATGCCTGGTCTAATGGAAGCCTAGGTACAAGTTGCAGGAGTTTGTCGTTTGGGATAACTATGGTAGTATCAGAGTTTCTCCTGATTTTTTCGAGACCAAATAATGCATTCTCCATCCTTACCCTTCCCTCGGACGAAAATGGGAGCGTTACAACGCTTATCACAAGAGATTTCTGCCGTTTGGCAATGTCAGCAACAATTGGTGCAGAGCCTGTTCCTGTTCCCCCTCCCATTCCAGCAGTAACGAACGCTATGTCCACTCTTCCAAGGGAATTCACGAGGTCCTCTTCTGCCTCCCTTGCAGCCTCCTCTCCCACCTGGGGGAGCGCACCTGCGCCCAATCCCCTAGTTATACGCTTTCCCAGCAGGACTTTCCTGTGCGCCTTTATCGTAAGAAGATGCTTCGCGTCAGTGTTGGCAGCGATCATCTCAGCACCATAAACTCCCTCCTCCATGCACCTATTGATCGTATTGCTACCACCTCCTCCGCAACCCACTATCTTTATCGAGACCTTGAGTTGCTCCACTATCTTCGCAAGTTCTTCGTCATCAGGGGAAGCAAGTGGATGTTTTGGACCCTGAATCCCAACTACACCAGGACCCGTTCCCTGAGGGTCTCCCATAGAATTTCCCTCTTCACCTAGAGCATTTCTAAGTATTGATTTCATCGGCATGTTAATTACCCCTGTCATCTATATGTATGACGCCATATTTATATTTTGCGAACACAGCATGATTTCCATTGGTTGAGTAAAATTGCAATTAACAAAGTACTGGATGAAGTATAACTCACGTTAATATTTTTTCAATTGTCGGACATTTGTCATATTATGAATAAGGGAAATTTCAATCCATATTTCATCCACGTAACATGCCTTTCTCCACTTAATTTCACAGAAACCGTATGCTCACAAATGGATGAACCATAAAGAAATAATTAAATATTTAGCTTCAATAACCTAGTAGTGAAATTATGGTTGATTACATAACTTTGGTCGTCTGGGAAGCCCTCCAGGAGGATGTTGGACTTATTAGAGCAAGGATAGATCAAGCTACTAGAGAGGCACTCGGTCTATCCATTGGGGAGATAGTCAAGATTGAAGGTAAAAAGGTAACGGCTGCACGTGTTTTTAGACTGAGCGAAGAAGAAGAAAATAGGGGAATAATCAGGATCGATCCCCTAGTTAGACAAAATTCAGGAGTCAGGGTGGGGGACAAGATAAAAGTTTCCAGGGCAGATGTCAAACCCGCAGAAACTCTAATTCTGGCACCGATTATAGCTGAAAACCAGAGAATTCGATTTGCTCCTGGAATTGAGGACTACGTTAGAAGATCCCTCCTCAGGAGACCGATTGTAGAAGGTGATATCATATCCGTTCAGGGTCTCGCTCTTACGAGCAAAGGAGGGGTATCATTCAAAGTTGCGAAGGTTGGAAATGGAAGGGGCATTTTCTTGGTCACAGAAGAGACTATGATCGAGATGAGAGAGGAAGCGATAACCGCAGAGGAAGAAGGGGAGAAGATCACATACGAGGATATTGGAGGCTTGGGGGAGGAACTGAGGAAGGTAAGGGAAATGATTGAACTGCCCCTCAAACACCCTGAGCTCTTCGAAAGATTGGGAATTGATCCTCCGAAAGGCGTTATACTCTTCGGCCCTCCCGGAACAGGCAAAACTTTGATAGCGAAGGCAGTTGCAAACGAGTCAGGCGCAAGATTCTATTCAATAAATGGTCCTGAAATAATCAATAAATTTTATGGGGAAAGTGAAAAAGCACTTAGAGAGACATTCGACAAAGCGGCAAAAGATTCTCCTTCAATTATATTCATAGATGAGATTGATTCTATCGCACCCAAAAGGGAAGAGACCCAGGGTGAACTGGAGAGGAGAGTTGTTGCACAGCTGTTAACTCTAATGGATGGTCTCAAGAGCAGGGGACAGGTCATAGTGATAGCTGCAACTAACAGGCTGGAGGCTGTGGATCCCGCTTTGAGGAGGCCAGGCAGGTTTGACAGGGAAATTGAAATAGGGGTACCAGATAAGAAGGGAAGGAAGGAGATACTTCAAATACATTCAAGGGGAATGCCATTCGAGGGGAAGCCTGAGGAAAATGAGAAGCTTCTCGAAGAACTTGCCTCTGTCACTCACGGGTTTGTAGGCGCGGATCTTGCCGCCCTGTCAAGAGAGGCAGCAATGAAAGCTCTCAGACGGTATTTACCGGAAATAGATCTGGACAATCCGATACCCACAGAAATACTGGAAAAAATGCACGTTTCCAATGAAGATTTCTTTTCAGCGCTGAAGGAGATAGAACCATCATCACTGAGGGAAGTCACGATAGAGATTCCAAACGTCAAATGGGAAGACATCGGCGATCTTGAAGCAGTAAAGAGGGAACTTACAGAAGCAGTTGAAATGCCGGTAAACAACCCAGAAGTTTATGAGAGGATGGGACTGAAGCCATCAAGGGGTATTCTGTTCTTTGGTCCTCCAGGCACCGGCAAAACCCTGCTTGCAAAGGCAGTTGCAACAGAGAGCCAGTCAAATTTCATTTCCATAAAAGGTCCCGAGGTGATGAGTAAGTGGGTAGGGGAATCAGAGAAAGCGGTTCGAGAGATATTCAAGAAAGCAAAACAGAGCGCACCCACCATCGTGTTTCTGGATGAACTTGATGCCATTGCCCCAAGACGGGGCATGTTTGCGTCTTCGGGGGTCACGGACAGAATCGTGAACCAGTTACTTACAAGCATGGACGGCATGGAAACGATGAAGGGCGTGGTAATTCTAGCCGCAACCAACAGGCTTGACATCATAGACCCCGCACTGCTGAGGCCTGGTCGATTTGACCGGATAATCTTCATCGGTCCTCCTGCAAAGGAAGCGAGGTTGAAGATACTGAAAGTTCACACAAGGAAAATGCCCATAGCTCGGGATGTTGATCTGGAGGCAATTGCAGAAAGGACAGAAAATTATACCGGAGCGGACCTGGAAAATCTCGTGAGAGAAGCAGGACTGGAAGCTGTAAGGCAAAATCTTGACGCTAAGACAGTGACGATGGAAGATTTTGAAAAAGCTATGCGCAGAGTAAAACCCAGTCTGGACGCGGAGACGATAAAATATTACGAAGAAGTCGCCAAAAACATGAGTAAAGAGTCCAAGCCCGCTAGAAGGGAAGATCTCATTTACTACAGGTGACTGAAAGGAGAAAACTTTCAACTGGGCTGAAGGGCTAAACTGTGGTGAACATTCTCCTTCTTCCACTCTCCATACACCTCATCTGATCATCGGTCTGAAAAGGTGGTCATGGAGAGCACCTTATTCAGGAATTTCATTGACCACCATGTCATTCTCCCCGTTTCAAAAACAATTCTTCTCTTGCGTTGGAGGCTGTAGAAAGACGTTGGAGGCTGTAGAAAGAAATAGATGAAAGGGAGGTGTTAAGGAGGGAAGTAAAGGTGGTTCTTTCCAAATGTTTCTCAATTCTGCACAGATCAATCAGGCACTATTACCCGATGAGATAGGTTTATTTGGAATAGTCTAAAACACTGTGTTGGTGTGGAAACAATAAAATATTACGAATGAGTACCTCATAAGAAGAGCAGAGTGTCAAAAACTGCTCGAAAGGAAAATCAGATATATTACAGGTGAATAAAATGAGAAAATTCGTAACTGAACTGAAAGGCAAAACTGTGATGACAAGCGATGGAATGATACTTGGGACTATATCAAATTTCATGGTTGACACGGATACTGGGCAGATCAACCATGTCCTTGTAAACCCAGCAGAAGACATCGCAAGCGATTCCCAGGAGAAAGACGCCCAAGGGAGACTCGTTATACCTTTCAAGACTATGAGATCAGTAAAGGACGTAGTAGTCCTCGAAATGAAATAGACTGAATCCTGTTTATATCCGGGAATTGGCGTCGTTTTCGGTACCGGTTTGTCTAGCAATCCGGCTTAGAAGCGTTTACACTATCTTTAAGTACAGTACCGTAAAATGCTACGTCAAAAGAAAAACGCCTATAGTCATTCTTCCTGGACCCTCTTCGGTTCCGTTGAAATTTTGCTTAACGAATTCCACATAGTTCATTATAGAGGATTGGGTAATTCATCCGATTATCGAGGGCTTAATCTTTGACTATTTTTTACCGTCTGAGGAATGGTGCTTCTCGCTCGAAAGAGTTAAATTCACTTCGTAATAGGGATTAGAAAAGGTGCTCTGATGAGGAGGAGTTCTAGGGATTGGAAGAAACGACACAAGATGCGATGGAAGTGGCGGAAGAAAAGAATGCGGAGACTGAAGAGGATCAGAAGAGCATCTAGGAGTTAAACAGGGAGCATGGGGTAGTCAGGCATCCTAGCGGGCTCCAGTTAGGGTTTGATTAAATGTGGGTCATCTGATCTTGATGATTAACTGGAGCGATGACCCTAAGAGATACCCGCAGATCTGGGTTCAAATCCCAGTGCTCCCATCGTTTTGCTAAGGCTCCCACGTATTTTTGAACCTTTGGGTTCAAAACATATTAATAAAACAAAAAAATTTGAATACGCGAATAGTAGTGAAATCAAATTCAAGAAATAAACGACAAAAATCTAGGAATGTAATACTGGAATATGTAGAGAGAGAACTTAAGAGGGAAGGGAAAAATAGTAAAAATTTCAGACTGTGTAAGAATCTTCTGGACGATCTGAAGAAAGAAGTTAACCCCCCTCACCTCATATGTCTCGCCAGCGGAAGCTTCAGGTGGGTAGACAATCATATTGAAGGTAGTGTGAACATTTCTGGACCTAAGGGTTTTATCATAACCACAAAGCCCACTGGGAGAAGTGTATTCGAAGGAGCAATAATAGACGACAAAGAAGGTCTACTGAGTCTTAACATACCGGACGAAAGCAGAATAAAGAACTTTCTAGAACGAAAGGAAAAGAGGCTGAGAATGGAAGCATTCAGGTGGGCAGCTGGTGGAACCATTCCAGTGTTAGAGTTCAAGAAAGGAAGAAAAGAAGGAAAGAAGTATGTGGTATTCGCCAGAAGAGACTGGGGTGCTCCAGTTCATCAAGGATATCTCACAACTTTCTCAGGACTTTCACGGACCATAGAGGAACTAATGCAACCAGAACTCATGATTGCGAGGGGACTTTTCGACGAACTTCTCATTTTCGATGCACACCTCAAGAAAAGGTACAGGACAGATTTTTCAAAATGTAACTTCAGGGATGGTATGGAATACTATGATCTGTGCGACAAAAAGGGATCTTATCTCTACAAGTTCAATAATCTTGAAGATATAGAAAATTCAGACGTTAAATACAGGAAACGTTATGAAAGGATTCTCAATAATCTGGGTATTGAGGAACCCGAGGCTGTGGAAACTCCTGCTTGTCCGGTAAAATTGGATTCTGATTCGATTGAGTACTTCCAATCCAAAAGCACAAAGGGAATCACACTCAAAGGCTCGATAGCGATAGATCCGGTCCACGGAGCGCTGGACATCATTGGATCTGTCTTACTTCAATTAGAAGTTTCCAGTCCGGAAGAACTAAGACTCGTAAGTTTCGACAAAGATGGGGAGAAACTTTTGTTTAGGGACATAGTACTCGTTGATGGAGAAAATTTAAAAAAACTGATCAACGGATCTAAGTGCGAAGCGTTCGTCTATACTAATAATGCAACGGATGTTGACGGAGTTTCGACAGAGATTCAAGCCGTTAATGAGGAGAAAATTGGCAGGCCATCAGTCTCCCTCGTGGGACCCCTAAAAGTGGTCTTAGAAAAGCCGGCACTGACCCCACCCCTCAGGCAATCACTAGTTGGCTGCTATAGAACATTTTTCCTAGAGGATTTAGAGTTTGGTTATGTGTTCAAAGAAGGTAGACTTGTTGACAGGCCTTTTAAGGAGGAGGTTACAGAGTGAGTTCAGAAAGTAGAAGCAGATTCAAAGAAAAGAAATATTATCTCTTCAATCCCGACTCTCTGAACATAAGAGACTGGCGGCAAAATGATGAGGGAAAATGGAGAGATCATTTAAAGAGAATGATAAGAAACGAGGTGAAGGAAGTTAGGTACATTGTGGATTTGTTCATGGATTCTATTGACGAAATCTACATTGTTCACCTACCTCAACTACCCACGTACACAGAACACTATATGACCCATTCCAGAAACGTTGCACAGCTCGCGCTTAAGCTGATGGAACTGAATCCTAACTCATTTGATGAAAAAGACGTCCTGATCATCTGCTTGTCGGCTTTAATGCATGACCTTGGTCAGTATAATCCTAAGTCCTCATCAGGGGAGCAGGTTAGGGAAGAGGCTGAGAAAGGAGTGAACAGCCTCAGACAAATTTTCGATGAGATAATTAAGTCATTCGATGAAAGAGTTGAAAGAAGTGCTAATAATTTTCAAGAATACAGAAATATCTTCAAGGGGGAAAAATTCAAGAATATCCTGTTTAATGTAGCCATGTATCACGAAAAGATTATGCCATTTAACAATGACTATAAAATGAGATTTAAAGAATTACGCAGGAAGGGATACGCCGATAAGGAAATTAGAAAAATAACTTTGGATCGAGCACTTAAGTCCTCAAGGTTGAGGAAGGATGAGATTGAACACTACGTTGGATTGGCAGCGATATTTCAGCTTGCAGATGCGTTAGACGTTCAGAGATTCAGGGAAACTACAATGGGTAGCGTAAAGATGAGGATTGCTGCTCATCTGAAGGAGCTGGGAGAACTGATGGAGATAAAGGAAGTAGATGATGATCTGACTAATAATGCCATAAAAGCGATAACGCATCTGAACTCTATATCACATTTGCTTAAGGATCTCTTGATCTCGAAAGTGGAGATCGAGCGCAGAGAGACTAGCGTGCATATTCAACTTAATGAACTTGCAGAAAATAATAGGGGGAATGTGAGTAGTGATATAGATATAGCTTTGAATTCAATGAAGGACTACATCAAAGAATTCTTCAGAGATGGTGAACCCGACAACATCTTCGTAGAAATCATTAAAAGCATGAACAGGGTAAAAGGAGTTAAATCGGTCGATATCGATAAGAAGAAAGCAACAAAACTCTTCCAGAGACTCAAAAAGGCAGCCCATGAAAAGACCAGGAGTTACGAGGGGAGTTTAAATGATCTGAAGCGCTTCTATTTTGATCACCTCAGGAAGAATTACATTGTGGACCCTCTCTTAGGCGAATTTTTCCTTGTTAAACCCGATGTTATGAAGGCGTTGAAAATAGAGTCTTCCAAGATATATCTAGAAATAGGCCAGCACCGCCGCATTGATCTGACTAAGGATTACCTTCCCTCCAGGCTTTGAAAGAACGAATCAAAACAGATTTACATTAGGGATGAAAATGCTCCTGTTCCACAAATTATGAATGCCTGCCACTGCATTTGTAAGTTCGTTTGATTTTTGGAATCTATTTCAAAGAATAAGAATGATAATTGAGATCAACCTATTGATAGACCATAGGTCCCATTTATTGTTAAGTGATCAGAGAATTTATCCATATTAAACTGTAGCAAAGTAGTCGTACCACCTAACCTCAAAGGAACAATAACAACCATGGGAATGCGATTCCTGATCTTGTTCTCCAATTACCTTTCCGAGATTGATAGAAATCAGCATTTACCTCCGCAATAAATGAGCTCGTTATCCCCTACAGAAAATGACCTGCGTATTGTATCTCATTTCTCCCTTTCCACTTTCCTGGATTTCTCCAGTTTCCTTTGTTCCTCCTCCAACCTTTTTGAAATCCTGTAAAGTGTTTCATCATATGCTTGAAAAATCCCTCCCATTTTAGAAACCTCCTTGAAAGGCAACGGATAAAATATGGGAACTCGATAAGGTGGCCGAGGAAGAAATTTCGCCGCAGACTCGTCTTACTATCCCGTCCTTCACAAAACTGCATCGTGAGCATCTCAACTGATAAATTAATTTAAATATGACACCACGTCGCCCGACCATCATCCTGCATTTCCACTCGTAAAGTCTTGAGGCCATTTTCATCTCCCCTCCAACGTAGGTATAGCATAATGAATATAGAACGTTATTGATTACCTATTAAATAATAAAAAGTGATTCAATATTTAATAAGCGACTAATAATGATTCATGCCAAAGATTAAGGCGCTGGAGACTCAATCTGGCGCAATGAGACTTCTAATTTATTTGCTGAAAGGGCCATCCTACGTGACGTTAATACTGCACGAAACTGACATCCCGAATATTCAGCTCCTAAGATCTGTGGATCTTCTCGAGGGATTGAGGCTTATCCAGAAGAAGGTGGATACTTCCACATATCCTAAGAGGAATATGATCTATCTTACCGCCAAGGGGAAGCAGGTCGCTTTAAAGGTGAAAGAGATAGAGAATCTGCTCAACGAACCATAATTCTATTCTCTGTGGTAATATGGGTCTATCAGTTCTATTTCAGTCTGAAGATCCTTTGCTCTCTCATAGGCTAATCTCGAAATAATTAGCGACATCTTCTCCTTGTACAGGTTAATCAATTCCTCCCTGGATTTTGTAACCTTCACGCTCTCCCAAAACGTAGTCAGGTCAAGATCGTACTGGTCTCTACGGCCAGTCATATACTCTTTGTCCAAATTCCCCTCCTTCATGCTGGTCAATCAAATATTTCTGATTTCATATATAATCTTTCCTTTGACGTACGAAAATTGAAAAAAATGAAAAAATGAAAAAGAAGGCAGCTGTTCAGCTTCCAATCTCCCTTCCAAAAAGTATCTCCTGGGCAGCCTTTATTCCTTTTCCAAGCTCGATGTCGTATCCATTTTTCTTTAGGGATCGTTCAATTGCACTTATTGCTATTACTACTTCAGAAGAACCTATGCTCCCCATGTGCCCGATCCTGAAATACCGTTCTGAGATTTCCTTTATGAGGCCTGAAGCAAAGACCGCCCCGTTGGTTTCCGCATCTGCCAGGAACTCTTTCTGTCTCACGTTTTTCGGCAGGTATATCGCGGAAATTGTATTTGCAAATGAAGCCTTCGGTATCATTTCTAGACCCAGCTCGGTGATTCCTCCCCTTATGGCAGTTGACATTATTTCATGCCTGGTTATTCTTGAATTAAGTCCTTCGCTTACGATATTCCTGAGACTCTGTGCTAGGGCTGATATCAAATTGACGTTTGGCGTGCCGAAATAACCCAGCCTCGAATCAAGCATTGCCTTTGAAACCGCAGCCCACTTCCTGAGATCAGAATAAAAGGACATTGGCGGAACCTTCTCCATTATTGAAGCTGCCCTACTGCCAACTACGCCCACAGTCAGTCCAGGTGGTGCGCCCAGGGCCTTCTGAGATGCAGAAAATGCAACGTCTATTCCCCATTTCATGTCAAGTTTCTCCCCTCCCGCAGAGCAAACTGCATCCACCACCAACAGAGTGTCTCTTTTTTTTGTTATTTCTGCAATTTTTTTAACATCGTTCCTGACACCTGTGCTTGTGTCTACGTGCGTAACCGTCATCAAGTCGTATTCATTCGTTTCCAATTTCTCCTCTATGAGCTTTGGATCTGCCTGCATTCCAAGCGAAGGTTTGACCTGATCTATTCTGTCAGTGAACCTGGAGAAAAGGTCCACAAACCTGTCCCCAAAATAGCCAGTGTTCACAACCAGTACCTTTGAATTTCTCTTAATGAAATTTACGGTTGATGCCTCCATTCCCAATGTTCCTGACCCAGAGATTATGAATGGAGTTCCTTCGGTTGAGGAGGAACCAAAGATTGTCATGAGGTTCTGAAGTGCTTCCCTGTAAATCGATATAAACTCCTTCGATGAATGGGATATGGTCGGTAGAGACATAGTGTTCAGAACCTGACTTTCATATTCTATCGGGCCGGGAATCATAAGTATCTTTCTCATGTCAGGAGTATTGATTTCCGGTTCTATTAAATTTCCATCCTCCGATTATGGGAAATCACGAACGATTCTTCCACACTAAACGAAGTCACCTCTAGACTTCCCTGTACCCTGAAAACTTGAATTAAGGGCTCATTTGCGACATCCTGAAAAACAATGAATTCGGGAGATTTCCCACGTAATAAACTGCCCGTTTGCTTCTCTTCCATGAAACTCAATCAGAAGCAACCTTAAGGGGAGCAGTTGTAATTCCTTTTGTCGTTACCGTCTATTCCTTCGTTTCTGTTCCAGTCCTTCATTCCCGTTTCTTTACCTGGAGGAGCTGTGGAGCTGGACCGCCAGCTCAAGGCTTATCAGGAAGGATATCCGAAAAATAGAAATCCCCCCTCGCAACAACGTCCCCTCTTTTAACCCGCAGTGGTGAGTCAAAGATTGGTCCATCATATACGAAACTGTGAAACTCTCCTCTTTCACCACAGGGGTCCACACCGGGCGGAAGGGATGATATAAAATCCTCGTCGAATTCTCTGCCGGCGTATTCTTTCCCCAGCTTTCTTGAATCGACCGTACAGATTAATGCCTTGAACCCTAAGTCGATAAATTTCCTTGCAAGACCGGCAGTATCTTCCCCCCAGAGAGGAAAGAGACAACTCATTCCGGCTCTTGACATCCTATCTTCCCTGTACTTCTTTATGTCCTCCAGGAAAATATCCCCGAAGGCGACCCTCCTGATACCTTGGCTGTAGTATTCCTGCGTCTTCTCTCCCATCACTTTTTCATATTCCTCGTTCGTAGCATCCTTTGAAATGTACGCAACATCCAATGTGCCTGATATGGCCATTACCTGTTCCCTCAGGAGTTCCTCCCTTACTCCATGCATGCTTACCCTACCGTAATCCCTGGTCACTGTCGTGAGAAAATAGCTCACATCATATTTCCCCTCGGACTGCAGTTTGAATAAAGCTAGGGCACTATCCTTTCCTCCGCTCCACGACAACGCTATTCTTTCCGCAATCATGAACCGTGATAGATGGTTGCATGAAATTTACATTTATCGTTATTCACGGTGAGAATTAACAAATAATTGAACATCCAAAAATATATACTGACGTTCAGATAGAGGAATGGTGGGAACTACTGGACGGATCAGGATTTTTTATGACGGAAATATCTACCTTAAGTTTGACCCAATAACCAGAGTCCAAGCTATAGTCTCTCAGGGTGAGAGGATCGTGTTTTCAGGCACGTCCGAAGAGGCAATGAGGAAATATGCTGGTAAGGCTGATTCAATGGTGAACTTGAACGGACAAACTGTCTTTCCTGGATTTGTGGATTCTCACCTGCACCTTGACGACCTTGGAAACTCCCTGAATTTTCTTGACGTCAGGAATACACACTCCATCAGAGAGATGCAGGAGAGGGTTGCAGATTACAGGAGGAAAAATCCTGGAGCCAGGGTCGTAGTGGGGATGGGCTGGGACCAGGAGTCATTTTCTGAGGGAAGGTGGCCAGACAGGTGGGACATAGATGAAGTGGAAAGCTCAGTTCCCGTTTTTCTGGAACGATTTTGCGAGCATGCTGGTGTGATTAATTCGAAGATGCTTGACCTCATGGGACCTGCAAAATTTCCGGAGAAGATCTTTCCAAGCACCGAAAACGGGGAAATAAGTGGGATAGTCAAGGAGGAGGCTGCCTCCTTCTTCAAGGGTATTGCTCTCAGGCTGGGTGGGGACCTGGAGAGAAATCTGGTCAGTGGAGCAAGGTACCTGGCATCATTAGGGGTGACAACGATAGGTTTCGTCTCCTGCGGCACTGATTCTCTCGAGGTTCTGAGTGCGAGGAAAGAAGTTGTAAAAATCAGGACAAGGGCCTACTTGAAAATGGAAATCGGCGAGGAAATCGAGAGCCTCAGACAGAAGTTCCAAGACGGAAGTTATCTCGCAATCAACGGCATCAAACTTTTTGCTGACGGAGCTCTGGGAGCAAGGACAGCTGCCTTGAGGGAGCCCTATGACGACGACCCAGGTAATAAGGGAATCCTCTATCTTGATTCCCAGAAATTGAGGGATATTCTTCAGAAATCAAAAGGGAAGAAAGTGCAATTCGCAATACACGCTATTGGCGATGAGGGGATAGATGCTGTCATCGACGCTATTTCTTCGCTGGAAAGGAATGCGGTACTGGTTCCCAGGATTGAACACTGTACCGTATTGCGGGGTGACCAAGTTGAGCGTTTAAAGACACTGGGAATTGGAGTGTCTGTGCAACCTGCTTTCGTTTTGGATGATTGGTGGGCTGTAAAGAGATTAGGAAGGGAGAGAAGCAAAACCGCATATCCACTGGGAACGCTGGTAAGGGAAAGAATAGAAGTTGGGATATCCACAGATTCGCCCGTCGCTTCTCCGAACCCGTGGTTTACAATTGATGCGGCAGTAAACAGGGGCGAAAGGGAGAAGCGGGAAATTCTGGATTATTCACCCCAGGAGAGAGTAGATCTTGCTTGCGCCCTGCATCTGTATACGAAGGGATCTGCGGCACTGCTAATGGACAAAGACGCAGGCTCCCTCGAAACAGGAAAATTTGCAGATTTCATTATACTTAATGCGGACGCTTTCGATGTACACGACCTGAAGGAGATCAGGGTAAGGGAAACATATGTCGGTGGGGAGCTTGTGTTCACTGACGGCAATATCAATGGAACTTGAGTTCATGCGGTACCTGCATAATAGCCTATAAACACGTCCGCCACGTTTGTTCCTGTTGGCCCCGTGAAAATGACATCCCCTGTCATTCTCAGAGGTGTTAGGCTCTCGCTCCCTGACAGCATTTCCCTTATGAACCCCTTATCCAGGGATCCGCTGCTCTGATTGTCTACTATCGCACCCATTGCCCCGCTTGACCCATCCAATCCATCCGTTCCAAAACTCCCGAAGGTGAAATATTCCTCTTTCCCCATTTCCAATAGGAATCTAAGACAGAGTTCCAAGTTCCTCCCACCTCTTCCGTTTCCTGCAACCTCAACGGATGTCTCCCCTCCCCCGACGACGAAAAATGGCTCTTTCACTATTTTGTAATGTTCCCTCATCTCTGCTGCAATGCGCTTTGATACCTCTATAGTGCTACCTTCTATTTCAGAACCCAGAGATAGCACTTCAGATCCATTAACCCTTAGTTTCTCTTCCACTGACTTGACGAAATCTGAGTTCCTCAGTATGATGTGGTTACTGGCACCTTTAGGTTCATTCCCGACAACCCTGCTTATTGGCGGTATGTTGCATTTCCTGCCAAATTTTCTGGCAGTTCTCCTTATGAAAGATTGTTCTGGAGGATACGCCGTAGGCCCCGATGCAATAGCCCCCAATTCATCCCCGGGGACATCAGATATTATGATACCTACTACCCTTGACCCGTTTGTGTACTTAAGTAACCCTCCCCCTTTAGTCTCAGAAAACAGATAGCGGATTGAGTTTATTTCCCTGATTGTTGCCCCGCTCTTCATGAGGCAGCGTACAGTGTTGTTATACTGCTCAAGTTCCACACCTTCTCTCAGAACCTCAAACAAAGAAGAGCCGCCTCCAGATATCAGGACAATGAGAAGATCGTCATTCGTCAGGTCCTTCAATGAGTCCATGATCACAGCAGAGCTGCTGAGGGACTGAAAGGAAGGAAGAGGATGGTTCCCGGGAAGGAAAGGAGGTCTGATCTCCTGTCCAGGGGTATAGGGTATTATTAGGTGCGCAGATTTGATTTTGCTGCCAAGGCCTAGCCTGACACCTTCATACATCCCCCTTGCGGCCTTTCCAAACCCTATAACGATTATCTTTCCACTGGCGCTGAGGCCGCCAATTTTATCAAGGTACGACTTCACTCTCAGTTCAGGTGAGTTACTAGTGAACGCGTAATCCAGCGCTTCCAGTATTTCATTCCTTTTCTCCCCTGTTCGGAATTCCCTTAAATTTTTGAGAAATTCCATAATTTACAATAGTTTAGACTTAAAAATATTTAATCCTCCACCTAATCAGAAAAAGTGAAAGACCTAATTGTCAGGGGGGAAGTATATAGCGGAAAGAGGATGATAAGTGGTACATACAGCATCTCTAAGGACAGATTTGTCGACTCTTCCGTCAGAGCGGATGTCAGGGGTACCCTGCTGAAGGGTCCGATAAATTTTCATACTCACCTAGGGGATGCGTTCATTAAAAGAGAACCGCAGGGGGACATTAAGCAAATTGTTGGACCCAAAGGGTTCAAGATGACTGAACTTCAGTCCGCCTCCATAATGGAGATCAGAAAATACATAGGTAAATCGGTGGATTTCATGAAGGATCAAGGGACAGCGGCTTTTTTCGATTTCAGGGAGTCCGGAGTTTTGGGCTTAAAATCCGTTCCGAACCTTAAAGGGATAAGTGGATTTTTCATGACGCGACCCTCCAACAAAAAGGAGATCGAGCCTTTACTGGAGCAATCTGCGGGTTTCGGGTTAAGTTCTCTCTCGGACTATGATTTCGATTTTCTTCTTGACCTTTCTGTAAGGAGCCACAAAAGAAAGAAACTGTTCGCAATCCACTTCAGCGAGGATGAGAGGGAGGATGTGAAAAAACTGGCGGAACTGAAGCCTGATTTCATTATCCACTGTTTGGAGGCAAGTGATGACGACATTGATTTTCTGAAACAGATGGATGTACCCATTGTCATAACACCCAGGTCCAACTTGTTCCACGGCAAGCGCCCAGATTACTCTAAATTTTTTCGGAAGGGTTTGAACGTCCTTCTTGGAACTGATAATGCATTCATAACAGAACCGGGGATAATGGATGAGGCAGCGTTCCTGTACCGCTATCAGAGAAAACTTGGGAGGTTGAGCCCGGAGGAAGTTCTGGCGACAGTTACAGACAACCCAAGGGAGGAAATCTCCCGTCTTGGACTGAGGATGGACCAAGAGACATATCTGCTCTACCCGGATGAAGAACTTACAGCCTACCAGATTTTGACGCGCCCAAATTTCTATGAAAGGGTTAAACTGACAGTGAAGGACGAAAGGATAAACTTTTTTCCCAGAAAACATTGAAGAACTGAGGTAGAAATAACTTGGCTGGAGAGGATTTTGTCAATCAATATATTAAGAGGTTTAGCGAGGCAGTTCAGAATAACGAGGAAGCGGTTACTGAATTCAAGAGGAGGATGGGAGAGGAGAATGGGGTGCCACTGAAGATTGCACTCGAGCTTCTCAGGAAATATTCCGGGGACCCGAATATATTCTTCCAGGCCAAACCTTTGAAGGATATCGTGGATGGATACCAGGGAAACATTCTTGGAAATGCAAACTCAATCAGGTGCATTGAATATGAGAAAGATGGGAAAAAGAGAATAAGGTGCATCGGGGCGCTTGAGGATAAAACCGGAAGATTGCCATTCACAGAATTTCCTGATAACTCTAGCAGGATATCGAAGGGAGATCTGATCCTGCTGGTAAACGCTTCCGTTGGCAGCTTCAACGGCCGCCCTTATCTCACAATTTCATCAAGAGTGGAAATAAATGTGCTGGAAAAATCGAATCTTAAAAGCGCTGCAGGAGAGGCACTGAGAATAAAGGATCTTAAACCAGACATGTATGACGTTTCAATCGGAGGCTTCCTGAGAACGGTAAATGCAAGGGAAAACGTTGGGAAGGACTCCGTCACTCTTTATTCTGGAATACTGAATGATGATTCCGGAAGCGTGACGGTTCAAAGCTGGGGGACCCCGCTCAGTGACGGAATTGTCGAAATCAAGGGTGCATCGGTGAAGCAGTTCAGGGATAAACTCTACCTTCAGATCGGGAAGGGCACTAAAATTAATGTGATCTCCGCCGAAAGCGGCCAGTTTAAAACGCTAGAACAGCTTTTACGTGCGCAGAGCGGAACAGTGGAAGGGGAGGGTATCCTACAGAAGATCTTTGACAAGAACATAGTGGTTTCAGTGTGTTCCATATGTCAGAGAATTGTGAAAGATGGTAAGTGCACAAATCATCCGGATGCACCTGTTGAAAGAATACTTCGCTTGACTATGCTGATCGATGACGGCTATGCCTCCCCACTGGTCTATGCCTATCAAAAATCTCTTGAAAAGTATGTGAGCGGTGGGAGGGAAAATATACAGAAATTTATAGCGGAAGGGAAGGAGACCCAGGTTCTCAGGGAATTGGAAGGGAAGCTGTTAATGAAAACAGTGAAATTCTCAATATATGGTTTTAAAGGTACTTCCGGAAATTACATGGAACTGAGGGAGCTAGCTGTATTAGACGACAATGCAATAGGAGAGGAGTACCAAAAAACAATAGAGGCGTTGAGATGAGGCAAAGAGAGGCTGCTGTCAGGGTAATTATCCCTGAGATTCTGGGGATAGATGAGGTGATTGAAGAAACTGGGGAAGATAGTATCACTTACGGCCTGACGGAACTCGGGCTCCTGGTCAATAGATTCCTCATTGCTGGAAGGTTCGCAGGAAGGATGGATGAGGATGATAGGTCGATAGTCAAGGTTAAAGATAGCTTCAACGAGGTATCCATCTACATAGGTACATATTACTCTGATAACCTGGAACTCCTCGAAGAACTGACGGAAAACGATCCAGTATTTGTGATAGGAAAGGTTTCGGTATCGAAGTCTCAGTCTCAATTCTCAAAGAGATTCTATGCTGAGAACATTGTCAAGATTTCCGAAATTGAGAGAAAATACCTGGAGGCTAAGGCAGTGTTCTTCCTCAAGGATAGAGTGACGAAGATATCGAGGGCCATTTCTTCGGGAATGAGGGAAAGGGAAGAACTGGCGACACTAATGAATTCAGAGAAGATCGGTACCGGCCTGTACAGAAGATTTGGTTTGAAGGGGTCCGTAGACGTGGAGAAATTTTCAGACCTGATAGAAACATTTCTTGAAGGTATTGGAAGAGGGGACAGGGAAATGATTCTTGGCGAGATAAAGAATTACAGAGAGATCTCCATTGATGAAATCGCAGATAAATTTGAAGGCAAGATACCGAGAGAGGTACTGGAAGACGAGATCAGAAACCTGATGAACGAAGGGGAGATCATGGAAGTCAAAAGCGGTATTTACCGTTACGTTCCATAATTCAATGCCTAAATCCTCTTTCCTTTATCTCTATGAACGTGAGACCATTCTTGGCTGAGTAATCCAGGACTTCCTTGTCTCTGATGGAGCCCAGCGGGGCGGCTATTGTTTTCAGTCCACTCTCCTTTATGAATTCGACCGAGTCAACAAATGGGAAGAAACCGTCTGATATGAGAACTGAAAATTCGTCCAGCCTTCCCATATCCTTCGCCCTGCCAATTGCCATTTTCACTGAATCCACCCTGTTTGGTTGACCTCCTCCTGAAGAGAGGAGCCATCCATCCCTGATTAAGGCGATTGCGTTGCTCTTGATTGATTTCACGACCTCCCACCCAAATCTGACGTCATCAAGGTTTGCAGATGTGGGTTCTCCGCTCTTGATTTCAACGTTAAGAACAGACTTCCTGTTCCAGTCCTGAACAAGCAGCACATTCCCTGCAGTCCTAATGTCTGGTACAGAATAGACCTCACTTCTCCCCCTCAGAAGCCTGAGATTCTTCTTCCTCCCAAGATCTTCAAGAACATTCTCCTCATAGCCCGCTGCAATTATTACCTCTAGAAACCTGTCCTTCAGTATGTTGGCATTGTTTGCCGTTATGATTCCGTTATGGGCAAGTATGCCACCATAAGCCGAAGTTGGATCTGACTCGATTGCTCTCTCAATGGAATTCCCTCCGATTGCCGCCCCGCAGGGAGATGCATGTTTCACGACAGCACTTGATCCCTGGCCGAGCCGGAGTACCAGTTCCCAGGCAGACCATGCATCTATGATGTTGTTGAAGCTTACCTCTTTCCCTACCTTGAGAATTTCGAAGAATGGAGGATAAAGTGCGTAAGACCGGGCAGATTGGTGAGGGTTCTCTCCGTAACGCAACTTCACGTATTCCTTTCCACCGACTGTAAATACCTCCCCTCTTCCGTCCAGCCACTGGGAAATGACGTAATCATTCATCGAGGTTAACCTAAAAGCAATCCCTGCGAGAGATCTCCTGAGTTCCAGTGATACCTCTCCTCCCTTCATTTCCCTCATAACCTCCTCCATACTTGATTTCCCGGGGATGGTTATGACCCTCTGGAAGTTCTTCGCTGCAGCCCTGAGCATGGTAATGCCACCTATGTCGATAAATTCTGCTAGGTCTGTGCTCCCTCCGAGATAATTCCCGACAAAGTCGTATGGTTCCACATATACCAGGTCAATAGGCAGATAACCATGCTTCTTCAAATCCGGATCGTCCCTTTCCACTGCAAGGATCCCTGCCATGAGTGAAGAAGAAAGCGTTTTTACCCTTCCCTGAAGAATTTCGGGACTTCCCGTCAGTTTCTCCACGCTCTCGCAACTTACACCCTTGCTTTCAAGAAATCGCTTCGTTCCTGAAGTACAGTACAGGTCAAACTCCTGTGATAGCAGAAAATTGCCGATTTTATCAAGGCCCTCCTTATCAGAAACTGAAAGTATAGCATTTTTCTTTTGAGCCCCTGCCACGTTTCTGCATGTTCGGAGCCTATTAAATCCTTATTTCATTAGAAGCAAAGTTGGAAATATCACTAAAATAATCACAAAAATTTTAATCATTGAAGAAATTTTAGTAAACTATGAAGGTATCTGAAATGACGAGAAACATCGTTGTTGAATCTTTGCCTCAGGCTTTGGTCGAGGAAAGAGAAGTGGAAATTGTAGAAAGAAAAGGTATCGGCCACCCTGATTCCGTATCTGACGGAATCGCTGAGGCGGTAAGCAGGGCACTCTCTAGGTACTACATAAACAATTATGGCAGGATATTGCACCACAATACGGACCAGGTGGAGGTTGTAGGGGGTCAGTCACAGCCGGAATTCAATGGAGGAATCATCCTTGAGCCCGTTTATATCCTCCTGTCCGGAAGGGCCACGACCACCGTCAATGGCAGCAGGATCCCGTATAGAAGTATCGCGATAAAGGCGGCTTCAGACTATCTGAAGGAGAGGTTTGACACCCTGAACATTGAAAGTGACGTTATGATAGACTGCAGGATCGGGCACGGATCGGTTGACCTGCGTTCCCTGTACGATACTCGTAAATTACTTTCGAATGACACATCGTTTGGAGTGGGTTTTGCACCATTCTCTGAAACTGAGAATGCAGTAATGAGAGCTGAGAATTATATTAATTCAGATCTCAAGAAACTCGTGCCTGCCCTTGGTTATGATGTCAAGGTCATGGGGTTCAGGAGAAAGGACACCATAAACCTGACGGTTGCGGCAGCAATGATAGGAAAATACATCAAAGATTCGGAGGATTACATTGACAAGGAGGAAAAGGCAAGGGAGCTCATAGAGAAGCATGTACAGAAGAATTCAAAGCGTGAAGTCAAGGTGTTCATCAACACTGCAGACAATCCGAAGGAAAACATCTACTACCTTACTGTAACTGGACTCTCCATGGAAAATGGTGACGATGGCTCAGTGGGCAGGGGTAACAGAGTGACTGGTCTCATAACACCATATCGCCCGATGAGCATGGAAGCAGCAGCAGGAAAGAATCCTGTGACGCACGTTGGAAAACTTTACAACCTCGTGGCAATGAAGATAGCAGAGCAGGCAATCAGGGAATCAAGCGGAGACGTGCCTGAAATTCACGTCAGAATAGTATCCCAGATTGGAAGACCGATAGATAACCCGCACGTTGCAAATCTGCAGATAGTGGGAGCAAATGAACAGACTGCCAAGAAGTATAAGGAGGATTTCATCAGAATTGCCGATGACTGGCTTGCAAACCTTGACAAGATAACAAAGATGTTGGTGGCGGGGGAAATTAACACATTCTGAAAACATATGTTTGTCCAGTTCAGGTTGTTCAAACCAGCGCAACTCGATGAAATCATAGATATTACGAAGAAAAATCTCACGGAAAGGTATAATGATTTTATATTCCTTGATATCCAGAGAGCTTGGCCGGCAGCGTTCATAGTTGGAATGTTTGATCAGACTGTGGCTGGATTCATCTGCGGTGGGATATCTGGAAACAGGGAGGCCAGAATTCTAATGCTCGCCGTGGATACCCCATACAGGAAGAACGGAATAGGTTCAGGACTCATCACCCTCTTTGAACAGGAAGCCTTGAAGATTAAGGCGAACAAAATTAAGCTGGAAGTCAGGACGGATAACTCGGAGGCCATAAATTTTTACAGAAACCACGGTTATTCAATAACTGGCCTGGTCCCATCATATTATAACGATGGCTCTGATGCATATACGATGGAAAAGCTGATAGGCGAACCGTAAACAAGATAATGTCAGGAATCAGACTGCCTCTCCCAAAAAATATAGAATTCCATTCTCTTGACAAGTTCCTCAGGAAATTTCTCAGGAGCCAGTGCACGATAGCCAGATAATTTCATCGCTAAACTCCTGTTAGTAGTACCGATCTCATAGTACCTGTACCTCAGGGATGCGATCCGGCTATTCAGTTCGTGAAGTTTCATGAGCAGTTGATTCTCATTCATTTTTCAAACTCTTCCAGCTTTGACGAGAATTCCACGAAATCCTTTTCTGCGATCCTGATCTGTTCCTCTAGTATCCTGATCAACTCTTCCTTCTCCCTTATTTCATCCTCTAATTTATCCACAGTGCCACCCAACCTCGTAGGAATCGTCATCCAGGAAGGCTGTTTGGCCGTTTAGGCACTGGAGGATCCCATCTCCTTCTTCCTTATGAACCAAGAATACTTAAGCGTTCCTCAACGGATTTACCTCGAACTTTTCTTGTCCATGAATTCAGCTCCAAAGGAAAATTTTTTAGACCGCGAAATCGTCTTCTTCCATCTTTACCTCTGGTACCGGAATTGAGGCAACCTTCCTGTTCAGTATCTTTATCCAGATATCACCAAATGGCACTTCCTGGTTCAATTCAATCCTGCCGTAGTATGAAAGGAATAACGATGACTGGAAGACGTTTATCAGATCATCCGTGGATTGGTTTGTAATGGATTCCATTGTGAAGTGCTCCTTCTTCTCTTCCAGCATTCTTTTCCATATCTCTCCTATTATGACGTGGAGGTCCTCCGGATGTGAATTTTCCTGAAATATAATCTTCTTTGCCTTTCTTACCGTATTCTTCAGGAAACTTATGGGAGTATTCCTTATTGCTTCAACAATGTCCTCAACGGTCACATTTCTCTTCTCTACTGGGAGGTATCCCAGGGAAAGGTCTGGTACAGCAATATCTTCCTCTCCAAATTCCTGTGGTTCATCCATCAATACCTCTTCCTGTTCGGGTTTTGGGATAAGGAGTTCGCTCTTATTCCTGATATTTATCCAAGCAAAGTAGACGATCTTTCCAGCAACAGGGAAATCCCTGAAATACTCATTCACTTCGCTAAGAAAAACAGATGTGAATTTTTCCAAGTCGATGTTCCACGGGTCAAGATCATATTTTTCGACTACTTCCAGGACTTTCAGGATTATTTCCCCTCTCTTGTTCTCTATCTCTGGCGTTATTTCCTTCTCAACTATTCTCTCTATCACAGCCTTATCCTTGTTCTTATCAAGTATCTCCGAGACAAGTTCCGAACTCACGATGTCACCTCCTCTGCTTGCATTTCTTTTGTGAAAATGGTACTGTTCTTATCCTGGAATGTTACCCCTATTATCTGATGAGCATATTTCATGGTAGCCTTCCTGAGGGTCACGGCAATTATCTGCGCATTCTCGGAATTCCTCCTGAACAACCTGCCAATGTTCTCTGCATTCACTCCATCTAGGAACATATCAACTTCATCCATGAAATAGATGGGAGATGGATCGTAGTTCTGGATTGCTAGGATGAATGAAAGTGCTGCAATGCTCTTCTCTCCTCCGCTCAGGGACGCTAGATTATCTACCTTCTTTCCTCTAGATGATGCTTTTATGATGAGTCCTCCCTGGAATGGATTTGTCACGTTTTCCAGCAGGAGGTATCCTTCCCCTCCATCAGTCAGTTCCTTATAGATGTCTATGAAATTCTTATTCACTGCCTCGAAAACCTCAAGGAATACAACCTTTTTCTGTTCTTCGAGCTTGCTTTCAAGTTCACCAAGCCGCTTCATCTCCTCTTCAAGGCGTTCCTTCTTCCCGAGGAGCTCGTCCAATCGACCCTTTTCCTCTGTATAGTCGCTAATGCTCTTCAGATTGATTGGTTCCATTTCATGAAGCTTCTTCTCCAGACCATTTATGTCACTTTTTATCTCTTCTAACGACCTGTTATCCTCTACAAATACGTACTTCCTTTCCTCTATATTCCTGTTAATCTCGTTAATCCTGGAGGCTGCGTCTTCCATTTTCGACTGAAGGGATAGGAGGAAGTCCTGTTTCGTCTTTTTGACTGCAGTTTTTGAATCAATCTCCGATCTAATCTTGAATCTTTCATTGGACAATTTCTCTATCTCTTCCCCCCTTTCCTTCAGTTTTCCCTCTTTCGACTGGAATAGAGAAGAGACTGCATCAAGCTCTGCCTTCATTTTCTCCATTTCCGCAACTAGCTCGTCAGAAGTCTTCTTGCTTGTAGAAAGTTCGTCCTGTTTAGATTCAAGTGATTCATCGATTGAATCACGGTTGGCTTTAAGACCACTCAAGGTCATCTTCTCTCCGTTTAACACAACCGTCTTCTCTTCGATTTCTTTCTTAATGATACCCAATTTTTCCTTCTGGTTCCTAATCTCATCTCTGGTCTTTTTATCCAGCGCTCTGTCTTTTTCATTATTAATTTTTTCAATCTGGGAATTGAGGGAAAGTAGCTCTGAATTTATCTGTTCTATTGCACTGATTTCGACTTTCTCTTCATTTGTACCAAGCTCTAGGAGTTTCTTTCTCTCTTCAAGGTAGTTTTTCTTCTTCTTAAGCTGGTCTTCGAGCTCCTTCCTCCTGTTCATTATCTGACCCAGCTCACCCTCGCTCTTTCCCTCTTCTAGGTGGGCCTTGTTTATCCTTTCAGCTGTACTTCTCATTTCATTTTCGAGTGAGGCAAGTTCGTTCCTGATCTCTACCCTCCTGCCCTTCAGGGACGATAGCCTGGACGTCAGTCCCTCAAGGTCCTTCCCTATTTCCCTCTTTGGAAGTATGCCACCTGTCATTGCATTGCTGGGATCGATCAGGTCGCCGTCCAGTGTTACTATTCTCACTCCGCCCATAATGTCCCTTGCAATCTTGATATCCTTCACGAGGAGAGTATCGGAAAATACATAGCTCACGATGTCCTTGAGAGAATCGTCTGCCTTTATTTTCTCAGTTAGGAACCCAAGTGTTGCAGAGTCCTGTGATAACATGACTGCCTTCCCCCTCGGACGAAGAGGAATGATCTTGTTGAGTGGCAGGAAGGTCAATCTTCCCTTTCCTTTTCTCTTAAGCATTTCAATTGCGGACTGGGCATCTTCATCCTTTTCGACCACGATGCTGAATAACCTGCTACCTCCGGCCGCCCTCACCGCCTTCTCATTGTCTGGAGAATATGAGATGAGGGAATCGACCGTCCCTCTTATTCCCTTGAGATTCCCCTTGGAAGACTCCGAATTGATAAAATTGATGCTTTCCCATACCCCCGATAGCTTGACCCCCTGGACCTTCCCCAATTCACCTTCGACCTTTTCAATCTCTGCCGTCAGCTCCTCTTCTTCTTTCCTCAGTTGTTCTATTTTCTTTTTGATCTCAAGGTACTGCTTGTTCAGCTCTTCTCCTTGCGGACTCCCCTTTTTTAAATTCTTTGATCTCCATTCCGCGTCTTTAATGGAAAAGTTAATGTTTGCAAGTTCTTCTTCAATCTTTGATATTTCTTCCATCAGCGCTGCATTCTTTGCCTGACTTGAGGATAGCTTAGATTTGTGCTTGGCAAGTTCATTGAGGGCGTCCTCCTTTTGCTTGTTTATCGAATTTACTGATTTTGTGAGATTCTCGTACTTGTCAACAGATGTGGCCGATTTATTCTCCAGGTCCTGGATTACCAGTTCAAGTTCCTTTGCCTCATCGCTCTTCGTCTTGAGCTCCCCCTCAAGTTTTTTAACATTTATTTCTGACTGTTTAACGTCCAGTTCGTTCTTCTTTTTACGGGCTGCCAGTTCAGAAATTTCCTTTTTTATCTGCGAAATTTTACCCTGGAGATTTTCGTGCTCCATGTTTTTCTTTGCGTAATTGATCTTGTTTGCATCAAGATCATTTTTTATTTTCTGGAACTCTTCGAGTTCCTTGTTGTTCTCTTTCAGTGATGCAATCTTTTTGTCAAATTCCTCGTTCTTAGCGAGCAGCTGCTTCACTTTTTCCTCTGAGGCCCTGATTTCTTCGTTGATCTTGTCCATCTGTTCCTTTATTGTTTCTATTTCTTTTTCAGTTTCCTTCCTCCTCCTGAACAGGAGGACAGATTCGTCTTTCTCTATCTCTCTCTTCTTCGAAAGATATGCTTCTGCCTGTTCTTTCTCCTTTGATAGAAGCTCAACCCTCCCGGAAAGCTCAGCGATCAGAGCCTGAACAGTAACCATATTTTCCTTCGTCTTATCCTTCTCATTGTTAGCCTTTTCAATATCGTTATTGTAGACAGAAATTCCACCGACTTCCTCGAGGATCCCTCTGCGCTCTAACGGTGTCATTTCAACAATGCTGGTTATATCTCCCTGTCTCACGAAGTTGTAACCGTCTGCAAATATCTTGACCTTTTCGAGAAGAAACTCAAAGTCCTGGAGCCTCGCCTTATCATCATTTATATAATAATACGAGGAATACTCCTGATCATTGCCCTCTGAGAGTTTGACTATTCGCGTGAATGTCACTTCGTTATAGTCGAGAGGGATCATTCTGTCTGTGTTGTCGAATGTTACGCTTGCTTTAAGATATGGCGAAGATTTCCCTGACTGGTTCCTGTGAATTAAATCTGTGAGCTTTTGCGCCCTCAGTGATTTGTTGCTTTTCGTTCCCAACACAAATAGAAGTGCATCTCCGATGTTGCTTTTGCCGGAGGCGTTTGGTCCCGTAACCGAAGTATAACCCTCTCTGAAATCCACAACAGTCTTCCTGCCAAATGACTTGAAATTCTCCATCTCAATTCTTTTAAGGAACATTTTTTTCACCGTATGACAGATGTCTGTTATATGGCATCAATATGTCATACTTTATATATATATTTTTCTGTTATTTTTTTGACAAGGACATCTTTTAATGATGTTTCTGACCTTCAAGGTTAACAGAAACTGGATTCCTTTCTCCATCGTCCATTCTATAGTTTTCCAGGGGGGGTCAAGCTCTACCTTTGATACAATCCTTCACCGGATTAAAAACCATTAGGATGTCTGCCGAGGCGATCATGCCTAAAGCGGAACCGTAGATAGCATCATTCTTTCCTGCCAGCACGACTCGGACATTTAGGATTAAGACACTGCTCCACTTCATTCTTTCCATATCGGAATATTGCTATAGGAAATCCGTCGATAGTGCAGACCTTGTCTGTTGGAATAATTTCAGCTTTCTGTGGAATTGATAGTGTTACAGTACATTTCGGATAGTTTGAACATCCAATAAATCTGGTTGACATCCTGCTTCTTCTTAGAACTAGATTCCCGCCATCCGATGGGCACTTCCCGAATACCTCTTTCCGGGCGTTGTACGAACATTTACTGTCGACACATCTGATCTCTGGGCGTTCCCCCTTCCTGATCACCTTGATCAGGAAGAGACCGCAGTCCGGACACTTTTCATCTGTCACTTCTATCTTTCCGGTTCTCGGTAGAAACTGGAAAAAGTCGTTTTCTGGTCCGGTACACTTTATGAACCTGGAGTTGTGAGTTGAATCTATTATCAGATCTGAGCCGCACTTCGGGCATTTTCCTACAACCTTCTCCTGCTTGAGCGTCTCATTGAATTTCTCGCTTATTTTTTCTGATTTTCCTATTAGATCGTCAAGCAGCCCGGAAAGAAGTACCCGGCTGTCCTGAATCACCTCCTCCTTTTTCTTTGTTCCACCGGCAATAAGATCCATTTCCTTTTCAAGCCTGGCCGTCATGTCTGGCTTCGCAACTGAAACGGAATTGAGCAGCAGTGATTCGCCCATCGCCATCCCCAGGGGGCGCACACGAATGGGATTCCCTTCTATAAATTTCCTGTCATAGAGCTTTTGAATTATCTCATGCCTGGTACTTTTTGTGCCAAGCAACTCTTTTTCCATCTTTTCAAGGAGTGCCCCCTGAGTGTACCGTGGAGGAGGGGTTGTGTTCTTTTCCTCAATGATGGGGTCGGAAAATGGAACTTGCATCCCTTGAAGCAGTTCAGGATTCTTCTTCTCCTGATAGTAGACGATTGGATAATAGTCCATCCACCCTCTACTTACCGCCCTAGAAGCGACGTAGCTGAAAGCCAAACCGTTGCATTCCACTTTATATTCAGTATCCATGATCTCTGCATTCTCCGCGACAGTGGCAATGAACCTTCTCGCTATCAGATCGTAGATCTTGAAATAATCCCCCTTCAACTCATTCCTCTTGAGGGCAGAAGTCGGATAAATCGGTGGATGGTCTGTCGTTTCAACCTTTCCCCTTGAAGGTATAAGTTTACTGTTAACCATCAGGTGCTCCACGTCCTCCTTCAGATAGGAGCTGCTCAAGTTTGAGAGCACAGACCTGACATTCAACGTCCTTGGATATACGGTGTTGTCTGTCCTGGGGTAGGATATCTTGCCATGCTGGTAGAGTGTCTCAGCTATCGCCATCGCTCTTTCCACTGAGATCCCAATCCTGTTTGCATCCCTCAGGAACTCAGTCGTGGAGAATGGTACAGGCCTGTAAATCTTCCGTGTCCTCTCATTTTTCTCCTTCACTACAACGTCTTTGCCATTTTTAACCACGTTGAGAAGCCTTTCTGCCTCCTCCTTTCTTAGAATCGGATTTCCAGTATAATTGAACTTGCTGTCCTTGACCATTATGCTCAGGTCGTAATATTTCTGAGGTATGAAGTCCCTTATTTCCCTTTCTCTTTCCACGAGGATCGTCAGGGTGGGACTCTGCACCCTTCCTACGGAAATGAATTCACTTCCAAGTCTTTTTGTTGCAACGCTGAAAAATCTAGTCAGTGTTGCCCCCCAGATTAGGTCTATCACCTCTCTTGCCTCTGCTGAGCTGGCTAAATTATAATCTACATCCACGAGATTGCCGAATGACTGCAGCAGATCGTACTTCGTAAGCGCACTGAACCTCGCTCTCTTAATGCCTTTGTCCCTCTCCATCAGTCTCAGCGTTTCAACCCCGATCAGCTCTCCTTCCCTGTCGTAATCCGTTGCTACAATTACCTCTGAACTTTCCATACTCAGCTTCTTCAAAACTGTGTCAAGACCTCTGATCTTCACGATTTGCTCAGGGTCTGCATAGACCATCGACTTGAGATTGTCTATCCGCCAGTTGCTGAATTCCGCCGGAAAATCAAGTTCTATTATATGACCTCTGAGAGAAAGTACGGAAAAATTGTTTCCGTCCTTTTCAAACTTGAACAGTGTTGTGGGCCCCATCTTGACCCTGCTTATTTTTCCCTCACCGAGAGCCGACGCAATCCGCAATGCAACATTTGCCTTTTCTGCGATTATTAAGTTTTCCACTGAGCCTCAATATAAATGATTTATAAAAATGTAGTAGGATACTGAATAATCTGTACTTTCTTTCAGAGCATCGTTCGTGGCTGCCCTAGGAACTGTGCGCATCTTTAGATCAATTGAGTATTTTGAATATTACGAGGGAAAGGGCAATTGAAAATATTATCGCCGTGGCACTTAGAACCTTTGCCCTATTTGCAGAATTCTTTATCACCTTGTTGAATTTCTCCCACTGGTTTTCTCCAGCCACTTTTAGCCAGATATCCCTCTTCACGTATTCTATCCTGGCTTCCTTCCTGTCCTGGACATTCTTTTCAAGATTCTTCACATAGTCCACAAAGACATCGTGACTTGAAGCTCTGCCAACGGGGTTTACCTTCAGACCATTTGTGTTGACAACGTGATTGTCTGTCGTGCAGATCAATATCTTATCGTAACCTTCCAGAGAAGCCTCAATCTTCTTCCTGAGCTCGTATTCCATGTTGTTGCCGTCAAAGAGTATTATAGCGAGTTTCTTTGAGCCGAGGTTGATTGAAACGAATGAAATTCCGCCCGGTCCAATATCCTTGAGTTCAGGGGTGACCCTGTCATAAGCTGCATAGATTGCCTTTCTGTTCTTTCTTCCCCTGACTGCTTCTTCCACCTCCTTCATCAGATAGGACACGTCGTCCAGTTCTGTAGGCTCATCCATGTTGTTGTTATGCTGATCGACCGCGACTGCCCATTTTAGTCCGAGTGACCTGGCCTTCCTAACAATCTTCCTCCCCTCAACTAGCTTCACGTCATCAAACCTTGGCTGATCTGGGGAAAGGAAAAATATTCCACCGTCCCCCAGAGGCAAGAAAGTGATAAATTCCCCAAAGTAAGGTTCATAGCAGAAGCCGGCCTCCTTTCCCTTCTCATTCAATACCTTTGATATCTTATCAATCTCAGAATCTCCTGCACAGTTGTCGTCGTGAGTTGTTGTTGTATGGAAAACTAGAAGATTCTGATCTACGTGCTTTCTCTGAAGTTTTCCAGTAATATTGGAGCTTCCCAGTTCCCCAAGCGGCCCAGGGTGCACATACGGGAATACCATTGTGAAAGCTTGATCCCCTGCTTTCATCCTTATGAGTGAGACTTCGCGCGGTGCAAGAGTTGTGTACATGTCCTCAAAGAATTTCTTCACCACAACGTTGTAGGAGATGTCGGATGTGACTGAATTAACTATCTCACTTAGAATCTTGAGCGGGTTTGCGCTGAATTCCTTTACAAAATTTGAGATTGTAAGTCTTACGAAGAGGTATGCCGACAACGAATATACTATGGATGAGAGCAGGATAGGAGCAATGAAAATGTCATAGGATGGAGCAAGCAACAATATGTATACGGAGAAGAAGAGAGAGAACGAGATTGCAAGCGTGTGTGTAACGATCCCCCGCTTGTTTGAAAAAGTTATGAAAACCATTGCTCTGACGAACGGAACGGTAGTAATTGATACGAGGAGTGCGATGGGGGGTGTCAGAAACCTGAAGGCTATGACTATGAAATAAAACACTATTGCGCCATAGAGGCTGATAAGATTGAGGAAGAGCACTCTTTGAATGGAAAACTTGAACTTGAAGAGCCTAGGTGATATTTCATCCCAGACTATTACTGTCAAGATGGAAAGGGAGTAAACTTCCGTGAATTTCAGATTGAATGAAGATACGTAATAAAGGGGTATGAGTAAAATTATCAGGGGCATAACAAGACGTAACTTTGGGGAGCGAAACGCGAACCTCCTCAACCGCTGACTTTCATTCAATCAAATCATATGTTAATAAAGACGTTATTATTTATTTTGCCACAATCTTGTGAAACCCTAGAGAGCCAATTGCCAGGTTGAAGTAAAAAGTTATGAATCTCCAGACTATCACGAATGCAATCAGACTGCTATGGGGCAGGAATATTGAGAATGTGGCGATCATCAGGACCTCCATGATACCCGCAGAACTGGGGGTAAGCGGAATCAGTGAAACCAGGACTAAAATAACCTGGATGAATATAACATAAATTATGTTTGGAGAAACGCCGAATCCGATTAGAAGAATTGTCGGAACTGAGAAGTCTGAGAGCCATAATAAAGAAGTTATAGCTATGCCTGCGGTAAGGACCACAGGGTTCTTCAGGAAAATTTGCCTAGTGGAAGAGGAATAAGCTTCAACGTGTTCGAAGATCTTCGGGAGCGCCTGCTCATAATTCTTCCCCTTCCTTTCGAACCTCTTTACCACCCTTTCAATCCATCCCATGGTCCTCTTCATCATTGTATGCGCACCCATGGAGAGAAGCAGGAATGTGAGGAAGATTACAAGAACTACAATCCCGACGATGGCGTAAAGTCTGAGTTGTCCGGTGAGAATTTCAAGTCCAGAAAGTATAACAAAGGCGAAGATGATGACGAAGAATATAGAATCAAAGCCCCTCTCTCCGAGGGCTATTGCTGTCGCGTTGCCAACAGGAACTCCATAATCGTTGAGCTTTTTTATTCTGATCGGTTCTCCCCCCACATACCCAGGTGTGATGGAGGCGGCAAACAAAGAAGACATAACAACAATAAACGCCCTTGGAAATGAAATCTTGAACCCGTTCGCCCTTGCGAGGACGACAATGCGAAGTGACCAAAAAACAAAGGACAGTATGTGAAAAGAAAGGGCAGCAAGAAAGAACAGGAGGAAATAAGGAGGGAGAGAGACGAAGGTCCTGTACAGGTTTCCGGGGCCGTAAATAATCGTGAAGACCAAAAGTGTGACTACCGAAACTCCTATACCCAGAAATTTGCTACTTGATTTTAGATTCAATCATTTCACCATAGATGGCTTCAAGCTTATCTGCAGTAGATTCGATGGAGTACTCAAGACTGGATTTCCTGGCATTCCTTGAGAAGGCGGTGAAGTCGCATTTATCCACTTCAACTATCTTCCTGGAGATTCCATCCGGGTCTCCATATTCTACGAACCAGCCATTGTAGTTTTCCTTTAGTATACCTATCTCCCTGCTTTCCTTGGAACCGATCACTGGAGTACCTGATGCCATGGCTTCTACGAAAACCACCCCAAACGTCTCGGCCCTGGAGGGCATTATCAGGATCCTTGCTCTCTTCAGCAGATCGACCTTCTCCTCCTCGGAAACATATCCCAAATATTCGACATTTTTGTTTGATTGGGCGAATTTTTCGACTGTAGCCCTTAGAGGGCCAGTTCCTGCAATCTTGAATTTTCTATCCGGGAGCTTGGAGGCCACCTGAAGCAGCTCCAGAACTCCCTTGTCACGGGTCAGCCTTCCAATGAACAGGTAGAAATCGTCCTTCTTTTCTCCATAGATGAATTTATTGAGGTTGATCCCCACAGGAACGATCCTTGATTCGTTCCCGAACTTTCTCAAATGATCTGCTGTCAGTTTCGACGGGGATATCACCAGATCTAGTTTCGAATAGAGATGCATATTGTACTGGAAGCCTATGTTGAGTATGCTTTTTATAAAAGGGAAATTCAGTGTGTTATCCATGTTCACAAAATCCGTATGATATGTCCCTATAGTCGGTATGTTTCTCTTTCGCGCAAATCGATACCCCATGGTCCCAAGGACAAAGGGTGTATGGATGTGGACTATCTGCGGACTGAATCTTTCCAAGTCTCTGTACATCTCGTAAACCGGTATCCCTACCCTGTATTCCTTGTAAAGGGGAAACCTATATGACGGCAGACCGAACACACCGTCGTTTGTAGAGGAAACTGTGTAAACCCTTACCGAATGCCCTCTGCGTTCCAGTTCTGCTTTATAATCTACAAGGTGCTTGGAAACACCATCAGCCGTCGGGTGGTACGTGTCGCTGCATAGGGCTATTCGCATTGAATTTCGTATTCCCATTATGTCTACGGTTATATAGATATATCTGAGTCACCAGTTTCGCCTGTTCAAAATAGTTTTTCATGGATGGTTCTCTGAAGCACTGAATAAAGCAGTCGTTGCAGGTGTTGTTGTATTCGGCCCATTTCCTTGTTTCGTTGAGTTTTTTTGTTGTCTTGTAGAAACATGGGTACACATCCCCCTTGTAATCCGCGTAAAACACTTCCTCTCCTGCCCTGCATCTTTGAACTTCCCTCTTCTCCAACCAGTCAATTGCTTCCTTGTAGTATGTTCTGGTGTTTCCAAATTTATAGTCCTTGTAATTCTCAAACGCAAAATTAAACGCTTCCCTTATCTGATCGTCGTGCACCGGCACCTTTTCGTAGTAGTAGGAACTGTTATCGGGGAAGCATATTGATACGGGCAACCCCAGTTCGCTATTCACATAATCTGCATAATCTCCCATCTTGTCATAATTGAAATCTGTCACCAGAATGTTTGAGGTCAGGACTTTTACCCTTGGCTTAAGGTATCTCATACTTTCCACAACTACATCAAATATTTTCCTGCCCCTGTATTCATTATGAAGTTCTGGAATATGACTGTCAAGACTTATCGTCGCAGCATCCAGATACGGGTATATTTTGCTTAAAACATATTTGTTAGTTCCATTAGTTGCTATGTGAGTTATGAATTTCCTTTCCTTTAACGTTTTCAATATTCTGGGAAGATCTGGATGAAGCGTCGGTTCACCACCAGTAACCGATACTATCTTCACCTTGTTAAATTTCATTTCATCGATAAAATCCTCGATCTTGTCCTTTGGGAAGAGGACGTTCCCCTCAAATGCGTTGCACCCCTTGCATAGAAGGTTACATTTGAAATCTATATTCCAAATGACCGTTTTCATCCATTTGTGAAATAACATCGATATATAAATAAGATTGAGCTTTGAAAGCAACTAATTTTTCTCTTTTTTAAGTATGTATTCAGTGAAATAACTTATAACCAAATCTGCACCCGCACGGAAAATAGATGCAGTGGACTCCTGAACTACGGAATCCAGATCGATGATTCCGTTGTCAGCTGCAGATTTTATCATGGAATATTCCGCACTTACGCTGTAAGCAGCTATCGGGAGCTCAAACCTTTCTCTTGCATCCCTAATGAGGTCAAGATAGAATAGCGCTGGCTTGACCATTATCACGTCTGCCCCTTCCTCGATGTCTTCCTCCATCTCCCTCATCGCTTCCCTGCGATTGAGGTAATTCATCTGATAACTTCTCCTGTCGCCAAAAGATGGAGCGGAAAAAACAGCCTCCCTGAAAGGCGCGTACATTGAACTGGCAAACTTTGCACTGTATGAAATTACAAGTGTATCAGTGAAACCTGAAGAATCTAGTTCCCTCCTGATCCTGCCAACCTGCCCATCCATCATCCCTGACGGTGCGACACCGTCAACCCCAGATTCCGCATAACTTTTGGCTATTTTAGCGTAGACTTCCAGCGTTGAGTCGTTGTCAACTTCCTTTCCACGTAAGAGGCCGCAGTGACCGTGATCGGTATATTCACAGAGGCAAAGGTCAGTGAATACAATCAGATTTGTATCGTCCTTCAGACCTTTCAAAGTCCTCTGGACAATGCCATCTTTGTCATAGGATGATGACCCTGTAGCATCCTTTTTCTTAGGAACCCCGAAGAGTAGAATGGCCTTTATTCCCATATCCTGATATTCCTTTGCTTTCTCTATGAGTAAATTTCTGGGGAAACGAAAGATGCCAGGCATGTTCTTTATTTCTTCTGGCTTCGATATGTTCTCGTCGACGAACATCGGCATTACAAGCTTGTTCTTTCTTATCTCAGTTTCCGCGAAAATATCCCTAATTTCAGCGGATTTTCTTAATCTTCTTAGTCTCATATCTGGATAAGTTCTCGTTGAGTATCATCTCCATGTTGGTAACAGTCTCTGATGAACGGATGTCTTTCGCATTCTTTATACCATTGATCACGAATCCGATCAGCTTGTTTCTTGTGGATTCGAGCCCCTTTCTTATCAGAGCGCTGTCTTCCCGATCATGCGCCCTCTTTTCCAAATAATCCATCTCTTCATCGATAACTTTATTCGAATAGTCAAATATCCTCTTTAAGAGCTGCTCCTTTTCGTTGTTCATTAGCTTCGTCGCAAATTTCTCAAACTCTTCGTTCACCATCTTCAGGCTCTCTGTTTCGTAGTAGCCCCTCCTTTCGTCCCTCGCCGCTATCACTTCGGATAGTGATTCCATGTTCACGAGCCTAACTCCATCCGGGACCTTATCAGTAACATTTGAAGGAACACCTAGATCAAGAATGATCTTAGCCTTTGAACTGCGGATATCAGTTTCATCTAGGACCAAAATTGGTGATTTGGTGGCAGTGATGATAACGTCATAATTTCTCCACCTTTTTTTATCGTACTTTTCAATGCCGACTCCCAAAGACCTGGAAATTTCCTCAGCCTTGTCTCTGGACCTATTGGTTATGGAAAAGTCAATTCCTCTTCTTGAGAGTATCGAGGCCACCTGTCTTCCAAGATGCCCAGCACCAATCACCAGGACCCTCTGAGACTTTGAAAAAGTGATTTGATCGAGTGCTTCGCTTACGACACTTTTGACGTGCCTACCATTACCGAACTCCCTCCTTGCCTTTCTTCCAACCTCTATTGCCTTTTTCAAGATCGCATTCAAGTTTGGTCCTGATAGTCCATTCTTTCTTGACAGTTGCCACGCCTCCTTTACCTGCGCTAAAATTTCATTTTCCCCTATGACCATGGAATCCAGTCCAGCGGATACCAGAAAGAGATGCCTTATTGCATCCAATCCATGGACAACACTGTGTTTTAGGGATTTCTCAGCAACGTAATCTTGAAGGAATTCGACCGTTTCTCTATCGCCTGGATAAAAGTATATCTCAAACCTATTGCATGTCCATAAAACAAGGCTTTCCTTTATCCTCTCATTCTTCTTGATATATTCGTATACCTCATCTATCTGAAAGTCCTTCACTGAGGAGAAGTAAAATGATCCCAAGTCACCGTAGGTAACCTTGATTAAGAACAAGCCACCTTTTTCCAATTTTCACACCTTCTACTGTAATGTAAAAGACATAATTATTTTTCTGTGATAAGCTGACCCAAAATATTTTCAATGTTAGGTTCCTTGAAATAACCGGCGGGCACAAATTTCATATCATTCATTGTTTTAAGGGTCGACTTCCCGATTGCATAGACCTTCTTCGCTTTGATCAACCCCCCTGCCCTTTTCATGAGTATTTCGAAAGAGCCTGACGAACCTACCAGTATCTTGTCAACTTTTTCAAGTTCGCCGTAGTCTGCATCCTCGTTTTCCTTTATTCTGTAAGCTACAGTTCTCTTGACCTCTACCCCCCTGGAAGCAAGTCTTTCCAACAGTGTTTGTGGAATGTGGTCGCTACCCACTATCATGACCTTCTTCTCCCTCTCTGCGATGAGATCTGCGAGCCCTGTTGAGTTCTGCTCCTCTGGAACCTCACATTCTAGAGAATAAAGTCTCCGGAGATAATCCGAAGTCCTTTCTCCTATGCAGTATATTTTCTCGCTTTTTATGGAGATATTTGACATCCTGAGGGAAATCACTCCTCTCTTTGATGTTAGAACTAATGTGTCGCTGACTTTTTTAATATTAGAAATGTCAAGATACTCAATCTTCAGGACAGGTATTTCTATGATGCCCTCCGGCGGATTTTCCAGCGGTGCGCCCACGTAAGCGATCCTATTTACCAATAATATCCCTCAGTTTATTCAATTCTGCCTCGGCAGGCTCACCCTTGAAAGAAAGGTCGAACCTGTTCTCCTCATTTGCATAAGAGAACCTCACGACTTTATCATGGAAGATTGCTCTGATGCTGGCCGCGACATTGCACCCGAGGTTGAGTTTCGTCATTAATTCCCTTTCCAGAGAGGCCTCCCAGAGCGGTTCCTCTTCCTGTGCTGCTCTGAAAATTTCATGAGCACTGCTTCCCTTACGGGTTACCACCGCAATGAACCCCTGATTTGGGTCAGGCGGGCAGATTTCTTCGGGAATGATCTGGCCAGGTGGGTTCAACCCTAAACGATCGATAGCTGTCTTTGCTATCACGATGGAATCCGCCTCCCCTCTTTCCCATTTCCCAATCCTTGTCTCCACATTCCCTCTTATATTGATGAACTTCAGATTCCTGTTGTAGAGGCTCAAGAACATCTTCCTTCTAATTGAACTGGAACCAACCGTTCCCGAGAAATTATCCATTCCTCCCCTTGAAACGAAGAAATCCCTTGGGTCCCCTCTTCTTGAGTAGAAGCTGATATTCAGATCCTGGTCTATTTCGCTTGGAATGTCCTTGGCAGAATGAACCGCAGCATCAACTGCGCCTGAAAGGATCATATCGTTGAGTCTCTTAACGAAAATACCTTGTTCCTTCATGTCATAGAGGGGAGTCCTGTAATCACTCTCTCCATGAGACTGGGTTATGATTGGTTCGCATTTTATTCCCCTTTCGGCGAGCACCTTCGAAATTATTTCATACTGTGCCAGTGCAAGTCTTGAACCCCTCGTGGCAATTCTCAAGATCCCTTCCATAATCTCTTTCCTTCCTCTGCAAGAAATGCAAAACCTGCAGCCACCTCATCCCTACCATGGGAGAACGATAAGAAAATTGTTTCGTCAAATGATGGAGGGAGAAATATGCCGTTCTGCAGTGCTCTTCTAAAAAGTTCCGGGTAGAGATCCTTTCTTGTATTCTGGGCATCTCTCGCATTTCTTACTGGTTTATCTGAGAAGAAGATAGAGAGCATGCCTGTTTCAAAATTTACAGTCAGGTCTGTGGAAGATAGTTCCTTAACAGCAATTCCTGTAAGTTCTTTCAGCTTTCCGTAGTCAGTCTTAGACAAAATTTTCAAAGTCTCGAGACCAGCTGTCACAGAAATAGGATTGGCGGAATATGTACCAGCCTGCTGAAAATCACCCTCGGGACGCACTTTCTTCATTAACTCTTCCTTTCCTCCGAACAGTGCCAGGGGTAGGCCACCACCCACTATCTTTCCGAAAGTTACAAGATCTGGTACGACTTTTTTTCTCCTATAATATGGGAAGAAGCCAGTTCTGAAGCCCGTTATAACCTCGTCCATAATGAGACAGCTCCCAGAGTCCTCCGAATACTGTGCAATTTCTTCAAGAAATCCATCCTCCGGAGGGATCACCCCTATATTCCCCATGACCGGTTCCACAATTAGGCAAGCAAATTCTCTTGTGGCAAGCTTTGCCCGGACATTTTCCGATGAGTTGAAATCGACGGTATCCACGGAATCAGATGGGAAATTGAACGGATGAGTCCCATGGTACCCCCCATTTATCTTCAGAATCTTTTTTCTTCGCGTCGCATGCATTGCCAGCCGGATCGCATGCATTGTTGCCTCTGTTCCCGAGTTTACTATCCTCATTCTATCTATTCCGGAGGCATTTTTCACTAGTTCACCGAACTCTACCTCTGCTTCCGTGGGTGCTCCATAGATGGTTCCCTCGCCCACCTTCTCCTTCACCTTCTCGACTACTTTGGGATTAGAATGCCCAAGAATAAGTGGGCCGTATGCCAGCACATAGTCCACATATTCCTTCCCATCTACATCCTTTATTTTAGATCCCCTTCCGCTCTTTATGTAAATGGGGTAGGGCTCATAGAACCTTACAGGGCTGTTCACCCCCCTTGGAAACAGCTTTTGCGCCCTCCGAAAGAGTTCCGCACTCATTATTAGAAGAACACCCCTGCGAGAAGTTCTGCCACTAAGACCACAACCACCATCAACGCGACTGTGATGAAAGAGAAAACGTGAGATATCTTTCTAATCCGCTTCAGTTCTTCAAATTCTCCTGCCTCAGCTAGCCTTGGAATCTTCTTGCCGTGCCACAGATTATTTCCATACAGGAATCCGTACATAAGTGCGACGGAAACTATCTTCACGGTCAGAATCTGCCCCTTGGAAGTCGTTATCGCGTGCCCAATATTGTAAAAATATCCGGGGTAGTAGAGGGCCACCAACGCAATACCCGTGACAGTCAGAAGAATGATGGAGATGTTAGTCCAGAATGCGTATTTCTTCCCCATCACGCTCATGAAGCGGGTTCTCAGTTTCTCATCCTTAAGGACGACAGTACTTGCGGGCCACACAATTATCCAGACGAAAATAGAAGATCCCACCAGGAATATGGCTGATATGACATGGACGAACAGTAAAAAGATGAGTAATAGGTCCATATTTTTCGAAGGTAATTTCTAGGCACTATTCAAACCTTGCACTGCTGAAGGAACATAAACGCACCTGGGGTCTTCCTGGAAAATATCGTTGTAGTAGCTGTAAGCCCTAGATCTTGAGCCACCGCATATATCTCCGTACTCGCATACTCCGCATCTTCCCTTGAAGTTTGAAGGATTACGCAGTTTAACCAGCAGCTCGTTGTTTCTATATATCTCGACTATGTTACCCTCCTTCACATTTCCGAGTTTTATTGGAAGGAATCCTGAAGGATTAACGTCGCCGTTATGCGCCACAAATATTATTCCCTTCCCGTCTCTGGTCTGACTTGTATGGCCTTTCACCCTGCCCCGAGGTTTTCCAAGTTTTTCAACTGTCTCTTCCACAAGATTTCGATACAGTTCCCCCCCTTTATACTCATATTTTTCCCTCTCTATCAATATTCTTCTGAAGAATGGAGCTTCCACCGTCCTCACGGTGATGCCGTATCTTGATGCAAACTCCAGGTAGTTATATACGTCTTCATACTCCCTCGGATCGAGGTCTTCCCTGTCAATTCCTCTTCCAGTCTTTATAAGTGAGAACACCTCCCATGTCTTTACCCTGTTTACAAGGAGTATCTTGAGAAGCTCTGGAAGCTCGTTCACATTTCTCTTGAAAACTGTTGTATTGATCTGGAGGGTGAAACCTTCAGAAACTATTCTCCTCATCAGCTCTATCGTTCGCTCAAACGTTCCTGAGTACCCCCTAAGCCAGTCGTGGGTTCCCTTAGTCCCGCCATCAAGACTTAGGGATAGAGACTTGACGTTATATTTTCTCATCATTTTGAATGCTTCGTCATTTAGAAGCGGTGTTGCACTTGGGGACATGGAAACTGGAATTCCAAGTTCCTGAGACCTGCTTAATATCTCATCCAGCCCCCTTTTTTTCATTATGTCCCCTCCGGTCAATATGACTATCGGATAAGGGGCTCCAAATCCCTTAATCTGTTCTACAAACGCAAGGGATTCATCGATGTCCATCTCATCCGGCAAAGCCTCCAGAAGTGCCGAGGCCCTGCAGTGCTTGCAGGCTAAATCACACGCCTTTGTCGTTTCCCAGAATATTAGGATGGGTTTAGAATTATAATCGATTGGACGCTGGATCATTGCTCCTTTAATCATTATCTATAACTAATAGATTGTCCAAATCTTCTTCTTATCGATGGGAAGGTCGCCTTGCAACGCTTTATACACTCAGTGGAAGGGAGAGGGAACTGAATCCATTTCCCTCTAAAATGCTCGGGGGGAGGAAGACATCTAAAAAATATATACTCATTCGGGTTTAAAGCGCAGTGAATAAGAAAGTTCTAAAAATTGCTATGGGTGAACTGAATGATAATGCTGTGTGGTTTATGAGGCAGGCAGGAAGGTATCTTCCCGACTATGCAGCAATAAAGAAGGGCAGACCGTTTTCTGAACTCCTGAAGGATCCTAATACAATCGTTGAAATGTCTGCTTTGCCATTTAAATACTATAACCCAGATGCGGTTGTTATATTCACTGACATACTTCTGCCGTACGCCAGGATGGGCTACAGTGTTTCTTATGAAAATGGCATATCTGTAAATAAGACAGAATCAGAGGTATTTGACTACTACTCCGTTCTGGTAGAGGGGATAAGAAGAATTTCTACAGATTTTGCTGATAAAACCATAATAGGAGTTGTCGGAGGGCCTTTCACTACCCTTTCCTACCTTTATGACAGAGGAAGAGATGGCTACGCTAGGACGAAAGAGAAGATTTCAAGTGGGGAGACAGGAATTCTAAACGATTTAATGGAAGAAATCATTGAATTTGCAGAAATTCAGACAAGGTCGGGGGTTGACGTGATCCAGGTATTCGAGAGCTGGCTGGGGACAGTCTCTGAAAATTTTTATGAAAACCATCTTGAAAAAATCGAACGATATTTCATTGAGAATATCAGGGATTTGGGAAAACCAGTGATCTTCTTCAGCGAGGGTTCTTCCCATCTTTACAGGCATCTCATAAACCTCAAACCTGATGTAATCTCCCTTGACTGGAGGTTGGAGCTCCGGGAATTCAAGAAAATGTGCTACGACTGCATAATTCAGGGGAATCTGGACCCTTATCTGCTGAATTCCGGCGACGATTATCTCCGTAAGGAAACTAGAAGGATAATGGATCAAGGAGCAAAATTGAAGGGCCATATATTCAACCTCGGACACGGTGTACCGCAGTGGGCCGATTACAAAAAACTAGCTTTGGTTGAGAGTGAAGTGCACAACTATGATAGATAAAGCGGTCGTGTTGATGTATTACGGTTTCCCGGAAAAGAGGGAGGAAATGAAGGATTATCTCAGGGACATACTTCACGGGAAGGAGCCTCCTGAAAAACTGATCAGGGAGAACCTTGACAAATTGGATGCTGTGGGAGGGGAAAGCCCTTCAACGAGAATAGTTAAGAGAATTAAGGAAAAGATTGAGGAAAGGCTGGAAGGTGAAGGATTCAGCGTCTATCTTCTTTCCAAGCATTATAGGCCATCGATCAGCGAAGCAGGTAAATTCGTGAAGGAGAACATAGTTTATGAGATACCGTTATTTCCGATCTATTCAAAGTTCATCTTCGATGGTTATTTTGGTCCCCTTGAATCCCAGCTAAAAGGAAAGAAAATGATAAAGGTGAGTAATATCGGTTTTGAAACTGGATTTATTGAACATTTTAGATCACGGATAACTGAAGAACAAGAATCATTACTGGTGTTTTCGGCTCACAGTATTCCTTCAGAGGAATACGATCCATATCCTGAACTCTTTCTCGACCTTTCGAAGAAAATCGCAGGTGGAAGGAAATACATAAACATCTATCATAGCCAAGGTCCTTTCCACACTAAATGGCTGACACCTTACGCGGATTATTCCATTGCTTATGCGAAAGAAAATGGATTTAAAAGAATTGAGGTAGCACCTGTAGGGTTTTTATACGACCATCTCGAAGTGCTGTACGATCTGGATTTTAATCTGAGGAATGAGGCAATTAAAGAGGGTCTGAAGTACAAAAGAATTGAGCTTCCAAACGATTCAGATGCTGCAATAACGTCAATACTCAAGGCAGCTCAACTACTGTAGAATGCTTAGAAAACATGCCAAATGAATGAGTACAACCTAAGCTTTTGAATAATGATATATGTGATCAGAAACAAAATTATTAAAGAATAAACTTGCGAGATCCGGAAATTATTATAGTCGATCCAAAAGTCACAGCATGTTGTCAAAAACGTTTCTCAGTCGCCCGAGACCTTCGATCCACCATTCTTCCATGTTCCGTAGATATCGCTCCCCTTCCTTCCCTTCGCTCTCATCCGTTACTGTAATTTTCAGTTCCGTTTCACCGATTACCGGCTTAAAAGTGACGGTGATAAGGAATCTGAATAACTCATTTCCTTCCCTGTCTAGTGGTGAAACTTCAAATACCAGCTTCTCAGGGATAATAATTTCCTTGAACTTCCCGGTCACCGGATAAATTGCCCTGTCAAATCCCTTGACATCGAACCTTATGCTCCCGCCGACCCTAAAATCAAACTCTGCTTCGCTGCTACCGAACATATAGGAACCCCACCACTTTTCCAGCATTTTAGGCTCTGTCCAGGCATTAAATACAACATCCCTGTTGACGTGGCATATCCTCGTTATGCGGAGAGTTCGATTAAAACTTTCAGGTGGCCATAACTCTTCTGCTTTCATTGCAGTTGACTCTTAAAACCAGTATTTAATAACATTGTCAATCTGATCGATAATTCAAATCAATTTGACAGATCAAGCAGGATGTTAAGAATTCTGAGGGAACGGTTACTTCGTTTCACCGCAATGTTCTCCCTCATGAGGGAAGGGATATGGAAGCTTGGTCATACTGAGAAAGATACACTAAAACGCAATTGTGGAGGAGACAAGTACTACGCAACTCTTAATTGAATAATTACATTCTCTTCGACAATTCCGAGTTACGCAAGATATTTGACTATGGTGGCAAACCACTGTCCACCTAACGGGTCCCAGTTGCAGATCAAGCTTGAATAATCGGGAAACGATTTATTCCGGGAAATCATTTGACTCGATGATCGATCACACCTCAAGACCTTTTGCCCTTACCGGTTATGAACTAAGACTTGAACGTGAAAAGCAGTTTGACCTGAAGAAGACCGTCATTGACATAAAACTAAATTTTGAGGAAAAAGCGGTCGAAGGGAAGGTAGAATTGAATATCAAAATGAACAGCCTGCCCCAAGACAGGCTCGAGATAGATGCAGAGGATATGGAAATTTATAACGTTTCTGTCAAAGGAGTGCCGGCGAAATTTGAAACTTATCCTAAGAAGATAGTAGTTTACGGTGAATTCAGGGCTTTTGGGGAGTATATATTAACAATAACCTATAAGTCATTTCCAAGGAAAGGAGGGTATTTCGTCAATGACGAGGGAGGAATGCAATTCTGGACTCAGGGAGAGGACACAGACAATCATGCCTGGTTCCCGTGCTTCGATTATCCTAACACGAGAAGTGCATACGAAATCCGGGTAACCGTTCCGAAGGATTACACCGTCATAAGCAATGGAAACCTGAGGGAAAGGGTGGATGGAGATTTTTCGACATTTGTATTCGTTGAAGATTTTAAGTTTCCATCCTACCTTGTCAGCGTTATCGCAGGAAAATTTCAAGAACTGAAGCAGGAATGGGAGGGTATTCCCATCAGGTCCTACTACCTGCCAAAATATTCTGAGCTGGCCGAAAGGTCATTTAAGAATTCTGCCGACATAATGGAGTTCATAAGTAAAAAGACTGGAATAAAATATCCTTATTCAAAATACGACCAGACCTGTGTCTCTGATTTTGTTTTTGGGGGGATGGAGAATCTAAGCGCGACGACCTTAACGGACAGAACGATCCACGACGAGATTGCGCATCTCGATTATCAGTCAGAAAGTCTCATATGCCATGAGATGGCACATCAGTGGTTCGGGGATTACGTTACGTGCAGGGACTGGTCGCAGGCCTGGCTCAATGAGGGATTTGCTACATTCATCGCTCTAATATACATGGAGAAATTCAAAGGGAAAGAAGAGTTCCTCGTCGATGTGGAGAGCACAAAGGAAATCTACTTAAGGGAGTACGTGGAGCGTTACGAAAGACCCGTGGTAGAGAGAATGTATAAAGACCCTGCCGAACTCTTCGACAGGCACCTTTATCAGAAGGCTTCGCTCTTCATCAGGTACCTCAACTACTACCTGGGAGACAAAGTATTCTGGGCCGGGGTTAAAGATTATTTGGAAAACAACAAAATGAGCAGCGTTTCGACAGAAGACTTCAGAAGAAGCCTTTCAAGGGTCTCCGGGTTCTCTCTTGAGGAAGTGTTTCAACAGTTTATTGAACAGCCAGGTCACCCTTCATTCATTGTCAAGGAAACATCTTCAAGGGAAAAGGTGATAGTAAGGATCATTCAGAAGGGGCGACCCTTCGTCCTAAGGCTTCCGATGAGAATATATCGGGAAGATAAGACAGAAGGGATTGAAATTAAAGTTGAGGGAGAGATTACAGAGATTGAATTGGAGAAGAAGAATTTCAGGGGAGTTTCACTTGACCCTGAGAGTCTTGTTCTGAAAACTGTGGAAACAGAGAGACCGAAAGAGGAGGCAAGGTACATCCTGCTCAATGGAACAACAGCAATAGAAAGAGCAGCTGCTGCTGAAGAATTAAGTAAATTTGGAATTTCTGAAATACCATTCCTTGAGGAGGCGTTTGAACAGGAGAAATTCTGGTACGTTAAAGGAAAGATAGCCGATTCTGTTTCGAAAATCGGGAGTGATAGGGCCGTCGTTGCTCTTCTGAGAATGCTCGATGAGGTTGATTACAAGGCCAGGAGCGAAGTGGTTAAGGCTGCATCGAATATTAGGGACGAAAAATTGTTTTCCAAACTCTGTGAAATGTTCGGAAATGAGGAGGGGTATGGAATCAGAGCCAACATACTTCGAAGTGCACAGAAGACAGGAAGAGAAAAGTCCACAGAACTACTGCTTAAAGGGTTGGAAATAGAGTCCTACGATGACTGGATAAGAATTGCAGCGCTCAATTCGCTCGGTGAAAGGGGGGATCTGTCATTGCTTCCAGTCATCAAAAAATATGGCGGGATGAACTACGGGTGGAGGGTGAGGGCTGAAGCAGTTAATGCCGTTTCAAAATTCTACTGGAAGGATAGATCTGTAGCGGTATTTCTACTGGATGCACTCAAGGATCCCTTCTTTGCGGTTAGAAATGCAGCCGCTGACGGGATAAAAGGCACAGGTGATGCAGATTTGATCTCTAAACTTGCCAAACATCTTGAAGAAGAGACAGATGGAAGAGTTCGAAGGACAATAAGGGAGGCACTTGAATTTAAGGGGCAGTCTCTCCCCCAGGAATTCAAATCTGTAAGGGAAGAAGTGGACAAACTGAGGGAAAGGGTCGGCAACCTTGAAGCAAAGATCAACCTCAAAAAGTAAGAGTTTCTCTGTCGCTTGATTTTCGGAGCTGTGATCATCCTTTACAAATGTGAATAGAACTGCTGTATCTTTCTCCTTGGTTGAAGCCTGAGTATCTCCCCTGAAGATCGGATTTTTACACAATCCCCAAAACTCTGAATATATATATACAGAAATTAAAAAAATAATAAAAAATAGTTGTAGTCCCTAGGTCGCAGTGGGCTTTTGAGTTGTGACCTTCCTGAAAAATGGAAGTAGTGCCAGAACCATTGAGATATATATAAGCCATATTCCAATTGCTTCGACTATCCATGAGAGCGTCAGTACATATACCACAAGCCCTTCGGCACCTAAGATCATGCCTGCAATTGCTACGTAAGACGCAATTTTGAACATCGAGCTATCATTCTTGTAGAAGTAATAGAAAGTTACAAAAAGGCCTGCCGCAACCACAAGCATGAAAAATCCAAGCATCAGATGACCGTCCATAAATGCCCAGTCGTATAGAAATCCTGGACCTCCGCCTTGAGAAGGAGGATTTCCGAATCCGAAGAATGCTTCGTTAAACTCAATCACGTAGCCTACCCCAATGAATGCAGCCATTGTAATTACCCAGGTGGCTAATGAGCTGATTTGAAGAAGTCTTCTTCCCTTTAAGCTTTCGAACGTTTTGACAAGACCGATTATTGCTATTAACGCTCCAATTCCTATGGTTCCCGTCAACATATCGTCTAGTGCCAGTCCGTTTACGCCCCCCGGCCCAGAAGTGAATATGGCAGGGATCACATAGGTCCCAAGTGATGAAACAAGGTATATGTAGGTCATTGCTATCACAGCGACTGAAGAGATGAGCAAGCCTACATTCACCACATTCCTATAGGCTGTCGAAAGCTTGTTGTAGCCGAAGATTACAGCAGTCAGTCCAACAATACCCCCCATAACTGCAGGTAGCATTTCGTGGGAATGAGTTGTCAGTGCATTTCCGAGGAATGTCGTCAATCCCCCTATAGAATTGACGTATGAGTTGAAAAATGAAATGGAGCTGAAACCGTATAGCGATCCATACTCAAAAGCCATTCCCATTACAGCTGCTATAGTGGCAGAGATAGAGGCCAGAAGTACCAGCACGTATGCGCCGTACACGGACTTAAATTCGTTTCTCTTGGTGAACGGGAATGCCAAAAGCATTAACACCAGAAGAATTGCATCTAGCACCATTATGACATCTCGAATTGTTTGCATTGCTGCATCTGCATTAACCGCCCACGTAGGATAGAAAAGCACCAGTCCCAGAAGCGAGAAGAGCAGGACAGGGAAAGTGGTCAGCGTTATGAAATTTTTTATCTTGTTTGAGGAATTGAATATATTTGCCGTTACCAGTATGAGGATCAGGGCTAACGGGATCATTATTACGTGGTAAAAGTTCACGGTATAGAGAGTAAAATCCCCTAGCCTAAACCAACTCACTCCCGGAAATAGTGGACTTACCAGAAGCATAGCGAGGATGAACACGCCCACCGAAACAACATTTTTTCTTACGTCAAGAAAAAAATTTACAGACTTCGTACTGTTTACCATAGGTCGTCAATCCATTAATCGACGTCAAAATAAATATTTTAAGTAATCTATAGTTACTGTTTTTCCGTGTTGAATCTTTTTACGGTATTCAGCAATCACATAGCCACAATCCATCCTTGGTAAAGCATTAATATTCTGGATAATTAACGAATCCTGGGGCCGTAGCTTAGATTGGTTAGAGCACCCGGCTGATAACCGGGAGGTCGTCGGTCCAAATCCGATCGGCCCCATGTGTCAGTTTCTTCTCTGTTTTTCTTCTCAGCCTTTTATTAGTAGAGATATTAAAGAATAAAGAGGTGATATAACGCAGGGAAACGATCACTTTGGCTGAAAGTCAACTTCAAACATACTTTTCTTATCTTCGCTAACACTTCTCTTTCCAAGTACCTCCTTTCCAAGGAAGATTATTACGACTCCTGCAAAGAAAGCAATGGCCGCAATTATGAACGCGTAATAGAAAGCAAAATGGGAAGGGAAAACCTCCGTAATTGGATGCCCTCCAACGTAACCGACAATGTAGGAAGCGGTGAATGTCGACAACAATGATCCTGCCACAGGAGCGCCTATGGCACTCCCAACACTTCTGAAGGTACCATTCATAGCTGTTGCAAGCCCCATGTCCCTGGGATCAACAGTAAGAATAAGATAGTTTATAATTGATGCATTTAACATTGAAAGACCTGCACCCGTTACAAATTCCAGCAGCATCACTGATGTGTAAGATGGAATATACGACTGAAACAGAAAGCCTGCAGCTGCCACAATGCTCCCAAGAATGGCAAATGGCTTGACACCTACCCTTGAGATGTAATGACCAGTGATTGGAGCAAAAATGATCATCCCGACAGCAAACGGAACTAAGGAAAGACCGGTTCCAAGGATAGATTTCCCAAGACCGGCTGGGACGGGAAGCTCAAACCTGTAGGTTAAGGCCTGCATCGCTAGGAACATTCCCATTCCTGAGATCACTATTGCAAGATTCGTGACAAGCACGTTCCTTTCTGCTAAAAGTCTAAAGTTTAGAATAGCCTCGCCGCCTTTCTTCGTGTATTTGAATTCGTAATAAACAAGGGGAGCAAGCAGTAAAGCTGAGGCTATAAACATCCCGACTACTGAATAAGAAGTCCAGCCCCATACCGGACCTTGCGAAAGTGCAAATACAAACAATCCGAGGAGAAGAGCAAGCACTGAAGCACCGATATAATCTACCTTCACCTGCGGTCTCTTAAATTTAGATTCCCTAATTATGAGGATTGAAATAACTGTCCCCAAAATGACAAATGGAACAGCAGAGTGATAGGTCCATCTCCACCCGAAATCATTTGATACCAAAGAACCAAGAGGAAGGCTTATTGCGAATCCAGCACCAAACATTGCACTTATGAGTGCTTGTGCCTTCGGGATAACTTCTTTTGGGAATTCCTCCCTTATGAGACTCATTCCCAGTGGTAGAATAGTGAGTCCTATGCCCTGTATCGTCCTCGAAACTACCATGAATGAGAAGCTGGGAGAAAAGCCAGTTACGGAAACGAATATTGCATAAACGATAAGCGATATGGAAAGCATCTTCTTCTTTCCATAAATGTCCCCGAGTTTCCCTACAATAGGGGTCAGTGCTACGCCCCCTACAAGATAGCTGGAAAGAACAAGACTTACCTGCGAAGAGCTTACCTTGAATTCCGATGCTATGCTCGGTAACGATGGGGTGAGCATCCCCTCGACGTACATCACGACTATTACTATGAATGCCAGAAGCATCATCACTCTATTGGTGTAACGCTTGTCGTATTCCGCGTTGTTATTTCTGTTTCCAGACATATTCTTCCTCTCTTCAGTTTGAAATGGACTTCAGCTTGTCCCGAATTGAACTTATAAAAGAATTCAGGAGCCTAATCTCTTCTGGGGAAAGTTGCTCTGTGACGTTATAGAGAGCATCCTGAATGATCCTATTCATGGTGGCAAGTCTCCTCTTCCCGAACTCCGTTATGTGAACGTAATAAGTTCTCCTGTCATTGCCTTTTTTAATCCTCTTAACGAAACCATTCTTCTCCAGATTATCAACAATTTTAGTGACAGTTGGCTTAGAAACCCCCAAACTTACGGAGAAATCTGTAAGTCTTTGTGGACCTTTGCTAGTTATACAATGCATTACAAATAATCCAGAGGCTGTCACACCCTCTATCTTAGAAGTACGATGGCCAATTACCAGTATTTCATCTATCATTTCCTGGAAATTCTTGACTAGGTCAGTATGTTGTGGTATGCTCTTTAAAGTCTGACTAAGATTTTTCACCCCCCCTAATTGGAAATAGATATTTAATGATTAGTAGAAGCTAATGATTAGAGACTTCAAACTGATTCATCGAACAAGGTGACGATTTCCATCGCTCCTTTAATCTTCCAAACCGAAATATAGAGGAGAACCCTTTAAGGGCACTTGCACTACTTTTATCATGAGTAAAAGACTGACCGAAAAGGTCGTGGTGGTAACCGGTGCCGCCATGGGCATAGGCAGGGCCACTGCTCTAGCAGCTGCAAAAGAGGGAGCGATTGTGGCTGTGTGTGATGTGAACGAAACGGAAGGGAAGGAGACTGTTGATGAAATCCGCCGATCAGGTGGAAATGCAAGATTTTACCTGTTAGACGTGTCAAGCGAACCACAGGTTAGAACCGTATTTAGTAAGATAGGAGAAGAACTCGGTGACATGTACGGTCTAGTTAACAGTGTTTGAATAGCCGGCGTCAGTAATCATCCACCCTTAAGATATGCTAGATTCTCCAAGTAGAAAAACAATGAAATACAATGAATTGGACTAAACCAAGAAGTACCTGCAGGAAAATTTGTATTCACGATTCAAGTTAGATTATTATTCCCTATCTATAAGTTATCATCCATCTTTCCTATTTCATTTCCAAAGCACGAAAGTTACTCCCCCTGTACTACGGGCCTGCCGGGATTTGAACCCGGATTAGGGGCTCCGGAGGCCCCTGTGCTATCCAGGTTACACTACAGGCCCAGATGACATCTGCGTAAAAGATTATAGTATTAAAAATATGAGGAAATCGATATTTATGGATATGGAGAAGTTCCGAAATGAAACGCTGAGAAAATTGAACTTGAAATCCATCAATTCTGGAGTTTATGCTGAAGGGTGGGTAAAGGAACCAACAGGAAAAGAAATTGAATCGGTGAGTCCGATAGACGGAAGAAAGATAGCATCAATCTTGACCGGCTCAAAAGATGATTATGAATTGGTGGTAAAGAAAGCAGGAGAAGCTCTCAACCAATGGCTGAAATTAACTCCCCCCCAGCGGGGCGAAATGATCAGGCTTATAGGAAATGAACTCAGACTGAATAAGAAGAATCTCGGGAAAATTGTGTCACTTGAAACTGGAAAAACATCTGTAGAGGGAGAAGGAGAAATACAGGAAATGATTGATATAGCTGATTTTGCAGTTGGCTTATCTAGGCAACTCCATGGAATTCAGATGGCTAGTGAAAGGTTTGAGCATAGAATGTACGAACAATATCTTCCATTGGGCATAATCGGAGTCATCACTTCATTCAACTTTCCTTCTTCAGTCTGGTCATGGAATTCATTTATTGCTGCCGTTGTTGGGGATGCTGTTATCTGGAAACCGTCTTCCAAGGCCATTCTCACCTCGATTTCCGTCATGAAAATCGTAACCAAGGTTATAAGGGAGAGCCAATACCCGGAAATTTTCTCGCTGATAACGGGAAGCGGAGGAGATATAGGAAACTTGATGTCCGCTGATCAGAGAATAAAGTTGATCTCCTTTACCGGCTCCGTGAAATCCGGTAGGGTGGTTTCAGAAACTGTGGCGAGGAGATTTGGAAGGACAATACTCGAACTTGGAGGCAACAATGGCTCCATAGTCTCAGCAAAGGCCAATATTCCTCTCTCCCTTAAGGGCGTGGCATTCGGTGCTATGGCAACCGCAGGTCAACGTTGCACTACCACGAGAAGGCTGATAGTCGAAGATAAGATTTACGAGGAGTTTGTTGTGAAGCTGAAATCAATCTATACCAAGGTGAAGGTTGGCAATCCCCTAGAGGAAGGAGTGTTGGTCGGTCCGCTTATCGATGAGGGTGCAGTTAAAAATTTCAAGGCTGCTGTAGAAAGGGCAAAGAGAGAGGGAGGAAGAATTCTTGTTGGGGGTGAAGTGGCGAAAGTTCGGGGACTGGAAAACGGATTCTACGTCAAACCTACAATAATAGAGATGCCAGAAGTCACTCCCATAACTTGCGAAGAAACGTTTGCTCCAATATTATACGTATTCAAATACAGGTCTCTGGACGAAGCCATAAGTATTCATAATTCCGTTCCACAGGGTCTCTCTTCCAGTATTTTCACCACGGACCTTACTGAAGAAGAGAAATTTTTATCTGCCCTTGGCAGTGATTGCGGCCTTGCGAATGTGAATACTGCAACAGCTGGGGCAGAGATCGGAGGCGCGTTCGGGGGAGAAAAGGATACAGGCGGTGGGAGGGAAAGTGGAAGTGATGCTTGGAAAAGCTATGCCAGAAGGCAAACAGTAACCATAAACTGGGGAAAAGACATACCCCTGGCACAAGGGGTCAGGTTCGACGTTTGAAATTACATTTCTCCCCATTTCTCGTGATTGTAAACCCTAAAAAAAGTTGATTATCTAAATCTGGATGGAGTGACGTGAAGGGAGCCATTCAGACAGAACCCATCGATACCGCTGATTTACTCAAATCTGGTAATCTCGAAACAGGTTCCATTGTAATTTTCGAAGGGATAGTAAGGGCAGAGAAATCGTCAAAGGAGATCAGTCATCTTTTCTACGATGCGGAAGTGGAGATTGCAGAAGGTGAGCTCAATAGAATCCTAGACGAAGCATCAAGCAGATTCACCATTATAGATGCGATTGCCGTTCACAGGATCGGAATTGTAAAACCTGGCGAGATATCTCTGTTTGTGGCGGTGAGCTCAAAACACAGGAATGAAGGTTTTCAAGCCTGTGCCTTCATAGTGGACGCAATAAAGCAGAGATTGCCAATATGGAAGAAGGATCATTTTGCTGACGGTACGGAAGCGTGGCACTAATCTAATTTTATCTTACGCAGCTTCACAAAGTTTTGATATCTCGTATTGATCTCTGCCCGTAATGCTTTACGACAGTTACGGGAGACCGGTGAACAGTCTGAGGATTCAGCTAAATGCCACTTGCAATTTCGGATGCTTCTTCTGTCACATGGAGGGGACGGAGGAAAACACAATGACCCTTTCACCAGAAGAGATAGAGAGGGTAGTGGCAATTGCAGCAAACAACGGTGTGAACAGAATAAAATTCACTGGGGGGGAACCTTTACTGAGGAAGGACCTTGGTGAGATAATAAGACGGACTAGAAGGCATATCTCTGGAGACATATCACTGACGACAAATGCCTTCTACCTTAAGCCAAGAGCCAGAGAACTCAGAGAGGCGGGACTTAACAGAATCAATATTTCAATGCACTCCATGGAAAAGGACAAGTTCATCAAAATTACTAAAGTGGACGCGCTAGAAACGGTGGAGGAGGGGATAGACGCTGCCGTTTTAGCCGGACTTTCACCAATTAAAATCAATTTTGTTGTCCTGAAGGGAATCAACGAACAGGAGGTTGACTCTATGATTGAATTTGCCTCAAGGAAAGGGGCGATTCTTCAACTGATAGAGTACGAAACTGACAGGAGGGGAGAGTTATCTGATAGCTACAGGAAATATCATTACGATCTGAGGGAAATAGAGAATAGGCTGATCGGTGCAGCCAAAAAAGTTGAATATAACTCTCTCCATAATAGGAAGAGGATCTATCTTCCCGTGGATCATGGTAAGATGGGGATTGTGGAATTCGTAATGCCACAGAGAAATTCAGATTTCTGCAACCACTGCACCCGCCTCAGAATAACTTCGAGGGGCGAATTCCAGACGTGCCTCAACAGGGATGACCAGATGTTCAGCTTCAAGGGAAAAGATGATGAGGGAATTTTTGATTCATTCAGGAATGCTGTGCATGCAAGGGTGCCGTACTGGAGGGAAATAGATGAAGATTCTTATTAAGTATTACGCAAAATACAGGGATTCTACCGGTAGGAAAGAGGAGTTTATCGACGTACCTGAAATGACTGTGAAGGACCTTCTTTCTCTCCTGAGGGGGAAGTACCCGAAGTTGAATGAGGACAAGACCTCATTGATTGCCCTGAATAACAGGTTTGGAAAGGAAGAGGCAATACTTTCTGATGGAGATATCATTTCTGTTTTTCCGCCTGTCAGCGGAGGATAATTTATAGTCAGAACAGCAATAACATTTCATGAAAATGGACAAATATCTCAGCCAGATGGCAGTAAAGGAGATATTTCCAGACGGGCAGAGAAGGATAGAGTCCGCTAGGGCCGTAGTTGTTGGAATGGGAGGAACAGGTTCATCCATTGCAGAAATATTGGTGAGAATGGGTCTGGGGAATATAGTCATTGTTGACGATGATTTAATTGAGACAAGTAACCTCAACAGGCAGGCGTTGTACAGGGACAGCGATGTGGGACTGAAAAAGGTTGACGTTGCAAAGGTCGTGTTGTCTCAGATCAATGAGGAAGTGAAAGTCAATGCAATTGACGAAAAGCTCAGCTTTTCTAATGCACAAGAAATTCTCTCCCTGGGAGACGTAATAATTGATGGAACTGACAACTACGATGCAAGGAATGTCATTAACACCGTGTCATTCAAGCTCAGGAAACCCTGGGTTTTTTCCGCGGTCGAGGGGACTTATGGATATGTCAAGACTATAATTCCAGGGGTTACGTCATGTCTTTCATGCTTCGGTTATCCGGAGAGGGGGGGAGGCGTTGCCTGCACAATCCAGGGGGTCATTCCAACTGCAGTGAGAGCAATTTCCTCCATTGCAGCCACTTTGGCGATAAAGCTTCTAATTGGAAACAATTCAGACGGAGACCTCATTTTTCTTGATGTATGGAAACCATCGCTGGAGATCCTTCCGATCCCGAGAAATGAAAACTGTGCGGTTTGCGGTGAAGGAAAACTTTGATTTCTCGTCTCATAAATGAAGATATGGAAGGACAGCCTGAAAGGTGGAATTTTGAAATTGGGTCACCACAAATGGTTGGAAGGGGGGGCATAAATTGAGGGCAGTGATCTTTGTCAAGGAGAGCATAAGACTTCCTGGCAAACACCTGCTTCAAATATGTGGGGAACCGATGCTCGAGAGAATTTACAGAATTCTGAACGAAACAAGATTCTTCGAAGATGTTGTAGTCTATTCCAAGTATCCCAAACTGGAAGTGAAGGGATTGAAAATAGAGAGAGATAGAAGTGAAGGAGTACTCATTGATTCTATCATATCGGCAATCGAAAATTTTGGTGAATTCCTTGCAGTGGGAGGCGATATGCCTTTGATTGATACAGAAGTCGTCTCAAGACTGCTCAACAAATATGACGGAAGGCCGGTAGCAGCAATGGACTCCAACGGTGTTCTGGAGCCTCTGTTTGCAATTTATAACAATACAATATACGATAAAATACTTGAATATTCCAGAAACAATAGGCAAATATTCCCTTTCTTAATGCAAGAGTTTGGTTTGGTTACGATGAGTGAGGAGCAGAGTGCCAGACTTTTTAATGTTAACACTGAAAGGGATTTTGAAGAAGCAAAAGAAGCAGTAATTTGTTGATTCAGCCCGGGTGAAAGAAAGAGAAGTAGTGAAGTTGTCTACTTCCAGATTCGGATAATTGTTTATATTGCGCTGTGATATGGCAATAGTGACTGTTTTAACAGTTTGCCCATACTGTGGAACCGGTTGCCAAATCGTTATAAATTCACTGGGCGCCGGTGAACGAGTTGTTGGATACTCCAGGTCACCGGTGAACGAGGGCAAACTCTGCATCAAAGGTTATTCCGGCCTGTCTTACAATTTTTCGAATGAAAGACTGAAGAACCCTCTTGTCAAAAGAAATGGTGAATTCACCACTGTTACATGGGAGGATGCCATAAGGGAAGCGTCCAGGGGCTTAAAGGATATAATAAGAAAATACGGACCAGATTCAGTTGCCTTCCAATCATCCGCAAAGTGTACCAATGAGGAGAATTACCTTATGCAGAAGATCGCCAGAATGGTTGGAACGAACAACATAGACCATTGCGCCAGAAGTTGTCACAGTCCCACTGCACTCGGATTGATTACAACGCTTGGTGCTGGGGCTGCAACAGGGTCGATAAAGAGCCTAGAGCACGCAAGAACTTTCTTCATAATAGGTTCAAACACGACTGAACAGCATCCAATCATCGGTTCAAAAATTGTTTCAGAGAGAAAAAAGGGAAAGAATCTTATTGTCGCAGACCCGAGGAAAACGCAACTTGCTGAAATAGCAACTATACATTTACAGTTCAGACCTGGCACGGATATTGCGCTCCTCAATTCAATAATGTTCGTAATACTCAAGGAGCATCTTGAAGACAGGAAATTTATAGAGGAAAGAACGCAGGGATTTGACGAATTCGAGAAAGAAGTGGAAAAGTACGCACCAGAGGTTACGGAGAACATCACGGGAATCCGCCCAGAAGACGTCAGGGAAGTAGCAATGATTGTTGCAAAGGAAAAACCTGCCTCGATTCTCTATGCAATGGGTATAACACAGCACATTCACGGTACGGAAAACGTTATGGCGGTATCTAATCTGGCACTCCTCACCGGAAACCTTGGAGTGAGTGGTTCAGGGATATTCCCACTGAGGGGACAGAATAACGTTCAGGGTTCATCCGACATGGGAGCCCTTGCGGAGTGGTATCCTGGCTACATCCCTGTCGGTTCACCGAAGGTGAAAATGCTGGAAGAGCTATGGCAGAGAAAGCTTCCAGACAAGAAGGGATTGACTCTTTCAGAAATGTTTGACGCTGCCGAAGAGGGCAGGGTCAAGGCGATTTACCTGATGGGAGAGAACCCCCTCGTGACGGAATCAGCCGTCAGTGACGTGGAGAAGGCAATTGATAATCTGGAACTCTTCATCGTACAGGATATTTTCATGACCCTAACAGCCGGTGCAGCTGATATAGTGTTTCCGGCCTCTACCTCCCTCGAGAAGGAAGGGACTTTTACCAACACGGAGAGGAGAATCCAGAAAGTCAACAAAGTTTACGACAGTCCTGGGACCGCAAAACCTGACTGGTGGATACTCAACGAGATGGGCAAAGAAGTTGCAGGGATGAAGAATTACGAATCTCCGGAGGAGATATTTGAGGAGATAAGGAAGGCTATTCCGAGCTATTCGGGAGCGTCATATGAGAACATCTATCCAGAGGGCAAGCAGTGGCCGATAAACGCCAGTCATCCTGACGGTACAGAGATTCTTCACGAGACATCTTTCCCCATCGGAAGAGGGAAATTCATCCCGGTATCCTACGGTGATCCCGCAGAAAGTGTCGATGAAAAGTATAACTTCATAATGACAACGGGAAGAAACTATTATCATTGGCATTCGGGAACGATGAGCAGAAGAACTGATATTCTGGAAAGAGAGTCCCCAGAGGCTTACGTAGAGATTAACACGGATGACGCAAGAGAACTAGGAATCAGGAATTTCCAGTCAGTGACAATAGAATCTAGGCATGGTTCAATCAAGACGAAGGCAAGAATCACGGACAAGATTCCCTCAAAAGTCATTTTCGTGCCATTCCATTTTGAGGAGTCACGTGTCAACAGGCTTGTCGGGAAGCAACTGGACCCTCTTTCAAAAATGCCTGAATTCAAGGTTGTAGCTGTGAGGTTATTGGTTTGAATTATCTTTTGAGGAAGGAGGAAATAGAGAAGGCATTTCTGGAAATATCAAAGGATTTCGAGACATTTGGAGCAACTGAGAAAGAGGGGGAGGTCATTTTTGACCACGTTCACAATTTTGACGAGATATCTGATAAGAGATCTAGGTATGCTCCGAAGGAATTCCTTATCCAGAGGAATGAAAACGTTCTCTCGCTGGAAAAGACGGATAGAAGGGCAGTCTTTGGCATAAAGAGCTGTGATTTGAAGGGATTCTACATAATGGACAAACAGATCCTTGGAAAGGATCCTTTTTACACTGAAAAAAGAAATAATACGTTGTTTGCTAATTTCGTTTGCAACGAGCCCTGCGAGGGGGGGTTCTGTTCCTCATTTGGCGGGCCAGTTCTCGACGAATACGACCTCCAGATCCTGCGGGACGGGGATCAATATCACGTTATGGTATCGGAAAAATACGAAGGCTATTTCAAATCTTATAGACAGGAGGATGGATCAGCCTTTGCGAAATTTAAGGATGAATTTGACGCAAAGACCGTCCACCTTCCGGTAGAAGGCCTGGAAAAGAGGATGAAATGGAATTCCAGTCTGTGGAAGGACTTTGCTTCCATGTGCATATCGTGTGGAGCATGCAATTTTTCCTGCCCAACTTGCTACTGCTTTGACCTCTATGATGAAGGCGAGGAAAGAAAGAGAGAGTGGGACTCGTGCATATTGACAGGATTCACCTCATCTTCAGCAGGCAACATTAGGAAGAATCTGGACGAAAGGTTAAGGCAGAGATTCTACCATAAGTTCACTTATTATAAGAAAGCAAAGGATGTATACCTCTGCACCGGCTGTAACAGATGTGTTGAAGATTGTCCCGTTGGAATTGATATAAAGGAGGTGATAACACACGATTACTCAGGGGAATGACTACCTGCCAGGTTATTTCGAGGTCTTAAGGACAAAAGAGGAAGCACCCGACGTCTATACGATCGAATTGAGAAAGACCAACGAAGGAAGATCAGGCCAGTTCTTCATGGTGTCCGTGCAGGGAGTTGGGGAAGCGCCCATTTCCGTTGCCTCTGGTCATAAAAGGGATTTGCTTTTCACTATAAGAAGTGTAGGAAAGGTCACTACTATGATAAGGAAATCTAGAACGGTAGGCATAAGGGGACCTTACGGAAACTTCTGGCCATGGGAAGATTATGAGGAGATTGTGGCTGTAACCGGGGGGATTGGTATTCCTCCAATAAGGAGCCTTATTGACGAAATGAGGGATTCAGGGAGGGGAAAGGATCTGGAGGTACTGTACGGTGCGAAGACTCCTTCTGACCTAGTTTACAAAGAGGAAATTACGGAATGGGAGAAAAATTTAAAAGTCCATACGACAGTTGACAGCGGAGATTCAAGATGGACCGGGAAAGTTGGTTTTGTCACATCAATCATTAGAGATGCAACGATGAGCAGAAACGCTGCAGTATTCGTAATTGGGCCACCTCTCATGATGATGAATTCTGTCAAGGAGGCGATAAGGCTTGGGTTCAGGGAGGACAGGATATTCATGTCACTTGAGAGAAGAATGGAGTGTGGAATCGGTGTCTGCGGCCACTGTAACATCGGAGAATTCTATGTATGTGAATCTGGCCCGATTTTCAACTATTCGATGGTGAAGAACCAGAAGGAGCTATTTCTCTAGGCTTCCATGCCCAGCTCTTTCAATACTAGATCCTTCGGCTTCCCGTCTTCCCCTATACCAACTTCCTCAAGATATTCCTTTACCATTGTTCTGTAATCAACAGTTATTCCACCGGTCGGTCCCTCTTTCAGAGGAGGATTGCCAACCATCCTCCCATTCGGAATCATCTTCCACGAGTTCATTCCCTGTCTGTAGTTGAAGAGATACCTTGCCACCTGTATCCTTTTCCCTATTTCCATCAGTTCATCGGCAGTCATATCCCATCCAGCTATCGCTTTAAAAAGTTTGAGATAGGGGTAACTATTGGGCCAGACTGCCGTGGAGAACTGGCACATTCCCGTAGCATTCATTATCTGCATTCCGTAGGTGGAAAGTGACTGCATCCTTCCCTTTCCTTTGTAGTCGTATCTTTGGATTTTAGTTCCAGATCCGGGGTATTCAAATGGGAGGGTAAGGTTTCCCCCTTCATCGAACCCGATTCCTCCGGCAGTGTGCCTTCCAGGAGTGGGATCGGCAAGGTAGGTAGTTGCCAGGCTAGGCATCAGCTTTGGATCGTGCATTGGAAGGTCCTGCCCCTGAACGTGCATTGCAAATTCACTGCTCCCCTTTCCTATAATCTCTGAAGCCCTAGCTGCACCCATTCCAAGGATACCCCCCAACCCCTCTCCCGAAGCTATCAACTTGACCATCTTTATGAGGGCGTCTGGGTCGCCAAATCCGATTCTGAAGCCTATCTCTTTCTCCGTCAGTAAGCCATTCTCGAAGCATTCGTTTGCGAATGCAATTACTGCTCCCGTTGAAATGATGTCCAGACCTTCTCTGTTGCACAGTTCAAAGGCCATGGCCATTGCATCGAGATCTGAAACCAGGTTCAGTCCTCCGAACGCACCCGTACCCTCATATTCAAGCCTGTGACCTTCAATTTGGCCGTACCTGGTATTCCTCTTAACGTGACCACCACATGCCAGAGTGCACTGGGCACAGCCGTACGATCTAATCTTGTCCTTGGCAATCTCCGTACCGCTTATTTTTGCTGCATTCTCCTCCCCAAAATCTATAAGTCCAACGCCCTTCCAGTTCTTTATAGGGGTATCTCCGTTGAGATGTGCAGCATCTGTCAATGCAGTTGTTCCATAAAGCTGCCACGGCCTAGCTAGATCAATATTCTTGTTGAACTGAATCTGAATTTCCTTCACAGTTTCGTTCAGCAGATTTCTGTCAAAAGGCTCAATCTTCTTTGTACCCCTCACCAGTATCCCCTTCAACTTCTTTGAACCCATGACAGCGCCTAGGCCAGACCTTCCCGCGGCCCTTCCATAGTCGTTCATTATAGATGCAATGAGAAGCTTCCTTTCCCCTGGAACTCCTATGACTAATGCCTGCCCCTTGGGTTCAATCCTTTTGAGATAATCCTCTGCTTTGTAAGCGTCTTTCCCCCATAATTCCCCTGCATCCTCCAAGGAATATTTTCCATCCACTATTTTCAGATAGACAGGCTCTCTTGATATCCCCTTAAAGAAAATTGCGTCAAAACCACTGTTTTTAAGCTCAGGTCCAAACTTTCCACCACAGTTTGCATCTCCCCACGTTCCAGTAGCCGGAGACTTTGCAACAACTTCCAGTCTACCTCCCAGTGGTACAGGATAGCCGTTGAATATACCAGACATAACCCCCAGTATATTGTCTGGACCGAGGGGATCCTCGCCACCTTTCATCTCCCTGTTGAGTATGTACACTCCCAGGCCATAGCCAGTCAGATATTTTCTGTAAATCTCCTCAGGAATCTGTTCCTCCTTGAATTTGCGTTCGTCCAAATAAACCCAGAGCACCTTTCCATTTACCCCAAACATCACTCATACAGTAGAAAATGGGATATAATTAATTTGCTCGATCAATTCTAAACTATAATTTAATATTCCATCGCACGATTGGGTCATAATGGTTGACTTAGACCTTGGCCCATACGTGCAGGACCAGATGAAACAGGCTGAAACAATACAGAAGCAATTGGAAACTTTGCTGGCGCAGCAGTACCAGTATGAAGTTAAATCGAGGGAAGATAAGAAAACTCTTGAATACCTGAATAAATCAAAACCGGATGACGAAATATACAGAGGCATAGGATCGATTTTGGTGAAAGTCAAAGACGTTGATTCGTTCAAGAAAGAGATAGAGGAGGATGTTGAAATATCAGAAATGAGGCTTAAATCCATAAGGGAGCAGGTAAACCAGCTCAATGCAAAACTAAAAACGATAACTGATGAGATCAATAGGTTGTATCAGAAAGGAAACAGCAAAAATTAGGAAAACCGATCCATAATCATCGCGTCCCCCAAACTGTAAAAATGATATCTTTGTTCAATCGCCACCTTGTAGGCCTCCTTTATTCTCTGTTCTCCTCCAAATGCATAAACTAGTGAAAGAAGTGAGCTTCTTGGAATGTGAAAATTTGTTATTAGATGAGATACCGGAGAATTAAATTTCCATCCGGGATATATGAATATTCTTGTCAAACCTTTATACGGTGACATCTTTCCAGGGTAAGAAGAAGTCTCCAGGGCCCTCATGACTGTTGTTCCGACTGCGATTATTTTTCCCTTCGTGTTTTCTATTTCTGAGACTAAGTTATCAGGAACCTCAATCTCCTCCTCATCTACTACGTGCTTTCTTATGCATTCTTCATTTATCTCCTTGTATGTGCCGTAACCAACATCCAGGAGTATGTAGCCGACCCTAACTCCATTCCGCTCTAACGCTTCTACCATATCTCTGCTGAAATGAAGGCTGGCAGTTGGAGCTGCCACTGAGTTCGTATCATTTCCAATTTCGTTCTGGTAATACTGGAAGTCCTTCCCCTGCTTTATGTAAGGGGGGAGTGGAAAATGGCCTATTCTTTCAATGAAATCCCAGTCGATTTCACCCTTTATAACTCTGAAGCCTTCCTTATCCGTATGCACCTTAAATGACCTTGATCCTATTTCAATAGTATCCCCATCCTTGATCTTCCCCTTGATTAGTCCTATGAATCCCCCTTCTTCCTTTCTCAGGAAGTTTATTTCCAGTTTACCCCCGGTAATTTTTTTACCGTAAACCAGTGATTTTCTGACCCTTGTCCTGTTGAAAATAATCATATCTCCTTTTCCTGCTATTTCTAATATTTTTGGAAAGATGGAATGGGAGATCGTTGACTTGTTCAGAATCATCAATCTGCAGTCCGACCTTACGTCAGGCGGAACCTGTCTGATGAGTTCTCTGGGAAGATGGAAGTCGTAGTTTGTAAGAGAATAACCATTCAATGATACCACTATCGCCATAAGGATAAAACAGTATTATTTGAAAGTTGTATCTTTGGTTTGAATTCCGGAAAAAGCATGATCTTCTTTGCAGAATCAATCCCAGAACAGCTGAACGAAAAGTAATAATGGCTAGAAAAATTATCCTCGGGGGCTCGTGGTCTAGTGGTTATGACATCGCTCTCACACAGCGAAGGCCGCCGGTTCAAATCCGGCCGGGCCCATGATTTTCTGGCAGCACTTGGAATTTTTTTGTTGTTTAATAGCAAAGAAGCCAAGCATGCACAAGATTGCGACCATTATTGTCAATTTTTGCAATTACAATAGTATATCACACATCTTTTTTTAGATTTCAAACAATTTATTCCATGTTTTTACCATCTTTGCAAATTTCGTTTCCATTGTAAATTAGTAAAGATTGAAAACGGTGGCACAATTGACCTGTCTAATTAAATTTGAAAATGTCAGTTTAAGGGTAAGGAATTAATAAAATGCCACAGCTAAAACGAGGGTTATCATGAAAGCCACTATCATGTATATCATATACCAACTGATGGAACTATTCATGAATTTTCTGGTAGCAAACATGCAGAATTTCCGGTAAGTTTTACCGGTTGCGTTCATCGCAACCCAGAATACATCTATGACTGATATAGTCTGGTTATCACTTCCATTTCTGGTTCTTAGAAGCCGTCTGAGCATAAGTCGCACATTGTTTGCGTATGCAAATGAGGTATATTCACTGGAAATTTCCAGTCCGTTGTTCCATGGTTCGGCAATTCTGGTCTTAGGTTTTCTGAAAACAACGTAGCTTACCAGTGAAAAAACCGTAATTAATGATATAATGTAGGCAGGCGAAACAAGGCCGAAATCTGCACCAGAGAATTTTGATTCTATTGTAAATCCGTTTAATATCAGAACTGATGGTATCCCTCCCCTGAACATTACGGGTACAAAAATCACAGAAATAATGAACAAGATAACTAGGATCAAGCCAGTGCTGAATACAGTAATCGTCTCTACCTTGCTTGAAGGTCCTTTATTTACTCTGAAGAGTTCAGAAAATGCCAGTATTTTCATCATGGCGCCTGTAGCCATACCCTCAGATATTGCTAGGATCGAACCGACTACTATGGCGATAACACCTACGTAACCGCCCAGGTAGGCTTGCATGAAAAACGATTCGAGAAGCATCCACACTGCAACCCCTCCGATAGTAGGAAAAAGTCCTGAGAGCGAAAGGGTTGAGAAGAGTGCCCCAATCCTCACCCAGCGATCTTCTGGTACTTTTGCATCCCCGAAATATTCTCCCCTGGTACTCCCTATAGATAGGAAGAGCCCAGTCTTAGATAGTGCGTGAGAGAGAGAAAAGACTATTATTGTTACCAGAACAAACTCCTTTAGAATAACATTGTAAGTTACAAGATACAAGCCGAAGGCTGAAAGGATTGCCGCCTGGTTCTCTATTGTGCTGAAGCCTCCAAGCACCTTCATGTTTTCCTCTACGTAGGCATATATGGAGGCGAATAGGATCGAGATACCGCCAATTACCATGAACAGTATGCCGATGTAGACCAATCCTGATGATGAGGTGCTCAGGAATATTACCTTTGTTATGAGAAAGACACCCATCAGAGTCATTGTGGCACTGAATACTGCAGATGCATTTGCAGGTGCGTTTCCGTGGGCAATAGGGAGCCACTCACTAATCATGAACGGTGACATGCCCATTTTAATCAGAGCACCAAATGATATAAGGAGAAGTGGCAGGAAACTTGTAAGGGGAATGAACATGAACGATGAGTTGCCGGAAATAACAAAGGAGGATATGGCACCCACGATTATGAAAACGGTACTTAACTCACTGAACGTCATAAAAGTGAATGCTGGTCCCCTCCTATACTTATTAATTGCAACTATGGCATATGACGGTACAGACATGATTTCCCAACCCGCGATCATGACAAGATAGTTGTTCGATACAAGTATGATTGACATGCCGAGAATAGTTAGGGACATCAGTGATGCCAGCCACTTCCCGTATCTCTCCCCGTATGAGAATGAATATATTGATACAAGAAACCAAACTGTTCCTGATATCACCGAGTAATATGAAAGATAGTCTTCTGCATTGAACTGAGTTGCTGCAAATATGAATGAAGATACAGCTAAAATCAGGTAAGAGGATTTTCTGTGGAAAAGGCCAATAAGGGCGGCAATACCGAAGAGCGTGGGTCCAAGGAAAGCAAGCATAATCAGTTACCTCCGTCATTTTCAAGTCTAGGGCCGATCATTTCTTTCCTGCCCCTTTAGCTGCGTTAAGTGCGGCAAGTATTGTGTATGGCGATGGCGGGCATCCTGCAATTTCAACGTTATATTTCTCCCTATCTAGAGGCGGCTCTCCCATGATCCCGCCGGTGATTGTGCATACTCCCAGTGCTATGATAAGTTTCGGCTCCGGCATGGCTTCGTATGCCCTATCAAGAGTTTCCTTCATCCCATTAGTCATAACGCCCATTATGACAATTGCGTCCGCATGTCTTGGGGTATTAACCAAAAATATGCCAAGCCGATTGGCATCGTACTGTGGAGAAAATACACTTAGAAATTCAATATTGCACGATCCACATGCTCCAGAATCAAGAGGGAAAACATGGAATGATTTTCTGAAAATATCTTCGCCAGACTTGATCGTAAAGATATCCTGTTCCTTGGTTGGCTGCATATTAGGGATACATCTGCGGCAGAATATGCATTTCTCCATGATCCACCCCTCCGGTGTTATAGCTTTGACTGGGCAGTTCGCTGAATACGTGCCTGAAAGGCCCGACGGCCAATCTGGAGGAAATTCAGGTTTTGCAGATGGAAATTTTTCGGTTTTGATCCCCTTCTTTATACCATTAAGAAACCAGAAACTACTCATTTTATCACCACGGCCAGTTCCGAGATCCAGATTCCAAAACTCTCCCAATTGAAATGGAAATCGGTGAAGATATTGCCTACCATTGACCTTCTGAAAGCATCAATGTTCAGGAGAGATGGCGATGAGATTTGTACATCCTGAATTACCCCATGATCAATTTTAACGTAGTAGAACAGATCTCCTTGCGGGCTCTCAAGCCTTGCAGCACCCTCCCCGTTCACTGCGCTACTATTTACGGTATCCCGATTTCCGCAATTGTTAAGCGCTTCAAGAATAAGTTCGGCAGAATTGAGAATTTCTTGACTTCGCACATAAAATCGTCCAAATGCATCTGGTTCATCAAATACAGCGATTTTGAAGCCAAGTTTTCCATAGGGCAGGACAGGATGGGAAATCCTGGCATCCACAATCATGCCAGCTGCCCTTGCAGCTGGACCAAGAAGCGGGCCATTCTTAATAACTCCATTGTTCTGAAGCCTGTTCAGGAATATTTTAGATTGAAGTAAATTGTTGAATAATGTTTCAAACTGGTCCTTAATCTTAATGATATTTTCCTCAAGCCCACTAGTTCTGATCAGGCATCCGCCTATAGATGAGGCGGAGAAAAAGTACCTGTGACCGGTGACCATAGAAATTAATCTTGTAACTTCCTCCCTCAGGTGTGCGACTTGGTTCTCTGGAACCCCGAAACCGGCTGGTTCACACAGTCTTTTCACTACCTCAAGGTTGCTTCTAATTCTTTCTAGTTCCAGCATAACAATCCTTGAGTAATTGATTTCATCTGTAACTTCAATACCAAGGGCATCCTCAACAGCCATCTCAAATGAAATGGCATTTGCAGCTGCATGGAAACCGTTGATTCTCTCAATCTTCAGCAGAGCATCCTGGGGAGCGAGACCCGTTAAATTGATTGTCCTTGTCTTAAAATAAGGATCCACAACAACTTGCTTTATCAGCTCACCTGGTGTTTTTATCTGAAACGCCACAGACTCCAGTAAACCTCCGGTTGCTGGTCCGTATGAAAATGTGAACTCACCTGGCAGATTCTGATAAAATAGCTTCTGGAATTTGTCTCGCCTCTCTGACACGGTATTCTCATACACTGTGTATTTCTCAGTGTTCCCAATGAGCCTTCCTCCAGGTTTACCAAATTTATAGTACCTCAATGTAAACCACCAGATAGAAAATACCAATAATGAGCGGCAGTACGGAAGAAATGACAGAAATTGCAGACATCAGTCTGTCTCTTTCGTTGTGCGGACCCTTGCCGTTGAAAAGCATGCCGGTGATATTATAGTTGACAGATATGAATGCAGTTGCCAAGAATATTATCACAATGATGAATTGGGCGTACATGCGAAGAGAAAGCACTTCTGCGAGTATCAGAAACTCCCCAAAGAATGTTCCGAATGGTGGAGTTCCAGTTACTGCAAGAGATGACAACAGTAGGGAGGCAGAGGTATAGGACATTGACGTTCCGAGCCCATTTATCTCGGCAATGTTCTTCTTTCCAGTGAACCTCAGCACATTCCCCGAGGAATAGAACGCCCCAGCTTTTCCGAAGCTGTGTGAAATCAGGAGTAATATTGCCCCCGTTACGCCGAGCGGCCCGCCAGCTGCCAAACCGAGCAATGCAAGATTCATATTCTCCATAGTGGAATAAGCAAACATTCTCTTGTATCTAGTCTGGTATCCGATAAATATTGATGCAGCTACGATTGATATAACTGCAAACCAGACATATAATTGCTGTACAGGCTCGATTTCATAAACTTCGTAAAGCACATAAAGGGCGGTTGGCAATAGAACGCCTGAAAACATTGCACTCACTGGACTTGGGGCTTCGCTATGGGCATCAGGCAACCAAGTGTGGACTGGGAAGACTCCAACTTTTGTTCCAAATCCTATGAGGGCTAGTGAAACAGCAAGAACTATGATCCTAGAGTGAGGGTGCGAAGCAATTGCGACCGAAACTGATAACGTACCGAGAGAATAGTAGATCAAAATTATGGAGATGAAAGCAAAGGCTACACCAGCGGATACTAACACAATATATCTCCACGTTGCTTCCAGTGAGGCTTCAGTTTTCTCAGTGATCAGAAGAAGTGCCGACGAAATTGTTGTAGCCTCAATACCGACCCACATAAACCCGTAATTATTCACTTCCAGGGAGAAAATCATTGATACGGTGAATAGGTTTAGGAGAAGGTAGTACGTAGGTTCCCTGATACCCATATTTTCAATTCCCCTCAGATATCTAGTAGAATATACTGTAGAGAGAAGATGGACTGAAAGAACCATCATTATAAATATAATGGTGATGTTCTGTACAAAGAAAAATCCAGTCTGGGGCCTGAAGTAATACATGATTGTAGACAGAGCAAGGTCTATTGCTGCTGCAACAATGGAGGCCTCCTTGATCCTCCACCTGTAAAAAATTCCAACGGAACTGGGTATCAATAGGATCAGAACCGCCAGTAAATTCCCTATTGTCATCCTCTCAGCTCCTCAACAGGTTCGTGTGTAAATTTTTCTAGCACCACGATTGAAGAAATGACAACTAGTGCAAGGACATCAAGGAAAACACTGGCTTCAATAATTATTGGAATCGGAAGCAGAAACATTGCAAACAAAACCAGAGAGTTCTCCTCCTCAACATAACCGATTATCTGAGTGAATGTCGTCCTCCTCGAGGCAATGAGGAATAGACCCTGAAAGAAAAGAGTGAGTGGAAATACCAGAACACCTGAGTTTCCTGAGTTTTCAAGGAAGGAATGGAGGACAATCCCGGAAAATGCGACAGAATAGAGTATGAAAACAGATATTACTATAAAGATGAGATCAACGAGGAACAGGTAGGAAAGGTTCACCTTCCCCTCATATATGTACGATTTCTGTTTCGGTATCCTCTTTTGAAGGAAATAATTGACAAGGAAAGCTCTAAGGATTATGATAAGTGCTCCTAAGATGATGAAGTCGTATGACCTTTCCTCCCAGGCGATTATGAATGCTACTACCGCAATTAAAACTGATTGCACTGATTGACCTCTTATCATAGAAACAATGAATTCTTGACCCTGAATGTAAAAAGCAGATACTGCAATAAGACTAGAAATCAGGTAAATAAGGGAATCTGCATAATTCATGGTATGACCTCCACGAAAATAAGAAAGAGAATTGAGAAGGTAAAGGCGATAGCCAGGTAATCCATTACCCTGAATAACCTGAGTTTTGCAAGGGATGTCTCAACTATCACTACGATGAATATGAGAATCGACCATTTTGCTAGCATAACGGGTATGTCAAGAAGGAAAATTGGTGAAGTGGAGAAAAGGCCCCACGGTATTAGAAAGACATTAAGAAGGACTGACCCAAGCAGATATTGTTTGATATAGGATGACCATTTTACCACAGCGAGAAGTTTTCCACTGTATTCATAATTCAGTCCTTCGTCTATCATTCCTAACTCCTGCAAACCTGAACTTTCCAGTGGTATTTTACCGGTTTCGTAGAAAAAAAGCATAAAGAAAGCAAGGGTCGAGAATATATGAACAAGTGATATATTTTCCAGGGAATTTGATGTGAGGAATGTTATGGTTGTATAGGGATTGTTGGTAGCCGTCAGGAGTGACACTGCAATGAACACAGTTATCAAGGTCCCCTCAGACAGAAAATTGAACGACATTGCTCTAGATGCACCAAGGGCAACATAGTTGCTGCCTGAATTCATTGCTGCTGTAGTCTTAAGAAAAGTAGCAAGTGAGAAAAGAATAGCACCGCTTAAGAAATCTCCAGATGCTGTAAGATATATCGGCACAGGAACCAGAACTGGAATTATAAGAGCAATGAGAGAATATATACCGAATAGAACATACGGCATATATTTGAAAAAAACTCCTGAACCCCTTGGTATTATAGTAACTTTATTGAAAAGTTTTAAGAGGTCGTAATATGGCTGAAATATACTTGGCCCGTTTCTAGATTCCACCATAGCCTTCAGTTTTGCAAGTATGCCAGCATAGAGTGGAGCACTCAGAATAACAAAGAAGTATTGTGTCAATGTTTCTAGTAGCGTAACCACATCCACGTTTAACCACCGGTTTAGGGGAGGCGTCATCAACCAGCTTTTGCCGGCAGTTTATGCAAGTGGAAACGCCATTCCACGGACCTGACGGTATTTTGATGATTTATTTAAATTTAACTCGATTAAACCTGAAAGATGGAAACGTACAATCTTGTAAACATTTCATTTTCCCCATCGTGGATAATACTATCTAGGAGGAAGGCGGTATTTATTTCAAGACATAAGGAAAGAGGCACAAGCAACCAGTGTTTAATTTTGTACCACAGAAAATTTATAAGATACTATTGTAAGATGCTCAATGGGTAGACCTTTAGGAATAACAATACTGGCTTTACTGGCCTTTCTTATCGGACTTATAGAGATACTGAGGTCTCTGTTTGGATTCATGATATCTCTTACAGCATTTCCGGTGGGACTTCATTTCCCGACTGGAATTGTCGTTCCCCTATACCTGGTAATGGGATTGATATGGATATTCATAGCTATCACATTCTGGAAAGGAGCTGAAATAGGATGGTATCTTGGCCTCCTTATGACTGCGTTCGTGATTGTACTAGATTTTCCGGCGGGCTCAGTGCTTGGAACTCTGGTCCTCCTCTATCTGGTCATACCAAAAGGCGTGAGGAACTGGTTTAGCAAGGGTAGTCTCAGGAATTTGGCTGTCATCTAAGCTGTGCTCAAAAGAGTAGACAGGGTTAATTTGCAGCTCACCCTCCGATTCCTTCTATTGCCTGTGAGAATACAGGTAGACCAGAGCTGCAAAAATTAAGAAAAGTGGGATTAACCAAAGATCAGACGGCCTGAACACCGTTTCGCTGAACCAGAAAGTGGAAAAGGAGAGAAGAAGGGCAGAGATTGCTGCCTTCATATTTGCCTGTTTTATTTTTCTAACCTGTGACTTTAGGGCGATTGTCCCTGCCACGACAATGAGTAGCCCGAGCATCACGCCATAGAGAGAAGAGTCGAAATTCATTGGAATCAGTGCGACCAGAACGATTGCGGCTTCAAAAGATTCTATCAGTCCTACGGTGAATGCGGTGTGGAAAATTCCTCTCTCCAGATTTTCTTTGCCTTCTGTCGAAGATTTCCCTGACCTTAGAACGGCTCTCCTAGCGCTTCTTGCCAGTCTTAGACCAAAATAAAGCAGCAACGCACCGCCTACGAGCCGCACGTACAATATTGGAAGTCGGGCAATCTCATGACCTGCTGCAAACGTAACCGCAAGAACCACGATTACCCCAAAAGATACGTATAGGAACACTTTATTTCCTGCCTCTGCTGATAATGCCAGACCTACTGCAGAGGCCTCAGATATCTCCAACAACGTGATTCCCATTGCGGCAATGAATATGCCCGGATCTAACACTTCGCGCAATAGAATGTGCATATTTATCTTTTTTATAGATGCCCTGCATTACCACTACGGTAGATGAAAGCGGGATCTTCAACAAGAGGCTACATTGAACTTGTGATAACTGCAGTTATCTGGGGAATTACATATGTGTTGATGAAATATGCTCTTCTTTTTCTGGACCCAGAACAGATTGCATTCTCAAGATTCCTGATCGCATCTATTGTCTTTGTACCGATTTTCTTCATCTTCAGGGAGAGGTATACCAGAAGGGAAGTAGCAATCCTCATTTCCCTGGTCCTTACGGGAGTGTTGGGGTATCAATTACTTTTCATAATAGGGGAGGTGGGGGTCTCCGCAGGGGATGCGAGTTTTATAGTTTCATTTGAACCGATACTTATAGTGGTCCTTAGCATCTCCATCAAGGAAGAGAAGTTCAGCTGGCTCCTCTTAATCGGTCTCATAGTTTCCACGGCTGGACTAGTCTTTTTGATGAAACCCACCAGCATAAGCAGGCAGGAGCTTTTTTCTGCTTTCTTGATACTGATGAGTGCCCTGTCATGGGGTATTTTTACTGTCTTAGGCAAGAATCTACTCAAGAAGCATAACCCCCTGAACGTCACGAGTTTTGTGTCAATGGTAGGCGTTCTGTTCTTGATGCCATTCACCGGATCGGGACTCATATCTCTATTTCATGTGCATTCCCTATACCTTATTCTGTCACTGATTTTCATAGGACTTGGCGGAACATTTGTCGGATATTATCTGTGGTTTGATGGTTTGAAGCTTGTCAAGCCCTCCTTAGCCGGAACTACTCTTTATATCACCCCATTTGTGACAGTTCTGGTTGCATCTGTTCTTATATCCGAACCAATTTCTGTGACCAGTTTGATAGGAGGCTCTCTCATCATTGCAGGATTGGCCATTAGCAGCATCAAGGGTAGCGGATAGTGGTTCTGCTCGTTCCCATCAAAAGACTCTTTGTGAATGACAGTGTGCTAAAGATCCTCCCGAAATACAAAATCATATTCTGCCTCGCCATACCGCCAGCTAGATTCAAGGAGTTTTGAGACCATTACCCGTCATGATCAGAACGCTTTCCTTTTTCTCGACCAACTTTCTAAAGGCAGCAAAAACGGTTGCAGAACTGAACTCGACGTAGACTCCCTTCCTTGCCAAATCCCCTCTCGCTTCAATTATCTCATCCTCTGAGACTGTCATGCACCTTCCGTATTTTTCTACAGTACTGACCATTAATGATAGCAGTATTGGCTCTCTTGAAATTAAGGCATCTGCAACTGACGTCATTTTGTTGTCTTTATTGTACACGAAATTGTTGACCTCTGCACAGACTGGACAGACTGAGTCCGTCTGGACAGCAACGATTTCCGGGATGACATCAATCTCCCCCGAATTGAGAAGATGCTCAAATCCGGAAACAACACCCAAGAGAAGGGTTCCTGCTGAAACAGGAACGAAAACTCTTTTTGGGATTCTGTGTCCAAGCTGTCTAAAAATCTCGTAACTGAGCTGACGCATTCCATCCCTGAATTCTGGATTCAGGACGTGGCTAGCGTAGAAACCGGAATGTGAGGCAGCTGCGTTTTCAACGTCTTTTCTAGATCCTAGTATCGTATGGACGTCTGCGCCGTAAGCCCTTATTTGATTTATTTTGCCTTGTTTGGTAGAGCTTGGAATGAATATGTTAACCTTGAAGCCCGCCACAGTGCCGTATGCACTTATTGATGCTCCGGCATTCCCCGATGAGTCTTCATTTATTTCCGATCCTTGTGGAAGGTTCGAAACCAAACTTGAGATAAGGGCCTTGCTACCTCTGTCTTTGTAAGAAAAGGTCGGAGAATAATAATCAAGTTTCAGTTTAATTCCCCCAAGATCTACCAGAGGAGTCTCTACTTCCCCTAGACTTACTACCCTCTCCAAGTATGGATAGTTTGAGAGATATTCCCCTTCCCTGTATCTGAAATCAATCTTGGGAATGAGTGTTCCCCCACAGGAGCAGAGAGGATATTTAGTAAATGTAGTTCTTTCTTTTCCACATTTGGTACAGACTGATTTCAACATGAAGTTGCTACTAATCTCATATGAAATTATAAAAGTATCTTCATCGTATACCTGTGAATCCTTTCCCCATTCAAGGTGTGGTCGCTCTTTATCTCTGCAGACATCTCCTCCTGACCAGATCAGTCTGGCCAAATCTTCTCTCGTTAGTCCATTGTGAATCGAAAATGAATACTCTGAAGCAAGCTTTCCTCTTCATTGAAGCAACCATAGTAACCCCTTTATTCTCCACATCCTGAATCAGAACTCTTTTGCTGCCAATTTTTCTCCCCAACGAACGAGACATACTCACGAAATTACTTATAAGGAGACGGCGATAAAGATTGGGGGTTCCCCTGAATAGCACCAAAGATGAAAATCCAAGGTACGTCATATTAACTGGACAAAGCCTTGAAAAGAGGGAAGTTGAATCAATCCTCAAATCGATTGAGAGAGACAAGGAAATAAAGAAGCTGATTGATACCTCTCACTGGTTCACAAAATATAGAGCTCCCCTCGAGGTACTGTTTGCAGTCCTTTTTGCGACCGCTATCTACTACTTAGAAAAAGAATATGTAACAAACGCGGTAGTGGATATCTTTGTCTTCCTTCCACTTACTGCAGCTGCGACATACCTCTTTATAAGGTTCCTTGATTATATGGGACTCCACTGGGTAGGCAATCATTTTCAGGCTAGGGGGGAGGAGTTCCCTCTGGGACCGTTTGACATGTGGAGACCGGAGGTATCTGCCCTCAGCGACGCACATAATGCACTCGCAGCTGAACTCACAACAAAATCTGGAGTTTCAATGGTGCATTCCAATATGCCTTATTTCAAACGATTTTTTATATTCAGTATTACTTTAAAATTCAATACGAGGGAAGATTGGAGAGTGGCTAAACGGGTATACGGGAAGGAATTTAAACGCTATGCAAGAGAAATCGTCGAAGCCGTTGAAGAACGCCGCATCAGGGACTCGAAAAACTCTCCTGATAGGAGAACTGGGAAGACTAGTAGAGACAACATAAGCTGGCAGGTGTTCGGAATTAGTTTTTTTAGCAGGTTCCTCTTCAGACTAAGTCAGGAAAACAGCGGTCATAAGTTCTTCTTTAAACTCCCTGGTAACTTTCAGGTGTATCAAGGGACGAGAAAATGGGATAATTCCAAAGAAGATTCCACCGATGTAGAGTCTTGCATTCGTGAACTGTTGCGGCTATCTACTTCCCCCGACAATGCAGTAATCCAAGAAGGAAACGGGCAGAGCTCAACGGACATCTTTACAATCGAGGTCACTGAAGCTGAAATAAATGAAGGAAGGATAGGGACGCATGGTATGTATAGAACCCTGAAAGAGTGGAAATCGAAAGAAATGACAATACCGATTCGGAGATGGATCACTGTACCTAATGTTGATAACCAACCCCCAGGTGGGGACAGGGAGAGTGCATTAAAGTTTCTTGATATGATCTTAGAAAGAGGAAGAAATTCTCCAGGAAAAGTGATCTTTGTCGGTGTGGGCGGCGTTGAACACAATCTTTCTCTTTTATACTATATCAATAGGTTCAGGTGGGATGAATGTGAGAAATCATGGATTGGGATAGGTGAAAACAGATTCGATCTAGAACGACTGAAATTTCATGCAAAAGACAATGTCAAGAACCCTGTCCTCCTGTACTCGGAAAACAGGGTAGGTTTCAGAATAGGAACGGAGGACTACCTGGCTTCTAAACATAGGGATTCTGGACTGGTTCTCCACTTTTCCTTAAAGGGAAATAATGGAAATGAATATGAGTTCCTGTCGTTTTACGGGTTGAGCGGCGCACTGACTGGAATATCATTTTTGAAATATCTGAAAGGTTCTAGAACTGAAATTGAAGGGAAAGGCGCTTATCTGTTCAGAGCTGATCCTACAGTAAACTGGTCCGACTTTCTGGACGAGTGGGATTCTCTTGATCCCATGAACAACCCGGATCGTGAAGAGGTGAGAGGATTACTTGATAAGATCAGCATCAGGAAGATTTCAGCAGAGGACGAGATAGTCTCATTTGAATCTTTAGAGATAGTTGTGGCCGAAGGTAGAATAAGAGAGCTAGTCCTGCACGGGCTCGTTAAGATTGATCTTGATAGCTATCAGAAAATGTTCAATATCGAATCGTTCAATTCTTTTAAAGCAAAAGTGAAGGAAGCAACAATCAGCAAGGAAAGCGTCACGCTTCGTCATAATGGGACAGTTAGGTATGGCGGCGGTCATTTCCTCATCCTGAGAGACGAAACAAGGAATAGAAGCTATGCAGTTTTTGTGTTGCGTGACAAGAACGCAAAGAGGGATCCGTTGCTCATTGATTTAGCTGCGGGCCTGGGAGATACGGTAAACCCTGTCGAAACTATGCTGAGGGAACTGAGTGAAGAATTTCTGTTATACATCAAAGGCGCCTATGGCTCGAAAGGTGTGAACCAGATAATCCCTTCAGTGGAGGGATCGAAGTATAATGAAGAAATCAGGATTGCAGCCGAAAATGCGAGCAGGTTCTTGAACAGGGATGTAAAATCTCTAATATTCTTCAGTGCAGATTCTCTCCCGCCATTGAATCCGACTATTGTTAGGGCGAATGATTCCACTCCAATGAAGTGCGGAGTTTACTTTGGAGATGAAAGTATAGAATTCGTGAGGACTCTGATAATCCGAATAAAAGATCTTGAGTTGGAAAATGACCTGATACTTCAGGATGGAGAGCACGATTATGAAAGATGGACAGACAGAATTATGATACTTGTAAATCTTGAGGATGGATCATGCAAAGCGTACAAAAGTGGCAAGAAATACTGGAATGGAACTCTACAAGAATTCCTGAAGGAAAATGGACTGTCAGAAAGTGGCAAGGTGAAAGGCAGAGTTGCTACGGTAAAAGTGACTAATGTCATAGAAAACTGGGACAGCAGCTGGGGGAGAAAGGATCACTTGATACCTCTGCTTTTCAAATAATGCAGCCGCCTAGAACGGCCTGCCTCATGCGAAAATCTTGGCGTAACTTTCCCATTCGAATTCGCGCAGTATCAAAGTACCCTTGTGTTCATCGAATAACCGTACTTGTCCATAATTTGCTTAGCTTCAAGCAACTTCTTGTAATATTCAACTGTATGGTACTCCGGTCTGTCTTCTAGGGTTCCATCATCGATTTTTTCCTTGATTTCCCTGACACCTTTTTCAATATCCATTGTTGTCTTGTATCCTAGCTTGGTCCTAATCTTTTCAAACGAACCTCTGTAGGACCTCTTATCTGGATCACCGTACCATTCAATGGAGTCCCCTATTCCGGTGACCCTTGTAACGATGTGAGCAAGGTCAATCAGTTTCACGTTTAGGTTTTCGGAACCTACGTTGAAGACTTCACCCGATACCTTCCCCTGATCAGCGCTAAGAACGGTATCAACCGCATTTGAGATGTCGATTACGTGAACGAATGGCCTGTATTGCTGACCATCTTTCATTAATCTGACTCTTTTGAATTTGACCGCATTGAATGTCATCGCATTGATCGCGATATCTAATCTCATACGGGGAGAATATCCAAATGCAGTAGCGAATCTTAATGCAGTGGGAGCGAAGTTTTTATCTTTCAAAAACAGGATATCCTTCTCAATTGCAACGTTTGCTTCAGCGTATGTGGTAAGCGGGTTGGGAGGCGTAGATTCGTCTGAAACTTCTTCTCTGAAGCCATAAACGCTTGTAGAGGAGGAGACAATATATCTCCCAATTCCAAGCTTCTTTGCCAGCCTGCACACCCTTGACCTCCCAACGAAATTTATGTCCCACGTTCTTATGGGATCCAGTTCCCCACTTGGATCGTTTGAAAGGGCTGCCAGATCAACAATTGCTTCGTTGCCTCTTAAAATATTTGGGTCGAAGTATCTTATATCATCCTTTATGAATTTCACATCAAGATGAGGAAATGGATTTTCAATCTCCATGGGGTTCAGAAAATTACGATCGAGTACTGTTACTTTATATCCCCTTTCCACCAATTTTGGCACCAGGACCCTTCCGATATAACCTGCACCGCCGGTCACGAATATTTTCATTTGATCATCACTTCCAGTACGAGAAAGGAGAATTAAAATTTCTGAAACCTGGCCACTTCTTGTCTTTTTCTGATACGCTTAACTGAACAGATGGCCATCTTATGTTTATGTCGCGATCGTCATATACTATTCCCCCTTCAGATTCTTTGTTGTACTCTTTGGTAACTTTGTAGTGCACCAGACTCTCCTTCGTCGCGAAAAAACCGTGGGCAAATCCTGGCGGTACCCAGAGCATTTTCATGTTGTCAGCACTGAGTTCCCGGGATACCCACTTCCCGTAAGTGGGTGAGCCAGTCCTTATATCAACTGCGACATCCATTATGCTCCCCATCACAACCCTGACTAATTTCCCCTGTTCGTGAGGTGGTGACTGAAAGTGCAGTCCTCTTACGACATTCCTTTGGGAGAAGGATGTGTTATCTTGCTGAAATTCATATGTTATCCCATTGTTGAAAAAATCAGATTTTTTATAGTTCTCGAAAAAGTAACCTCTTTCGTCCGGAAAATTTCTTGGTACTATTTCAACAACTTCCGGAATCTCCGTTTTCATGAACTGGAAAGGCATGGAGAACGAATCCTATTGAGTATTATATCTTTTTTTCCGCAACTTTAATAGAACGCTCAAACGCTTCAAGATTTGATTTGGTGCTGAAGAAATCAAAATCTATCAGTTTTTTTGCTTTATTTATGTTGAGTGATGAATCGAACGGTCTTCTCGCCTGAAGCAGCTGGACCTGGTCCGATTCATTTAGCAGATTCTTGCTCAGACCAAAATATTCAGCAATACTTGAGGCCAGCTCCATCCTGGACACCCGTTCCCCAGCTACGTTCACGATACCTTTCTCATCCAATTGGATCAATCTCTTCACTGCCAGTGCAAGATTTTGGGCATGAATGGGTGAATAGAATCCCCTGATGGCGTTTACCTTTTCTCCATTTTTCAGGTTTTTATAGACAAACAGAGGAAAGTTGTTACTGTGGCCAAAGACCCCTGAAGTCCTGACGATAAGGTTCTCGTTAGCCGAGGATGCGAAGTGCTCTCCTGCGAGCTTTGAAAGACCGTAATAATTTATAGGGTTGGGAGGAGCGTTCTCAAGATAGTTGCCATCCAATCCGTCAAATATGTAATCAGTGGATATGTGAACTAGTTTTGCACCTATCTCGCTGCATTTCATCGCAATGTACTTAACCGCAAGTCCGTTTATCTTGTAAGCGTATTCCTTCTCTTTCTCACATCTGTCGACATTGGTGAGGGCTGCGCAGTTTATGACAACATCAGGTTTCTCAGACGCCAGGAATCTAACAACCGCGTCCTGATTCTCAACCGGAAGGTATGATGGTTTTGAAGGGGCATGAGATGTTCCCACAGAATCTGGATACAGTTTTATCAACTCTCTCCCAAGTTGCCCCTCTGATCCAGTGATCAGCACCTTCAAGTCCTCACACCTCTACCATCGAGTCTCTTCCTACTATAAACTTAAGGAATTTTCTGCCTGTGCCAGCGGAGTCTATCTTTGTAGACGGTCCTATGAGGCTATCTCTGATAATAGTTGATGAATTCAAATTCACAGAAACATTGTCCATGATTACCGAGTTTTCTATATGAGAATTTTCAATCTTGCAATTCCTACCTATACTCGAATACGGACCGATATAGGAGTTAACTATCTGTGTCCCGGCACCTATGAAACAAGGTCCTACTACTTTTGAACTTGCGTCAATGCCCACGCCCTCTTCCAAACTCGCCCTCCAGTACTTTCCCAATTCGCTGTTGCTACTTACCCCGGCAGTTACCTTCTCAAGAGCCATCATGTTGCAGCTTAAGAACTCCTCAGGAGTACCGGTGTCCTTCCACCACCCTTTTATAACACTATACCCGATGCTCAATCCCGAATCTATCATACTCTGAAACGCCTCTGTTATTTCCAATTCCCCCCTCCACGAGGGTTTGAGAGAATCTATGAATGGAAATATACTGCTTCTCAAAAAATAAACTCCAGTAACAGCGTAATTTGATTTCGGAATCTTGGGTTTTTCTACGAGCCTGACTATCCTTCCATCGACTACTTCGGCAACCCCAAATTGTTGAGGGTTCGAAACTTCGGTAATAGCAACAAACGCATCTTTCTTATCATCCTTGAAATCTTCGAGAAGTTGCAGGAATCCATTCTGGAAATAGTTATCACCAAGGACTACGACGAAATCGTCCCTTCCAACGAACTCCTTCACTAGACCTATGGCGTGAGCAATTCCCATGGGCTTCCCCTGAAAGGTGTACGAAATATTTACTCCCCACTTCTTTCCATCACCGTAATAATCTCGCACCTCTTTAGAACCTATTTCGCCCAACACTATGTTAACATCCCTTATCCCAAGTTCGATAAGATTCATCAGCGCGTACTCGCTCACAGGTTTCCCGGCAAGAGGCAGAAGTTGCTTTACATCTGTATAGGTAATAGGCCTCAAACGCGTCCCTGAACCACCATGAAGAATAACCCCTTTCACGTTTTATACATATATCGCATTTTAATAAACTTGCCCATTTTGACCAAATTTCATTATGGAATAAGTTATTAAGAACCTACCATTTTAAGGAGGAATGAAAGAACAGAAATGTTCTCTTTTCACGAATTATTCAAAAGAGGAAAGGAGCGACTTATTTTTTAGCACTACATGGTGCAGGGACAGGTTGTTCTCTTCTGAAAATAAAGAAGATATCATGAAGGTTTACGACACTTTTCACAGCAGGGACGAACTTATTCAATGGATGAAGGAGAGACCAAAAGGGAGAGTGAAGATATTTGAAATAGATGGGAACAAAGAAGTGGTTGTGGTTATTCCGACTGCGGACTTTGAAGGAAGATACGCAAAGGAATGCAGGCAGAGCATATTCCAAGGGCTACAGATCATCTTTGTCGAAAGTGGATATCCTAAGGACCCATACTTCAATTATTCATACAGCTGCAATACTGGAATAAAAAGAGCGCTTAAATACAATCCAAAATGGATTGTAGTTTCGAACGATGATATGTTCAAGATTGATGACACATCAGTTCTTCTTAACGCATTGAGGGGAAAAGATGAGAATGTGCTAAAGTCGGTCTTCACCCATCCGTCTAAGTACCATTCCATTCCAGTATGCAACGGCAGGCCAAGGATCATTGTCGGAAGTCTCGGGGAGTTTCTATATTTATTCCTGACAAGAAAAATCAACATGCAAATCTACCTTTTTACAAAAAAGATAGCCAGGCGTTTCAACGCAAAATGGTTTTTTGCTCCCAACAAGGACCTGTACAGGAAGATATTCTACAGTGAAACAAGGTGTTATGTCTTGACAAGTGATTTTTCAATACTCAGCGGAAAATGGGCCAAAGAGCTGAACGGTGAAATATTCGACGAAACATATTTGAATGGCGTTGAAGACTGGGACCTTTCGTTGCAGATTTGTGGAGAAAGAAAGGATTACGACTTTATTGATTACAGAATTGGCGACCTTGTTGGTGGAACAATTGGAGGATACGTGGACAACAGAACGTTGAGGGACAGTGCCAACATGATTTACTTCGATAGTCGCGTTAACGAAAATTTTTCAAGGAAAGTAACCACTAAATTTTAATGAGCCATTTCAGATTCTTGCTATTTAGTAATCCAATTTAAATCCAAGTTTTGACAAATCTTTAACCAATCCACCATAGTCTTTGAAAGGTATTGTAGTAATCCCGAGTTCGCCAGCTGGCTTCAGATACTCCAATTTATCGTCAACAAATAGAGTCTCTTCTGGAACTGCATTCATGGATTTCAAGACATACTTATAGTATTCCGGATCTGGTTTTGCTACCCCCATGAAGCAAGATGCAAATATTCTGTATTTTCTCAGTTCTTTAAGGAGCCCGTCTTTTCCATATAGGGACCTGTAATCGCTCAAGTTTGTGTTGGTGGTAATTGCAATTTTCACGCCTTCAGCTGCTAATTTTTGCAAAAGATCTTTCACTATTTCTCTGACCTTAACTGACTTTCTGAAAGTCCTTGCCCAAGAACCTCTAGTTTTACTTTGGCTGATTCCGAATGTCCGTGACAAACTCTCTTCCACCTCCTTCATTGTGATTTCCCTTCTTTCAAGCAGGCGGGCAAATTTTGACCCAATTGGAATCAACTTCTCAGGGGGTACACCTAAGGCGGCTGCAAGATAACGATAATGCCTTTCCTCCTCATGATCTATCAGAACGCCACCGACATCGCACATTACAAGTCTAAATTCATTCACTGGAATGAATAGCAGCACTTCATATATTTTATTTTTGCAAACTCTTGATCAATATGTTTCATTCTAAAAGACATTTAGGAACGATATACCTCCTGGCTGGAAATCATATTTCGTTGTAGACGTCTTTTAACGTTGCTATTCTTGTTTTTCATATCTGAAATGAATGAATAGAGTTTTTTCAGAGAATTATTTTTAAAACCATGAATGATTGCAATCCAGTCATGTTCATCCGGCAAGCCTCAGTGAGGATGTGGAACACTTGAATTAGTGCCCTTCTTGCTTCTCATGAGCGAAGTTACCGCACCAACAAGGCTCAAGATCGCTGAAATGATCATTGTAATTCTGAAGCCAACTAAAAAGCTACTGAAATATTGAGGCGTTATCTGCACGTATATTCCTGAGAACATTCCAACAATCAGGGATTTAGGCATATATAGCGATAGAACCAGTGTGGCCAGGATTATACTTGCCAGTTGGCCCATAAACCTCATCGTCCCAAGAAACCCTGATGCAATGCCTGAGTTCTCCCTTCCGACCGATCCCATTACGGAGTTAGTATTAGGTGCAGAAAACAATCCAAATCCTATTCCCAGTATTGCAAGGAGAACCATGAGACCTATTTCTCCTATTCTGCTGAAATAGAAGAAAGAGAGAAAGGAGAGACCGATCAGAACCATACCGATGGATGCTATTGATCTGGAGCCAAATATATCTGACAGCCTCCCAGCGACAGGAGAAAGTGCAACCATCAGTAATGGCTCAGGAAGCAGCAGAAGCCCCGAAATGAATGGACTGACATGTAAGATCACCTGGAGATATATTGAAAAAACAAAAACTATGGAGAATGTGCTGAAGTAATTCAAGAATGCTGTTATGTTGGACGCAATGAAAGTTCTATTATCCTTCAAAAGATTAATTGGAATGACCGGATTTTTGGATGTAACTTCATCCCGTATGAATAGAACCAGAAAGACCACAAATATAAGCAAAAGAAACGACATCTTCAAAAATCCTAGGACGTTTCCAAGAGATAAAAGAAGCGCAATAGAAAGTATAGCTACTGCAAATACACCAGAGCCAAGAACGTTTATGTTTGAACTTGTTTTCTTTAATTCCAAGCCCTTAAAACTGAAAAAAGATATTAGAAGGCTGAGGAGAGCTATCGGAATTATCATGAAAAATAAAGATTGCCAACCAAAAAATTCTATCAGGAGTCCTCCAAGAACTGGCGCTGTAGTTAGGCCTAGATATACCGACATTGCGTTTATCCCAAGAGCAAATCCTCTATCCTTTTCAGAATAGGCGTAACTGACTATGGCAGTTGAATTTGTGCTTAACATTGCCGATCCCATGCCCAACACAAATAGTGCCACTACTAACTCATAAAAGTTTCTCGTAAATGGAGAAAGGAAAGAGGCAATGGAAAATATCACAAGGCCGAGCCTGAAAAACTTGACTCTCCCCAATTCATCGGAAAGCTTTCCAAACAGGAACATAAATGATGCAAGTGGTATGAGAAGTGTCAAGGGAACGAGAGCCGCCTCATAAAAATTGAGATGGAAAAATACCCCGATTCTCGGGACTCCGAACGATACGGCACTAGAGATGAAAGGAGTTAAAAATGCTGCAAGCGATGTTGTCAAAAGCAGTACGTTTCCTCTCTTCCCGGTAAGACTGCTCATCCTAAGAAGAGTAGTCGAAGAAAGTTAAAGGATTTTACACTTCGTAGGATTTACCAATGCAAAACTGGAAATTGGCATTTGCTCAAATGATTGAAAAGATGGAATTAAGATGATAAGTCATCAGGGCAATTTCATTATGCCCTTCCCGTTGGTTGATTCCGTTATGTGTTCATGTCCCCTGACAAGATTATCTTCCTCGTTCTTCCTTGGGACTGCCACCTCATCCTTTGTGTTTCCGGTGAGGGATTTCCTTACCGTTCCCAGGACCCTTTCCTTGACAAGTTTTATAACTTCTCCGCCAGTAATCTCGTCAACATTGACCTTTGATATCTCATCATGGAATAAGTACAACCCCTCCCTCGTTCAAAGGATTAATGTGCTCATGGATACATCCTTTTTGAATACATGGAGAGATGATCTTGAGAGGGAGAATAAAGTGAAAGTGGGAAGGCCCTATGAGTATCCTAAGGAGTTCTTCCTCTTCCTGTCGAAAATAAGGTCTCTTTGCAATGCCCTTCAGGGAGCTTGAAGCATTTGTGAGGAAACTTTCTGAACTCACTGGGAAGTTCCGTCCATTAAGCTACGTTGCCATATTCGATAGAATCAGAAGCATTCCCGTCTACGGCATCATGGATGAGATAAACAGGAGTTCAAGAGAAGGAATGACGGTCATAATAGACTCATCAGGCTTCAAGATAACAGAAAGGGGAGACTGGTTGTCCTCCAAGTGGAATATGAAGAGAAAAGGGTGGATAAAGATGCATGTGGCAATAGACGGAGATTCCATGAATGTTGTGTCATTATCAATAACTGATGAGCATTCCCATGACACAACAGAATTCAGAAAAAGTTCTTGTTGATCCTTTTCTCACTATTCGTTTTACATTTGTCTAGTCTAGGGAAGTAATGGATGAACTGAGGTCCATCTATTTATACGAAATAATTTTCACTTTGCCGATGGAATTATTCTATCTCTTCCTTGGATCACTGATATTACTGGCTGCTTTGCATATGATTGCTCCAGATCATTGGATTCCTATTTCCACTATCTCCTCGATCAAGAAGTTCTCAAATCTTAAGAGGATAGTGGTCAGCATTCTTCTGGGCGTGTTACATGCATCAACTTCGGTCGCAGTGGCAGCTGCCGCACTGGCAATTGGGCTAGCGATCACAAAATCATATCTCTCTTACCTGTATGATGCGGGGGAAGTATTGCTAGTTATAGTGGGTCTTTACTTCATACTTAACGGACTTAGAGAAAGGAAAAAGAACCAAAAGCTAGAGACAGTATCTACAAATTCAGCCCTTGCAGTTAGCATTTTTCCTGACTTTGCTTTAGTTCCCATTCTAATATCTGCCACCCCGCTTGGTTTTCTTGAAATTTCTATACTCATAATTGTATTCGTCTCTGTAAGTGCTCTTTCGCTCACGGTGATAGTTCTCGTCGCATCTGTTGGTATAACAAGTGCTATAGAAAAATTTGAACCTAGGATTATTGATTACGTCATGGGGATTGTCCTTTTCAGTATGGTTGCGATTCTCAGGTTTCTTTGACGTTGGCAGTAGACGCTAGAATTGTCAACATAAACTCTCTTTATAAAAATCTGTATCCATTTTTTCATTCTCTATGTAGTAGACATTCTCCGAGATAGAATCATTTTTGACCACTGCCTTGATTCCTCTGCCCCTTTCTAATTTTTCAAATGAGCGTTTCTCACTTATACCCTTTTGTACTCATTCGTTAAATATGCTTTCTGTTCTTTCTTCAGACTTATACAATTAAAAATAAATTCAAAAATTAACTGTTAAATCCGATTGTAAAGCCAAAATCAAGGGCTAAATTTGCGAGATAAAGGGTCAGGTAGTTTAATTTATCGTCCTTACCCTCATACCCTCTCAAAACAATAAAGAGGAAGCGCTTTCTTTCAAAAATATAAATCAGGATCCTTTCGATCCCCCAGGAAAACGAAAATATAATTATTAGAGATAGAAAATAATACCTCATTAAATCAAATATGACACGGGCCCGCCGGGATTTGAACCCGGGTCGCCGGCTCCGAAGGCCAGAAGGATGATCCAAACTACCCCACGGGCCCACATGTCAATATCTTTCACAGTATAAAGAATGCGCAGAATTGATTGGCCGTTGTTAGAGATTAATCATTTTAGAGAGAAATTCAATTGAGATTCGTCCTTTATTTTTTTGCCAATGTACCCCCATATCTTCAAATTCGTGAATACAGTGAACTCAGTTAGGTTTTTATTTTGATAACTATAGAGGTTTCAGCGAGCGTGGTGTAGCCTGGTAACACGTGAGCTTGCCAAGCTCATGCCTCGGGTTCAAATCCCGGCGCTCGCATTCTTAGTACGCAGCAGAATTTCGTTGAATTGAAAGATGGAATAAAGTGTCTTTAATCGTTCAGTTAAATTGTGGAGATCGCGGGAATTGATTCACACATAAAATTTTGCATCCTGTCATCCTGAATTGTCCTCAGACCAATCTATAAAAAAGGAAGGAAGGGAAATGTTCCGGAACAGGATCTTTCGATGTCTCTTTGATACAGATGGAGTCGGGAGATAAACTTGTGCTCAGAAGAATTGTTGTGCTTCGGTTGCTACTTTCCACCCCTCTCCTTCGGCATCTCCTTCAAATTGGAAAGATAGGCTATCCTTTCCAGCGTCGTGGGATGGCTCATATTCCAGTATCTCGGAATGTTCAGAGGGATGTGATTGAGTTTGGATATCTTCCGCAGCGAGTCTATAAGGTACCCCGGCTGAATATAACTTGCCGCAACGATGTCAGCCTCTTTCTCGAATCTCCTCTGAAGGAATGGCAAGAGGATGTAAACAGAGATGAATGATGAAACAAATATACCCGCAAACATCCCCACTCTGAGTCCATAGTGAAACAAGAATACCGTAGCCAGGAAAAAGATGTTTCCAAGAATGACTGTCTCCGTTCCTAAAAACAGGAATGTCTTCTGGACGTGCTTCCTCTGTGCATGAGCTAACTCGTGTGCTATTATAGCGATATTCTCATTAGTGGTTAGATTCTCTGACAGGAAGCTTGTCACAAAGACGTATGGATGTATGAGGCCTATTTGAAATGCGTTTGCAATCTTCACCCTTTCTGTGTCTATAATCTTGATCTCGCTAACTTTTATTCCCATACGCCGAGTGATCTCTTCTGCCCCATCTTTCACGTCTTGGTTGTCGATTTTTACTGACTTTCTCTTTAGAGCTCTTATTCTGGGGTTAAATATTGAGAATAGAATAGCAGCCACCAGCATCAGATCTAGAAATACTAACGTCAAAAGAGGATTTCCGCCTGATACGACAATAACTGCAAGAAGGACCCAGAATGGAATCACCAAGAAGAGATACCTGAGAGACCTGAAGAAATAGTGAGGATACCCTGCATTGATTTTCCTATATTTCACGTCCAAGAAGTGAAGCAAAACAGAAGAGACGGTAATGATTGGAAGTGCTATGCCGATACCCTCTATATTGACTGTAATTGGTGCCAGGAAATAGAATGTCAGGGAGACGAAGAACAATGTTAAAGCAGTGAAAATATTAATTATAACTTTGGCGTAAAAAAGAAATGTGCTTTCTCTTTCGGCCTCCTCGCTCATACGGAGAACTTTTAGTGAATCCTGCTTATAAAATATTTGAAGCATTATGAGCAGTAAGGGGTCATCCATTCTTCAATATAGAAACACTTCAGTTGTACTTAACGCAACCGGGAATCATACTGCAGTCGACCTGATACTGAAGGATTCACTGAACATATCCAGCATATATCGATGGAAATGTCTTCACAAGGTAGAGATTGACATTTAGCACGTTTACGTACGCTTCACCGAAGAAAAACAATGTATACTGCCTGAACTTCAGGAGTGTAGAATTGAGAAATGACTCGGGGATACCCGTAGCATTGTGAATCCTCGGAACCTGGCTCATTGCGTATGCCATCGTTATGTCCGGGTCGGCACCGGAAGCAGAGCCATTTTTCGGTTGAAAGAAAACTGCTTCGCTGAAATTCTGCGCGATGAGTTCTGATCCAACTGATCTTCCGTCGTAATAAACCTGTGAACCGCTTGACTGCCAGGGAAAGGCAACTTCTCCTATTCCAGTCATGACGAATGGAAACACGAGTCCGAATACGACCAGAGTCACTATCGCCAACCTGATTGGGGGGGAAAGATTTTTCCAGCTTTTCATATTATTCCCTCCATTCCCATTATCAGGATTGAAATCAGCTTGATTGCTATGAACGGCAGAATAATTCCTCCGAACCCGTAGATCATGGCATTCTTTAGGAAGATTTTCATTGTGCTGGATGGTTTGAACACGTTCCCCCTCAATGCAAGTGGGATAAGGGCTGGAATTATCAGTGCGTTATAGAGGAGAGCAGAAAGAACTGCAATATGAGGAGTAAGATGCATAATATTCAGGGCCCCAAGAGCGGGAAGCGCAGAAAACATGATCGGAACGATCACGAAATATTTTGCAATATCGTTTGCTATACTAAAGGTGGTGACAGTTCCCCTAGTCATAAGTATCTGTTTGCCGAGCATGACTACATCTATTATCTTTGAGGGGTTCGATTCGAGGTCCACCATGTTGGCCGCTTCCTTTGCAGGTTCTGTCCCGGAAGCCATCGCGAGTCCAACATCTGCGACTGAAAGTGCCGGTGCATCGTTCGTTCCGTCGCCTATCATTGAGACAATTTTCCCATCCTTCTGCTCTTCTTTCACTAGCTCATATTTAGTCTCAGGCCTCGCCTTCGCAATGAAGTCGTCGATTCCAACGTCCTTTGAAATGACGCCTGCCGTGAGCGGTTGATCTCCGGTCACCATTATCACCTCTATGTCCATTTCCCTGATCGCTCGTATCTTCTCCTTTACCCCTGGTTTCACCTCATCCTTGAGCTTGATGAACCCTATTATCTCTCCAGCTTCAGCAACCACCATTATTGTAGCACCATCTTCCGATATCTTCTTGAGTGTATCGTCAAAATCTGGAGGCTTAACCTTCACGTAATCCACTACTGCATCGGGAGCTCCCTTGACTATTTCAAACTCGGGCAGGGTGCTTGTTGACTCGAACTTTCTCCTCAGTCTCTTCCTCTGAAGTAACCCTCTTCCCCCCTTTGGAAGAAGAAATTCGTGGGCACCACTCATCTTTATGCTGCTCCTCCTGGTTTCAGCACTGAATTCCTCAAATTCTGACCTGTAGATTGTGTTGAATTCTTGCGGAAAGAAACCTAGGTTGAAAGCGAGTTCCACTATGCTCTTTCCTTCAGGGGTATCGTCATCCCATGACGATAGAAATGCTGCTTCCCCCACTTGCCTCTCTGTGTGATTTCCAACGGGAATGAAATTGACAGCCTTCCTCATGCCCTTGGTTATCGTCCCTGTTTTGTCGAGCAGAAGAACGTCTGTATCGCCTGATGCCTCAATTGACTTTCCAGACTTTGATATGATTCTTTTCGCAGACATCCTGTTGATACCTGAAATGCCGATCGCAGGGAGGAGAGCTCCTATGGTTGTAGGAAGAAGGCAGACGTAAAGGGCAATCAGCACAGCGAGATCGATGCCTAGATTGAGAGTGATGCCGAGGAAAAGTAGTGCAAATATTATGATGGAGAATATGGCGGTGAAGCCTGCGATTAATATACCAAGTGCAATTTCATTCGGAGTTTTTGGCCTCGAAGAAGACTCCACGAGGTTGATGAGCTTGCTGACGTAGGTTTCATCCGGATTCACAGAAACCCTTGCAATGAGTCTGTCGGTTGTGACGACTGATCCTCCTAGGAGTGTTGAACCCATGGATTTCCTGACGTTTGCCGACTCCCCCGTCAGCAGGGATTCATCGACCATTGCTATTCCTTCCAGGACCTCGCTATCGATTGGTACCTTATCTCCGTGTTCTATGAGTATCAGGTCTCCCTTCTTCAGTTCTCTGGAAGGAATGACGTCATAGTTACTCCTGTTTGAGGAGGTCAGTCTTTTTGCAGTCATCTGTTCCTTCATCTTTCTTAGGCTTGAGGCCGTGTTGCGAATCTGTGCTTCTGCAATGGAGTCTGAGAGAGTACTAAACCATACGGTGAAAATTAGTATTACTGCTACCGCAGTATAGAAACCTCTTTCCCCTGGTGAAGAGACAATGGGTATAAGCGTTGGACTGATCGCCATAATCAGAACTACCACGAAAGTCAGTTCCGTAATGAACATGACGAGATTGCCCTTCAGAACCCACGGGTTGAGTCTCTTGAATGAGTCGAGTAAAACTGATGACCACCTCAATTTGTTTTCATTGTTGCCTGATGAACTGGGAACCATTGATCACACCCCGAATCCTGACTTAAAGCCTTGCAGGAACTGCAGTATGGGACCAACCACCAGGAATGGAAAGAACGTCAGAACAGTTAGAATGAAAATGCTGACGACAAGTATGATGACAAAACTGATGCTTCCTGTTTTCAACCCCTGGCTAGGAGCCCTTTTCCTGTTTGCCACACCGTCGGCAATTGCAAGCATAAAAAGCATAGGCAAAAATCTTCCCAGCCACATTACTATACCAGTGGCCACATTGAAGAACAATGTATTTCCAGATGCCCCCAGGAAATCAGAACCGTTGTTCGCAGCTGCAGAAGTGAATTCGTAGAAAATCTGAGTGAAGCCCGTCGAGTTTGCCGCAAGACCGACCGTCCTTTCTGCGCCTATCGCGAAAGCGAGAACTGTTGGGACAAGGATTATGACAGGGTGGGTGACAAACGCAGAAATGGCTAGTTTCACGTCCCTCCCTCCAATCTTTATCCCAAGATATTCAGGGGTCCTTCCAGCCATCAGCCCCACCAGGAAGATCGTCACTACCACATACATTACAAGATAGAGCACGCCCACCCCAATGCCCCCCGGTGCTCCCTGTATCAACATTCCGAAAAAGGCAGAAAGAATGACAATGGGATTGAAAGCTGACAGCGAAGCGTTGACGGACCCGGTCGTGAATGCAGTGGTTGTGACTGTCCAGAATACTGATGCGGCACTCCCGAATCTGACTTCTATCCCCTGTCCTACAGGTGCAGGTGGAAGGAACGCTAATATCAGGTCAATTCCGTAGATGGCATATGCTGCCAGAAACAGTGTTCTCCCCTCCTTATTGTTTCCAACCATTCTCCCAAACAGGAAAAGGACGGATGTAGGAATGAGCATCATCAATCCCATCTCAAATAGGTTTGACACCTGAGAAGGATTCTGTAGAGGGTAAGCGGAGTTAGATCCAAAATAGCCGCCACCATTGGTACCGAGCTGCATTATAGAGACTAGTGACGCAATCGGTCCCTTGTAGAGAATCTCATATGCCCCCTTTTGCAGAGTTGGCACGGAAGGATAGCCACTGATCGATTGCGGGACTCCAAGAGCAATGAGTACTATGGTTGCAACAAAGGCAAGCGGGAGAAGGACCCTTATGAGTGACCTTACATAATCAAAATAGAAGTTTCCAATGGTCTTTGCCTTACCTGCGAAACCCCTGATTATTGCTACGCCCACAGATAGACCTGTAGCCGCAGATGTGAACTGGAGGAATTGGATCGCCGACATCTGGCTCAGGTAAGAAAGCATCTTCTCGCCGTTGTAATGCTGCAGATTGGTATTGGAGGAGAAGGAGAGGACCGTGTTGAATGCGAGAGACCATGACATCCCTGAATAGTGCATCGGGTTAAGTGGTAAACTCTGCTGGAACATGAGGATAAAGAAAGCGATTATTGCCTGGGCTGCGTTAAGGTACAGTAGGGATTTAAAATATTCTTTCCAACCCATATTCTTGGTGCTGTCCACTCCCGCCAGCACATAGATAAATTTCTCTACCGGCAGAAAGAGCCTGTCCAGCCTGCTAGCCGCCCCCGTGAATGTGAGTTGCAGATATTTGGATAGAAACCATGCGGAAATGACCACCGTCCCCCATACAACTGCGACTATGAACAGGTCCTCTATAGTGAACATGTTTCCACCGTTCAGCTAAATTTCGGGCTCCCTCTCCTCGTTAAAGGGACTGTCATGACTAGCTAAACGCTTTCCTCCTTTAAAAGTTTACAACGTTACATTAGGGGGGGATATCAAGAGTGTGGTTTCTGTGTGATTTGAGAACTATTGAAGTAACCGTACTTTTGATTCCGTTTATCTTCATTATCCTGTTCTTCAACAAGTCCCTGAACTCTTCAATATCATTAACATTTACAAGGACAATGACGTCAAATTCCCCCGTGACCTCATATATCTGCACAGCGTTCTTAATTTCCTTTAGGGAGGATATTACTTCATCCATCAGGGGAGCGTCAACGAATAAATCTACGAATGCAAGTACTCTGTCAGCCAAGCTTTCACTACCTTTTATGGTTCGGGCTTTATAGTGAATCAGTATAAAAGCATTGGTTTAACCGTTTATATTAATATTTTTTTATAAATTTTTATCCTTTTTTTATGAATACAGTCAGTTTATCTCCGTCCTGTACCTTGTGATCTAGCCCTACCATTTGGTTGGGGAAGCGTACCGATTTTCCTGTTATTGTTGCGAACTTGAATTTTTCTACGAAATCTGAATGAAGCGCTTTGCACACATCCTCGACAGTGCTTCCTTCTCTGACTACCAGCGGTTCTTCGTCAGTCTCCTTATTTGCGGGGATGAGATGAACCTTGATCATCTTGATTTTCGAGGCAATTTTCTCTTTTAGCAGTTCTATGTTCTTCCCCTTGACAACAGATATCGGGATAGGGTCGAACTGTCTTGAACTTAGAAACTCATATGCATCAGGAAATTCCGGCACGTCAGATTTATTTATTATGAAAATGGCTGGAAGATAGACCCTGTTGCCGAGTATGCCATCGATAAAGACCTCGGGCGACATGCTCTGCCTTATAATAATATCCGCATTTATTATGCCGAACTCCCTGCTGATCGATTCAAATAGCTCCTTATCAAACTCAGCTTTTCCCACCTTTAAAATATTAAGGCCACCCCTATCCCTTGTCATTATGCTCATCTTTGGAGGTTTTTGATTGATACGGATCCCCTCCCGCTGCAACTCGTTAAGGATGTAGGTAGGATCAAATTTAAACGGGTCCATGACAATAACTATTAAGTCCACCGCCCTCAGCACCGAAATAACTTCTCTCCCCCTACCCCTGCCTTCGTGTGCTCCCTCAATTACCCCAGGCATGTCAAGGATCCTGAATTTCAGATCCTTGTACTCCATTATCCCCGGTACGATGGAAAGGGTGGTGAAATCGAAGCTTCCTACCCTGCTCTCGGCATTTGTTATCGCGTTCAGTATGCTACTCTTCCCGACGGAAGGGGGGCCTAGGAGTCCAACACTCGGATAAATCCCCTTCTTCAGGAAGAAACCGGTCCCCCCTCCCTTTTTCGACCTTTCTTCCTTAACTTTCTCCAGCCTTGCCATTTTTGCCTTGAGCCTTCCGATGTGGTGCTCCGTAGCCTTGTTATATTGAGTCTTCTTTATCTCGGCTTCGATCTCTCTTATTTCTTCATCTATTGACGGCATCTAGCTGACCCTTATTAACTTGAGATTTTCAAAATCATAAGTAATCTTCCTGACCTCCTCGAGCTTCAGTTCCCCGAACATTTCCCTTGGTACGGGGGAAAGGGAACTCTCTATGTAAAATGCGACGTCGGCAAATTGCTTGAACGCCCTGAGAAAGGAGATAATTATTTCATTCCCCCTTCTTCCTCCGGTCCATGCCCCATCGTCCGGTGGGTCAGCTGGCAGGTAAGGGGGGTTAAAAATGCAGTAATCGAACCTTCCCTTTATTCCTTCAAATAAATTTGTTCTTACAACGTTTACTTTCACCCCATTATCTAGAGCGTTCTTCTTAGTGCACTTCACTGCTTTTTCAGACAAATCAATAGCGGTGACGTTTAGCCCTCGCTCGGCGTAACTCAGACCAACGATTCCGGTCCCACACCCTATCTCCAGCAAGCTGCCTCTGATCTCCTCTATCCCCATAAGCAGATAGGAATCATCTTCAGGCTCATAAACACCTTTACAGCGCTCTATCCTCATAAATTTAAGGCTTCTTCGATGTTGGATATTTCCACAGTCGTGCTATCTTCACCTATCAACGCACCCTTGCTGTTAGACACTACAGATGCACCTACATACAGGCTTCCAAAGTTTGCTGTACCAACTCTCCCCTTCACTCCAAACACTCTGCTTAGATCTTCTATTTCCTCATCCGTCATATTGGGCGGGATTACCATCCCAGAATTCGTGACTAGGCCGCTGGAACCTACTGTCTTTACTTCCTTGAATCTGCCCTTCACAACTTCTACACCCAGAACGTCTTGGATGGTCCTGACAGACTCAGAAGTGAAATGTTCGTGTACCAGTGCTGCCTTGTCGTTGGTGAGGATGTTGTTTCCGACTGCGTTCAGATTGTCTTTAAGGACCGCTACGTTCAATCCATCCGGAAGACTTTTCATTTCCTCGTCTGTAACGATGTTGCTGAATATTACTCCATTGGAGTTCAGGACTGAAAGGGAGCCAAGAAGTTTTGAACCACCAATCGTGAGTTCAACCGGTTCCGTTTTGAGATAGGTGGAAACTAGGTTGACTATGCTGCGGTCGTTTTCTTTGGGAACGAAAGTAAAGTTCTCCCACGTCCTGAGGTACACCCCCAGAAACGGAGAATTGAAAATACGGGTTGTCTGAATCATGCCTGGTCTGGAAGAAGTACCTCAGCAGAATTGTCTTCTTCCAGTTTCAGTATCTTCACCCTGAGTTTTCTGGGTGGTTTTTCAATTCCTCTCTTCCAGATGAATTTGTTGACTGAATCGTCAATCCAAACATTTTCAGAAGGAACTTTCATAAAGCGGGCCACCTTTCCTCTCAGCAGGGATACCGCTGCGGAGCTCCTCCTCTTCCTTGATACATAGACTACTTCCCTCAACGATATTGTCATCTCTATCTCTTTTTCAGGCAATCATCTCACTCCTTTAGCTTGTTCCTTTTCCAGGTTCTCCTCTTTGGATTTGTCGTGACCCTTCTATTCGTCTTCATCATTACCCACGCCGGGACCCTAGAATTTTCATTAACCTTCGCCATCAGTCTCTTCTTCATTGCAACGTGCTTATTTCTAGCCAATTAATTTCATCTCCTTTCTATCTTCGTCTCCCTCTTTTCAGACAGTCTCGCGAGCAGTGACTTTACCTCTGCGTCCGTGATGAGCCTGTTCAGGCGACCCGACTGGGCAAGCATTATTATCTGGTTCTCAACGTTTTCCACTACTTCAGGCCTGACAAGTTTCACGTTCGTAAGCCTCTCATACGCTTCCGGAGTGACAAATCTCTTGACGACATCCTGCTTTTCCTTTTCTGCGGCTCTCCTTTCAGCTTCGTCCCTTTCCTGCAGCTCCTGATTTGCTGCCGCCCTGTTCTGAAGGTCTATAAGCCGCCTCCTTTTAAGTTCTTCAAGTTCTTTATCATCCGTCATCTTCAATCACCTCTCAGATATACTTTTCAATTGATGGCACTTTCTCCTTCAATTCTCCGGTCAGGCTGAGCGCAGTTGAATTAAGCAGTTTGGTACCCGAAGAAGATATTGACCTGCCATTCTTGTTTTTCAGCACATAGCCGAGCCTTTCAAGATCCTGAAGCGCCGACCTGAGCACCTTCCTGGATCCTTTTCCAGCATGATGCTTCTTTGATCCTCTATCCACTTTGCCACCATATTCTGCTGCCAGCCTTTCCACACCTATTGGAGAATTTATCGCCACTTTCCTGAGCACCGACGCAACCCGGACGAAATACCAGTTTGCGTTGGTAGGCCCTCTTTCCCTATGCTGGCCGGTCTTCACGTCCTTGGCCCACTTGGGTTCCTCAATCTCCTTGGACAGCTTCTCGGAAAGCCCCATTATCAACATTTCAGGCGGTATATCCTTGTAATTGACCATTCCTACATCCTTCCTGAACCGTATATGAAAGTCATATTTAAAATTCCTTTTCTCTATTTACCTCAGCCTTACAGTCTCAAGGTCATAAGGGGCATAACTTTCAACACCGAACCTGGCAGCCAGCGCCCGTGAAAATTCTACTGCCTTGTTAGCGTCCCCGTGGTTAACCAGTATCCTCTTCGGCTTGAACTCAAGCGCCTCTATGTATTTCATGAGCTGTCTTCTGTCGGAATGTCCCGAAAAACCGTCTACGCTTTCGACAGTCATTCCTATCTTGACCTCTTTGAAGCCATCGTATTTCCTTACGTTCAGCTGCTTTGCGCCGGATAGAATTCTTCGCCCCAGGGTGCCCTCGGCCTGGTAGCCCACAAATACTAGGAAATTTCGTTCATCGTCAGCCCAGTTTGAGAAATACTCCACCACCGGACCACCGTTCATCATGCCTGACGTGGCGAGAACAACCAGAGGACCGACGTCGCTCACTATCTCTTCCCTGGTATCAGGTGCATCCACCCTGACAAAAATATCTGAGAGGAATGGATTCTCCTTCTTCCTCGTTATCAGGTCCCTGAGGTTGGAATTCAGAAATTCCGGGTATGCGGTGTGGATACTTGTTGCTTCATATATCATTCCGTCCAGATAGACAGGTATCTTCGGTATTTCCCCTAACCTGTACTTTTCCTCAAGTACAAGCATGACCTCTTGGCTTCTCCCCACTGCAAAAACAGGCACCAAAACCTTCCCCTTTCTTTCTGCAGCGAGCCTGACTATCTGTGCAAGCCTTTCTCCCGCTTCCTGACGCGTTGGTTGAAAATCAGTTCTGCCACCATAAGTACTCTCCGTCACGAACGTCTCTACCCTAGGGAGCCTGCTGTCTGCTGCGTTGAAAAGCCACGAATTCATATATTTTATATCTCCTGACATCAGGAGGTTGTGAAATCCTTCCCCTATGTGAAAGTGAACAACAGATGAACCAAGAATATGACCTGCATTCCGCAGTGTGACCCTTATATCAGGGGAGATGTCCGTGGTTTCGTTGTAGTTGAGTGTAACTGTATGCCTGATCATATTCCTGATATCATCCATCTTGTACGGTGCCTTCCTGTTCTCGGACATACCCAGCTTCACATAATCCATCAGGAGAAGGAGCAGCAGGTCTCTTGCTGGCGGGGTGAGGTAAACGGGACCATCGTATCCTATGCTGAAGAGATACGGAAGAAAGCCGCCATGGTCCATGTGAGAATGAGTTAGCACCACTCCATCTATCGAATTCAGGGGCCATATCTCCGGTGCATTGAGGTAAGGTGCACCGCTTGCTGGATCGTCAGAATCTATGGCTGCAGGGTCAAGACCGCAGTCTATCATAACCTTAGAATTCTTTGTCATGAGCAACGATGATGATCTTCCAACCTCCCTCCACCCGCCTAAAGACGTCAGTCTCACGTAATTCTCACCGGGTATAGGGTCCCTGGATATTCTTTTACCCAGGTCTCTCAGGAACCTCCTCCTCTCCTCAGATTCTGCCTTCAAGAACTCCCTTACCATCTTTATAGTGGCGCTCTTTATGGGTGGCGTACGCATAATTCTTGGCGCCCACTTCACCTCCCTCCTGATCGTGGCGATCACCTGGGAATCATAACTCTGGATTCTTTCGGGATCGTCCAGTTCCACTATCACCTCTCCAGAATCGTGCTCAAAATAAATGTCGGAAATAGAGACGTCTGATGGCATTATCTTCCTTATTTTCTCCTCTGCTTCCTTCTCGTCTATCAGGGACGAGGAATCTGGTCTGATAATTATTCTCTTCCTGATCGATTGGGCAAGCTTCTTTATCTTGTCAGGATCTTCCAGGAACCTGTGACTCTCCTTGGAATAGAGTACCACATTGGCCCCTTCCATATCCAGACTTGTATAGTCCAGACCTGGGAATATCGTTTCCAGATTCTCCTTAGTTATAGCAATGACCTCTTCATACCTCATTAAAAATTCCTCTTTAAAATTAAAAATAATAAAAATAATAACTATTTAAGCTTCTTTATTCTTTTCTGAACTTCATCGTCCGACAGCTGCACATAACCCTCCTCAGGAGTTATCGTAACTATGTCTATTCCATTTCCAGTTGCTGCATCCCTCTGGAGTGAAGTAGATATTGCCCTTATCGCAAGATCTATGCCATCGTCCTTGCTCATATTTTCCTTATAACCGTCTTCTAGAACACCATAAACAAATGGTGATCCAGATCCCGTGCTCACATACTTGTCTTCTACCGAGCCCCCTGCTTCATCAATTGAAAAAACGTGGGGGGCGGTATCATATCCCGCAACGATGATTTGCACGTAGAAAGGAGCAAATTTTGTTTGATTGAGCATGTTGGAAAGCAGGGTGGATAGGCCAGAGACCGTTATTCTTGTACCTTTCTTGTACTTGTAGAGCTCTGCTTCAGCCTTTAAGTACCTTACAAGAGTTTGAAGATCTCCTACCAGACCTGCCGTGGTCATTCCTATGTAATCGTCGACTTTGTAAACTTTCTTCCCAACCTTGTGGGCAACCATATAACCAGCGGTAACCCTTCTATCTGCGGCAATTACTATGCCGCCCTTCACTACCATTGCCAGTGTTGTAGTACCAGTTTTAAGTTCCTCCATAAATAGCACCTTTTCAAAACTTAACTGACTATGCATTTAATTTATTTAACCTTTCTTAGCGTTGGTTAGTACGAATTTCAATTACGATAACATTATATTTCACTCTTTCATAAAGATGCGTGAGGGTTTCTAAGTATTACTTTCACAGTAAATTAGAGGTGATCGAAAATGAACATAGATCCAAATATCACCAAGTATCTCATGAAGGTAAAGATAGTCACCGACGGGATTGTAGAGAAACCAGACGTAGTCGGAGCTATTTTTGGCCAGACGGAGGGCTTGCTAGGTGACGAGCTAGATTTAAGAGATCTCCAAAAATCTGGAAAGATCGGAAGAATAGAAGTTGACATTGAGTCAAAGAATGGCAAATCTGAAGGGATCGTTTACATTCCTTCAGGAGTTGATCAGGTCGAAACCAGCATTGTAGCGGCCAGTCTAGAAACAATAGACAGGATTGGCCCTTGCAAAGCTAAGGTTTCTGTCCTGAGCGTTGAAGACGTAAGGGCAGCAAAGAGGGAAAAGGTCATCGAAAGGGCAAAAGAGATCCTGGAAAAGATGCTTGAAAACAACAAAAATCTTGGAGAGGACCTTGTCCAATCGGTAAGAAGCAAAGTGGAAAATGCAGAGATCGCTGCCTATGGGCAGGACAAGCTTCCTGGTGGGCCAACTCTTAACTCAAGCGAATCCATCATAGTGGTGGAAGGAAGAAATGATGTTCTAAATCTCCTGAAATTCGGAATCAAGAATACAATAGCTGTCGAGGGGACAAACATTTCCAAGACCATTTCTGACCTTACCAAGCAGAAGACTACGACAGCTTTCCTGGACGGCGACAGGGGAGGAGATCTGATCCTGAAGGAGCTTCTTCAAGTTGCCGATATTGACTTCGTGGCAAGGGCACCGAGCGGGTTCGAGGTGGAAGAACTGACGTATAAACAGGTCGTGAAGGCCCTGAGGGACAAAACACCTGTTGAACAATACCTGGCTTCCCATGGAATGCAGGAAGAACTTAAAACACTGAATCTGAAAAACGAATCTGTACCGCACAAAAAGGAAGAGGAGAAGGAGCAGGTAGCAGTTAACGAAGAGGCAATACAAAGCAATGGCACCGCAGCATCCGGAGACGATGGCAAGACCCCACAGGGTGCAAGGGCATACATGAAGATACTCGATGAAGCCTCCCAGAATAAAGAGGTACGGTTCTACGATAATTCGTGGGGACTGGTTGGAAAGCTGCCACTGAATGAGGTTATAGAAAAATTTGATTCGGTGGACAAGAAATATTCGAAGATAGTGACTGGAGGAATCGTTTCCCAGAGACTTCTGGATACTGCTTATTCAAATGGAATTCGGGAGATATATGGAATTAAGCTGGGCCACATTGCCAAAAGACCAGCAGATATTAAGGTGATTACGAAAGAATTCGGGAGAAATTAAAACTCAGCAGACACAGCACATGCTTCCCTGAACCTTCGTTACTTACCTGGCAGCTTACAGTACTTTCAACAGTTAACACCCCAGCGCTGTCCGCTCTTGACTGTAATGATTGATAGTTGCAGAAATGCACGAACAGACTGTGTTAGCCAGCTTCGCCAATAATCGTCGGAAACGACTATTAATAGAAATGATGCACGTGGCCTGATCAAGCCAACCCGGCCATTAAGATTAATTAAAAAATCAACGAACTTGTCACATGTTCAGCATCTTCCTGGCCTCGTCAGAGATCATGTCCAGATTCCACGCAGGCTCCCAGACCAACTCTATGTTGCATTCTTTCACGCCAGGAAGTTCTTCCACCCTCTTCTGAGCTTCAACTAGTATCCAGTCAGTCACCGGACAGCTTGGTGCGGTCATTGTCATCCTGATGTTCACCTTGTCGTTGTCTATATCCAGTTGATAGATAAGGCCCAGATTCACGATATCCACACCTATCTCCGGGTCGCTGACCGTCTTAAGCACCTCGTATACCTCGTCCTTCGTAACCATGTTATTAAAATCCGGATGGCATATTCATATTTTTTGTCTTTTACTGTGCCTCTGACATCGTCTTCCTCTATCATGCTGATCTATCTCGCCCATATTTCCGGCAAATTAATGGACGCTTCTAACTCCCTCTAAAATATTCAGGTGCTTCCGCAATAAGCATCATTTATTTACCCGATAAGCGTTCCTCTTTGTGAGTAACATGAGGAAGGTAGCGGTTGTGATGGGGAGCACCAGTGATCTGGATGTCATGAAGGACGCAATTAACACCCTCAAGGAATTTGGGATAGACGTGGATTACGGAGTTTATTCTGCGCACAGATCACCAGAACGTCTCATAGAGTACTCTTCAAAACTCAAGCAGTCGAATTACGAAGCAGTTATTGCAGGTGCTGGAGGGGCTGCCGCACTGCCAGGAATGATTGCAGCACTCACCGATATTCCAGTAATTGGCGTCCCCATAATGGGAAGGAGTTTGAACGGCCTCGATTCCCTGCTGAGCATAGTTCAGATGCCACCGGGAGTCCCAGTTGCAACCGTCGGAATAAATTCCTCCAAGAATGCAGCTCTGCTTGCAGTGCGAATAATTTCACGTTACGATAAGGATGTTGCATCCAAGCTTGAAGAGTTTATAAAGAAAATGAAGAAGGAAGCATCGGAAAAACAGATCACTCTCTGATTATTTGTACTTCTTTGGTATCATTTGTTCGTACCATTTTTCAGTCACATCATCCGTCTCAGGGCGTTCGAGTTTAATGCTTACTGATTGCAGGTACTTGGATATCCTCTTCTTCGTCTCGTCCCTGAGTTCTGTCGTTATGGCAAGTTTATTTCCGGATCTCTTCCCCTTGAAGAAAATGGGGTCGTAACCTCCCCTCAGCAGGACCATCTTTCCCTGCGGCTTCCATCCAAGAATAAAGGAGATATGCTCCATGGCTAGTGTCCTGGGAAGAAGAACAATGTCTTCCCCGTTTTCGGGAGGGGAGAATGTCTCGTGCTTCCAAGAATACATTATTTCATCTCGGGATTTTAGGGGGAGAATTCTCTGAAACTTCCCCTGTTCCATCCCCTTCGAGAGATAGCTGGAGATGAAATTTCCGTTAACTGCATTTCCCAGAACGGCCGAAAGGATCCGACCGTTAAATATTCCGAGCTCTTTTGTGATTTTGTCCATTGCCTCCTCGCTTTTATCTGAAATTGGTGTGAGCTGGTATCTTCCTTTGTTGTCTTTATAAACTATGCACTTCTTCATCATTTCATTAAGGTAATTGAGCGTCTGGTTTATGGTAAAACAGGACCGCTCCACTATGGCCTCTCTCGACAGGAAGGGAATCTTCCTTATTATTTCATAAAGTTTCTTCGCATTATCGCTGAGTGAATTGAATTTTATTGATCCTATAAGCGATACATTTTCCTTGCTCAGGTATCCCTGCGTCCCATCCACAAGGTATCCTTGTACTGCAAGGTTACTCATGGCAAGTTTGTCGAGATCTATGCTCCTGTTACTCTTCATCATGAGCTCAAAGTTACCCTTGTACCCCAAAATCGAGTCCAGTGCAATCACAGGATCAGGATACTTATAACCGTTGGAAAGATGGTGCTTCTTTACCAGGTAACGGATCATCTGTTCCTCCTCCATGTCCAGGTCTTTTACTGACGTACCGTTCACCATAAAGTTCCTGACCATGGCATATCCGCTTTTGTCCATCCTTTCCCTTTCTGGAATGGGGAAAGATATCTTCCTTATAACAAGAGAGTCGAACTTCTCTATATGGGATATTTCATCCACAACCTCCATTACCTGATCGTAATTGCTTGAGTATTCCCCTGTTATTTCAAAAATCTCGAGAATTCCGTTCTCAGTGGCAGTCTCAACCCCTAGTTTCACAGTTCCATCCTCCAGAAGGAAGTAGGTCATCCCCTCTCCAGTCTCTCCTTCTATCCTCTCCTTATTTAACAGGAAAAGTGGATCCTTGGTACTTATGACTGCCTTGGCCTTGGAAAATGATAAGTCTGAATAGAGATAGGTAGAATGACCACTCACCATTTTCTTCACATTGAGTTTCCCAATAAACTTCCTGACACTATTTCCGAAAATCTGAACTAACTCATCTATACTTATTGGGCCATATGAAAAGATGAACTTTTCCAGGAGTTCAACTGGCTCCGTCGGTTCTGCTGCAACCTTGACAGGTTTTCCCCCCTTAAGCACTATGAAGTTGTTGCGGACTAATTTTTCCAGGATCTTTTCTTCAACATCTTCTATTCCATATTTCTCCTTTCTTATGAACTCGAGGGCCTCCTTTTCTTCCCTGGTGAGATCTTCAGTCCTGTTCAATGAAATCAGTTGCGAAACGTACCTATCACTGAAATAACCTTTTATGGGCCCTGCAAAATGACCCCAGACTACATTCTTCGATTCCATTTCTTTCTCTGAATATCCCCTCAGAGACAGCGAGTTGGACGTGCTTGCTACAAGATAATTGTCGAAATAGCTTTCTCCCCTCTTCTCGAGACCCCTGTTTAGTCTTATTCTGCCGATTTCTATTTCGTCAGTGGATTTCAGGTTTTTCAGGTCATCGGACAATATGTACTGCTTCTCTCTCTTTGGGAAGAACCTCCCGGATACAATTATCCTTTTGTTTGTCATCTCTTCTATTACTTCTTCAAGTTCATTCTTCTGACCTATCCTGTCGACGATCTCGTTGAAGGTAAGGGGTCCGTTCTGCCACAAGAGCCACGTAACAACTTTTCTCATCGATTCCTGTCTTTCGGCTCTATCCACGCTCCTGTTGTACCACTTCACCCTTTTCCCGTGTCTCAGAAAGAAGGCTCTGTAGGATCTCTCCATCTTTCTGAGCACTATGAGAGTGGATTCAGGATCAAGCGAGTTGCTCTTCGCAATCGAGCTCGTGCTTTCTCCGTCCTGGAAGATAACAGAACTGTCGCTGTCCTGCATGAAAACTGTTGCAAGGTAGGGAACGTTTTCCCTCAGAGCATAGGTTGTCTTTCCGGTGAAAACCGGCACTATTTCTCCGCTCTCCAAAAGTTCCAAAAGGTTCCCGAAATACTCCTCAGCATCTTCCACTTTCTTCAGCGGCGAGAAGGAAACGGAAGAGTAAAGGTCAGAGAAGCCAGCTTTCCTGAGAAAGTTTATGATACCGTCTTTCCCTTCAATCAGCTGCTTTGATTCCTGGTAGTTCATAAGAGATTCTATGTCAACTTCTGAACTTCCCTCAAGTCCCATTTTGGCGAGCAATGCCTCCTGCAGTTCTCTTATGATCGCGCTTTTATCTTCCATCAGAACCACATCAGTTATCCCGGTCGAAATGATGCCGAAACTGAACGGGCTCGGGTATCTGGTGTAATCCCTCGATAGAATCTTGATCTGCCCCTCCCTTATTCCCTTGAGGATTTTCTCTGAATTATCAAGATCCATTACTATATCTTCGATTTCGCGGAATGTTTCTTCTATTATTGGGAAATTTTCCATCGAGAAGAGGATATCGAGAACTCTTTCGCTCCTCAGTTGCTGCCTTGCAACTGAGACCTCCCTTCCCCTGTACCTCCTTAACACCATGAAGGAGCGGGTCGCACAGTGTCTGAATCTTTGCTTGAAGAGTTCCGTGGATTTTACTGCACTTCTCAGTGAAGTTCCTACCTCAATGTTCCGGAACAAACTCCGGATAGCATCGACATCTACCTTCCTGTTGAAAGTGAGCATAAAACCATCGTCAGTTAGGGAAATCCTAGAATTGACGGAGAAGTTCTTAGAGATATGATACGCTATCACCCTGCTTAAGGCATCGTTCACCCTTCTCCCGTACGCGAAGTGAAAAATGACCGAATATTGGTTCGCTTTATCTAAATACCCTTCTATCAATAGGCTGTCGTTCGTAGGTACTCCAAAGTTTGCCTGATTTGTCACGTAAGATAGGATGCTTCTGACGCTATTTTCGTCTGCGCCATAGTCGTTTTTAAGGAAATCTTCTGCACTTCCGTCCTTTATTTTTTCCTCGAGTGCACGCCTGAATTTTCCAATTTCGATTGACAGGTCGAAAGTTCTAGGCAACATCTCTCCCACCCAGGACGGAACAGTCGGCTTTCTTCCTGAAGCGTCTTTAATGAACACCTTATTGCCCCGCATCCTGAGAAACTCGTAAGTTCTTGCACCAAGAACAAATATGTCTCCCCTGTGCAGTTTTTCTACAAATTTTTCAGAAAGAGAGCCAAGATGCCTGTTATCGACAGAAAAGGCATCGTAATCAGCCTCTTCCGGTATCGTACCTGCATTTGTGAAATATATGAGCCTTGTACTCTTCTTCCTTCCAAATGTATGTTCTTTCTTGTCCCACCATATCTTCGAGTAAACATTCCCTTCCTCGAAACCGCCCGACAGGTAGTTCAATACGTTCTGGAAATCTGTTTCCTTGAGGTCCCTGTAGCAGTGCGATTTCCTAACTATCTCAAAGGCCTCGCGATCGTTCCATTTCTTCTCAAGGGATATGCCTGCAATAAATTGACTGAGAACGTCGAGTGAATTTTTTGGAATTGTTATCCTGTCAAGTTTCTTTGCCTTCGCCTCCTTTACGAGCACAAGCGATTCCACCAGATCGTCGATATCCATTGGTATAATTCTTCCCTTCGCAGTTGCGAAAACTGAATGCCCCGACCTACCCACTCTCTGTAGACCTTTCGCAATGCTCTTAGGTGAACCGACCTGAACTACCAGATCGATGCTGCCGATATCAATGCCGAGCTCCAATGACGTTGAGGAAACAGCGCACTTCAGTTCCCCTTTTTTCAGTCTTTCTTCAACGTTGAATCTTGACTCCTTCGACAGGCTGGAATGATGTGCTTCTAGGTCGAGTATGCCTCTTTCTATGAGCTTGGAACTGACCCTCTCTGCACCGCTTCTTGTATTTGTAAAAACAAGAGTGGTAGTGTGTTCCCTTACCAGTGATTCGATTATGTCGTAAGTCCTCTCGTTGATCTGTTCCTGAGGTGCCGAAAAGAGATCGGAAACTGGGCAGATAACGCTCATATCGAGATTTTTGTTCGATTCAACTTCCACTATATGCACGTCCTTCTTTTGCTCATCGCCTACAAGGAACTTCGCCAGTTCATCGATGGGTTCTGTCGTTGCTGACAGGCCGATCCTTGTGATACCGCTGCAGTTGTGTTCAAGAAATTCTATAATCAGGCTAAGCAGCTCTCCCCTCTTGTTTGAGGCGAGATCATGAATCTCGTCCACGATAAGAAACTCGACTTCCCTGAATTTCTCCTTGAATTTTGGAGAGAACAGAGCGAGCGCGAGGGATTCCGGAGTCGTTATGAATATGTGAGGAGGGGTCCTGTTCATCTTCTGCCTGGCATACTGGCTTGTGTCCCCTGACCTAACTCCGACCCTGATTTTAGGGATGTGAATTCCTTTCTTTTCAGCAATCTCCCTTATCTCCTCCAAAGGAACTTCCAAGTTCCTGTGGATGTCGTTGGCAAGTGCTTTCAACGGGGAGACGTAAACGCAATATATTTTGTCTTCGAGCTTATTTTGCTTTGCAAGAAGAAACAGTTCGTTTATGATCACTAGGAACCCCGAAAGAGTTTTACCCGTCCCCGTTGGAGATGAGATTAGCACATTCTTTCTCTGATGAATCAGTGGAATTCCTATCTTCTGAGCTGCAGTGGCGTTGCTGTACTTGGAAGTGAACCATTCCAGAACAAGGGGATCGAGATACTGCTCGAGATTATATTCATTATTACCTCTTATTATCATTGCAACGCCTACGTAGTGGGAAAGGTATGTAGAAAAGCTATAAAAAGATGTGGAAGGGGAGAGAGCATAAACGAAGTTATTTTGGGATGAAAAATCCCATTTAACAAACGCATCCGCTTCCAATTACGTTGGCGAAGATGGGTAAAGAAAACGATCAAAAATTCTCTAAATGAAATAGTGCCATCTTTTCAAGAATTTCCTCTGGAGTGGTCACACCCCAGTACGTCTTCTTCGAATCCGTAATAGATATTTCAGGTAATACTGTTGATGAGCCCAGATATCCAATCTTTATCACCCTACCAGAATAGTTTTTCACTCCTATGATTTCGAACGCCCTCTTTACCTGCCGCTGAAGGGAGAGATAGAGAAGAATTTCATTCCAGATAGTTTTGCTTATCATCCTTCCATTCCTGAAATTTTCAAGTGCATATCTTTCGGCGGCCTCGACATGAGCGTTCCCCAGTATCCTGTCTTCTCTTACCAGGGCGCAATCCCTGAAGTCTCTTAAATCACTTTCTTTAAAGAACTCTAAAAGGGAATAGGAGAGTTCAGCTTGGATTGACTACCACCTGGCCGGTTGAAATAGTAAGATCAAATTTAGACAGAAGTGATGTTTTAGATCTTGTCGGAGCAAGAACCAACTTCAGGACCTCGCTGATCGTTTTAACAACATGTATCTGGATTTTTGCCTTCTGAGCTTCTTCAAGTACGATATCTCCGGAATTACTTTCAGGGACTATCACGTTCTTGAAACCGGCTTCTATTGCAGCCTCAACCTTAGCGGTGACGCCGCCAACGGGGAGGACCTGACCCCTGATTGACAATGAACCGGTCATCGCGTATGACTGGTCAATTGGTATGCCCTCCATTGCGGATACGACTGCAGTAGCTATCGTTATACTCGCTGAATCGCCCTCTACACCCTCATAACTTCCAATGAACTGAATGTGCACATCATGGTTAGAAATATCCTGGCCCGTGTACTTCTTTATCACAGCAGAGACATTCTGTACCGCTTCCTTTGCTATATCCCCAAGTTTTCCAGTTGCAATGACCTTGCCGCTTTCCTTCTCCTGTGCAGGTGTAACTTCGGCGGCCACAGGCATGACTATGCCAGAATATTCAGCCATTCCGGAACCTGCGCTGAATACGGCTAATCCGTTCACGATGCCTATTGAGTAACCCTCGTTAGTGAAAGTTCTGTAGTTCTTGTTCGCCTCGATGTGTTTGTCTGCAATCTGCTGCTCCAGTGGACGCGCCTTTACTTTGGCCGTTATTACGTGATCAGCAGTCACTACTGGCGACCCCGCTGCAACCGCCAGATCACCGGCTATGCGTATCAGACCACCCATTTCCCTGAGCCTCAAGGTGATCTTCCCCTTCCTGCCTGCCCTCTTCTGGGCTTCACGAATCACTTCTGCGATTGCAGTATAGTCGAATGGAGGTATTTTCTTATCCTTCATTACCTCCTGACCAACGAACCTGATCACCTTTTCCCTATTTTCCTCTGTATCGTCCATCAGGGTATTCATATAGACTTCATACCCATACCCCCTGATCCTTGACCTGAGGGCAGGATGCATCCCCTGAAGGGCATCCAGATTGCCGGATGCAACCAGGATGAAATCACAGGGAACCATTTCAGTTTGCACAAGGGCGCCTGCAGATCTTTCGCTCTGCCCGGAAATGGTATACTTCTTTTCCTGCATTGCGGTTAGGAGGCTTTGCTGGCTCTCAAGTCGGAGGGTGTTAATTTCGTCTATGAAAAGAACCCCCTTGTTCGCTTTGTGTATGTTGCCTGCCTCCACCCTCAGGTGAGCAGGCGTTTCTAGTCCGCCGGACTGGAAAGGATCGTGCCTTACGTCTCCTAGCAATGCTCCAGCCTGGGCTCCAGTAGAATCGATGAAAGGAGGTTTGTCGTCCTTATCGTGGCCAACAAGAAGCTTTGGGACCATCGTTTTATCTTCCCTAGCAACAGGTCCCATGTTCAACGCGATGTAGAGGAAGGCAGCCGCCATTATTGCTAAAAATATGGGGGTTGAATCAATGTTGTGTGTGGAAGGGTAATTAATGAATGCAAAGATCAGTCCGATTACTATTATGAATATAACAAGGATCCGGACGCTCCTCTGCCTTTCAACTTTTTCTTGATCCGCCCTCTTCTGGTAGTCCTTCGTTATCTCCTTCCCCTTTCCTGCTGGAACTGTGACAATTTTTGGACGATTTGGGTCGTCTGGATTGTGAAAAACGAGGATGTCTTCAAGTTCCTCCTTCGGGATAAAGTCTGTCATTGACTGGGCGAGCATTGACTTGCCCGTCCCTGGTTCTCCAATCAGAATCACGTGCCTCTTCTGCTTCGCCGCTCTCTTTATGACTTCCACTCCCTGGTCCTGTCCTATAACCTGATCAACCAGTTTTTCCGGTATTTTGATATCGTTTGTGGTATTGATTCCCTTAGACTTTATCCAGTTCTGTAAGTCGTCCATTCGGTAGGCAAGTGAAAATCACTAATTAAGTGTTTTGATTTGAAGGTTCAAACCAATGGTTCAGGATTATTTTAATCTTCAAACTGGATTACCCTTCATGATTCTCGATGGAAAACCCATTGCCAAAGAAATGCTTGAAGAACTCAGAAAAAGCGTTTCAGAATTCGGAAAACTGACGATGGTGTCAGTCGCCTATGAGGAGGATCAGGAATCTATTGTTTATTTCAATAGCATCAAGAAGAACGCAGAGAAGGTTGGAATAAATTTCGTGCCATTGGTCATAAAGGGGGAAGAGCTGATGAATATTATAGCTAAACTGAATGACGACAGTGCTGTGAATTCAGTCATAGTCGGAAGGCCTTTTCCCAAGGGGATAAAAAATGAAATGGTGTCCGAGGCACTTGATCCTGACAAGGATGCTGACTGCATCACCTACCAGAACATGGGTCAACTGTACTTTGGGGTAGAGAGAATAACTCCTGCCACTCCACGCGCTTCCATTGACATTTTAAAGTACTATGGTGTTGATCTTAAAGGAAAATCCATCCTAGTGATAAACAGGTCGGTAACAGTAGGGAGGCCCCTGTCTCAGATGCTCTTGAACAGGGATGCGACAGTGACTATCGCCCACAGCAAGACCCGGAATATTGAAGAACTTATAGAGAGTAGTGACGTAGTGTTCCTGGCCGTTGCAAAGGCTGGATTCCTTAAGGCCTCTACCATCAAAAGCAAGAAAATTGTGGTGGATATTGGTATCAACGTTGTAGAGGGGAAGGTGATGGGGGATTTTGAGATGGATGCAGAAAACCATTTAGTCGATTATACTCCAGTCCCGGGGGGAGTGGGAGCAGTCACGAGCGTTGAAATACTTAAAAATGCTCTTGAGCTTGCGAAATGCCAATAAGATTTATTAAGAGAAAATTCATACCTTCTGTCCCAGGTGCTTGAAAAATGGGTGTGAACGAAAAGATAGAAAGAGAGAGACTTGCGTTGGATATGAAGAAGATTGCAATAGATAACGATTCAAGATTCTGGGAGGACATTGCAAGGAGAATCAGGAAACCGAAGGATAATCTGGCAGAGGTGAACGTTGGGAGGATTTCCAGATTTGCATCTACTGATGAAGTTGTTGTGGTACCGGGAGTGGTGCTCGGATCCGGAAGAATTGAGGAACCTGTTAAGGTGGCGGCTCTATACTTTTCAAAATCTGCGAGAGAAAAGATTGAGGAAGCGGGTGGAAAGGTTTTAACTTTGAGGGAACTGATGGAAGAGAATTCCAAAGGGACGAATGTCAGGATAATAGGGTGATGCGATATTAGAATAATAGATGGAAGCAATTTGGTTTTGGGAAGAGCTTCTTCATACCTAGCCAAGGAGCTTCTTACAAAGGATGAAGAAATAGTTATAGTCAACGCAGAGAAGGCTGTTGTAACTGGGAGAAGAAGATTCAGTATTGAACACTACAAAATGGAGAGGGATGTTGGGTCGGTGAGAAAGGGGCCCAGGTTTCCAAAAGAACCTGATAGAATTTTCAGGAGAACTGTAAGGGGCATGCTGCCTATGAAGAATTCTAAGGGAAAGGAAGCTTTTAAGAGGCTGAGCGTATACATAGGCGTACCGATAGATTTAAGGGGAAAGGAGATTGAAAAACTGGATCAGTTCCAAAATAAACACATTGCAAACGTTATCACTCTTTATGAGATCAGCAAGGAGTTAGGATCAAAGGTGGTCATTGATGGTAATTGAGACGAGCGGTGCCAGGAAGACTGCTGTTGCAAGGGCAACTATCCGGGATGGCAACGGAAGGATACGGATAAATGGAATTCCTATAGAAATATACACTCCAGAACTGGCAAAACTGAAAATGATGGAACCAATCATTCTGGCAGGGGATAGGATATCTAAAGTTGATATCTCGATTAATACAAAGGGAGGGGGTGTTGTTGGCCAGGCTGAAGCGGCGAGAACTGCGATGTCAAGGGCAATTATCGATTTCTTCAAAGATCAGGAGCTTGAGAAGACTTTCAAGGACTATGACAGGACTTTACTCGTGAACGATGTAAGGAAAAAGCTACCCAAGAAACCTGGCGGAAAAGGGGCAAGAAAGAAGAAGCAGAAATCGTACAGGTGAAAAAAATGATAATACCTGTCAGGTGTTTTAGCTGTGGAAGGGTCATAGGATCCGATTACGTACGCTTTACAAACAGGGTAGAGGAGATAAGGAAAACAAAGAATAGAGAAGCCACTGCCGAGGAGATATCTGGAATTCTCGACGATCTGAATGTAACGCGGTACTGTTGCAGAAGAATGATTCTTTCTAACGCTGATCTCCTAGAGGAAATTCTACCATTTGACTGAGGGACCGTAGGGTAGATTGGACCATCCTACCAGCTTGGGGTGTTGGTGACCCGAGTTCAAATCTCGGCGGTCCCACTTAGTTAACTGTTTCAGTGTATCATTTACGGACGAGACCACCTGTCAAATATTAATAAATCTGCTCTTGCCATTGATCAAATCGGGACCGAGACCACCTTCTTTTCGTAGTATAACCCCCCTAATTCACATTCCTCTCCTTTTCCCAGTTCCTTATAATTCTGTAGTAGATGAAAGAACCGGATATCTGAATGATCCCACCTATGAAAAGAGGGGACGGGAGGTAGGTATCCATAAGGTAACCGGATAATCCGGAGGTCATTTGTGACCCCCTGGTTGCGATACCCTGTATACTTGATGCAGCTCCGTAGTCTTCATTGCCTATCCCTCTCACACTGATTGCACTCCTCATTGGAGCACCCATTCCCGCTATTCCGCTTCTCAGTGCATACAATGAAAACGCAATCAGAACAAACGGAGAAAATGCTATTGCGATAAAAAGTAAACCCTGAAAAAACCTTGCCACTGAAGATACAGCAATAGCGCTTATCTTTTCAGAATTCAGATATCTTCCCGATATATACGAACCAAGTGCTGTTGCCACATAGGCGAACGTGAATATTTCCCCCACAAATGACACGGAAACATGAAATCTTAACTCAAACCAGAGTGGTAAGAGAGGGATTGCAATTCCTATTGCGCTTCCGTTTATTATGTTAGGTATGATTATTCTTAACGAGTATGATAGGCTCTCCTTTTTCATCACCGTGCTTGTCTTCCTTGGTCTCCGCCTTTCCTTTAGAAACAGGAGGGAAATGACAGATACGAGAAGGATTACGAACGCAATAGCAAAAAGTACCCTGAACGTTCCCGCAGATCCGTAGAACTGATAAAGGTAACCGTGGGTTATCAGAAGAAATCCGCCTATAATTGATGATAAGGAAGCAACAATGTTTACTTTTGCAAGTTTGTCGACCCTGGAAACCTCTCTTGGCCAGTTGCTTGCAATGAAGGCGGTAGAACCTGGAGAGAATGCCCCTCTGAGACCTCCCGCGGTACCTGAAATTCCACCCAAAATTGCAGAAAATGCTATGATATAAATGTTGGTCGAGATGGCCAATCCCGCGAGTCCGGCTAAGGGAAAGAGTTCTCCTATAATAAGAGCCCTCGAATACCCAATCCTATCCCCTATCATTCCGATTGCCAACGAAAGAAACACGTTGAAGAGGACGATGATAAGATATAGTAGTCCTATGAAAATGAGGCTGTAGCCCAATACATTAAGGTACAAAGAAAATGCAAGCGATACAAAGACGAGCGCTATGCTCCTTGATGATCTTGAAATGAGTAAGTACCTAAAGGAAGAATCTATCTTCTTCTGGGAATCACTGAACATTGAATTTGAAAATTACCACAGAGTATAAATTGATATGGACAGCCCACACCGCAATGTATTTTCTTACCCAATAATTTATCGAATATTTGAAAACAGAAGGATAGATTAGCCATTTAGCTTTAATTCTTAAAAAAGGTATGACCTCGTATTAAGCGCTATTAGTGATTAATTGGTTCTTACATACTGGCAATAAATAACTGCAATTCTATCACAGCGCTAAAATACCGAGATTATGTAGAAAACTAAGGCAGAAGGTGTCAATCATGAACCCATTTATGTCCCAACAAGATTAATTTGCTACTCCTGCCGCTTCCAGTGAGGGGAGATAATTGTAGTTTAAAACTTGCGTATTTAACCATAAATGAAACGATAATTTCTGATTAGTCACAAAAGTTCCGATAATCTAAGATTTCTAACGTATAGGGATTGCTCATAATCATGTCGTGAAGCGGTGATCCGGACAATCTCGCAGCTCCCTGTTCCATGAAAAAAATCACAACTAAACCAATCAGGTATTTTAGACCTAACCGGTTGAGTGAATGATGGTTTGGAAATAGCATTTCACCATTCAAATGGCAGCTTCGTTGAAGATACAAAGAAAAAAGCTAAATTGCCTGTTTTTTATGAAGAAACTCTGCATCCGGAAAGCTAGTAAGATCCTGAATTGACTGCGTCGAAGAAATTCTTACTTGAAACACTTTCAAACTTCTTGCCGATCTTGATTATTTCTTTAACCTTCTCTTCATCTTTCATTATCTTCATCCCTTTTTTCTCGAGGTCTTTCCAGTCAAAGGGGTTTTTGAAGTGGCCTTTTGGAACCTTGACTTCCTTGTCTAACTTTCCAGATTTAGTCGTGATTGAAATCCTGACAGGCAAGAATTCAGGATAGAGTGAATTATATTCTTCTGTAACGTTGAATTTCATTGCATCAATGAGACTCAGTATTGATGGATCATTCAGATATTTCGGATCAAATGAGGAAATGCCCGGTTCACCGTATAAAAGAGTGAAAGCAATAATGTACGGGAGGCTGTGATCTGCAGTTTCCTTGGTCTTAGGTCTGAGTTTTTCCGGATCCTTCACGATGATTTTATGTGCAACCGAAAAAGTATCTACTTCGACGCTTCTTATTGCCTCACCATTTATCTGATCTCTTAACCATAGAGCTGCCTCTACAGCACTCATTGCATGGTACTCAACGGGGAAATTCTTAATCATTGTTCTGAGTATCCTGTTCCTTACAAGATCGAGTTTTATATCACCTGAAACCTGTTTAAAGAAGCCCATTTCCCCTTCGAATATTGGGGAGGGCCCCGTAAACCCCACACTTGCAAGAAGAGTTGCAAAAACAGAATTTCTTGATGCATTGGCGGCAGTGCAACCCTTCCACATGCTCAGTTCACCAGCCCTCGTCTGCCTTAGCGAAATGTTGTTGTTTATCGCCAGATTGAGTGTGTTTACAAATTTATCTTTCCCGAATCCGTTCAAAGTTGCCAGTCCTGCCGCAGATGATATTGATATGTAAGTGACGTGATCCCACCCTTTGTCCCTGATTGAAAATGCATCTGCAAATGACCCAACTATCTGATACGATGATGCAAGGCTCTTTAAGACCTGGGTCCCGTCCTCATCAATTGCATTTGCATAGCTGAGAATAGGGGGTATGTTATCTGAGGGGTGCAACGCTTCTTTTGACAAATATGTGTCATTGTAATCAAGGTATCTCGTCATGCATCCGTTCAGGTATGCTGCGATATCTACAGACGCTGTTCTTTTGTCAAAATAAACTGGAGAGTTCAATTTACCGGCCGATGGCAAAAGCGCTTCCTTCGATAACCTTACAGCATCGGAATTCCTGGCACCGTGAGAGACAAATATTGAATCAACAATTCTCTTCTTTAGCTCATCTTTTGTGTTGGCATCTTTGAGTAACTCGTCAATATCCGTGCAATAATAGTAAATCTGCTCTGCTAGATTCAATGCTTTCACCTGAACCGGATTTGATTCTAATACAAAACTGCTATCTTTCGGTTGCATTTATGCTGCAATCTGCTCTTTCATTCATTCTGAGTGTTTTTAAAAACAGGTGCAATTTCTCTGCGCCTGGGTTTAGTCCCCAGCTGTTTCCAGCACAATCTAATCTAGTTCCGGAATTTCTTATATACTTAGGCATACGACCTTCACACTTCTTGGAGGTCGCAGGGACAGACGCATAGAAGATAATCCTTTCTCACTAGGAATGCAACTGTGGAAACTACCTTCCAGTTTCTTAGGATTACTGTGGCTATCTTATCTTTGCATATTCTATGGTAGGTGTCAGAACTTCCCACCACATAAGGCATATTTGCTGGGACATTTGTCTTTTGAAACAGCAAATATAACTACGTTCATCTTCTGCCGGAATGAATAGGTATCAGGAGCAAATCTTCAACTCTATTTCCTTCTTCTCTATCTCTTCCTTGATATCTTGAATGAACTGCTCAAGGTCTATCATGTTTTTCTGCTTGTCCTTTCTATCTCTGACCGAAATTTTCTTCTGAGAGGCTTCCTTGTCCCCTATTATCACCAGATAGGGTATTTTGCCACCGTGAGCCATTCTTATTTTTTTGTTTATGGTGTCGTTAGAAAGATCACCTTCTGCCCTTATCTCATTGGCTTGGATCTCTCTGAGCACCTGTTCACCGTATTCTCTGTTCCCTTCTGAAATGTTAAGCACACGTACCTGTACAGGCGATAGCCACAACGGGAATGCGCCAGCGAAATGTTCGATAATTACTCCCATGAACCTGTCCAGCGTTCCGAAGATCGCCCTGTGGATCATGATGGGCTGTTGGGGCACGTTGTTCTCATCTATGTATTTGAGATCGAAATGTTCGTGATCTGGCATGAAGAAATCAAGTTGGATAGTGGATAGCTGCCAGTACCTTCCGACTGCGTCCCTCACATCGACGTCTATCTTCGGCCCGTAAAAGGCAGCTTCGCCCTCCTTTATCTCATAGGCAAAGTTCCTTTTATCCAGCGCGCGTTTAAGGGCAGCTGTTGCCTTCTCCCATACCTCCGTGGAACCAGTGAATTTGTCCCTGTTATTTTCGTCCCTCGTACTAAGCTTGTACTTGACTTCTGGAATCTTGAAAGTTTTCACAAAGACCTCGCCGACCATATCGAGGAGATTCCCTACTTCAGATTCAATTTGATCCTGTCTCACGAATGCATGGCCGTCGTCCTGTGTCATCGATCTCACTCTGAGGAGACCACTTGTTACTCCTGATCTTTCATACCTGTAAACAGTTCCGAATTCGCTGAACCGCACAGGCATATCCCTGTAGCTCCAGGATTTTCTTTGGAAAAGGAGAATATGGCCGGGGCAATTCATAGGTTTCATCCCATACTGTTCATTCTCCACTTCCATTAAGAACATATTATCCTGATAATGGGCCATATGACCAGACTTTTCCCACAACGTTGTTTTGAAGGCATGGGGGGTCCAGATCTCTTCCCATCCAAACTTCTTATTGAGCTTCTTCATGTAATCTATCAGTTCGTTTCTGAGAATCGTTCCCTTCGGGGTGAAGAGAGGAAATGCTGGCCCGTATTCAGGCCTCATGACGAATAAATCTAACTCTGTGCCGAGCTTCCTATGATCCCTCTTCTTAGCTTCTTCAGTCATTCTCAGATATTCCTTCAGGCCATCCATCGTTGGGAAGGCAGTTCCGTAAATCCTAACGAGGCTGTCATTTTCTTCTTTCCCCTTCCAGTAGGCAGTGGATGTGGAAAGAAGCTTGAACGCCTTCAAGAAACCGGTAGATGGAACGTGAGGGCCACGACAGAAGTCAATGAAGTCGCCTTGTTTATAGATGGAAGAACTGGTATTGTCAGGAACATTTTCCATGATTAGTTCGGCCTTGTACGCGTTATTTTTGAAGAGAGCGAGGAGGTCCCTTTTAGGAAGTTCCTGTCGTTCAATTTTTAGGTTCTTCTTTGCCAGTTCTCTCATCTTTTCCTCTATTCTCCCTAGGTCTCCCTCCGCTAAGGGTTCCATTCTTATGTCATAGTAAAATCCAGGAGGATCATCTACGACCGGACCGATTACAACCTTGGCATCCTTATAGAGCTCAGTGATTGCCTGTGCCAGAAGATGGGCACCAGAATGTCGAAGTATGTGAACCCCCTCATCGCTTTCCACGTCAACAGGGGATATTGAACCATCCTCCCGTATTTCCCTGTCCAAATCTATGAGTTCTCCATTAAATTTAGCTGCAACTGTAGTACTGGCAAGAGAACCAAATGATTTCAGAATGTCGATTGCCCTTTCGGGTCTATCAAAGTCCTTCTCCTGTTGTACTTCCTTTGTCTGCAGCTTGATGTGCATAGAAAATGCAATTGTCTCAAATATATCTAATTTGCTAAGATTTCGCCCTGATTGTTTTTTCTCCTTTAAATCTAATTCTAGTTGTTCCTGAAAATAAATTTATGATACTTAGACATTCATGGCGGTGAATGTTGGAAAAAGATTGGTCAGAAGTTCCGCTCTTTCATATCTATCTTATTTCCTGATTCTTTTAGTTTCTGTTGTCTATCTAGCACTTGGGTTGAAATATGGATTGAAGATACCTCAACGATCAAGTGGACTAGTCAACGTACTATTCATAATACTGATATTTTCTTCCATAAGTCTCTGGGGTATGGTTGCAAGGGCCAGATATTCTTTTTATGTAGGCATTTCGACACTTGTGGCAACGGTATTATTCCTACTATTACTCTATGGTTTCACCCTTCCCTACCTCTACCCCCTCCTGATAATATCAATCATTTCCATTTATTTTCTGTCAAGGAATTATAAGTATTACAGTTTCCCATCAAGGCTGTTCGATAGGCCGGAGGTATCTGTTTCAATTGTCATCATTTTTCTGGTCTTGTTCATAGGAGTTATCGGTAGTTTAGTCCTTGGAGATCAGTTCAGACCGAAAATTGACAGTGTTGAGACTGCTCTTTATTACACCGGCGAGATCGTTACCACACTTGGATTTGGCGACATCTTACCAATCACGAAAACAGCTCAACTTTTCAGCATTGCGATGTCCATGCTCGGAATAGGCTCCTTCTTCGGTGCCGTAACAGTTATAGTCGCCCCATCACTCTATGCAAGAGGAAAGAGGGTGGTTGGTTTTATGCAAAAGAGTGAAAGCAGTAGAATGGAAAACTACATCTTTTTCGTTGACTTTTCAGATCTTCTGAGGCCGTTGCTTGATTACCTTATTGAGAACGACGAACTTGTAGTGATAGGAACAGACGACAGGTCCAGGGAGGAAGACTTCAGGGACAAAAAAGTGTTCGTTGAGTACGATAACAACATTGAGAAGACTATATCTTCATTCGATCTCAGAAGAGCCAAGAGGATCATCCTAGGTAGCAAGGATGATGGAAAAAACATAATGACGGCTCTGTTCATTAGGTCCGTATTTCCGGAGGAAGAAATAAAGAAGAAGATCATAGCAGTGGTGAATGTTTCATCTAATTCCCTGAGACTTAAACCTCTTGTTGGGGAAATAATTAATCCTGCAGAACTGATTGTAAAGAATTCAAAGGAGCTTTTCCAGGAAGCATAAACCATGAAATACTGGTTCCGCGCTGAGATATCATAGCTTTCATGACTAATCCTTCAATAATTTATTTGCTTCAAGAAAGTCGTTAGAATTTTCTATTTGATCATCTTTACCAATCAGTTGATCACTCATGAAATTCTACCTTGAGAATTACGGCTGTACTTTAAACCAGGCACAGGGGGAAATGATATCCAATTCCCTGATTTCTCAAGGCAATCAGATGGTGGAAAGTATCGATGCTGCTGATTCCGTTCTTCTTTCAACCTGCATTGTAATTAAACACACAGAAGACAGAATGCTGAAAAGGATAGATGAGATAAAGAGTGAAGGAAAGGACGTAATAGTATCTGGGTGCCTCACGCATCTCCCTCTGACGAATGTGAGAAAGATAGATTTCTCCTCTTCCCACGGGAAACTCCCGATTCTTAAAGAAGGAAATCTTGCAGTCGGGATACCTATTGCTGAAGGATGCGATGGTGGCTGTTCATTCTGCATATCAAGGATTGCGAGAGGAAGATTGAGGAGCTTCTCTGAAGAAGAGATAATTGAAAGCACAAGGATGATGGTCGAAAAGGGAGCGAGGGAGATAAGATTGACCGCTTTGGACACCGGTTCTTACGGCCAGGATCGGTCTTCAACGCTTCCTGATCTTCTGGATAAGGTAACAGAAGTTCCAGGGGAATTCAAGATAAGAATTGGGATGATGGAACCTGAGAATGCACACTCCATAATGGATCGCTTGCTTGAGACTATGCGTTCTGATAAGGTATACAAGTTCTTGCACATTCCATTCCAGAGTGGAGATCCACTTATACTCAGGAAAATGGGCAGGCAGTACAAAATCGAAAAGTTCATAGAAGCGGTGGAGAAATTCAGAAAAATATACCCTGATGGAATGCTTTCTACTGACGTAATAGTCGGTTTCCCTCATGAGACCCTAGACGGACTGAGAGCTACTGTTAAAGTTGTCAGAACAGTCAGACCGGAGATATTGAATATAACCAAGTATTCAGCCAGACCTGGGACGGCTGCGTATTCGTGGAAAACCCCCCCGAACAACCAGACCGCGCAGTGGAGTCAGATTATGAGTGAGATTCATAAAGAAATTTCTGAAGAGTCCATGAAGAGGTTCGTTGGTAGGCGGATGGATGTCACACTGATGGAGGAAGGCAAAAATGGAACTTTCATCGGAAGGGATGCAAATTATCACCCAGTAGTAGTGCGTAAGGGGAAAATCGGGGATAAGAGAAATGTGAGCATTTTAGGCAGCTCTTCTTTCTACCTCATTGCAAACTGAAATCCCCCCTGAAGATCGGAGCTTTCCTGCTAATATCTTTGTAACCCTGGAATTAATGAGTCCATCTAAATGTGCTATCACAGATGGGCGACTGACAAGAGAGAAACTATTATTCCCCTCCTGGATATTTTAAAAAGTGAGATTGAACGTAAGGGTGAGGAGGGGGAAATGCCCCATTGAGGAGAAGGAAGGGCTAATTATCGTCTGTTCAAACGAAAAGAGGGAAAATAACAAGGCCAATCTGGATGTAGCGAGACAAATAGCAAGATTCTACTCAGTGCCGCCGGCAAATGTCAAGATAATAGCTGGCCATAGTTCAACTAGAAAAATTGTGGAAATAGAAAAGGATTGATTTACTGTTTCCCCACATCCACGAATTCTCGGACATAAGGACGGATATCACTCTATGTATAGCCTGGCAATTGTGAAATGCCTTTTGGCAAGCATAAGTGCCGTCTTGAGGTTCTTAGCTTCCTTCCCAATAGCAGATGCCTTGTAATTTGGGTCAACTTTCACGTTTACAACGTATCCGCTTTCCCCCGCGGTGATGTTGAGAGAGACAACCTTGTACCTGTAGAACAGATTCCTGAAGAATTGCTCTGGCTCCGGGGCATAGTCAAGAACATTGACCCTTTTCTTCGATCTTTCCTTTATCCTTTCGAGTGCCTTTTTTTTGTCGTCGCTAGTGAACAGTTTGTATGTTCCACCTTTCTCAAGAACGTAAAATATAACGTCCTCCGTTTCCATTACGTCCTTAACCGGCAGACCAACAGACTGCTCAAAGAGCTTTATCAGGTCTAGGCTCCTAGTATCTAAGGTTATTTCGCCCAAGTTTACTCATTCTCCTTGAACTGGGAGCCACCAGAGTCTATCACCCCGATGACGGAGACTGGGAACGGTTTTCCAAAAATATTCCCAAGTTGAATTGAATTGAGCGGGACTGAATATTTAGGCGTTTTAATCTCTTGGTAGCGAGCTCTAAGATGGGGCTCATCTGCATATATCACAGCCTTTATTTCCCCCTTTTTTGTTAGCTTTGCAGTTGCCCTCTCTCCAAGCACGAATTTTCCAGTCTCTTTTAACCTACCGAGTTCCCAGTTATGGTCCATTTAGGCCTTCCTCCTGTATGCCAGTTTGACAGCACCAGTACCGAGGGTAATTGGTTGTCCCACTATAATATTTTCTGCGACCCCGTTAAGCCTGTCCACCTCTCCCGTGAGACCTGCGTTGAGCAGATGCTTGCTCGTAATTTCAAAAGCAGCTCTAGCCAGGACTGAGGCCTTCTTCCCAGATATTCCGTGCCTTCCTATTGCCTCTACCGTACCCGTGAAAGTCATCATATCTGCAACAAGCATGAGGTGTCTGATGTCAGTGTTCAGTCCAGCATTATGGAGAGTTGAAGTGCTTTCCTCTATTATTGCATCCCTTGCTGCCTCTATTCCCAGAACCTGTGAAATTTCAATTATGTCGTTTGTTTTCGTCCTGGCATAATCAACATCCTTCAATTCCATTACGCCTGCAAGATTAGATCCCTGTGTATAGATGACCCATTCCTTTGCCTTCTGGTCATACTTAACTATGGCCCTCTTAATTCCATCCAGCCCCTTTACCTGGAATGTTTTCAGATTTTCATACAGCTGATATATTTTCTTAAATGAGGGTTCGTCAAGCGAGATCTTTATTTCATTTTCCTTCTCAGTAATGGTTGTTTTCGGCATCCTTATCTTTCTGAGCTTCGGAAGAATCTCCTCCCTCTTGAGACCCCGCTCCTGGAATTTTTGCTTGTCAAGCATTATGAGGACGTAGCTTTCAGTGGTATTCACTTCAATGTCTGCTATGTCCAGAAGTGTCGTAGATTCTATGGATCTTGCAAGAGAAACCGCTCTGTCCTCGTTCCCTCTCGCCTTCTCAGTGAGATAAATTGTCATTGAGGGCGTGCTCGGAGTCTTCCTTGCGTCAACTATCTCGATCAACCTTGGAAGACCAAGGGTGACATCCATTTCCGCGACACCTGCGAAATGGAAGGTCCTCATAGTCATCTGCGTTCCAGGTTCCCCTATACTCTGTGCACCGACTATACCTACGGCCTCAAAGGGATCCACTTCAGTTTCCCTGTACTTCTCAACTGTAGCCTTGAGGAGCTTTTCAAAGTCCTTTCCCTCTATACCATAGTGCTTCTTAGCTTCCACGAGTTTCTCCGCGATCCACACTGGAAGCGTCTTCCCTTCAATTTCAACCTGACGGAGAACGCTTTTAATTTCTGGACTGAGTTTCCCCTCCATCGGTTCCCTCTGCTCTATTTTCGCTTCCTCCTTATGTGACAGAATTGCAAACGAAAGTACCTTGTCTATTGACCCCCCGGAGATCTCCTCATAATTTACTATATCATCCTGAATTTCCTCTATTTTGTCAATCATTATGCAGGTTTTCATTTGATCTTTTTTCCTTCTCAGGAAACCCTTCTCATTCTTGTATGGAGCTATCTTTGAAATTTTTGCCCTCGCTACGAAAGTTTTGCCTGATACTGTAATGAGACCTTCCTTTATTGCCTTGTCCTGGGGAATATCATAACCAAGACAGTAGCCAACAGGAGCCTTATCTATTAACTCCTTCACTTTTTTCATGGTATCTTTCCACGCAAGTATTGTCATTGTTTCCCTCCATACTTCTTCCCGAAGATTTCTTTGACAAGATAATCGATGTCTACAGACTCACCTTCGAAGGATCTCGACGGGTCAGTCCCGTCTTCCCCATACTCGAGTTGTATAACTGAATCTTCAGTGTCCATGACCTTCCCTTCTTCTGAGACCTTTAAGTCTTCAAGAGCATTTATGAGTCTTCTCTGCATGTATCCTGATCTTGAAGTTCTGACGGCAATATCAACAAGACCTTCCCTCCCTCCAGTTGCGTGGAAGAAATATTCGGTCGGATTCAACCCCTCTTTATAGGATGAACTTACGAACCCTCTCGCATAAGCGCCTATGTCGCCTTTCTTGAAATGAGGAAGCGTCCTGTTTGTGTAACCCCTGTGCTGCCTTTGCCCTCTTATACTCTGCTGACCTATGATTCCGGCCATCTGGGCTAGGTTCATCATGTTTGCCCTTGCTCCAGACCTAGCCATTATAACTGTTGAATTGTCCATTCCAAGGTAATGTGACGCTATTTCTGAACTCTTTTCCCTTGCTTGAGACAGTGCCTTCATGACCATGGATTCCAGTGTATCTTCAAGTGTCTTTCCGGGCTCCATACCTATGAGACCGTTCTTATAGCTCTCTATAAGCTTCTCTACCTTCTGAACCGCTTCGTTGCCAACCTCTCTCAACTGCGCCTTTGCCTCCCCCGGAACGTCTTCATCATCTATGCCCGTAGAGAAGCCAGTAAAACTTATAACGCCCGCAGCGAGCCTTGTAAGATTGTCCAGGAATTTTGCCCCTTCCGCATTTCCATACTTCCTGAGGACGTAATCCAGTAAGACACCTTTCGATTGACCGATTGCATTCTCATCTATTGCACCGTTCAGGAGCTTGCCGTTCTCTATCTTTATGAGGCCCTCGGTTCCGTTAGGATCAAGAGACTTGTCGCTCAGTTTTCCCCTGAATTCGATATTGACTCCCTTCGGAAGTATTGTGGAAAATATGTCCCTTCCCCTGAAATATTTTTTTCCATCCTTCTCGACGGTTTCAGGGATTTCGTTTATGTCGACGTAAGACATCATGTGCATTCCAGCTTCCACTGGTATAAGCGGATTCTTGTATGTCAGCATAAAAAGCGCAGTGATATGGTCGTGAATTGCTCCCATGATCGGCCCTCCGAACCTGGGTGAGAGAAAATTCTCCTGGACCTTCATCAGGATTTCTGCTTCTGCCCTGGCCTCCTGGCTCTGAAGGACGTGAAGATTCATTTCATCGCCGTCAAAATCAGCGTTGTAAGGTGCGCATACAGCCAGGTTGAACCTGAAAGTCCTGTATGGAAGGACCTTGACTTCGTGTGCCATCATTGACATTCTGTGGAGACTTGGTTGCCTATTGAATAGAACTATGTCGCCATCCTCCATCTGTCTTTCCACCTGCCAGCCAAGTTCCATTTTTTCTGCTACTTCCTCTGCATTCTTTTCGGATATCTTTATCCTGCTCCCATCCTTTCTGTAGACGTAATTTACCCCGGGTCTGTAGACTTCTTCATCCTTACCCGGTCCGTTCTTTACCAGTTGCTTAAGTTTCTCAAAGTTGTTTTCTGTCACCGTTTCTGTCACTGTAAGTTCCCTCGCCGCCTTTGCAGGAACGCCAACTTGATTTATGGAAAGGAACGGTTCTGGGCTGATAACTGTCCTGGCAGAGAAGTTAACCCTCTTTCCTGAAAGGTTGCTTCTGAACCTTCCTTCCTTTCCCTTGAGTCTTTGCACGAGCGTTTTCAGTGATCTTCCTGACCTGTGCCTTGCAGGGGGGGTACCAGGAGTCTGATTGTCAAAGTAAGTAGTGATATGATATTGTAGCAGGTCCCACAGGTCCTCGATAATCAGCTGTGGACTGCCCTGGTCCCTGTTCTCTCTGAGCCTTTGATTTATCCTGATGACATCCACAAGTTTATGGGTCAGGTCGTCCTCGCTCCTCTCACCGGTCTCCAGGGTAATTGTCGGTCTTACATTCACAGGGGGGACTGGAAATACGGTCAGTATCATCCATTCTGGCCTCGCCACTTTAGGGTCCAGACCTATCAGCGGCAGGTCATCGTTCGGTATCTTCTCAAATCTCTCCCTTATCTCCTTCGGAGTAAGTTTCTTTCCCTCTTCCCTGAATGTTGTTGGTTTATCAAGGGAAATCTTTTGATTTTCAAAGTGACAGTGGGGACAAATCACGACATCTGAAGCGTCTGATTCCACCTCCGACACAATGTCATCGTACTGGATGTCGCTCAAGCCGTTCCCTGCTTCCTTCATCCTGTCAAAGTATTCCTTGATCTTGTCGTCAGGCAACTTTATTCTTCCGCAGTTAGAACACGTGCTTGAGAGAATGGAATAAATTTCTTTTATGAAACCTATGTGAACAACTGGCATTGCAAGCTCTAAATGCCCGAAGTGCCCGGGACACTGATCCACCTTGCCTCCGCACGTCTTGCACTTCAGGCCAGGTTCGATTACACCCATAGACGGATCCATAAGTCCTTTTTCTATGGGATATCCGTCGTCATCGTAAGTATCCGGTGTAATAACCTTGACCGCAGACATCCTCCTTATCTCTTCCGGCGAAAGGAGAGCGAACTTAAGTTCTTCAATTCCCTTTGAGACTTCAACCTTCATTTGAGATCACCCAGCCTCAGTCTCATCACAACACCAAGTGACATCAGCTCATCCCTCATGAGTTTGAAAGCATAACTTGTCTCCACTGGCCTGATGTTACTTGTGTTTCCACATACGGGGCAGCGCAGCTGGTGGGTTTTATAGTCATAAATTGCTACATGCCCGCAGTCCGGGTCTCCACACACATAAACCGGGAAGCCATCGCTCTGATCTAGCAGTCTGTCCTTTATGGCCATGGCGGCTCCGTGGCCTATGAGGGTATCCCTCTCCATTTCCCCGAACCTCAACCCTCCCTGCCTGGATCTTCCCTCAGTTGGTTGTCTGGTCAGAATCTGGACTGGTCCCCTGGATCTTGCGTGGAACTTCCCAGCAACCATGTGATGGAGTTTCTGATAGTAAACCACCCCGATAAAAATGTCTGCCCTGAATTTTTCTCCCGTGATACCGTCATACATTGTCTCCCTTCCTGAGTACTTGAATCCATTCTTTTCCAGGCCCTCTCTCAGAGCTTCCTCCGGTTCTCCGCCAAATACAGTTCCATTTATGAACCGTCCTTCCATCGCTCCTACCTTTCCTCCTATCGTCTCCAGAAGATGACCGACGGTCATTCTGCTTGGAATGGAATGTGGATTGATGATCAGGTCCGGTATAACGCCGTCCTCTGTAAAAGGCATATCCTCCTGCGGAATTATAGCACCTATGACCCCCTTTTGACCGTGCCTGCTTGCAAACTTGTCTCCAAGTTCTGGAATCCTGTCGTCCCTGACCTTCACCTTCAGGAGCCTGCTATTATTTTCAGATACGGTTAAAATGACAGAATCTATGTGACCGCTTTCCCCGGGTCTGTTGGTAATGGAGCTTTCCCTCCTTTTCTGGATCGATATCTTTTGCTCCTCCTCCATGAATCTTGGCGGGGAGGTTTTACCCACTATCACATCACCACCGGTAACGTAAGTCTCGGGAGAGACCATGCCATTTTCATCTAGATTCCTATACGACTCTTCACTTCTTACCCCCCTGACCTCAGGAGGAGGTATCTCGAACTTGTCTTCCTGTCCACCAGGGTACCTCTTCTCTTCTGCCTTGTAAGTCCTGAAGAAGGCAGACCTTCCAAATCCTCGTTCGATCGAAGCTTTGTTGACAATGACAGCATCCTGGATGTTATAATTGTGATATGAAATGAGTGCGACAACAGCATTTTGCCCTGAGGGCCGGTCATTAAATTTTATGTAACCTGCTGCTCCAGTGGTAACAAGTGGTTTCTGCGGGGTGTGTAGCACGTGCCCCCTCGTATCAGGCCTAAGCCTGTAGTTAGAAGAGGATAGGCCTAGCGATTGTTTGGTCATGGCTGCACCCATGGTTACCCTTGGCGACTGGTTATGTTCCGTGTAGGGAATGACTCCGACGACCACTCCCTGAATCATCATTGGGTCAATTTCCACATGAGTATGTTCCTGGCCGTAACTCTTCTTTCCATCGAAGACGGTGTTGCACTTGAGACATTTGAGCTTCACTGTCTCTTCGCCAGGATTTGTCCATTCGATGAGATCGTTGTAGAGATATGTTCCACAGTGAGGACATTTGAGAGGTTTCTCGTATGGATATATTGCAACGTATGCGTTCTCCTCTTCTTCTGCGTCGAGCCATTCGATGACGCCGTTTGATACTAGATCCTTTATACCCATTTTTCCGGAAAGAAGATTGTCCCTTACAGTCGAGTTAAATTTCATCTTCCCATTATAAACAATAAGGAGAGGCCTCCTTATCCTTCCTTTGTCCGTGTTTATTATGACTTCATTAGTTGTGTCATCAAATCTCACGTTTACCTGACTGGAGATGTTTCCAGACCTCCTCTTCTTCCTTATCTCGGAAACCACGCTTTGACCATCTTTGTGATATCCGATCAGGTTTCCGTTTACGTATATTCTCGAAAGACCAGGTTTCTCTCCCAGAATTTCTTCGAGCCCCATCTTCTTTAGTAGTTCTATTATATTTTCTTCCGGATAGCCTTCGGTGATATCTATTACGAGAGAGGCATTTTTAACCAACCCGCAGTTCTGTCCTTCAGGTGTCTCGTTGGGGCACATTCTTCCCCACTGCGTAGGATGCAGGTCCCTTGCCTCAAAATGTGGTTGGGATCTAGTCAGAGGCGATGAGATCCTTCTGAGATGCGAGAGTGTCGCTATGTAAGAGGTCCTTTCAAGTAGCTGCGAAACACCCGTCCTCCCACCTATCCAGTTTCCAGTAGATATCGCGTGCTTCAACTTCTCATTTAGAACGTCCTGCCTTACTGCAGCATTGAGCCTAATCCCTCTCTTCCTGTTATATGTCTTCTCTAGCTGCCCTTTAAGATCCTTCAGGAGTGCCTGAGCCGAGCTCCTGAAGAGCTCCTCAAGCAGATCTCCTGACAGTTTTATCCTCTTGTTTGCAAGATGGTCCTTATCATCTTCCCTCCTCACCCCAAGATACAGTTCCAGAAGCGCCCTTGCCATTCTGCCTAGATATATGCCCTTCTTTGTCCTGTCCTGAATGGAGTCTCCCAGATGAGGAAGAAGATTCTTGTCAAGTATCTGGGACATTTTCTTTTCCCTGAATTCCTTTGCCTGACCTGCCGCGAATCTCTTTTCCAGATAATTTATCGCGTCCTTTTCACTCATTATTCCGCCTGGGGGATACAGGTCGGAACTTTCTGAATCCTCTATGTTGGCATAGACGATAGGGATCATCCTTTCATCGGTAACTATTGAATCGTATACGTCTTTGTCTTTATCTACTCCTAAGGCTTTCATCAGGACCACCAGAGGAATCGTACCTGCAATTGAGGGTATTGAAACCGTCAGGATCCCGTCTGCCTTTCTCTCCACTGCAATTAATGCCCTATAACCTTCTTTCTGCGAGAAAATTTTTGCTACCTCGACCCTTGAGTCGTACTTTTCCTCATATTCAACTATGATCTTGTTAGGGGCTAAATCTTCCATTGAGATTAACGTTCTTTCCGTCCCACCGATGATAAAATATCCTCCGGGGTCTTGCGGATCTTCCCCGAGAAGCTGGAGTTTCTTCTCATACGGAAGGGACAGAAGCTCTTCTTCTGTCATTCCCCTTATCTTTTCATCTTTTCTCAGATTGATTCTTCTAATGAATTCATCAATGTTGTTTTTATGAAGAATGCATATTTTAGACCTTACCATTACAGGAAACTCCCCGATTTTGATCTTCTCGCTCCTCACTTCCTGCTCCTCTTCAAGAACTGAGAAATCAAGGAACAAGGGAGCCATATAGTTGAGGTCTCTGAGCCTTGCTTCCAGTGGTGTTATATAATTCTCAGAACCAGTAGGTTCCCTTATTTTTGGAAGTTCTATTGATACTGTTGGTCCGGAATTTTCTGCACCTTTTTTCCTTCCGAATCTTATCCTAATATCCACTCCTCCAGTCTTTGACCTGTCAAGCTTCATTTCTCCAGGGATGTCGTCCTCCGTAACTCTTAGAGTGTCGAAGACCTGCTGCATTCCGGAATCTGGATTGTCCTCTGTGGGAATAAAATCGTTGTAAGAAACAAGTTGATGGTTTACTACTTCCATTTCTTTAAAGAAAGAATTTAGAATACTATTCATGCTTCACTCTCCTATTACGGTCCTATATATCTTTGCGATTCCCCTCGTTCTGCTCTTTCTCACAATCTCCACGATCCTGCCCTGTTCAATCTGCCCTTCGACCTTCTCTAGCGCCTTTATGACTGGGTCAGATTTCCTAATCTTGGGAAGCTGGGCTTTCGAGACCCCAAGAGTCTTGAGGAGCTTCTCCTCATCTTTCACGGGAACAAGCCAATGTTCCGGAACCATCTCGTGCATTAATATATTATATTTAGCCGTAAAAATCTAGCCTTCCTGCAATCCAAAGACTCTGGCCACTGCAATTTTTAAATTTTGATACAAAATCATTTTTAACCTCTGGAGTTGCCTTACCTTATCTGTTTATTATACTAAGTTTTTGTGCTTCGGAATGGTGTGGGACACTATTCTTTGTCCCTCACCTCTCCCTTTGATTTCGTGATTATCACATAACTTCACACTGGAGAATAGGGTAAAGCTCCTCCTGATAAAGCAGCTTGTTGGAGAATTCAACAGGATGTCCTCCAGCATGCTAGTGATATTCTCCATGCTCTCAGACATCGATGTTAGCTACAAGAGTGTGGAAAGACTTTATTCTGACATGGAAGTGATTCTTGCCATCCACAACCTTCACATCCTTCTACTGAAGAAGAAAGGAATGAATTCTTCAGATGCAACCGGTGATGGCACCGGTTATTCCCTCACCATAAAGAGGAACTATGAGGCATATACATAGAAATTGAAGGGGCAACTTTAAAGAAAACAACGACAAATCAAATAGGGTGGGAAAAACTGGCAGAAGGAGGCTATTTGCATACTCCTTCTTCCTTGTCTATCTTAACACCAGGATGTATGTTGCCTTCCGCTCTTCTATGAAGTCCGAAAGAGATGCATACATCAAGACAATGGAAATGCTCGGATCAACTGGAGTGACACTCAACTCATTGAGGCTGTTCTGGTAACATCCTCCCCATCTTAAGTGGATACTCTTAAGGGAACGAAGATGTTCCTGATACCAAAGAAGAACTCAACGCTCAACGGTTCAGTTGAATGGAAATCCATGAGTAAAATTATAAAATATAAAATGATAGAAAAAATTAATTCCACAATCTACATTTAAAACTAATGAGTAGAGGAGATCCAGAATTGACCTTTGAGGAAGGTTTGAAATTGTATAACTATAAGAATTACCCATCTTCAAGGGAATGCTTTGAAAGGGCCATCGAGGGAGATAACGCGAATCCTGAATATCATCTCTACATGGGAAAGGTCCTCCAACAGATGAAGGAAACAAACATGGCAGTCAAAGAATGGATAATCTCCGTTGAATTGTACGACAAGAAGATAAAAGAACATTATGACAATCCTTATTACCACAGCGGTAAGGGTGAGGCTCTATTAGACCTTGCATTGTTTCTAGATGTGGATGATGATATCACAGTACTTTCTCTCAACATATATTTTCTATTAGGCACAAACATAGAGAGGGAGATGAGCGATTATTTTGAGAAGAAATGGGAACTATTTAATAATGCTATTGAGGAATTCAACACTGCGATACGATTGGACCCAAGCAATCCATCATTCCACAGGAATAAAGCTTTACTCCTTAAACTACTCGGGGAACTATTTGACAGGAAAATGAATTGCGTGGATGAATTTTATTTCGGTGATTCACTTTTAATGAGCAGAAAGATGTATGGAGACGCCCTTAACGAATACAGGACTCTGGTAAGCATGAACCCTGAAGATATTGATTCTTATGAAAACATATGCTACATACTTTACAATTTAGGGCAGTATGACGATGCAATCAACTTGTGCTCAGATGTACTGAAGACACATCAAGATGATCCGGATATGCATTTTATGCTCGGTATTCTGATGAGAAAGCTGGGGAAATATGATAAGGCTATAGAGGAATATGACAGGGCTCTCCAGTCAGACCCTGATGGACCCAATATTCACAACAATAAAGGAGTTGCGTTAAATGAAATGGGAGACCTGAATGGAGCGATGAAGGAATATGAAACAGCGATAGCAATTGACCCGGATCATTCTCTGGCTCACTTTAACAGGGGGAATATTCTTATGAAGCTTGGACGCTATGAGGAAGCCGTTACAGAATTTGATATTTCCATTAATATAGATCCTTCGTGCTCATCGGCCCATCTCAATAAAAGTATAGCACTCAGAAAAATTGGAAAAAAAGAAGAGGCAAACAGGGAGCTGAACATAGCCGTTAATATGGATATTTGCATTCTTATGAAACGATACGATTCAAATTAATCACAGACTCAGGAGATTTAAGATAAAGAACTTGCGGGATAGAGACGTATCCGTATACACGGAGATACTGATAAAACCTGCAGCACTCTTATCTTCCCCAGAGTCCAACATAATCTATAATCTGAAAACGTCAATAATATTCTCGAAGATGGAAGTTCTTTTCTAAAATTTTACTTAAAAATGAGGAGATAATAAAAGGAGGATCATTTCAAGTTTCATACAATTGGCAATGATGTGTTACCAAAACTTCGTCCATAGATCAAGATATACTTTCAAGCCAAGGCAGTACTTCCCTGACTAGAGAGGGGCCGTGATGAGCGAAAAAATCGTAAGGCCCCGGGGTGAGAAACATCTTTCCATTCTTGTAGGAGGAAAGCTGATCCCAGTTCCTTTCCTTAACCAGTTTCTCTATCAGATTCTCTTCTCTCCTCGAGAACATTTTTGGTTCAATAATGATGAACTCGGGATCTCGTTTCTTCACATATTCGAAGTCGGGGTACAACCATTCCTTCATCATGCCGGCATAGATAGATTTAAAATTCATATAATGCAGTACGTCCGTTATATAAGAAAGGGAGCCGAAGGTGACAGGTGAGCCCAGGTCACATTCAAAATATACCTCCTTGCTCTTACCTATTTTAACCTTTTTCAAGTCCTCTATCAGCTCCCTTTCAATCTCTCTTCCCCTATCTGCTTCGCCCACTACTATGCCAACCTTTGTAGCAAGGTCTATCACCCCTGAAAGGGATGATGGAATGCCGAATGAATATGTCGGAAAGAGAGGACTTAACTGATCCGCGACAGCAGTTTGATAACCTGTGACAGTCAAAATGATATCCGGTTTCAGTTGCGCGAACCACTCTGTATTTGCGTAACCATAACTTGCAACTTTCTTCTTTTTCTTAGCCCCGTCTGGTCTAACACAGAATGGTGTTACCCCAACTACCTTATCCCCCAGTCTGAGCTCAAACAATATCTCAGTAACCGCCGGACTAAGGCTAATTATTCTTTCGATCTTGTCTGGGACAGCGACTTCCTTATTCCTGTCGTCTATGAGTGTGACCAATGCAATTGTAATTTCATCCGGGTATTTGAATTTCAATTGTCCAGATTTTTTTATTTATTGCAAGGGGATTCTATCGCTAGGGAGAATAACGGGCGAAAATTATTATGACCTGTTTTCATTAGTTCCGAGGACAGGGAAATGGTGAAGGTAAAGGTCTTTGGGGAGGATGGAGAGATAACAATAAGGGGTTCAAAAAATGGAGAGGAAATTTTGAAGAATTTAGGACTAAGCGCAAGTTCAACCGTTATCCTGAAGAACGGAAAGCCTATTCCCGAGGATTCCCAGCTTCAAGAAGATGACACTGTCGTTATTATTAGGTCATTTTCAGGTGGATGAAAGGTCATAAGTCCTATATCTGAGTAAAGCAACTACTCCGCCATAGGAATCGATAATTTTGCCTGATTCCCATGAGCTATGAACAACAAATAACCTGCATCCGCCCTGTGAACATTTGTCCAAGAAGAGTGCAGAGCTTGGACTTCTAAAAAACTTATCACTCATCAGAAGAACGCTAACGGCTCTGGCGTCAAGAGATTGTTCGACTGAATTCTTACCGTATGACGATAGGCCGCTGTTAACTCCTTTCAGAAAATCCGTGACTAGCTTTGCCTCTGTGCTCCTTCTGAGGTTGAGTGTTCCCTCCTGCAGAAGCTCCCTTATACCAAATTCCTCTGATTCGCTTATCTGTGTGTTTATTGACCTGAAATTGTTCTGTGCCAGCATTTTAGAAGTTGAATCCCTGAAAATGGAGGGACCTATTACGTATATTTCTGACTGTCTGTACTTTTCAATTTTTTGCAGAAATTCGTCCCTATAGCTTACCTCCTTTCCGTCGTACATCTTTCCAGAGCCAACTGGAATCCTCCACAAAAGATCGTTGTTAGATTCGTTCACGCCATACAAAGATATATTCTTGTCGTCAGCTGACAGAACAAATACGGTGGTACTGCTAAGTACTGATGACTCATCCAATTTTTTAATGAAGGAACTGGGATCTCTTGGCACAATCAATAGTGTCGATCCTGGTTCCACATTAATGGACTGATGTTCTCCAATATAATCCTCCGGGCCTCCAAGTATCTGCCCCAAAATGTGCAACCTTGATGAAATCTCCAAGAACTCGATGCTTTCTATTTTTAAATGAACCTTTATCTTCTCCCTTTCGGTTTTCTTGTTTCTTATTACATCCTCCTTCCTCTCTACTCTCCTCAGAACCTCTGCCACTAGGCTATCCCCAGGTTTGATTATAAGGGAGAGGTACCAGAGGTCTTCTGGACCAAGAATTTCGACCTTGACCACTTCATTTTCGTTAGTGAACTTCAAATCCTATTCTCTCCACCATCTTCCTGAAATTATCTGTATGACTCCCTTCCCAGTAATATTTATCACATTTTTTGCAGTAAAAAATTTCTTTTGCCTGCTTGTTGACATAATCAGGAAAGTTAGAATTTTCCTTCGTTTTTTCAAGAACAGAACCGCATACGCTGCACAGCTTCATGAAGCCATGGTCGGGTTTTGGAAGTTTGTCCTTCAACTCTCTGAGCTGATCCAGAGTGCGGTACGTTTTGAGAAGAATTGAATTATTGATCCTTTCATGAAGCAGCTTATCTCTCGTCACGACTAAGCATCCCTTTGATACGTCTATGATAAAGGAATCGTCCTTATCGTTTTCAATATATTCAATATCGTAACCCATCATTCTCAGGTATCTCGATAGTTTTCCGAGCATACTGTCGATTACTATCATTTTTGCACATAAACTAATTCAGTATTCTTTATCTTATCTATGAGTTCCTTGGCGAACTTCAGTTTTTTAAGTTTCTCGTCTCTGGGACTGTCTATTGGAGCTGAATAGTCGAAACCGTGGACAAATATCTTTCTTGCACCGAGAAGAGTTGCCATTATTACGCTCCTATCTCCGTCGGTAAACCCGCCTATGTTTTTGACGTTCTGAAGCGGAATGCTCTGCGTAGTCCCAAGAACAATCCCCCGCAGCAAGGGTACGTACTTTCTCAACTTCTCTATGTTGTCCCCGTGGGCATGAATCACCTTTATGCTCTTTTTTTCTTCAATTATCGTTTCTATCGGCCCGTCAAGATCGGAAACAACCATATCGTATTTCCCATCATAGAATTTCAGAGCTGAGTCAGCAACTATGACATAACCGTCCGGATCACTGGATGGATGGCTGGGACCGATCACGCTGACCACTTCTTCACTTGGCAACATTCCCCATAGATTTTGTGAGATTATATCGTTGAGTTCTATGCCTGCTAGAAAATCCCTGTATGGATTGAATCTAAAAGATGCGACTATCTTCCTGTGCAGTTCTATGCTCTTTGCCAGCATTTCCGACATCATTTACATACTTCCTTCTCACGATGGATATGAATATGCCGAAGGCAGTCCCGAAGATCGTCATTACAAGACCAAGATCGAGATAGAATACTTTTGGGAGCCCTGTTTGCAATCCGAAATTGACGAAGGAGAGGAGTCCTAGCACTGCGACAAAGAAACTAATATAGAAAGAAGCAGAGAGGAGATATGACTTCACCACTCCCGCTCTTCTTCCCTTCTCGAATATTAGAAAGCCCTCCACTATTCTCCCCGCATCAAATATAAGTATCGCTCCGAGGGTGAATGGGATGAGCCTGTAGATAAAAAGTATGAGTCCGATTAATGGCTTTGGCGCGCCGATCGCAATTACAAAACCGCTGTATATGCCATATCCGAACGTTGCTATGGCGATCAGCAGTGAAAAAACCGTCACTCTCGTATTCACAAATTCGTCAATAATACGAACGAAACCACTAGAGATTCTCTTTCCCGCGGAATATGCCTTCCCGAGAAAATAAATTCCAAGTGCAGCTACTACAGTCATGAAACCAGTCGTTGCAGGGTCCAAGCTGCCTAGGCCATAGAGGTAAACTCTTAACGCAAGAACAAAAAGAATCGTGAGACCCAGTACCAGGAAAACGACACCTATTGGTACCAGAACCTTTCTAAGGAACTTCTCCTCCTTTAGAGCTTTGACCACTATGTAATAAAGGGATTCTATTTGCGGCGACTGCCTTACCGTCACCCTCTTAATCGCCCTTACTTTGATCCTGCTTTGAATCAGGGGAAGAATGAATTCATCCTCTGCCCCATCGGTGACGAATATCACTTCCCGGGGGTTAATTTTGGAAATTAAAGTTTCTATCTGTTCTGCGAGTACCAAGTCTGAAGTTGTCCCGACATTCTTGTCGCCACATATGGTGCATATTTCGACGTCCTCACCAGACTCCTTCAGGGAATCAAAAGTGGAGATTGCAGAAAAGAGAGCGTTAGCATCTGAATCCTCCGCGTCCTTCAATATCAGGGAGTTAGCTGCAGCTAGATTTTTCTCCCTTCCGATTACTGGGGACTCTATACCTGCCTTCTCGCCAAAATCGTTGTCTCTGTCAACGCATAGAATTAAAGTTTTGCTCATTTGATTAAGAAATACCCCGCACTCTTTTGCCTGACTACTCTCTTAGCATACCCCTTGTTTTGCAACTCTTGAAGTGCGTTTGTTACAATCCCTTTTCCCATCTGGCTAGCCTTCATAATATCATCTGCGGTCTTCAGTTTATCCTCTGAAGTTGAGCCAAGTCTCTTAAGAGAATCGTAAACTTTTTGGGCGTTTGTTGTAAGATCTCCCATTAATATTCACCGGTGTATTGTATAACTATTAAATATAAATATAATTTGTGCAGAAAGGCAACCTTCCCTGCGGTATCCCTTCTCTGTTGTAGTTCTTTGCTTGTATTGAACTATCGTGCAAAAGACAGTTCCCCCTGAAAAGCAGATCTGGTCGCCAGACGAACCAGAATATTATAAACCTCGAATTTCAGATAGATTATAAATTTACTTTAGTTCAATGTAAAGAAGAACAATAAAATTTAGATTGAAGAATGATTGATGCACTTGATGCTTGAAGCACTTGATGACAAAATACGTTCGGTAATTTCAAATCGCGTTGTTTTTGGCATAATTCTCAACAAGAAAAGAGAATTTTCTATGATGAAAAAGGCGGACATAGATAAAAAGTTCTCAGAACTTATTTTCTGCACTCTGACAGCAAATACTTCGGCGGAAATGGGCTTAAGGTGCCAGAAGTGCATAGATGACATTCAGCTTTATGACAGGACAAGTCTTAGAAACACCCTGATTGCATGTCATTACAGATTTCCAAACACAAGATCAAGATTCATCTCAGAAAACTACGAGAATAGATTTCTTCTAGAGGATATATTGAAGTCGCAAGAAAGGAGGGAACTCCTGACTGAAACTTATTTGGGGATAGGGATGAAGGAGGCTTCTCATTTCCTAAGAAACATTGGCTTCTATGAATATTCGATTCTGGACAAGCACATTCAGAAGTTCCTGTCAAATTTTTATGGAAGGGACGTGAGGATTAAGAGCAAGAAGGATTATGAAAGGGAGGAAAGGTATTTCATTGAAATATCCTCTAAATATGGTCTGGAACCCGGGATAATGGACCTGGTGATCTGGTATATGATGACTGGAAAGATCCTGAAATAGAGGTGAGGAATGCCATTTTCACCATTCCGCTGAAGGCGAAAGTGTGATGGTTTTACCCCAAACCGCCGAGGCTTGGGACTGCTTTCTTCCCTGCCAACCTATCAAGTCTCATTGACGTCCCGGGTACAAACACTGAAATGGCCAGGTTAACCCTACGGAGTCTCACGCTTAAAGAAGTATTCAGATTTCTGGCTTTAGATGACTAGGCATTGTGTGTATCAAGAAACACTGTGAAAAATCTGAAGGGTAGAGGTCATCCTTTGGAAGATGGTAATTTTCATTAGGGCGCAGGAACTTAACCTTTCTCTGGAGTTGACTCATGAGAGCTACTTTGGCGGTCGGTGGTAATGCACTGTTGGAAAAGTACGATAGAGGTACAGGGGAGGAACAGATTTATAGAGCCGAACTGACTGCTAGAAAGACCTTTGAATTTTTTAGGCATAACGAAGTCGTCATTACCCATGGCAACGGACCCCAGGTGGGAGCAATACTGCTTCAAAACGAGTTTTCGAGCTCGGTTACTCCAGCCATGTCCTTGGATGTCTGCGGAGCTATGTCTCAGGGTGCCATCGGGTATTTCCTGCAAACTTCATTCCAGAAAGTTTTCAACGAAGTGGGGGTGGACAAGAAGGCTGTTACGATGATCACCAGAACGGTGGTCGAAAAAAATGACCCCGCTTTTAAAAATCCTACAAAGCCGGTGGGGAAGTACTATACGAGGGACGAAGCAAAGATCCTTGAAAACAATAATGGATATGTTATGAAGGAGGATGCTGGAAGGGGTTACAGAAGGGTTGTCCCTTCACCTGTCCCAGTAGATATTGTTGAACTGGAACAAATAAAATACTTGATGAACGAGAAGTTTGTTCCCATCGCAGTCGGTGGTGGAGGGATCCCTGTAATAAAGGAAAATGGTGGCTATATTGGAGTTGAAGCAGTTATAGACAAGGACCTGGCTTCATCACTCATTTCTATAAGACTGAATGTTGATTCTTTCATAATCCTTACCGCAGTTGATGCGGCGTACATAAACTTTAACAAACCGACAAGACAGAAGATTGGTGTCATAGGAGTGGATGATCTGAGAAAACTAAAAAACGAGGGTCATTTTGCAGTCGGAAGCATGCTCCCAAAGATAGAAGCAGCGATAAAATTCGTGGAAAATACCGGGAGGAAATCTATAATTACGAACGCAGAAAACTTGACAGAGGCACTGAAAGAGAACGCTGGAACAATAGTTACTCCGTGATGACCTCAAATCTTTAGAATCTTTCCATTGTCGATTCTAATCTTGCTGTGATGCTCAAGCCAGGAAAATGTTTCGTCAAACTCCCTTCTTGAAATGTATAGATCATATTTCAGAGCCAGACAGGAAGCTATGTCTTCCTTGGTCCCTCCATTGCTGCAGTCGAGTATCAGGTTCCTTAAATCCTCTCTTCTGTTCCACGGAAAAATAAACCATTTCCAGTTTTCTGCAGATATCTCTTCCGCAAAATAATCAGGTGCCATCGCCGCCTTTTTGATGTAGAGGAAAGTTGCACTCTTGACAATCCTAGGATTTTTTTGCTTCGTAGCTTCAATTGCTAGTCCCAGAGATTGACCCGTATCAGTTATATCATCCACAACAAGAACAGACTGGCCGGTTAGATCCTTTACTATTGGGTAAGTCACCCTAGCTTTGCCGTCAGGCGTTGCGGTGATGCCCCAGTGCTCTGTCTTTAGGGTGAAAATATCTTTAATCCCAAGATAATCGGCAACAATCCTGGAAGGAACAAGACCCCCCCTTATCACTGATATAACGCAATCGAATTTGAAGTCGCCGATTTTCTCTACTATAATTTCGGCCCATCTTTCAATTTCCTCCCAGCTGACAACCTCAGAAGGAACTTTTTGAAAGTCCATTATTATCAATTCGTAGTGATTCTGTTTATTTAAGTTCTTGTGACCTGTTTAAATTGCTTCCAATTTTGATTTGACTCGCCGGCTTAAGAAAGAGATTTAAACCAAAGACACAATATTGATCCAATGAAAGTGGTCTATGGTAAGAATGATGTTGCTGGCAGCAACATAAGTCATTTCCTTGAAAAGAACTTCTCTGTGGACGTAAGAGAGTTCGAAGAGCACCCAATTTACCATGACTACCCAGAAAAATTAGCTAACGCTAAACCTGGGGAACTTATAATAATCCCAAGCCAGCATAAAAGCCTGAAAAATATTAGGAGTCTCACAGTTCATGCCGCCGGTAATTTCGACACTAATGAATACGGGGGTGCAAGAAACAAGATGTCACCATACGATGCAAAATTTGCCAGAGGGATACTTCTGAATATTAACAAATACGGTAAGGACTTGGGTTTTGAGATTACATATGAAGCCACTCATCATGGTCCCTTTTCAGAGAACCCATTAATATTTGTGGAAATAGGCTCAACTGATCTAGAGTATGGGGACAAAGAAATAGGATCCATGGTGGCAAGATCTATCTATGAATCTTTTGATGAAGACGCCGAAATTTATTGTGGAATAGGTGGACTCCATTATTCGAGTAAATTCACAAGGATGGCATTAGAAGAAGGAATCGCATTTGGCCACATCGCTTCAAAATACAGATTCAGTTCCCTTACACCAGATACCCTTAAGGAAATGCTCCAGAAAACATTGGGAGCTAAGGGATTCCTTATAGAGAGTAAGTCGTTTGACTCATTGCAGAGGAATTCTCTAAAGAGGATGATGGATGAAAGATCTTACCCGTACAGGTTCGTTTAATTGTTCAAAGCGAGGCAACTATCAGCGGAAGGATGATTGTTGCTTCTCCTTCAACAGAAACCTGCCTTGCTCTCGGTTTAATCTTCCCCCATGAAACCGCTTCTCGGGGTTGGGCACCAGAAAGACTTCCATCGTATTCTTGTGCGGTTGTAATGTATATAGCATAATCCAACCCACCCCTGAATTGGTTCCACCATATCACGTGATGCTTTGAGATGCCTCCTCCGATAATAATTGCAGCCATCTTACCTTTCGTGGAAGTGAACATTATTTCGCTCAGTCTATGTTCGTCTTCCAGCGAGTCAATGGTGAAGTCCCTGTGCATTTCCCAGAAAGACCACAACTGTGAACCGAACGAGCCATCTGTGTATCCTGGAATGAATATGTCAATACCGTTTTCATATGCAGATCTCAGGATCGAATCCTTTTTTAGTCCCTTCCCCAAGTCTTTGAGAAGATCGCTTATCGCCCATCTCTTCTTCTTCCTGTATTCCTTCTCGAGGAAGGGCTGCATTTTCTCTTCTATCACTTTCCCGTAGTGATCCTGGGGAATGACGACGTTACCAAGTCTGTATTTTTTCTCCTTCAAAAGTTCTGAATCATTGAGCTGGAAATCGCCGCGGTAATAATTCTTGAAACATCTTGCAAGGTCGTGATCAACCGTACCCGCGGTTGTTATTATATGTTTGACAATACCCATATTGATAAGGTCCACTATTGCCCCCCTGGTACCGGTGGATACGATATCTGCAGTGAAGCTGAGGAAAGTTTCCACTTTTCTTTCTCTTAGCTCCCTCAAAATGTCTACTGCTGCCGCAACCTTTGGTGCAGTAAACCCGCCCGAATTGCTGAACTGCCCCGTTAATTCAGATACCTTCATCCCTTTCTTTATTCGCAGGTCCTTAACCGGTTTCAACTAAATTCCTCCTTCAATTCTCTCAGCTGTGAGTTACTCTCAAAATATTTCCTTGATGGTTCCAATATCTCGGCAAGTTTTGCGGAAAGACTTTCCTTGAGATCCAGCGGGTGGATCTTTTCATCCACAAAACTCCTTTCAAGCTCATCATAGCTGCTGAACACCCTGCCGCTACCGACCTCAATTTCTTCAGAGTAGAAATTGAATATTATGTTTCTGTAAATTTGAAGGATCGGATTTCCCTCCACTATACCCTCTGGACAGAAAGATGATTTAATCTTTCTCCTTATTTCCTCTGGAGAGTCCTGGATGAATACTGCAGAATCTGCGTTACTTTTACTCATTTTGTTGAACGGGTCCATCCTGTTTCCTCCCCTCAGTGATGAAATCAACGGGCCATGAATTGCGACAAATCCTTTCCTGCCCAATTTTTTGTGTATGTCCCTTGCAAGCATATGGACGTGCCTTTGGTCCATCCCCCCAAATGCCACGTCAAGATCCATATAAAAGATATCGGTTGCCTGCATCATCGGATAAATCATTTTCGAAGAATCCTTTTCTGCTTCTTCTTCACTCCTGCCCATGATGGGAAGTGCCCTCTTTATCCTTGATAAAGAGAGTGCCTTGGATACCTTCAGAAGAAGGGCCCAGTAATCGGAATTTGCCACGAGTTCGGATGCATAAAGGAATTTAACCTTTTGATTCAAGCCCAGTGACCAGAATGCGTGCTTCATGTACTCTCCGTTTCTCCGTATTTTTTCTAGATCTCCGCCAAATTTGTCATTGACAGCTGCATGCCAGTCCGCCAGAAGAATCTTAAGGTCAATACCTGAGTCCACTGCAATGTTAAAGACATTTGTCCAGTAGAGACCAGTCCCAATGTGAAGTGGCCCGGACGGCTCGATGCCCCAGTATCCTTTTGCCGTGTCAAGAGAGTGCAGTTCCTCCTTGGTGATGATCTCCTGGACCACTGCTTCGAGCCTGGGTAAGTTTCTGAGCATGATTCCTGAGAGAGTTGCTTTATTTCATTCTTTTCATAGCCAGATAGCGTGTCTCTGCCTTAGATCGTTTTCACTTTCCCCCTTCATTTTCATAAGGAGGGCGATCATTGAGTCCAGGAGAATGTGGGACGAGCTTTCAAAAAGAGTTCCAAGGGGAGCCAAGTCAGAAGATTTGTTGATTTCTAGAACTATCTTGAAATCGCTTGCTTTGTAGATTGAGTTGTCTGTCGATGACGTAATGGATATGATCTTTGCGTTGACCCTTCTGCATATCTGTGCAACTAGGAGAGCTCCCTGCGTTTCGCCTGTTCCAGACAGCAAAATGACTACATCCTTATCCGTGACAACGGGTGTGATTGTTTCCCCAACAAAATAAGCTTGCAATCCCAGCTGGACAAGCCGCATTGCAAACATCCTTCCAACTATTCCAGATCTTCCGACACCGTATACGAAAATGTTTCTGGCCTTCAAGATTAGCTTGCATATTCTTTCCACTTCTCCTTCATCCAGTTTCTTCAAATTCTCAAAATTTTTCAAGATATACTCAAAGGAGTTGGTCAGAGTACTCATCCAATGGCTAGTAACGTCTACTATTTAATTTATCTTTGCTGTTTTATTCTAACTCCATCTGGGTGGTATCGATGGTACAAACTCTTCTCTCCAGGCTTACTTTGTGTCAGAAATTTTATTAAACCTAGAACCGCATAGAGGGACCTATATTTCATCTGTAAAGTTCAACAAAATCATATCCTCTCTCCTTTCCGAAGCAGTACTTTACTTCTTGAAATCCTCTCTTTAGCTCGGTAACTTCATCCTTAACATTGATCCCCTTCAAGGCTCTGTCCATTAGATCTGCGATATGCGACATTTCACTTTTCCCCATTCCTATTCTGGTAGCTTCCTGTGTACCTATCCTGATGCCTGACGGATTCTGTGCCTTAGTATTCACATCTCCGGGGATCATATTTTTATTAAGAATTATGTTGTTTTTCTCAAGTTCTTCCGCAACCTGCTTCCCCCCTCCCTTATTTTTCACGTCTATCAGGAGAGTATGACTTTCTGTGAACCCTGACTTCTCTGCAAGCACGTTGAATCCTCTTGAATATAACTCTGCTCCCAGCAGCTTAGCATTATTGATGATTGCATTGGCATAATCTCTGCCAAATTCTACCATCTCAGCTGCTGTAACTCCCAGACCAGCCATTGCGCCGATGTGATGGTTTGAAATTACACCTGGAAAAACTCCCCTCCTCACCTTTTTCCACCGCTCATCATCCGTATTGCCAAGGATCACCCCGTGCTGCGGGCCGGGGAACGTCTTATGAGTACTTCCGGAAATTACATCCGCTCCTTCCCTCAATGGATCCTGGAATCTTTTACCTGCGATCAGTCCTAGCACATGAGCACCATCATACCAAATGGTGCTCCCAACCTCATTCAGTGCATCCTTAAGCTCTTTGATTGGCGCTGGAAATAAGAAGACAGAGAATCCAAAGAGAGCCACCTTAGGTTTTTCCTGAAGAATGACCTTCCTTGTTCCGTCAACATCCAGTTTCATATTTTCGGGATCGAAAACCATGTTTTTTATGTCGGAACCTCGCATTCCCACTGCTCCGAACTCAGCTGACGAGATGTGGGCTCCTGAATCAAGGCTTGGGGTTAGAATTTTATCTCCCGGTTTGAGGAATGCAAATACCAGGGCTTGATTTGCATTTGTTCCAGAAATTGGCCTTACATCGGCCTGTTTTGAATTGAATAATTTCTTCACTAACTCTTCCACTCTTATCTCAACCTCGTCAACTATTCCGTTCCCCTGGTAGTACCTATGCCCAGGAAGACCCTCTGCGTACCTGTTGTTGAAATCGGAAATCACCATCTCTTTTGTAAGAGGGCTCATAAGATTTTCGCTAGCAATGAGTGGAATTGAATTCCTGAATAGCTCTGTGTGTTCCATTGCCTTCTGTCTGATCCACAAGGCATCGTTCAATGATGGATTAAATGACATATCACTTCAGTTAATGAAAACTAATAAATGTTTATGGGATGAATAGAATTGAAGAGCCTCGTCTTAACCTAGCCTTCTTGGGCAATCTTTACAGCCATTTCGACTGCTTCTTCTGGTGTATGAACCTTAATGAATTTCCCCTCTTTCCGCTTCATGGGAGTAAATTCCATTCCTCCTATTGCGATCACCGTCTTACCTTCCGACAGGGCAAATGAAGCTTCAGATATTGTGCCAGTTGAACCATCTATAGCGATAACTACTTTCCCAGCCCTTACGACAAGAAAATTCCTCGCGAATCCGAGTCCGGTTGGTATCGCTGCAGAGAGGTATTTGTTTCCTTCCTCAGGAACGCTGCCTGGCAGTATTCCTATGACAAGTCCGTTCTCTTCTCTCACTCCTTTGGACACACATTCCATTACACCTGTCAATCCTCCACAGAACACGGTTGCCCCTCTTTTCGCTAGAAGCCTTCCCACTTGATATGCCACTTCGCAAACATCATTCGGAACCTGACTTCCCCCGATTACGGAAATATTGAGCACCAACTCGCATCAGCTCTAAAAATTTAAATGTGAAGGTTCGTCGAATTTACCCATAAATAGACTGCTCTGTTTGTTTCTGCCCCTTCTCTTTCTGAATTTCATTGAACTTGTTGATGATGTCATTTGTCTGTTCTTGAAGTTTCTTGACGGATTCTTCAAGCACTTCCGTCCCGATTGAAAGTTTATAGGCCTTGTTGAGAACATTAATTATTGAAAGAACCGCTCCAGGATCCGGTACATCAACAGAGGTCAGCGTCATGAGGGAAACGGCATTTATTTTCTTCCCGAGAGATTCGTTTATCAGTGCGCCCCCTATCCCCGAGATTATTGCAGACCCTGCACTCTCTACCCCAAGATCGGACAGTTTCTTGAAATTTGTTGATTCTGCAGCAGCGTAAACTGTCCTCTCCTTAATTAATCCCTTTTCCGGAATCCCGTCTATGACCACTATTTCACTGGGACTGATTCTTTCCAGCCAGGTAACAAGGGCAGACGCAACTTCGTATAAACCCTCGTCATCTATCGGTACCTCGCAGGTTATCACCATTATCGTTCCTTCCTTGTTCGAATATATCCTAAATGGTGGCCTCATCTTCCCACCAACAAATACTGTCACGGGAGGTATGTGCACGGATTTTATCTGTGCGATCTGGTGAAGATTGGCCTCTTCTATGACGTAGGAAGCTGTTAAAAGGCCTAAAGTTGTGTTTTCGACGAACCCCAGTATCACTAGGGGATTCTTAGCTTGAAATTTGTCAATTTCAATAACCTGAGCATCTTGTTCATTCATGGAAACGAATTAGAATTGCGGATAAAAACTTTCATGTGGGCTGGTAGTAAATATAATACTAAGAGCTAAGTTTTCTGTACTGTGAGTAGATGTTTTCATAAATTTTTTCCATGCGCCTGAGGCTCCTTTTCAGGGCGGCCTGGGGTTTTCCCTGCTTAACTTTTATATGGATTTTTGGATTTGAAAGATATGGGTGTTCAAAGTAATACCTTACATTCTCCACCATGGTGTCATTTTCTATTTCTTCCATTAGCGGCCTGAGTATTGTGTTATCGTTGTTCAGGACTTCATAGACGATGAAATCCTTGCCCTTGTCTACAACCACGAATTCCATTTCTTTCATTCACACCTTTATTTCATTCACCTATTAACCTCATCGGTTTTGGATAGGTCCTGAAGTCTTCTTACTCCGTCCACCTCTAATATTACCTTGTAGACCTCTCCCGGGACAAGATCGTCCCACTTTTCCCCCCTTATAATCTTCTTCCTTATTTCTGTCCCAGAATAGAGCTCCCTGGATTTCATCTGTGGCTCCAGAACGTTCTTGCCAGCCTCAGAGAACAATCTCTTCACCAACGGATTAGCTGATATTGCGACGTCAAACGGGGGTGTTAGAGAGAGTATATGACTTACCCACAGGCTATTCCTGTGAATATCTTCAATCGGTACTAAATAGAAATCGTGAATGGATTCAGCTTCAAGTGCCTTCTGAATCATATATTGCCTTTCACCGGCTGTGAAGGGATTTGCGAGGGTATGGGATTCTTGGGCACTTCCTATCCCAATAATTAACGACCCATACTCATTCACTATCTTCCGCGCAAGCCACATGTGACCATTGTGAAATGGTTGGAATCTCCCAATTAAGAGGGGGCGCATATAACGGTATTCTCATCACCATTAAATTATTTCGTGCAATCTAACTAGAAAAACTTACCAGGTTTGTTGTCTAGGTGTGCTTTGACAAGTTTTTTTTATGAATTACACATTCCATACTGTGACAGATGTTCTGGAATCGGGGGATCAGGTGGAAGTCCGCTGGAAGGACACTACTTTTTACGGTATGTTCATTTCAAGAGACGAAAATGTTACCGTCATCAAGCTTCAGAATGGATACAACCTCTCTCTAGATAATTCCAGCATAAGCAGGATTAATTTACTCTCAAAATGGAATCCGAAGAATATTCCACTGGGGGGCAAGAGAGGCAAAGGAAAGAAGATATTTCTACTTGGAACCGGGGGGACTATCGCTAGCTACGTGGATTATGAGACCGGTGCAGTAAAACCGCTGAAAACCGCAGAAGAAATGCTCTTTGCCCAGCCAGATTTAGCTGAGATAGCTAACGTTGAGGCTGAGGTATTTCTTAGCATTTTGTCAGAGGACATGAAGAAATCCGACTGGATAAAGATCGCAAGGAAAGTCTACGACAAGATAAATGAAGGTATTGGTGTCGTAGTCACCCACGGGACGGATACGCTATCCTTCACGTCTTCAGCGCTGTCTTTTCTCATAGAAAACCCAAAAGCTCCAGTAGTCTTCACAGCATCCCAAAGGTCTCCAGATCGTCCGTCATCGGATGCATATTTCAACTTGCTTGGAGCCGCGAAGGTTGCACAGTCAGATATTGGGGAAGTATGCGTGGTGATGCATTCATCGACCAGCGACGATCAATTAGACGTCCATTCAGGGGTAAGGGTAAGAAAGATGCATACCTCCAGGAGAGATGCTTTCAAAAGCATAAATTCTGGCAGACTCGGCTCCGTTGACAGAAAACTGGAAATAAAGTGGGATCACTACACAAAGATAAACAAGGAAGATACCAGACTATACGATAATGTAAGCGAGAAAGTCGGCTTGCTATACTTCTACCCTGGTTTAAGCAAGGACCTGTTTCGTGATTTCGCAGAAAGAAATGATGGATTGATCATAGCTGGAACGGGGCTTGGACACATTTCTGGGAGTTTCATCTCCGATATAAAGGAATACACTGCAAGAGGAAAAATTATTGGAATGACTTCGCAGTGTTTTTACGGATCTGTCAATCTTAATGTCTATACCACTGGAAGGAATCTTTTAGAAGCTGGTGTTATCCCTCTCTCTGACATGCTTCCTGAAGTTGCATACACAAAGCTGTCTTTCCTTCTCGGAAACTTTGATCCGGAAAGGGCGAGGGAACTTCTGACAACTAATCTGAGGGGTGAGATCTCTGGCAGAAGAACGGAATGAGGTGAAGATAGGCCTAGAAATTCACTTCCAGGTTAAGGGAAGGAAACTTTTCTGCGAATGCACGGCCGAGGAAAGCAGGAATATCCTGGGAACATTCACAAGAAGACTTACCATTGTCTCAGGAGAGAAGGCGGACAGAGATGCAGCTGCGTTACAGGAGTCGATGAAGGGGAAGGATTTCCAGTATATCAAGACCGACAACTCCTGCTTGGTGGAAATGGACGAGGAACCACCCCATATTCCCGGGAGAGAGACAGTCGAGACTGCAATAATAACGTCTCTGATCCTGGGGTGCAAAATCGTGGACAACATTCATTTCATGAGGAAAATAGTGATTGACGGGTCGAATACTTCTGGCTTCCAAAGAACAGGGATTATAGGGTTGAACGGAAATTTCAGGGCAAATTCCAAGAGTGTGAGAATCGCCTCCGTAACCTTAGAAGAGGAAGCCTGCAAGAAACTGAAGGAGGAGGATAAGAAGATAGAATACTCTCTGGATAGGCTCGGCATACCGCTCATCGAGATTTCGACCGAACCTGATATAACATCTCCAGAGGAGGCAAGGGAGATAGCAGAGAGTATCGGCCTCGCAGTAAGGCAGAGTAAAATGATAAGGAGGGAAGCGAGCAGCATACGACAGGACCTCAATATTTCCATACGGGGTGGTAAAAGGGTAGAAATCAAGGGAGTGCAGTCGCTATCACAGATAGAGAAAGTTTTGACCAAGGAGATTGAAAGGCAAGAATCTCTCATAGAGATATCGGAGATACTGGCTAAGAGAAACGTCCCTGGAAGGATATCCCTTCAAGACCTGACAGATTCTAATTACTTTAAAGAGTCAGATATTATTTCAAAAGGACGGAGTAGTGGAAAGAGAGTATTCGTTTTCACCCTCCCCGGTCTTTCTGGAGTTTTAAAAAGTGGAAAATACAGACTGGGAATGGAAATTGCAGACAGGCTACGGACTGCAGGAATCGGAGGTTTGATCCATTCTGACGAACTACCAAACTATGGAATTGAACTGGGTGAAAAGGAGGAGGTATTCAGGAAGCTCGGATGTGGAAGAGAAGACGCATTCGGAATAATTCTCCTGGAAGGGAATAAAATTGAAGAGTGCATTGAAATAATTCAGAACAGAATCGAAGAGGCTTTACACGGAGTACCTGCTGAAACAAGGGGAGCTACTGACAATGGAACGAGATATCTCAGGCCACTTTCTGGAAGTTCCAGGATGTACCCGGAGACCGACATACCACTAATTCCCATACGAGAGGAATACATGAAGGAAGTTGGGAAGAAAGTGCCAACCTCGGTCAGGCAGAAGATTGACCACCTCGTAATGCTGGGAATACCAAGACAGGAAGCAATGAACGCCCTCTGGAAAGAATATGATGAAGTCCTAGAGCATTTCGTCATTTCTTATGGAAACCCGAAGGTATGCGCTAAATTCCTTTCTGTAGTCTTTTCCTCCGAAAGGCCAGATTTACTAAAGGCCGAGAAGCTGATAGAAAGATACAGTAGAGGGAACATCCCTCCTGAGTCCCTGGAACAACTGTATGAGGGAGGAGAGTTCGTTTCAGGTGACAGCAGGATAACCCTGAAAGATGACGGAACTCTCAGTTATTCCTTAAGGACGGACGATAAAGTACAAGTCGAAGACATTGGCCTTGATTTCAAATTCAAGGATAGGGGTATGTTGAACCTTGAGGAAACGATTGACAGGGTTGTAGAAGAAAACATTACCACCATTAAGGAGAGAGGAGAGAGTTCATTCAAGCTCCTGATGGGGCAGGTCATGAAAGAAGTCAGGGGTCGGTTCGAGGGTAAAGAAATATCGGAATTGCTTAAGAGGAAGATAGCAGAAGTTCTTAATAATTCTGGCAAATGATGAATGATCCATCAGATTCTCCTGGGCACAGGAGGGCAGAACAGTTAGTATAAGTACGCTCAGAATTAACGAACGCTGTCTTAAAACAAATTATATTAAAAGGGATACATTGCCATTCTGTGATAGACGTAAACGTCCTCAGGAAGAACCCGGAGATTCTCTTCGACAGTCAAAGGAGAAGATTCCAGGATGAGGGTATTATAAGGAAGGCTATAGATCTTGATACGGAATGGAGGGAACTTCTCAGAAAGGTCAATAATCTCAAAGCTGAAAAAAACAAGCTTGTAAGGGAGATTGGAGAGACTGTAAGGAGAGGGGGGACAACGGAATCCCTCAGGGCAAAAGCTGCTGAAATTGATGGTACTGTTGAGCAGTACGAGATCAAGCTTCGGGAAATAGAGAAAGAAAGGGATTCGGTCCTTAGAAAGATTCCCAATATTGCCGATCCTGATGCACCGGTTGCAAGAGGGGACTCTGGGAACGTACCAATTTACTTCGAAGGGAAGGCGAAGGTGTTCACAGAGGATAAGGAAAACTTCATTTCCCAATCAAAGGGGAAGATGGACTTCGAAATTGTGGACAGAAGGATGGAGAGCCACGTGGACCTTCTGGTTAGAAGAAGTCTCGCGAACCTTGAAACTGCAGCATCGGTGTCAGGTTCTAGATTCTACTACCTGCTCGGCGATCTCGTCCTGTTGGAGAATTCGCTCGAACTTTTTGCACTTAAGTTCCTCAGCAAGAAGGGGTTCACGCTGCTGGAGCCTCCGTTTATGATGAATAGAGAGTCTACCGACGGTGCAACAGATTTCACAGCCTTTGAGGATACCTTATACAAGATCGAAGGAGAAGACCTGTATCTTATAGCCACGTCCGAACATCCGATCGCAGCATTTCACTCCAATGCAATACTTGAGGAAGAGAACCTTCCCCTCATCTATGCAGGAATCTCGCCATGTTTCAGGAAAGAGGCAGGAGCCCACGGAAAGGATACAAAGGGCATATTCAGGGTTCACCAGTTCAATAAAATTGAACAGTTCGCATTCGTTAAACCAGAAGACTCAAAGAAATACCACGAGGAATTACTGGAGAATGCAAAGGAATTCTACAGGACCCTTGGGATTCCATTCAGAGTTGTTGACATTGCCACTGGAGACCTTGGAAACCTGGCCAGCAGAAAGTATGATATAGAGGCCTGGTATCCTTCGCAGGGGCAATTCAGGGAAGTCGTAAGCGCGTCCAATGATCTTGACTACCAGGCAAGAAGACTAAAGATCAGGTATAGAAGTAAAGAGGGGAATATTTTAGTTCACACACTGAACTCGACTCTCGTAGCAACGACCAGAACCCTGGTTGCGATCGTTGAGAACAACCAGCTGGGTGACGGGAGAGTGGAGATACCTAAGGTGCTGAGAGAAACGATGGGGAAAGAGGTAATTTGAACCTTGGAATTTGATTTTAAGATTCCTGATGAACTTCAGAGCTATCTGAGGAGCGAGGGCATTGATAGGTTGTACCCACTGCAGGAAGAGGGGATACAGGTTCTTTCGCATGGCGATTCCCTCCTCCTGGCGACACCAACATCCTCTGGAAAATCTGTAGTAGCGTACTACGGCATCTTGAGGGCGTGGAAGAAGAACCTGAGGTCCCTTTATGTGGTACCACTGAGGGCACTTGCCGAAGAAAAATTCGAGGATCTTAAATTCTTCACTGAATTCGGAATGAAAATTGCGATCAGTACTGGAGATTATGACAGACCCTCAAACTATCTCAAAGGGTACGATGTCATAATATCGACATCAGAGAAAGTTGATTCGCTCATGAGGAACAATCCTGAAGTCTTCGACAACCTTGGATTTGTCGTTTTCGATGAGATACATAACATTCTCGACGAGACTAGAGGGAGCACACTGGAGATCGTTATCTCTAAGATTAAATATTTGGTTGAAGGGGTTCAATTCATCGCAATGTCTGCAACTGTGAAAAATGTTAGAGACATTTCAAAGTGGCTTAACTGCATGGAAGTTACAAGCGATTTTCGACCGGTTCCCCTTAGGAAATTTGTTCTAACTCCAGATGCAGTTTATGACGAAGACGGGACTCCCATCGCATCTACTGAATCGTTCGAAGAATTCGTATCAAATTCCCTTTCAGATTCTGGGCAGACATTAATATTTGTACGGTCCAGAAAGGCCGCAGAAAGCACAGCAGAAAAGATGGCTAGGTTCGTGGAGAGCAAACTGGCCGAAAGCGAGAGAAAAGTGCTTGAGGAGATCAAATTGGATTACGAATCCACCGGGTATGAGAAACTACTCCCGGTAATCCGGAAGGGAGTTGGATTCCATCACGCCGGGATGCTCTCCGAACAGAGAAGATTAGTTGAGAGGCTCTTCAGGGAGAGAAAGATAAAACTCATAGTGGCAACAACTACACTTGCAGCGGGACTCAACCTGCCGGCAAGGTCGGTTATAATAAGGGATGTTTACCGGTACGACGGTTTTTCCTCAGTCTTGATACCTAATTTAGAGGTTCAACAAATGCTGGGTAGAGCTGGACGAGTGAAATATGATAGAATCGGAAATGGGTACATTTATTCCTCGAGAGCCCGTCTTTCGGACGTATTCTCCTCCTACGTGAACGGTGAGCTTGAGAGTATTTCATCAAGGTTAGATGAGGGTAAGATCAGGATGCACGTTCTTGGCCTAATATCATCTGGAATGAGCAGGGACGTTGAATCACTGAACCGGTTCTTTTCCACAACCCTTGCGCATTATCAGGGACTTGAACTTAGCGAATGGATCAGAGACAGTATCTCATTCCTCAAAGAAAATGAGATGATAAGAGGGGATGAATCGTTCAGGCCAACTCCGTTTGGAAAGAAGGTGTCAGAACTTTATATAGACCCCCAAACTGGAGTGATCCTAAGGGATGTTGTTAATTTGACCGATGTGGGCGAAATTCTGCTGGGAATAAGTTGCACGCCAGATATGCCATCGCTGTACGTGTCAGAAACTGAAAACTTTCCCTATTTATCACCATCAGGACTACCTTTTCACCCCGAACCAGAACAGGTAAAAGTTGCGTTAATTCTTGAAGACTGGATAGACGAACTCCCTGAGGACACCATAGTTGAAAAATATCACATCTGGCCGGCAGACCTCAGAAACAGGGTCGAAATTGCCGATTGGCTATCTCATTCTCTCTACGAGATTTCCAGAGTCCTGAACGTGGCTAGAACTGATCTCAGAATTTTGAACTACAGGATAGCCAATGGAATAAATCAGGATCTCATCCCCTTGATCTTTCTTCCAAATGTGGGGAGGGTTAGGGCCAGAAGGCTCAAGACCAACGGATTTGATCTTGAACGGATAGCCAGTTCAGTTCCGAGAGATCTAGAAAAAATACAGGGATTTGGGGAAAGGATGTCAGAAAGTATAATAAAGGAAGCAAAGAAACTTGTGGAGAAACAGGTTACCCATGGTCTATAATTTTAGGCCAAGGGACCTGAGGAACTCCAAATCCTTAGGGTATCCATCTTCCCCTTCTGGTGTCTCCAGGAATGCAGGAAGATTACTTAGTCTCGGCTCAGTAAAAAGGTTGACGTAAAAATCCTTAGACAGTGTTCCTTTCCCAAGATTCTCGTGCCGATCTAGATGCCTGTTGAACGGATATTTTGAGTCGTTCAGATGAAATGCCCGAAGAAATTTAAGTCCTATTTTCGCATCTAATTCCGACAGGAATGAGTCGAAGTCGTTGTTCAGGTCATATCCGGCCTGATAGGCATGACAGGTGTCGATGCAAAACCCAATTCTTTCTCTATTTATGCTGTTATCTGCAATATACCCCAGATGATCTAATGAATAACCGACCACCGATCCCTGCCCGGCAGTATTTTCCACGATCAACTTGACACTTGAATCTTTCATCTTCTCCAATGCAGAGTTCATTGCACCAGAAATCCTTTCCAACGCTTTCTTCTCCCCAGATCCCATGTGCGCCCCTGGATGAAAGATCAGGAGTTTAACTCCAAGTTTATCCCCTCTCCTTATTTCTTCGAGAAAGGACTCGAATGACCTCCTGTACTTATCTTCCTCAGGACTCCCTAGATTGATTAGGTAGGATGCATGAATTGCCTCATCAAATATTCCAGCTTTCTTCGCGGCATCAGAGTGAGCTGCTGCATCCTCTTCATTCAAAGGTGGGGCTTTCCATTGCATCTGATTCTTGGAGAAAAATTGGTAAGTCTTCAACCCGAGCCTGTGAGCATTCTCCGGAAGTCTTGCAAATCCGTCCTTTGTTGAAAGATGCCCCCCGATGTTCATCTTCTTATGAGCCTGTCCGCGAATATCTTCCCCATCCTCGCAATTGGTTCCCCTTTTGCATTCACTATTGGAGAATCTGCTGGAGGAACATTGAAATAGTTCGTTATGTGTTCCGCAATTCTAGCCTCATAAGACGGTACAAAGTCGTTCTGATAGATAACGCCCAGAGGAATCTTATCCCCCCACTCCAATGATTTTTTAATTGCCTGAATGAACTTCTCCTCAGATGCCTCAGAAGTTGCTTCCCTTACAACAGGATCCCAAGATGGGTCCTTGTCAAGATAATAAACTCTCTTCTCATACCACTCCTTTGTGTTTATATCGTTGTATGTCGGGCATGGCTGCAGCAGGTCTATCACAGACGTGCCCTTATGCTTGATTGCCTTGAGGATCAGCTCCTTCGTTTGTTTCACGTCGAAAGAAAATGCCCTTCCAACAAATGTGTATCCAACGGAAAGTGCAAGCGCGACTGGGTTCAAAGAGTCCATGATATTGGGCCTCTGCAACCCCTTGGTTTTTGTTCCTCTTGGCATAGTCGGGGAAGCTTGCCCCTTCGTTAGACCATAAACTCCGTTGTTGTGGATTATGATTGTCATGTCGATGTTCCTTCTCCCTGCAGCGACAAAGTGACCGGCACCAATACTCAGTAAGTCCCCATCACCACCATCTGCTATAACTGTTAGATTTGGATTTGCCAGTTTAACTCCTGTTGCAAAAGGTATAACTCTCCCGTGAAGAGTATGCATTCCAGGAGCATCTATGTAATGCGGGGTCTTTGCTGAGCATCCTATCCCGGACAGTACGACAAAGTCCTCCGGTTTCTTGTTGAGTTCAACCATGCTCTGCTGAAGTGCCGCCAGGATTCCAAAATCACCGCACCCTGGACACCAATCAACCCAAAGATCAGTTCTGAAATTATGCGCCACCTATCATCACCACCCTTTTCTCATTCTTCCCTAAAATACGCTTGATCCCATAATAAACCTCATCATCAGTGATATGCCGACCATTGTATTTCAGGATAAAATTCTCAATTTTAACTCCGCAATTTTGTCTAACCAGACTTGCAAGCTGTCCTGTATAATTGTTTTCGAGATCCACTATCAGTTTCGCATTTGAGAGGTATCTGGAAACAAGTTCTGAAGGAAATGGATTCATCAATTTCATATAAACCAGATTCGCGCTGATGCCTTCTGCTTTTAATTGTTCAATCACACTCAGTATGACACCCTTGTTGCTCCCCCATGATAAAAAGGTAATATCTGCATTAGGATTGCCGATGAGCTGTACCTGTTCTTCCTCTGGTATTTCCCTTAATATTGTCAATGCCTTAGTCATCCTCTTGGTCATCATTGCGTCCCTTGTTTCCGGATCCTCTGTGATGTGACCAAGTTCGCTGTGTTCGTCTCCTGTAAGCCATATTATATTCTTTCCAAAGAATGCCATTGGGGATACTCCATCTTCCACGAATTTGAACCTTTCCACCCTCTCCTCATTCTCCGCCTTTTTCCACCTTTCTATCTTTATCTTGCTATAATCCACTTCATCTATCACAAAGAAAGAGTTTGCTAGATTCTTATCTAGGATGTGAATGACCGGAGTCTGGAATTTCTCAGCGTAATTGAATACCTTAACCGCGTCTTCCAGTGCCTCGGGCACGTCTCCGGACGAGTAAACTATCTTCACGAATTCTCCGTGTCCCGCATTTATAGCAAACAGGAGATCAGCCTGTGAGTTTCTTGTGGGAAGACCTGTACTCGGTCCTCCTCTCTGGTATAAAGAAACTACAAGAGGAACCTCGTTTATTCCGGCATATCCCAAGGCTTCCGACATCAACGAAAACCCGGGTCCAGAAGTGCCAGTTGATGTTCTTGCGCCAGTCATGGCACCAGAAATTGCCATTGCGATTGCAGCAATCTCATCCTCGGCCTGAACTACTACTACTCCCGCGTTCTTAAGGACCTGGTTCTCTTTGTCCACTTCATCCCCGGTCTCTGCCTCGAAGAAATCGTGACCCTCGAGGAAGAAACTCTCGTCAGCAGCTGGAGTTATTGGATAATAAGTTTGAACTTTCAATCCTCCTACAACCTTTCCTATTGCAACCGCTTCGTTTCCAGTGAGGATGTACCTTTCCCTGGCTGGCTTGATTGGAAGTTCTTTAACATTGATTTTATTTTGCCTTTTGACCAATGCATAACCCACCTTCACTATCTTCTCGTTGTCTTCCAGAACCTCTTGCTTTTTTCCAAAGACGCTTTCGATCCCCTTCAGTGTCAGTTCTGGAGGTAGCCCCATCAGTGCCATGGCGATTGACGCACCAAGAGTGTTTGCATATCTTGCAGGGGGCTTGTTTGGTCCGAGGGCTTCGACAACCAAATTCCTAAATGAAACGGGATATGGCTTGGCACCTTTCTTTTCCATGAACCTGACTGCACCTGCTAGGGTTGTTTCAAACCCTTCTCTTCCAAGTTTGTCCATAACGTGTTTCTTTGTTTCTGGTTCCATTGTCAGAACTTGCTCTATTTTGGTGTTCATCAAATCCTCATCATAAAGAATGACAGACTTCTCTGACACATCCTCCATATGAACAAAAGGACTTTCTGAATCCAGGCAGACCAGGAGATCTACGGGATACCTCAGGCTTCTAACTGGGGCATCCCTCACTCGGACGTGAAAATAGCTGTGCCTTCCCTTTATGTTTGAGTAATATTCTCTAATTCCATATGCTTCGTAGCCTGCAATTGAAAAAGCTCGAATGATAATCTGTGCAGCACTATCAATTCCGCCTCCTTGAGGTCCGCCAATTATTAGGTCGATATCTACTAAAGGCATAACTACGTCAGTTAATCTCAGTTAAAATATTTTTTTAGAAAATTTCCACAAATTGAAGCTAAGAAGTTTCGGGGAAATTTTGGTTTTATCGTGTTGCTGGATATAATTAATTTGCTTTTGATAATTCAGCATTCATTGACATATATGGAAAGAATCCTTTTGACAATTGGGATGATTTTCACAGTATAATTCAGTACCTTCAGAAAAGGATTTATAATATGTACCCATAGAACACCGGTGGTAAAACTGGCAGTTGGTTTCGTCCTAATCAGCACGGTTCCAGGAAAGGAACATCAAGTATACAATGAATTATTGAAAATCAAGGAGATAGTGGAACTTCATCCGCTTTTTGGCGAATATGACCTTATAGCAAAACTCGAAACTAGGGATTTCACGGAGTTGGGTCAGATCGTGATGGAGAAGGTTAGAGTAATAGAAGGTATTCTGGATACAAAGACTCTAACGGGAATAAAGATGTAGGTGAAAACATGCTATCTGATGGCGTTATTTTTGTCTTGATGCTTCTCCTAATAGTGGGTCTTACAATGCTCGTTCTCGGTATTTTTGCAACATATTTTGGATCGGGAAAGGTGAGATTGTTTGGCGCGGGATTGGGGGTAGCTGGAATAGTTGTATGGTTGATAACCTATTTTGTCGGAAAGGGACTTCACGCAAGCCTTTCTTATGTGATATACAATGGTGTCATATACCTTCTGTCTGCAATAATAGGTGCCGCGATCGCATTATTGATCTTCCTGGCCGTACTGCTCAAAACTTGAGTGACGATCTGAATTGTTCTCTCCATCTTCATTTGTTTCTGAGGCTATCCGGAAGGTCAAGATATCCGTTACTGGCAAAGCAATAATCGCGGTTTCTGGAGGCATAGACAGTACGGTAGCTGCCAAAATTGTGTCAGATGCTCTAGGCTCAAATGTACTCGCTGTTTACGTTGACACTGGATTAATGCGAATCGGAGAGGAAAAGGATGTTGAGGAAACGCTCTCTAAACTGGGAATAAACCATAAAATTGTAAGAGAGGAATCTCTCTTTATCAAGAGGTTGAAAGGGGTCGTGGACCCGGAAGAAAAAAGGAAGGCAGTAGGAAAGACTTTCATCGACGTATTTGAAAGAGAGGCTAAAGATTTTAATGCAGAGTACCTCGTTCAGGGAACAATCGCACCAGACTGGATAGAATCAGGAGGCGGACTGAGGGATACGATTAAGAGCCATCACAACGTTGGAGGGCTTCCAGAAACAGTCAATTTAAAAATTGTTGAGCCGCTGAGAGATCTTTACAAGGACGAGGTTAGAAAAATTGCCGAGTTTTATGGAATACCAAGCATGAGACAGCCATTTCCAGGTCCCGGTCTAGCCGTCAGAATCATTGGTGAGGTGACAAAGGATAAGGTTGATCTTCTGAAAAGGGCAACCTCCATCCTAGAGAAGAATATTAGTACGATGGAAGTGGCCCCGTGGCAATATTTCGTTGTACTTCTTGCGGACAGGACAACCGGAGTCCATGGCGATAGAAGGGTTTACGGGTCTACAGTAGCAATAAGATGTGTCAATTCTACCGACGGAATGACCGCAGATTTCACTCCTTTGCCACTGGAATTTCTGGCAAAGATATCGAGGGATATAACTAATAGCATACCTGAAATAAGCAGAGTTGTTTACGATATCACAGATAAACCCCCAGGTACAATAGAATGGGAATGAGGGAGATAATGAATGGTGAATGATATGCAGGAAACATACATTCCTGATACTTCCGTGATTGTTGATGGGAGATTCTGCGAATTCCTCAAGGGAAGGACGCCAGCAGAAGTGATAATACCGGAGTCCTTGATATCGGAGATTGAACATCAAGCAAACGAGGGTAGAAGCATCGGATTCGCCGGTCTTGAGGAACTTAAAAGATTAAGGAAGATGTACGATGAAGGGAAAATTTCCCTCACTTTTTCCGGAAGGAGACCAGCTGAATGGCAGATACGCAGGGCGAAGAGCGGAGAGATCGATGACCTAATCAGGCAATCTGCGCTTGAAACAAATTCCACACTTGTTACAGGAGATTTTGTTCAAAAATCAATTGCGGAAATAAAGGGAATAAGGGTTCTTTACCTGGAACCGATCCAGATAACCTCGAAGAGAATTGAAACTTTCTTCACGGATAGCACAATGTCAGTTCATCTAAAGGAAGGAACTAGAGCCAGGCTTAAGGAGGGCAAACCTGGGAACTGGAAACTTGAGTACGGGACAACGATCCTGAGCAGGGACGAGCTGAACATTATTGCAAATGATATAGTGGAACGAGCGAGAAATGATAGTAGAAGTCTCATCGACATGGATGTGAGAGGGGCAACCGTAGTCCAGCTGAAGAATATCAGAATAATCATCACGAGGCCACCAGTCAGCGATGGAATTGAAATAACTGCCGTGAGACCTATCAAGAGGCTGACCCTTGAGGATTACAATCTTGACGAATCGATGATGAAAAGATTCAGAGATAGTGCGGAAGGAATTATCATTTCAGGTAAACCAGGGGCTGGAAAAAGCACTTTCGTTCAAGCGCTGGCAGAGTACTTCAACTCTCTGGGAAAAATAGTTAAAACGATCGAAAAGCCCAGGGATCTGCAGGTTTCACAGGAAATAACACAACTCACTGCCCTGGAGGGCTCAATCGAAAGAACAGGAGACATACTACTTCTTGAGAGACCAGACTACACGGTCTTTGATGAGATAAGGGTCTCAGACGACTTTGCAACTTTTTCTGATCTTAGGCTCGCGGGAGTGGGAATGCTTGGCGTTATTCATGCTTCAAGAGCAATAGATGCTATGCAGAGATTTGTAGGCAAGGTTGAGCTGGGACTGATCCCCCAGATCATCGATACCATAATATTCATTGAAAACGGAGCCATAAAAGAAGTCCTCGATCTCTCATATTCCGTGAAAATTCCGACAGGGATGAGTGAAGAAGACCTTGCCAGGCCCGTTATTGAAATAAAGGATTTCTTTACTGGGAACCTCCTTCACGAGATATATACGTTCGGTGAACAGGTGGTGGTAGTTCCCGTAAAGAAGCGACCCAGGAGAGATATTAAGGCTGTTGTAAACTACATTGAAAGGGAACTCTATGATATTCCTCACAAAGTAGACGTAGACAATTCTGGGCGACTCAAGCTTTACGTACCTGAGCAGTTCATGGGGGAGGTAATCGGGAGGGGGGGTGGGCGGGTGAAGACACTTGAACATGACATTGGAATGCCGGTGGACATTGAGGAAATGAATTTCAAGTCACCAGAAAGTCTCACTGCTGATGTTACCGCGAATAAAATTAATTTGAACGTAGGTCAGGAATTCAAGGACAAGGAAGTTGAAGTATTAGTGGAAGATTCACCCCTCTTCATAGCGAGGGTATCTAAGAACGGCATTATCCAGGTGAAAACAAAATCTGTTCAGGGAAGAGCATTGAGGAAGGCAATTTCCCAGGGCCAGAAGATAAGGTTTTCCATCATATGATTAGATTTTCGTACCACATGGTATTATTATACCTTCGCAATCTATTTTTGTTGAGGCAGTTAGTTGCTATAGCATTTGTGCTACTACTAGTAGCGACAGTCATTACATTTTACCCAGCACAAGGAATGCAAGCAAAAAATGAAACATTCAAGGTTCCTCTAATCAATTTTATTTCAGTTGGATTCGGCAAGGAAAATTTTCAGCCGATAGAGACATTTCACGTTTACCATGAAAATTCTAAGGAACACAGGGATGAGAAGTCAATTGATCTTTCCTTTTCCGATGATTATTCTTCACCTCTCAGAGATTCCATTTCACTTAATTATTCAATCCACATTTCAAAGATCCCTATGGTCTCTCACTTCCCGCTACAGAATGGAACAATTAGCATAACAATCCCGCCGGAACGATCGTACATGGGCACGCTCAATGTTTCTGGAAGAACCTCATTCCCATATGCCACTCTGGTGGAAGAGGTACCTTCTGATTCCCTCAGTGTTAATTCCTACGAAACTTCAGGTCCACTCAGTTATTTTTCTACGGGCATTGTGAACTTTACTGTTCTCTATTCGAATTCTTATTTCAACCTTTATTCTCCGGGCTACCTACAGATAGGGAGCCACCTCAGCCCAGTTGCTTTTAATGTCGAGAATAGGAGCGGATTTTCGCTGCTGAGTTTCTCATTCCCCCTAACAGACGGGAATTTCTCATTCACATTTAGTCAGGTACTGTCATCAAAGGAAAACGTAAACAACTATGTTATGAGCTATTACCAGCTTCAAAACTTTTCGAACCAATTTCCTAGTCTGTTGTTTACCAACATACTTTCACTCGCAGTTGGAGGAGCGATATTCGTGTTCATCTTAACGGCCCTCTTCATCTACTACAGGAAAAAATAGTCATCTCGACCATAGTGTTATAAAATCCTGAATGAGTTTATCCGCGAATGATTCTTTGTATTCCAGTATTAGTCCTTTAAACATCTCGATGTCCTTTATCCTGTAAGAGCTTCCTTTCATGTCTAGTACTTTTTCAAGGACGCCATCTTGTATCATCAGAGCAAGATGATAGCTGAGTGTAGGCGAACTTACTGAAACCTCCTTCTTGAGTTCTGAAGGCTGTCTGGGTTTTCCGTCAAGGAGTACCCTCAATATCCTGTTCCTGATCCTGTTCCTCAGATGACTCAGCACTATGAATTGCTGTTCTCCGAATCCCCTGGCTGGGAAGTAGCACGTGGTACCATTAATCTCCCTAAGAATCACGTCATTTTCTTTCACTAGGTTGTTGATGTGGTACTGAAGTACCCCAGTGGAAACCCTTAGACTTCTCTGAATTCCCCTAAAGTGATTTCCGGGATTCCTCTTAATGTAATCCAAGATTTGATCTCTACGGGTAGTTGCACTCAATTATTCACCTTGTTATCATAAATCCAAGCAACGCGATTATCATGACAAGGTCTCCAGAAATGAAGATCGTTATATTTACCGGGATTCCAGAAAATTCGTAGTAGAGGAACACAAGATACTTGACTGCAAGGATCAGAAAGAAGATTGAAATTATTGTGCCTCTGACAGTATATTTTCTCAGAATCATAGCGATGGAAAGGCCAAGAAACAGGAGGGAGAGGAGTAGTATAACAATCGAAAGAACGATTAGGATGGACATGCATCCACAACCTATACTGCCTAAAAATTATTCTGTCTTTTTTGCCATGTAGGGGCCCAGCCGTTCGTACCCACTTTTCCTGAAATATTCACGCGCTCCAACGCCAGATATGACAGCAATTCCTTCAAGCCCTTCGTTTCTAGTAATCTCTTCAGCCTCCAGTAAAAGCCTCTTGCCGAACCCTCTGTGCTGAAATTCTCCCTTCTCATCTATCCTTGCTTCTTTGCCGAATGTCTTGATTTCCCTTATCAGTGCCTTTCCGAATAATTCCTGCCTTTCCACGGTTTCCCCGGGAATCCTGAGTCTCAGGAATGCGATAACCCTGTTTTTTTCGTCTGCAAACTCTAAGAATTTTTCTAGTCCGCCTGAAGAGTAGTAATTAGTGATTTTCAGCTCTATCCTCCCTTCAGCTTCTCCCCTGTGCCCTATTTCCCTGTACCTTATCTCCTTTATATCGTATCCCTTTTCAATCGCTCTCCTTAGTGCTAGGTCGTGAAGATCACTCCTCTTTACCCCCTGAACTATCCTGTAAACAGGAATATCTCTCTGAATTCTATGCACCCTGACATAATTCGGGATGTACTTGAAATATTCCGACACAATTTCTATTGCCTCGTCACTCTCGTATGACCGGTATTCTCCCCTTTTAAAAGATTCGAAGTATTGCGTTCCAGCGACCACAAGGGCTGGATATATCTTCAGCATATCTGGTCTCAAATTTTCATCATCAAATAATCTGCGGATGGATTTGATATCTCCTTCGTAATCGACCCCCCCGATACCGGGCATAACATGATAAAGAATTTTGAACCCCGCATCCTTGGAGTATTTAGTTGACCTTATGACGTCTGATATTCTGTGCGCCCTCTTTGTTTCACGATGGATGTCGTTGAACACTGTCTGTACCCCCAGTTCGACTTTTGTCGTCCCATAATCGAGCGCAAGGTCCAATTCCCTCTCAAAAAACCAGTCGGGACGCGTCTCAACAGTAAGTCCTATACATCTATTTTTAGCTACCTCATTCTCCAGAATTGCAGTCTCCAAATCAGGAGAATTGAATCCATTCATCGCATCGAATGCACCCTTTATGAAATCCTTCTGATACTTTTCTCCCCTTGCGGTGAAGGTTCCACCCATAACAATCAGGTCTACCTTGTCAGTAGGATGCCCGATTCTCTCAAGTTGGTCAATCCTGTTCTTGGTCTGCAAGTAAGAATTGAAGTTGTTTTGTTTTCCACGCATTGCGGCCGGCTCATAGCCAGTATAAGATTGTGGAGAGGAGAATTCAACTCCCCCTGGACAATAAGTGCATCTTCCGTGTGGGCATGAGTAGGGCGAGGTCATTATCGCGACCACTGATACTCCGGAGAGAGTTCTAGTTGGTTTTCTTGTAAGTAGGTCTGAATATTTCTCCCTGTCCTCCTTTCT